>Ga0209192_10000246_pt1 | contig 62472 bp, 49 predicted proteins | sample ArcticOcean_MG_C_11_FD_187433 | JGI IMG/M metagenome (GOLD analysis project Ga0209192, IMG submission 187433) | Marine microbial communities from western Arctic Ocean - ArcticOcean_MG_CB2_154 (SPAdes) (version 2) | ecosystem: Environmental > Aquatic > Marine > Oceanic | place: Arctic Ocean... | reverse complement strand
GGTAGGTTTTTCCGCGCGCCTGGTAGGTTGTTCGGTAGCCTGATAAGTTTGCTTCTAATGTTTTGGCTGATCGAGGAAGCGATAGAGGTCGTTGTGGGTAGCTCGCTGTGGGGCAATGATCGGGGGCGGCGTTATTCAGTCTAGTGGTTCATTGCGTCCAGCGTACTTTGACTAAAAGTATTGGACGCAATGAGCCATTCTTATTGCTTATTAGTCCGGCAGTCCGAGCACTCTTTTGGCAATAATATTCTGTTGCACTTCATTAGTGCCGCCGTAAATGGTAACGGCTCTATCGCGCAGCCAATCGCGAGTTGATTCTAGCTCGCTTTCAGAAAACTCGCTGCTTTCCCAAACCAGACCAGATGTGCCTCTTAGTCTTGATTTCAGTTCCGAACCTGATTTGCTCAGGGAGGAACCTACGAGCTTAAAGATAGATGTGGCAGCCCCCGGTGCACCTGAAGACTTGCTCTCTTCAACTACTCTTTGAGTAGTCAGTGACAGCGCTTTTTCTTGCATAACTTGTCCCAAAACATCTGCTCTAGCGGCCTCGTCAGCAATCCGCCCTTGGCTGTCTTCGCCGGCATATTCCTTCGCCACAAGAGCATAAGGGTTAAGCTTTGGCTTGCCTGCTGATTTCGGCTTGGTTCTTGTTGTAGCGTTGCGTTCGTATTGCAGTAGGCGCTTACCCACACTCCAGCCCTTATTTATTTCACCGATAAGGTCTTCACGCTTGGCAATAGCATTGTCGAAGAATGTTTCGCAAAACGGCGAGGAACCAGAAATAAGTTTAATGGGCTTAACCGTAACGCCAGGTTGGTCCATGGAAAGCACGACAAAGCTAATACCTTCATGTTTAGGTGCCGTGGGATCGGTACGCACTAAGGCAAACATCCAGTTGGCGTATTGGGCACCACTGGTCCAAATCTTTTGCCCGTTGATAATGAACTGGTCACCATCTAGCACTGCTTTTGTTTGCAGGCCCGCTAGGTCCGAACCTGCGCCAGGCTCGGAGTAACCTTGACACCACTGAGCCTCGCCCGTGATGATTTTAGGGAGGTGTCGTTGCCGTTGCTCTTCGGTACCCATTTCTAAGAGGGTTGGTCCAATCATAGCCAAGCCCATGCCTGTGGCCGGCGGTAGCGCTTTGATCCGCGCCATTTCCTGGGCCAGCACCTGGTGTTGTGCTTTTTCTAAACCGCCACCGCCGTATTGTGTCGGCCAAGCGGGGGCTGTCCAGCCTCTGGCCGCCGCGCGATCTCGCCACTCTATCGCAGCATCGGTTCGGTAGACTTCATAGGCATCTTCGAAATGCACAGCCCCCAGTCGCATATCTTGAGGGCAATTATTCTCTAGCCAATCTCGGGTTTCTTCTCGGAATGTATTCAGGTCCATGCCGTACGCCTCATAATTTTTTTCAGGCGCAATTATGCTTTGATGGTTGTACGTTGCCAATGCTTTGAGGCTAGTAGGGGCCAAATACCGCCGCGTAGCCTGTAAATGTCTATATTTTGTCGATTAATTTGCCAGTCACATTAGCGCGGCGCATAAAGGCAAAGACCGATGTTTCTAGGCGCTGAATTTTTTTCCCGATGTCCAAGGTTTCTGGCAGGTATGTCGGCGGGTCGGACGGTAGATTTCTTATCCTTAAGCTGCAATCTAGGTAGCTGCAGATGTGATTGCCAATAAAACGTCTTTCATCTGAGCCGACTGCGGTGGTGCTGAATAAAGCCGTACCCCTGCTGCGATAAACGTGATGGCACCATGAGCACATTCGGGTTCTTGGTTTTGCGTCGTGGTTAATGCTGCGGCGCAGACTCATTGCATAAAGTCTGTTACCGGTGGGTATCACGACAAAACCTTTGTGCCCAGATGGATGTACCCAGCCAAAGTAATTCAATACGCCCCAGTCCACAGGTTGTAAATCAGGCATACCCAACTCGGAAGTCAATAGACCTGGGAAAAGTTTCCGAATTTCACTCCGCTGTAACGTATCCACTATTTAAATAAACCAAACGTCGTCATAGATTTGAATTTTGTTTTTAAGAAAGCACTTTTGATGGCGCAGATCGTTTTCAGCGACTCTACCCAAAAATCTGAGATTTTTAACGCTGAGAAGTTTACGGCTTTGCTTGAAAAAGCGTAAGTGAATGGGCATCGAAATTATCTAAGTTTGATGCCTTTTTTGTTTGTCGCTTCGAATATTGCCTGACTTTTAACAGCATTTTGTGGTGCGCGCGTCCTGGGTTAAACGGCGCAGTATAGATTTTGCGTACGGCGGTAAACTTTTTGGCTTCTATATTGCTTCATTCATCCGCACGTGGCTGATCCGTTTTAAGTAAACCTTAGAATCACACGCCAATAGACAGGTCTGGCCCTTCGGCAAGGAGAGTTTGCTTAATGCTGGCCTAAATTCGTCTCAGGCAGACTGTGCAGGTCAGTTTTTGCTTCATTATTTGATAATCCGTTGGTTTATCGAGACTTCAAAAGAACTGCTTTGCCGCAGGTAATTAGGCGACGGCTGTGTTCATTAGGAGCCAATTTTAATAGCCAATATTGCCGCCTGTTGTTGGAAGATTATTTGCGCGAGTTTGTTTTGAGGAGTCTAAATTGAATAAAAAGTTATACATAAGGAGCGGTCTCGCTGTTTTCCTGGTTTTTGCTCTTGCACATATGCACCATGCAGTGGCCGCGGAACCGGCCGAATCCACTGTACAAAAGCGATTTTTGAAGTTCGATGCGAATGGTAATAAGTTGCAGGCCAGCGCAACCAATTGGTCATGCGTAAACGATCTGGAAACCAATCTTTATTGGCTTGAGTCAATACCGTCCTCGAGGCACTCGGCGGTCGAGAGAATATTTCGCTGGGGTGGTTGAATGTCTTCAGAAGGCAGGTTAGGTAAGTACTTAGGAGATAATCGTTGTGCACTTGCCCGAGAATCGTCTGCCCTCGCTTTGGTTTTCGATGACTGGAGTGACTTAATACTCAATCTAAGAAAGGCAAAGCTTTGTGGGCTCGATAATTGGCGAGTACCTTCGCTTTACGAGCTAAATGGGCTGGTCAGCTGCGAGTCTGGCAAGGAAGCGGATTTGGGTCATGGTTGCGGTAAAAAATAAGAGCCTTTTGCTTTTAATACTGAATATTTCCCTGATACCAAAAAAGGCTATTACTGGAGCAGTTCTCCAGCTGGACTGACCAATACGGCCCATCATGCGTGGGCAGTACATTCCACCGTTGGTAGTGACGCGCCCCGCTGCAGAGGCAGCCAACACTATGTGCGCCTAGTAGGATCGCACTGACTGTTACAGGCTGTTGATCAAACAGCAGTCTGAGCCAATGTTCCATTAAGTCTGGTTATCGCGCCCTGTTTAAAGCACTTTTTTTAAGGCACCCAGCGCAGCGCGTAGGTGTCAGCTCTCGCCGCTCGGTTTACTCTGGGTTATAGTGCCCTCCTTCAAAATTAAAGGGACAATAATGAGCACTTTACCTGAGACCGGTTTACAACTTCTATCCTGTGTTACTTCCACAGGCACATTGCAACTTTCACTGGCAGAATGCTCCGTGGATGCGCCAAAAGACGGCCAAGTGGTTGTGCAAATCCAAGCGTCACCGATTAATCCTTCAGATCTTGGTTTGTTGTTGGGTTTGGCTGATATTTCCACTGCTAGATCTGTTGCCGATGGAGCACACCCTAAAGTTGAAGCCGATGTGCCTGCTGGTATTTTGCCTCACTTGAGTGCTCGTTTTGATGAGGCCATGCCTGTAGGTAACGAAGGTTCTGGTGTTGTTATCGCCGCAGGTGACAGCCCTGAAGCGCAAGCGCTTTTGGGTAAGACCGTGGGTGTACTGGGCGGCGCAATGTATTCTCAATACCGCACGTTGCATGTGAGCCAATGTCTGGCTATGCACGACGGTGTGACAGCGAAAGAAAGCGCTTCTTGTTTTGTTAATCCGTTAACTGCGTTAGGTATGGTTGAGACCATGCGCAGCGAAGGATACAAAGCTTTAATCCACACCGCTGCTGCGTCAAACCTAGGTCAGATGCTGCAAAAAATCTGCATCGCTGATGGTGTCGATTTGGTCAATATCGTACGTAAGCCTGAACAAGCTCAGTTGCTTCGCGACATTGGTGCAACTTACGTTTGTGATTCAAGCCTGCCAACATTTGCAGATGATTTGAAAGCGGCCATTGTTGCTACTGGCGCATACCTCGCATTTGATGCCACCGGTGGTGGTCAACTAGCCAACCATATTTTGGCAGCAATGGAAGTCGCGGCAAACGAAACAGCTACTGAATACAGCCGTTATGGATCAGCGCAGTACAAGCAAGTCTACATTTATGGTGGCTTGGAACGCAGCCCAACTACGCTAACCCGTAGCTACGGTATGCAGTGGGGGTTAGGCGGTTGGTTGTTAACACCATTTTTGCAAAAAATTGGTCAAGAGCGTGCCGGTGAGTTGCGTCAACGCGTAGCAGATGAAGTACGTACAACTTTTGCGAGTAGCTATGCAGAAGAGATCTCGCTTGCTCAGACCTTGGATTTGGACGTACTTAAGACTTATGCGCTGCAAGCGACAGGTAAAAAGTACCTAGTTAATCCTAGCTTATAAGAACGAGAGACAGCGGCGGGTACTAATCGATTGGGCCCTCGGCCAACTGGGTTAGTACCTCTTCGCGAAACAAATTATCGTTTTGTAAATTACTGGAAACGTAAACGAGATAACTGAATCGGGGGAGTTATGTTGATCAAGAATGATACTTGTAACCTAGTGTTGGTAGCTGGGCTGTTGGCAAGCCTTATGGGTTGTGCTGCGCCGGAAGAAGATGTTAGTAGCAATGCAGTGATAGCGGATGAGTCTGGAATGCAGCCGCAAGCAGCCACAGGTGTTGTATCCGTTAATCCTCTGAAAAACGCCTATTTTGGCGATACGCACATTCATACTGAACTTTCGTTTGACGCGTTTTTATTCGGTACGCGCCGTACCCCTAACGATGCTTATCTTTTTGCCAAGGGCGCTGGTATTGAGCACGCCAGTGGCTTTGAGATGAAAATGCAAAAGCCGTTAGACTTTTTGGCGGTTTCTGATCACGCCTTTTATTTGGGAATGATGCGCGAGATGGCTAGTCTAGATAGCCGATATTCGGGTGAGGACATGGCTGCCGCGGTTCGTGGGGCAACCACTCCTGAAGGGTCTCAAGCAGGTTTTGCCGCAGTCCTTGGTCATTTGCGCAGTCAAACTGGCGAAACCAAGGACCCAATAAATGACCTAAGTGTTGCGCGCTCTGCGTGGCAGGAAATCATTGAAGCTGCTGAACGGCACAATGATCCGGGCAACTTCACTACTTTTGTCGCCTATGAGTATACAAGTTCAGGACCGGCTTTTGAGAACTTGCATCGCAATGTAATTTTTCGCGGTAGTGAAGTGCCAGAGCAACCTTACAGCCGATTCGACTCGATAAATCCAGAAGGACTTTGGGCATGGATGGATGAGCAGCGCGCTTTAGGCCGTGAGTCTTTGGCTATTCCACACAACTCCAACGGCTCAAATGGTTGGATGTTTCCCATGAATAATTGGGCCGGTGAACCTATTGATGCGGAGTATGCACAAACCCGGATGCGCAACGAGCCTTTGGTTGAAAACACTCAAGTAAAAGGGACCTCTGATACCCACCCGATGCTTTCTCCCAATGACGAATGGGCAGACTTTGAAATTATGCCTCTGCGCATAGCCACCGATGTGCAATCTCAACCCAATGGCAGTTATGTGCGCGAAGCATATTTGAACGGCCTGTTGATTGAGTCAAAAATTGGCGCCAACCCTTACAAATTTGGCGTGATTGGCGCATCAGATACCCACAATGCAGCGGGCTCATTTGAGGAAGACAACTACTGGAGCAAAACCGGTGTGTTAGATTTTGAACCATACCGCCGGGGCAGCGTGCCCACCCCAACCTCAACACCAGAGTCGCCAGAATATCTCGACCCAGCGTCGAAATATTGGGGTGCATCGGGTTTGGCCGGTGTTTGGGCAGAGTCAAATACTCGTGAAGCGATTTTTGATGCTATGCGTAGAAAAGAGACTTTTTCTACCAGTGGTTCGCATATCAAGTTACGCTTCTTTGCCGGTTACGATTTTGATCAATCGTTACTCAAAGCCCAAGACAATATAGCGCAGGCTTATGCCAACGGGGTATCTATGGGTTCTGATTTAGCGGCTCAAGGTGAACGTGAGCCTAGCTTCTATGTCTGGGCATCCCGTGATCCAGACACTCAGCCACTGCAACGTTTGCAAATGGTTAAGGGTTGGGTGGAAGACGGTAAGACCCAAGAACGGGTAATGGACATTGCCTGTTCAGATGGCCAGACCGTGGATGCGCAAACTGCTCGGTGCGGCGATAACGGCGCTCGGGTTAATGTGGCGGATTGCACCGTGACACTAAATAAGGGCGACAGTGAGCTTTCTGCCGTTTGGCAGGACCCGGATTATGATCCAGCTCAGAAAGCATTTTATTATGTGCGGGTGCTAGAGAATCCAACTTGCCGCTGGTCAACATACGATGCCATTGCCGCAGGGGTTGCACCTCGACCGGACATGCAGTCCACCATTCAAGACCGCGCTTGGTCGTCGCCAATATGGCTAACCCAATAACTGGATGATCTACCATCTGAAAGTTGTCAGAGCAAAAAAAGCCCGGTTATATCGGGCTTTTTAAATGGGCCTAAATTACTCGTGCCAGGGTGCATTGCTCGGCGAATTACAGATCAGCGCAGGCTTGATAAGCCAGATCGTAGCTCTTACAGCGCGCTTCATGGTCGTGTATTTGCGCCACTACAATTAACTCGTCTGCGCCTGTTTTGGCCAAAAATTCTGCGGTTTGCGCTCTTACTTGATCAATGTTGCCCACGGCGGCCGCAGAACTCACTTGAGTCATCAGTGACTTCTCCATTTCCGTGAGGCTATTCTCAAAATCTTCTTCGGGTTTGGGCAGAGGCCCCGCTTTGCCTTGGCGCAAATTTAAGAACGCACGCAGGCCAGAACTGCGCAGCAGCATAGCTTCCTTTTCGCTATCTGCCGCGCAAATGTTGAAACCTAAAATGACGTGGGGTTTGCTCAGTTGCTCGGATGGTTTAAATTCTTGCCGATACAATGCGATGGCGCGCATCATTGCCTCAGGCGCGAAATGCGATGCAAAGGCGAAGGGCAGGCCAAGGATGGCGGCCAGTTGCGCGCCAAATAAACTTGAACCAAGAATATACATTGGAATATTGCTGCCTTCGCCAGGCACAGCGGTGACTCGTTGGCCGGAACCACGCTGGTCGCTAAGGTAGCCTTTTAGTTCTATAACATCTTGTGGGAACTGGTTGGGGTCGCTATTCAGCGTTCGGCGCAGCGCATGTGCGGTTACACCATCGGTACCCGGTGCGCGTCCTAGACCCAAGTCTATGCGTCCAGGGTGCAGGGCTTCCAACGTGCCAAACTGCTCTGCGACCATCAGTGGAGAATGATTAGGCAGCATAATGCCCCCAGATCCCACACGAATTTTTGTAGTGCCAGCAGCAATATGACCAATGACCACTGAAGTCGCAGCACTGGCAATACCGCGCATATTATGGTGTTCGGCGACCCAATAGCGATGATAGCCAGCAGTCTCTGCGTGTTGCGCCAGAGAGCGGCTGTTGTTTAGGGCTTGGCGGGCGTCGCCACCCTCTGCAATGGGTGATAAATCGAGAACAGATAATACGGTCATGAGCTCTACTGAATAATTTTTAGTTGTCTAATAGTAGTCATTCTCTTGGGCTGTGTAATCAGCAAATGCATGAAAGTTGCAGTAATGTTATTTAAATTAGCGACGCACGTATTTGGCTCTAGGCGCCATTCTCAGTAACTGAGGCAGCTCGGCCAGTGGCTTACTTGTCGTCTAAAAAGAGCGCGTTAGCTCGGCAAAATTATACCGCTGGTAGAGACTCATTGACTTTGTCCCAGATAAAATTGCTAAGCAGGTTGTGCTTGGCAGCCCGTAAAAGCCGAAATTTATTGAAAGCCTGTTTTATGGGGCTGGGTATTCAAGGTCAGAAGACGGTTGTTAGCTTCAGTTAGGTTTGTTGAATTTGGCATCTATTTTGAGATAGGAGACGATGGCATTTGTAGTGTCGGAATCTAGAGCTTGAAGTTAGAGTTTGAAATTGAAAGGGTGAACTGCAACGGTTCGCAATCAGTCGGACTCCTCAAATTATGGTGGGAGTGAATTTAATAAAGGTGACATATGCATAATTACTTATTTTTTTCGGTAGCATTTATCGGGCTGGGCCTTAGCGCATGCCAAAGTCCGGCAGCGCCCGCGGATGAGGCCGCCCAACCTAAAGATCCGGTAGCGTTTTTGCGTAACGTAGAAGCTGAATCATTGGAGTTGGACAAAGAAGTGGGCGCGGCTTATTGGGTGCGCGCGACTCACATTACCGCTGACACAGGGATATTGGCCGCCAAAGCCGGCGAGCGTCAGTTGGCTTTTCAAAGCAAAGTGATTGAGCAGGCCCGGGACTTTAAAGACCTGCCCATGGATGCGGAGACTGCTAGAGGGGTAGAGCTAATTCTGCGTGGATCCTCCTTACCTGCGCCGGACGATCCCGCTAAGCGTGCCGAGCTCTCTCAGCTAGCCACAGATTTGGAGGGTATGTATGGCGCGGGTAAGTACTGTGACCCCGACAGCGATGTATGTTCAACATTGCCGGAATTAGAGAATATCCTTGCCAAATCTCGAGACTATTCTGAGCAGTTAAACGCCTGGACCGGGTGGCGAACAGTTTCGCCGCCCATGCGCCCTATGTACGAAAGGTTTGTTGAGCTGGCCAACGAAGGCGCCCGCGAAGTGGGTGCAAAGGATCTCGGCGATTTATGGAAGGGTGGCTACGACATGGGTGTGGCAGAGTTCGAGCAGGAGAGCGAACGTCTGTGGACCCAAGTTGAACCGCTTTATGAAGAATTACACTGCCACGTGCGCGCGCAGTTGGGTGCAAAATATGGCGAAGACTTAGTGCCAAGCACTGGTCCTATCCCTGCGCACCTTTTGGGTAATATGTGGTCGCAATCTTGGGGCAATATTTACGATTTGTTAGAGCCGTATCCCGGCGTTGCATCACTAGATGTGAATAAGGCGTTAGTTGAGCAAGAATATGACGCGGTGCGTATGACTGAAACTGCCGAAGCGTTTTTCACCTCACTGGGCTTGCCTGAATTGCCTGATAGTTTTTGGCAAAATTCTATGCTTACCAAGCCAGCAGATCGAGATGTGGTTTGTCATGCCAGTGCTTGGGACTTAGACAATGGTAATGATCCGCGGATTAAGCAGTGCGTAGAGGTCAATGAAGAACAGTTATCTACCCTGCATCACGAGCTGGGCCATATTTATTATTACCTAATGTACAAAGAGCAGCGCCCGTTGTTTAAAAGCGGCGCCCATGATGGATTCCATGAAGCCATTGGCGACACTATCGTTTTGTCTATGACCCCAGCCTACCTCAAAGAAAGAGGCTTAGTGCCTGAAGTGGCCCGCAGTGAACAGGCAACTATTAACGAGCAGATGAAGTTGGCGTTGGATAAGATTGCATTCTTGCCCTTTGGTAAGCTCATTGATCAATGGCGTTGGCAGGTATTCTCAGGCCAAATTACGCCAGAAAACTACAACGTAGGGTGGTGGGATTTGCGCACGCGCTATCAGGGTATTGCACCCGCTGTTGCGCGTACAGAAGCAGATTTTGATCCAGGCGCCAAATTTCATATTCCTGGCAATACACCGTATACCCGTTACTTCTTGTCTCATGTAATGCAGTTTCAATTTCACAAAGCGTTATGCGAGGCGGCTGGCAATAAAGGACCATTACATGAATGCTCCATATACAACAATAAAGCCGCTGGAGAAAAACTGGGCCAAATGTTGAGCATGGGAGCGAGCCAGCCTTGGCCGGAAGCAATGTTTGCCTTGACGGGGCAGCGGACCATGGATGCGTCGCCTATTATTGATTATTTCCAGCCTTTAATGGGTTGGTTGCAAGAGCAGAATAAAGATCGGCAGTGTGGATGGTAGCGGTCAGTAGACCTATGACTGGTTGATTTATAACTCAGGTGAAGGGTGCGCAATGAATTATTGTCGTGTTTATGGCGATATGTCATGCGGTAATTGCTAAAAAATAGCAATGTTGTTGGAGTTTATGGGCGTGCCTTATGATTGGGAAACAGTGGACGTTTTGTCCGGTTTTACCCAAAGCCCTGAGTTCAAGCAGTTAAATGCCAATTCAAAAATTCCAGTGCTGGAGGTCACGAATACTGTGACTGGGGACAAAGAATATTTGTCTGAGTTCAATGCCATATTGAATTTCTTGGCTGAGGGGTCTGCGTTCTTGTCGGCCGGTGGCTTGCCGCGAGGGAGGGTTTTACAATGACAATTTTTTGAGCAGTATAGCCACGAGCCCTATATTGCCGTTGCACGTTTTATAAAGCTGTTTCTTGGTTTGCCGGCTGAGCGCCAAGATGAGTTTGCAAGTAAGCAGGCGGGTGGGCATAAAGCCTTGGCGATTATGGATGCGCAATTGAGAAGAATGCTGTACCTAGCGGGTGAAGGTCTGACAATTGCGGATATCTCGCTTTACGCTTACACGCCTGTGGCGGCAGACGGCGGCTTTGATCTAGCCGAGTACGTCAATATCTTGGCGTGGATTGCCAGAATTGAGGCGCTGCCAAATTACTTGCCGATGCAAAATAATATTTCCGACTGATTCTTCTCAGATGTTTATGACTTTGCCGTAGGGATTCGCAGGCAAGGTCCCATCGCGCTCTGGCGCTTCCTAAATATTAGCGGGTCCAGCGGTTGGGAATCATGTCTTCGACCAACTGGTTGATGCTAAAGGCGTGGAGATCTTTTTCCTCAGCCACTGACATTGCGAATTTTGACACACTGTTCGAGCGTGTATAAACCAGTACTTTCGGATATTGCTGTTTAATCCATAACGCTGTGCGCAGGTTGTCTCGCTCGTTTCCAGTACCTAATATCACCACAGTGTTTTCTAGGCTGAGGTCAATTTTACTGGAAACATTTCGCCATACTTCGGGGTGTGAAATGTCCCCGTGAAAGACCGAGCGTTGATAGTCTTTACCTAAGCTCTGCTGTTCTTCAACCACCTGAATACGACGTTCCGCGTCTTGGTCAATTAGCGCAACATGAGAAAGCTCTCGGCCAGCTGTTCGTTCTAATTGCTCTAATACCGACTGGCCGAAGCGCCCAAAGCCTGCGATAACCACGTTGTCGCGGTTGTAGGTGCGGCGAAAGTGCTCTACTAAGTTATTGCGTACAAAGCCCAGGGCGGCAAGGTTATAGGTATTGAAGATAATACAGTGACGTCCCAGCGACGTGCGTAACAAGCTGCGCATAAAACGCAGGTTTTGGCAGTGTACTACCACACGGAATTTTAAATTTGGTGCAACGTCTAAAACTCGGGTTGCAGCTTCGAATGCTTGGTAGTCATTGTCACCTAACAGCAATACTCGGCGCGCTTTAGGCAGGGCGAGTTGCTTTAAAGAAAAACCTAAGGTCAGGTCGCCGACAATGGTCAGCACGCCATAGCGTTGCTGTAACTCTTGCTCGCGTATGGAGTTGAAGTGGTCATCTACGACAATGACTCGGTCATTAGGCGATTGTCTGCGCAGCATGCGCAAATAACTGGTGGTGAGATCTCCTGAGCCAAAAATCACAATATGATTTTCTAAGTTACGCAACAGCCATTGCTGTGGATTGATGACCCGGATAACAGCTTCGATAACCGCTGATGCAGTAAGTAGAGGCGCGCCGAAGTAAGCGATCCAGAGTAAGCCGCGGGCCCAGAAGGGTCCGCCAGTGGGCACGCCAAGATCTAAACCGCCGACTACAAATAGGCCCAGAATGTAGTAAATCTGCACCGCAATGCCGTCGTTCTCAGTGAATGGTCGCTCGCTTAAGGTTACTCCAGCTGCGAAACTGCTTAATCCAAACACAAACAACGAAGCGACAGCGATCCATCTCCAGCCAAAACGTTTATTTGTTAATGTTTCTAGAGCCATATGCTCAGACCATTCCTATTGCTACTATCGATCCATTCTATTCCTGGGGAGGGACAATGTCAGAGTTTTCGACAATTCAGTATGAAATAAGTGATTCCGTTGCACGTATCACCCTTGATCGTGTGGAAACACGCAATGCACAAAACAAAAAAATGCTTTACGAACTTAATGATGCATTTGATTTGGCTGCTCGAGACGACGATGTGAAAGTCATTGTGTTAGCCGCTAATGGTCCGCACTTTTCGTCTGGCCATGATTTGGCCGACAAAGACAAGATCACCGATTTTGATCAAGTGAGTAACTGGGGTGGTTTTGCTAAGCCTGGTGCTGAAGGCCATCAAGCCCAAGAAGAGGAAATTTATTTAGGTTTATGCTGGCGCTGGCGTAATTTGCCTAAACCGACTATTGCAGAGGTTCAGGGCAAGGTGATTGCCGGTGGGCTGATGTTGGTTTGGGTATGCGATTTAATCATTACCTCCGATGACGCCACATTTTCAGACCCCGTGGTGGCGTTTGGGGTAAATGGCGTCGAGTATTTTGCCCACCCTTGGGAGTTTGGTGTGCGTAAGGCGAAAGAACTGTTGTTCACCGGCGGGCGTATTTCCGCAGTGGAGGCGAAATCTTGTGGCATGGTCAATCACGTTGTGCCAAGGGAGGAGTTAACTAGTTTCACCCAGCAAATGGCCGCGCGAATTGCCCAGCGACCGAGTATGGGGCTGAGGTTAGCCAAGCAAAGTGTGAACCAGGCCCAAGATGCGCAGGGTTTGTGGACCGCGCTGCAGTCCGCCATGGGCTTGCAACAGTTGGGTCATGCGAATAATCAGATCGTGCACGGCATGATTGTTGATCCCAGAGGCGCAGATACCATTCGTAGAGAAGCGAAAGAGAAGTAGCACCAGCGTGGCTAATATCTTGCTCAAAGCTGCTAAAGCTTTAGCGAGGTTGTTGCCCTCTCCCGAAGATGCCGGAGAGGGTTCGGCTAGCTAGCGCCCAGTGAAATCAGGCTTACGTTTTTCAAGAAACGCCTTTAGACCTTCCTCAAAATCCTCACTTTGAAACAGACCATGGAGGTGCATCATCAGGTGATCCACCGAGGTGTCATAAGACTCCTCCATGCCCATGCGCATCATGCGTTTGGTGGTCTGTACGGCCACAGGTGTATTGTCGGCAATCTCCTGGGCCCAAGTCATGGCGGTATCCATAAGCTCATCATGGGGCACCACGGCATTGACTAAACCAAGAGACAGGCTCTCTTCTGCGCCTACCGTACGCCCTCTATAATAGAGTTCCGCAGCTTTAGCCCAGCCTACAAGTTTGGGCAAAAGCCATGTGCCGCCGCTTTCCGGAACTACATTCCGCCTTGCCTTACTGCCATTTTGCCCTTATCAGACATGATGCGTATATCGCAGAGTAATGTCATATCCATGCCATAGCCGGCTGCAGCGCCGTTGACAACGCAAAAGATCGGTGTATCGCAATACCACATGACGTTAATGGGTGCGTCGCGCAGATCAAATAACTTACGCACTGGTCGATTATTGCCCGCAGACTGATTGCCTTCAGCGTCTTTTACTTCGCTGTCGCGTCGGTCATTGGTGTCTATTAGGTCGAGGCCGGAGCAAAATCCTCGCCCACTGCCGGTGAGCACGATGCAGCGTATTTCTGGATCTTTGTCTGCTTCCACCACTTTGCGCGACAGCTCATCGAGCATGTCTCGGCTTATGGCATTAAGTCGGTCAGGTCTATTCAGTGTCAAACTAAGATATGTTGCTGCTGCTCAACTAAAAGTTGTGGTGTTGAAGAGGCTGATATGGCCATTTTACTATCCCCCCGAATAAGTGATTGTCTATGTTAAGTGCCTTTTCATTGCTATGAAAGTGCCGCAAGATGTTGGCGCTTGTTTCTGTGCATCGTTTTTAGGGGAAATTGTTATTCGCGTTTCTATTCTTGTGGGCCTTATGTTGGTCCAATCGATGGGTTATGTGCCTGTTTTTGCCGCCGATGCAACCGCTAACTCTCCCCAACCTGCCACAACTGGTGGTGTCGTTATTAGCAGTTTCACAAGCAAGGCCAATGCCCTTAGGGCGTCAATGCAGGCGTCCACAGCGCTTGCTATCAGAGCTTTTAATGCAGATCTACAGATTATGGCATCTGTAAGTAAGGGTAAGACCTTATTCAGAGTCATTGCGGTGCCGCAAATAGGCACTTCCAGCCGGCAGCTATTATCTGAATTACGCGACAATGGGTATGCCAGCGCGTGGCATATGAATGATGTACCTAAAACCGATGCTAGCCGCCCCCAACGCATTGCTTCACCTCAGCCTACAATAGATGCCCTCAATGAAAAGCCTCAGCAAGTTTTAGCCGATTCCGTGTCCGCAAAAACTGTCGGGAAAGCAAACGAAGAATTGCCTCGCAACATACCGCAGTTGCTGAATACGGGCCCTGGCGAGCAAACGGTCTATGGCACTGAGGCCGGTGTTGATCTTAACAAGCTGGCTATGGCGACCTTTGTCGATGCAGAAGTTGGCGTAGTGATTGATGGTGAAATTGACGAAGGTGTTTGGCAAGACATTGCTTATTTCGACAACATGCGGGTGTCGATTCCAGACATAGGTACGCCGGGTAAATACGCAACCAAAATGCGCATGTTTGCCACTGAGAAGGGCATGTATGTTAGTGCAGATATGGAGCAGCCGCGAGACACACTGGTCCGCCGTATGTCTAGACGCGACGATTTCATTGACCGCGATGTTTTTGGTATAACGCTAGACGTTTCTGGCGAAGGGAAAATCGGCTATTGGTTTTTTATTGCGCTTGGCGATAGTCAATCTGACGGAAAAGTTCTGCCAGAGCGGCGCTATCAGCGAGATTGGGACGGTCCATGGATTGGCAAGTCAGCTGTAACCGATAACGGTTGGAGTATCGAAATGTTTTTGCCGTGGTCAATGATGAGCATGCCAAAAACCGTTGGTGCGCGGAATATTGGCTTTGCTGCAAGTCGAATTATCTCTCACGCTAATGAGCGTTATCAATGGCCCGGTTATGGCGTTACCAGTGCGCGCTTTGTTTCAGCGCTGAATAAGATTGAAGTCCAAGGTGTGCAGCCGCGCACTCAAATAGCCATGGTTCCTTTCATTGCTGCAACATCCGAGCAGGTTCATAACGAATCTGATATGAGGGTGGGCGCAGATTTATCTTGGAAGCCGTCGCCTAAGTTAGAGCTTTCAGCAACGGTGAACCCAGACTTTGGCGCAATTGAAGCCGATGACGTGGTTTTAAACCTCACTGCGAGTGAAACTTTTTTTCCAGAAAAACGATTGTTCTTCTTGGAAGGTAGTGAAATTTTTAATGTGATGCCACGGGACGACTTTAGCGCTTTGTATAGAATCGCGCTTAATGAAGACTATGCCACAACATCTAGACGCGTCTATTTAAAAGACTTTGTGCCAGTGCCTGTGTCTCTCCTCAATACCCGTCGTATTGGTGGTACGGCCAACCAAATTGATTTGCCAACTGGCGTAACACCAGAGCGGGGTCAGCGCGATGTACCTACAGATCTGCTTGGGGCTGCAAAGGTAACGGGCTCCAATGGGTCGTTTCGCTATGGTGCGCTAACAGCTGTAGAGGACGATATTGCTTGGTTGGGGCGAAATGGCGCTAATGAGCAAGTAAAAATAAACGGCGAGGGCCGCGAATTTGCTGTGGCTCGGTTAAGTTACCAACTTGCTGGCGAGGCAAAAAAGTCAGTGGGCTATATGGGTACATTTACTAGTGGTTCGTTATACGATGCGGAGATTCATAGTGTCGACGGTCATTACACGAGTAGTGATGGTAGGCTCATTGTCGATGGTCAAGTGGTTATGAGCGACCGTAATGATGTAGACGGTTCGGGCGCTTTGTTCGATGTGCTATACGCAAGCAGGCCAAACCTAAGGCATAAGTTTGAATTGGACATCATGGACGACAGAATCGACTTTAACGACTTGGGCTTTTTGCGTCGCAATGATTATGTTCAGGGGCGTTACGTGATGCTCTACAACAAGCAAGACTTCACGGAAAAATTAACCAACTTTCGTTCGGCGTTTTCTCTGCAACAGCAATACAACTTAGAGGAAGGGCAGGTCACGGACAGCGCCATACTTTGGCGTACCTCTTTTGTTTTGCCCGGTCGCAATACGTTGAGAGCAGGTATAGGCTTTTTACCTGAACGCTATGAAGACATAGACAGCAGAGGTAACGGCGCTCATCGGGTGGATGCCAGCGGTTGGCTTGAGGTGCAGATTGCTACCGACGCGAATAAAACCTTTAGTTATTCTGCCGGGATGACGGCGCAGCAGGAGCACTTAGGCGATGTAACCTACGGTGCGTCGGCAGGAGTGACCATTCGTCCGCTAGATGTATTGAGTATGGACTTCGATTTGCGTTATAAGAAACGTAATGACTGGTTGGTTTATCAAGGTGGTCGCAACTTTGCGACTTTCGATGGCGATGAATGGCAGCCCAGCTTTGACGTCAATTGGTTCATCGCTCCCGGGCACCAGCTGCGCTGGAATATGCAATGGGCGGGTGTGCGAGCTCAGGATACAGGTTTTTATGCCATTCCAGCGGCAGATGGTGATTTGCAATCTAGCGTAAGGACGAAAAATAGTTACGACTTTAATTTGGGTGTTTTTACGACACAGCTCAGATACCGTTGGGAAATTGCACCGCTTACGGATTTTTATCTTGTCTATAACAGAGGCAACTCGTTGCGCACTGGTGATGATGCGGATGTATCAGAGCTATTCTATGACAGTATCCAAGATCCTGTCATAGACTCAGTGGTGGCAAAGTTGCGCTACCGATTTGGTAATTAGGGTCCTGCTAACAAAGGTGTCTTTTTTTCAAGAACATAGCTTTTATGCCTGGGATGAAAAATGCACTCCGCTGAATTTGATGTTTCGGATTAACGATTCGGATTAAAAAATTCAGACCATTCGGCTCGGACGCAGACACCGGCGGGAAAATCGCCGGTAACAGAACTCAGTCATCAGAATCTGAGTGAAATATAAAGGTTCTATTTTTATCTATGACGGCTTTTTGCCTTCAGGCCCTTCTGCGACCAATTTTTTTAAATTTCGCTGTGTGCCAAAAAATTTGCAAGAGAACTCGAATGCGAGTTCGTTTGACGACAAATAAAGTGAGAGGGTAAATGATGTTTATGTTTAAAAAAGTTCGCAACTTATTGATAGGTTTGGCGATAATGTTGGTGATGGCGCCGGTCAGTGCCAAAGAAATGAGTAGTACAAAACCAGAGCGCCAAGGTTTTTCAAGTGAACGCTTGGCAAAGCTTACACAGCTTATGAACGCCAAGGTCGAGGACGGCACTATGGTTGGTGGCATGGGTATGATCGCCCGTAATGGCAAGATTATTTACAGCCAAACTTACGGCCAAGCTGACCGCGAAGCGGGCAAGGTTATGACTGATGACGCTATTTATAGAATTTATTCTATGAGCAAGCCCATCACTGGTGTTGCTTTGATGATGCTATATGAAGAAGGCAAGTTCCGCTTGAACGACCCCATTGCCATGTATATTCCGGAAATGGTCAATCTGCAGATCGCGCTTTCTACAGGAGGTACTGGCGTTGTTTCTGACGGTACCACGAGTACCGCCATTGGCAGTGGAGATGAGTCCTTAGTAGGTCAGACACGTAAAGCTACACGTCAGCCCACCATTCGCGACCTTATGACGCATACAGCGGGTTTAACCTACGGAATTTTTGGTAACACCGAAGTGGACCAAGCCTACCGCAAGGCTGAGCTTTTGGGCGATATGGACCTTAAAGAGTTTGTGACAGTCCTAGGGAAATTACCTTTGCAATATGATCCAGGCAGTCAGTGGCACTACAGTGTTTCCGTAGACGTGCAGGGCTACTTGGTAGAAGTACTTTCGGGTATGAAGTTCAGTGAGTTTCTCGAGCAGAGAATATTCGCACCACTAGACATGCAAGACACAGCTTTTAAGGTCAATGAAGGCAATAAAGATCGGTTAGCTCAGCTATACAAGCCCGAGGGCGTTACGGCTGACAATTACTTTTCTCCTGCAACTGGCAGTGGCCTTGAACTAGCAGATGCTTTTATCAGCGCAGGTTATATCTACGGTGGTAAGTTTGAAAGTGGTGGTGGTGGCTTGGTTGCGACAGCGCGTGATTACCTGCGCTTTAGCCAGATGATGTTGAATGGTGGAGAGCTAGATGGTGTAAGAATTCTCTCGCCTAAAACTGTAGATCTGATGACAACAAACCATATTGGTGATTTGGGGCTAGGCTACGGCAGAGAGGGTATGGGCTTTGGGCTGGATTTCGCCGTCGTACTGAATCCCGGTGAAGTGGGCGAGGTCAGTTCAGCTGGTGAGTATAACTGGGGTGGCGCAGCGGGTACGCGTTTTTGGATTGATCCTCAGGAGCAATTGATTGGTCTGTTCATGGTGCAGAGTATCCCCCATCGCACGCGTCTTGCGGACGATTTCAAAGTGATGACGTATCAGGCATTGGTTGAAAAAGAGTAACCTCTCAACTTATGCTGTAGGAGCAGGTGCAAGGGCCCAAATGTGGGCCTTTTTTGGTTCGTTGAATGCTTTTTTTGCATGGTATTTGGTCTGAAGAGGTGGGTAAGGTATTTTTGCGCGCGCTAAACCGTACTTCTACCCCTGGTTTTTACAACTTTTTTGGTCGTTATGAAAAAACTAATTGCTCTGCTATTTATTTTGCTCTTACCTTTTCTTGGTATGAATTTGCTCGGTCTATCTCCTTTCGACCTGAAAGCGAATGTTCAAGTAGGTACAGGCATTGGCGCCAAACTTGCCTGCTCTGGCCGCTACCTGTCTGGGTTTGATGCTCCGCAAGTCGCTGCTGATATTGCCTCCTATTCAGCAGCGGCAGACATACTGACTATTAACTATGACGATATTGAGAAGACAGCCAGTGCCAGTTTATTCGGCGTAGGGGTTACCAAAGCGAAGTTTCGTCCCGGGTTGGGGTGTACTTTGGTGCGCGCTGGCAGTGAGCGGCTTGATGATATTACCGTGCCTAAGATCGCGGAGTCGTTACAACCTTGGCCTCTGGGCTCTATGGTTAATAGTCTAGAAACGTCTACTCAAAGTCAGTTAGAAACTCTGCTTAAAAGAGATAATAGTCAAGGCTTACAGACCAGAGCGTTATTAGTAGCGCGCAATGGCAAAATAATTGCCGAAGCGTATGCCGAAGGCTTTTCACCACAAACGCCATTAATGGGTTGGTCTATGGGCAAAAGCTTATCTTCTATTATGCTCGGACACCTAGCTTATGCTGAAAAGTTAGCAATGGACGAAGCTGATTTGTTTGTTGAGTGGTCAGGGGATAATCGTCGTTACATCACTGTGCAGCAGTTATTACAAATGAGCAGTGGCCTAGATTTTTCTGAAGTGTACGCGCCGGGTAGCGATGCTACGCGCATGTTATTTGTTGAGGCCAGTGCGTCAGGTGTGGCTAAAGGCAGTCCGCTTATTCATCCTCCTGGCACCCATTTTTCCTATTCTTCAGGCACCGCAAATTTGCTCTCTGAGATTTTTGTGAATCGAACTGGCGGCACACAATCTGCGGTAAATTTTTTGTATAACGAGATATTAGCCCCTATGTCTATGGCGCATACCACATTAGAGTTAGATGCCAACGGCGTCTTTGTAGGCAGTTCCAATATATATTCCAGTACTCGAGATTGGGCGCGGCTAGGCTTGTTGACGCTGCAAAAGGGCGAACTTAATGGTCACCGAATACTTAGTGAACGGTGGGTGGCTCAGACGCAAAGCCCCAATGTCAGCGATAACGAACGCAGTTATGGTTATCAGGTCTGGCTCAATCAGGGTGACAAGGAATTACGCTGGCCAGACTTGCCGGCAGATACCTACGCATTTACTGGCAATCGCGGTCAGCGAGTGATGCTTGTACCCTCCCAGCAAACGCTCATTGTGCGTATGGGTTGGAGTAGTGTGAACTACCCGGATAACGAAAGATTTGCTCAGCTACTGGCCTTTTAAGGGGCTTAGAGCGCACCTTGGCGATGAAGCTGTGCCTCTTTTGCTATTGTTTAGGCAGGGCGCGCCCGTTTAAATGTTCTCCTAAACGCTCTGTTAAATAGTGTGCCCGTTGTCCGCCTTAATGAAGTCCGCGCCTCGTTCCGCAATCATTACAGTGGGCGCATTAGTATTGCCCGAGGTAATGGTGGGCATAATGGAGGCATCAATTACTCGTAATCCATCAACCCCATGGACTTGTAGACGGTCGTTCACAACAGCCATGGGGTCATTTCCCATTTTGCAGGTGCCTACTGGATGAAAGATAGTGGTGCCTAAATCTCCTGCGGCTGAAGCCAATTCCTCTTCCGAGGTTAAATGCGCGCCGGGTTTCAGTTCTTTGGGGTTAAAGGGCTGTAGCGCAGGCGCTGCCATAATTTTTCGTGTGAACTTTAATCCGGCTACTGCGATATTTAGATCTTCCTCTGTGGACAGGTAGTTGGGTCTGATGGCCGGTGCCGTCGCAGGGTCCGTTGAAGTAATAGATATGCTGCCTCGGCTTGAAGGTCGCAAGTTACAAACAGAGGGCGTGATCGCATCGTACTTATGCAGCGGCGAACCGAACGCGTCTAATGACAGTGGTTGTACATGCCACTCGATGTTAGCGGATGCCTGACTAGGGTCGCTTTTGGCAAATGCACCGAGCTGGGAGGGCGGCATAGTCATAGGGCCAGTTTTATTGAAAAAATATTCAAGGCCCATTTTTGCCATACCCCAGGGGTACTTTGCCCTGCGGTTCAGGGTCACCGTATTATCTACCGAGTAGATGGTTCTAATCTGTAAGTGGTCTTGCAAATTATTGCCCACGCCCGGCAGTTCGCGTTTTGCTTCAATACCATGTTGTTGCAGTAACTCTGGCGCTCCGATACCTGAAAGCTGCAAAATTTGCGGTGAGGCGACGGCGCCTGCGGCCAATAGAACCTCTTTGTTGGCGGTTATAAGCTGGGCCTGACCTTTGTGAAGCACATGCACGCCTGTGGCCACTAAGCCTTTGTCGGTAAGCTCTAGCGCCAGCTTTTGCACCATGGACTCGGTCATTACCGTAAGATTTGGGCGCTTTTGCGCGGTGTCTAAAAAAGCCCGAGCGGCGCTCCAACGTTTGCCCGAGCGCTGATTCATTTGGAAGTAGGCGTTGCCGAAGTTGTCGCCTGTGTTGAATTCTTTGATTTTAGGGATGCCTGTTTGCGCTGCGGCCTCTCGCCAGACGTCCAGTATTTCCCAATTCACTCGGCGTTCTTCAACTCTAAGCTCGCCGCCGCTGCCGTGAAAATCATCGGGGCCGTGTTGGTAGTCTTCTGAACGTCTAAATATTGGTAAAACATCATCCCAGCCCCAGCCTCGATTGCCTTGGCTGGCCCAATAGTCGTAGTCGCTTTTTTGTCCGCGCATATAAATCATGGCATTGATTGAGGAGGAGCCGCCGATGACCTTGCCCCGGGCGTAGCCAATACTTCTGCCGTTTAAACCTTTTTCTGGTTCGGTAGAAAAGCACCAATCCGTGCGTGGGTTGCCTATGGTGTAGAGATAACCCACAGGGATATCTATCCAAAAGTAGTTATCCTTTTTGCCGGCTTCGAGCAGTAAGACCTGTTTGGATGGATCTTTAGACAGGCGGTTGGCTAGCACGCAACCGGCTGTGCCGGCGCCAATAATAATATAGTCGTAATTAGGCAAATGAGTTTCTCCCAAGCAGGGGAGGAGCATATCAGTTATTAGAAGTATTTGGCCTTGCTGAGGAAATTGTTAACAATTTAGTTTAAGCTGATTTCGGTAGGTAGGGGTTTTAAATACGGACTACTAATGAGGTGCTTGAAGTGCCACAGAATATCTTTCAGCAGGTTTTACAAAACAGTTCATTACTCATTGAAAAAATTAACGCCAAAGAAACGGAAGATTTGCAGTTACTTTACCAAGACGATGCAGTAATGGAGATAATTGGCCTTAGCAAATTTGTTGGTATTGAGCAAATTCAGCTGTTTTGGAGTGCCTTGGTTTTTGATCTGAAAAGCGAAATTGCTTATCGTGATGTAAATATGGAGTTTTTAAGTGATGATGCTATGAGTCTGTCTGCGAATCTGACAGCCAGCGGTCATAGCTTCATCGGTGTTGCAATGAATGAATCATGGGTGCGCAACAAGGGTAGTTGGCGTATTAGTGGATGCCGACTACAGGTGCGGTCAGCCTCGGTTGCTGCGATAGACTCATTTTTGGTCTTTGTGCAAATCTTTTCTACGAGTTTGCAAAACTGGCTTAACGGGCAAGATGTGACGGAGGATAATTGGTCGAGGATAGCCGACGCCTGCGCTAATGAACTTGGAGTGGTTTTACCAGATGGACGAAAAATTTCTGGTGTTGAGCTTCTTGCGTTGATTCGCGATTTAGTTGCATCCGAACCTAGTCTAGTTATGGAGGTTTCTCAGTTAGAGATGCTCACTATGAGTGAGTCGTTGTGTGTTGTGACGTATGTGGAGTCTCGGCGTTTGTCCGGCGAGGTGGGCACGGAAGACGTTCGCAGTACGTTGGCGTTTGCTCGACATTCGTCTGCTGGTTGGGCATGGCGTCACGTGCAACAAACTTCTACAGAGTTAAGGTAATTCTAGGCTAACACTCTTCGTTTTGAGGTTTGTTCACAGCTGGCCCCTTCTAATCACCTGCTGATTTTTCTAAGCCCCGCTTTTTTCGAACTCCCACCAATTTTATAATTTTGCGGTTATCGGATCAATACAACCGTTTGCCTCTAAACACAATCAAGTGAATTTAGAACGAGTTAAGTTTCTGTATCCGAAAATAAAAGTGCGCTGAAAATTGACTCGATATGGAGATTTATCTCATGCACCAGAATGCTCATATGGAAGTATTGGCGGCGAGCCAAAATTGGGTTGCTGGATTTAATCGCGGTGACTTAGCTGCGATGGTCACTGACTTCACTAAGGATGCTTCAATGCATCCGCGACCGAACCCCCTGTGTCTTGGGCTGCAAGCAATTGAGAGTTTTTGGTCAGGCTTATCGGCGGCCGGCGCCAGCGAATTGGTCTACTCCAATATTCGGCTGACTATTGAGGATGAGGGTCGTGCGCGCCTAGCTGCAGATTGGTCAATGAACATTGCCGCTGGTCTTATCACCACTGAGTTGTGGATTAAGCAAAAAAACGGTCAGTGGTTGATTGCACAGGACGACTTTGACATCCTGCGTTAAAGCACTGGCAGCATTGCTGAATTTGTCAGGCAGTCTCATGCTAATTTAACTTCTTGGTTTGCTGGGGCCAACGACTCAGGCGCTGCGTGGCCTCCCTTAAAATATGCGTGTCCGGACAATATGGTGCTGGTGTATCCCAGTGGGGCAAAGCTTTCTGGTGCAGAGTTTGCGCAAAGTATTAGTAATCATCCACGTAATAACGTCGGATTTTCGGCGACCGTTGAGCAGATAAAAATATTGTCTGAGTCCTCCAACGAGGGGCTTGTAGCCTACGTGGAAGTGCAAACTGGGGCTGAAAAATCAAAAGCCGAAAACCGCCGCTCTGCACTTGCTATGGTGCAACGAGGTCGGCAAGGCTGGTGCTGGCGGTATATTCAGGAAACAAGTTTGGGTTAAGCGTTTACGCGCCTATTGCAACGTCAGCAACGGTTGTTCCTAACCCACTTCGCTTGGTATCGTGGCCGCTAAATCTTTTTTGGTTGAAAACCTAAGGCTGACAATGAAACTATATACCGTACCTGCTGCGCCAAATCCCACTAAAGTAATGCTCTATATCGCCGAGCGCGAAGCTGCCGGCACTGATATGGGTATTGAACAAGTACGAGTTAATACGCTAAAAAGTGAACAAAATGCGCCCGAACATTTGCTCCGTAATCCGTTTGGCGCGCTGCCGGTTTTGGAGCTTGAGGATAGCCGCTATTTGACCGAGTCGCTCAGCATCATTCATTTCCTCGACGAAAAATTCGACCAAAACAGCATGCTCTCTAATGACCTAGTAGAGCGCAGTTTTGCTCGTGATTTGGAGCGAATTGTTGAGCTACGTATTGCGACACTTATTGCCCGTTATGTGCATGTGACCAATTCACCTTTCGGCTTGCCTGCGGACCCCAAGGTAGCGGCGGAAATTGAAGTCAGTCTGCCAAAGGCGCTGGCTTATATAGAGAAAATGCTTAGCGACGGGCGTAGTCTTTTGAGCGGTGATAGTGTTTCTATCGCTGACTGTACGTTGCAAAGCGGACTGCAATTTGCCCGCTTCGGCAAGGCAGAGGTCATAGGTGACTATCCGAACATTCAAGCCTGGGACCAAGCCTATCGCGCTCGGCCCGCAGCGCTAGCTGTGCTTAAGTTCTAATACTATCGACTATGTATAAGCCTGCTTTTGCGGCCTGGGTAATTATTTTGCAGGCCAGTATTGGTCTTTGAGCAGGCGTTTATACAGTTTGCCAGTGGGCAATCGAGGCAACTCGTCCAGAAAATCTACTGATCTAGGTATCTTATATGCGGCCAAGTTATCCTTGGCGTAGGCTATAAGATCCTCGGCTAGGCGGTCATTGCCTTCAATACCCGGCATAGGCTGCACAACAGCTTTTACCTCTTCGCCAAAATCTTCATTGGGTATGCCAAAAACTGCAACGTCTTGCACAGCCTCGTGCATGATCAGAGCATCTTCAATTTCTCGTGGGTAAATGTTTACGCCGCCAGAAATGATCATATACGCCTTTCTATCCGTCAGAAATAGGAAGCCATTTTCATTGAGATAACCAACGTCGCCCAGTGAGGTCCAGTTGTTATGCACTGGGTGAGTGGCGCTGGCTGTTTTATCTGGCGCGTTATGATATTCAAAATTTCTTTCCGGCAGCTCAAAATAAATTAAGCCTTCGCCGCCTGGGGCTTGTTCAACACCCGCTTCGTCGCAAATGTGCACAACGCATAGGTGTGCTTTGCCCACTGAGCCAGGGTTAGCCAACCATTCTTGGGGACCAATTATGGTGAAGCCATTGCGTTCAGTACCAGAGTAGTACTCCCACAAAATGGGTCCCCACCAATCCATCATTTGATGTTTTATTTGTGCCGGGCAGGGCGCAGCTGCATGAATAGCACATTGGTGACTGTTCAAGTTGTACTTCGATAGAGTTTGTTCATCTAACTTAAGCATGCGGATAAACATGGTAGGCACCCACTGGGAGTGGGTGATTTGGTATTGCTCAATGTATTTGAGCGAAAGTTCTGGGTCGAAACGCTCCATCATTACCACGCTGCCACCTAAGGCCAGCGTGCGCATGCAGTAACCAAAAGGTGCTGCGTGATAGAGCGGCGCTGGTGATAAGTAGACGGTGTCTGCGTCGAGGCCGTAGGGGTTGTTGGGTTCAACGCCTGGGATACCCTCGCTGACATGTTTTCCTGACAGAGCGCGTTTAATGCCCTTAGGTCGGCCCGTCGTGCCTGAACTATAGAGCATAGAGTCGCCAGCAGGTTGTTCAGCCAGTGGCGCGATGTCTTGCTCGGCTACAGCGGCTAGGTAGTCCTCAAAGCCGCCGAGGTTGCCGTCGCTGTCACCACGAATAAACCGGTGTGGACAATTAGGGATTAAATCCAAAAGCTCAGCAGTGATGTCCAAGTCTCTAGAGGTGAACAGCACCTGGGTGCCTGAATCCTCAATAATATAGGCCGCTTCCTCTGCCGTTAAATAGCGGTTGATACAAGTGATATACAAGCCAGAGCGATATGCACCCCAAGCAATCTCAAAAAACGACAGGTGATTTTCCATCAAAATTGAAACGTGATCGCCGGGTTTTAAGCCGCGTGCCTGAAGAAGGTTAGCTACTCGATTGGAACGCTGGTCTAATTCTAGCCATGAAACTTCTTCGCCAGTGCCTGCGTGTATTAATGCTGGGGTGTTTGGCTTGACCTGCGACCAATGTCCTGGGTACATAAAAATCCTTAGTTTTACGGTTGCGCTGGGCAACTCAATAAAATTATTTGGGTAGCCGGTGTGCCCAGCTCAGAAGGATAGCGCGGTATTTTAGAGTACTTCGCCTGCAATGACTTCTAACGCCTCGGGCTGCCGACAGCCTAGTAGCATTGCCGCTACGCGGCCACGATTGCCAGCAGTCTTCCAGCGCTGTAAGCGCTCTTTAATGCGCTCCGCAGGGCCTACCAAATGACATGCATCAATGAGTTCTGCGGGCACAGCGGCGGCAGCTTCGTCTTTGCGTCCAGCCAAAAACAGATCTTGTATTTTGACCGCGGCATCCTCAAAACCTAATGCCTTGGCATAATTGTTGTAGAAGTTTTTATCTCGAGCGCCCATGCCACCAATGTATAACGCCATGTTAGCGCGGATAGGCATCATGCATTGCTCAACATCATCACCCATAGCCACAGTGACGAAAGGCGACACTTCAAATTGCGTCATGTCTTTGTCACCGGCTTTGGCAAAGCCTTCTTGGATAGGCGCTGCAAATACCTCGTGCTTTTCTGGATCCATCCAGATGGGGAAGAAACCGTCACAAACCTCTGCTGCAGCGGCAACGCCCTTGGGCGTGATGTTTGCAGCAAAAATTGGAATGTCTTCTTCACAGTGCAAAATACTTTTCAACGGTTTGCCCAAGCCTGTGGCACCGGGGCCAGTATAGGGTAGTTGATATAATTCACCTTCAAAGCTCAGCAGCCCTTCACGCTTAAATATCTCTTTCATGATATGCACATATTCTTTCAGTCGCGTAACGGGTTTGCCGTAGGGGACGCCGTGCCAGCCCTCCACAACTTGGGGGCCGGATGCGCCTAAGCCGACAATAAAACGACCACCAGAAAGTTCAGCCAGACTCATTGCGGTCATGGCTGACATAGCTGGCGAGCGAGCGGGCATTTGCATAATTGCAGTACCTACTTTGATTTTGCTGGTATGGGCAAGCATCCAAGTTGCTGGAGTGACTGCGTCGCCACCCCATGCCTCTGCCGTCCAGACAGAATCAAAGCCTAATGCTTCGGCATGTTTAACCACGTCTAAGTTCACTTTGACTCGTGGGCCAATGTTTCCTGCTAGTAGGCCTAATTTCATATTCTTTCCCTCTAGTACTCGCTGGTACGCTCTGTTCTCTTAGTTTTTACGCGACTTTTGTATTCGTCAATAACTCAAATTTTCCCAAGACGAGACTTATGCCGCGTCACCTTGAGTTAACAATTTTTCGTTCATTTCTTGGGTGTCGGCCAAATCGCCGCGCATAGTGCGCGCGCCAATAAAGTAGTGAAAAGCTGCCCATACGTTAACTAGTACCGCTGCGCACATGGCGTAGCGTATTGAGTAAATACCAAAGTCTGGCCTCAGTAGGTCACTCAAAACGCCGACTAGATACGGGCCAAGGCCCATGCCGATAAGGTTAAGAACAAAGAGTAATATGGCAGAGGCAACTGCTCGCATGCGGAGTGAGACTAATGCTTGGGTCATTGCGAAAGACGGCCCTAGATAGGCATTACCTAAGATGGCGACCATCATGAGCGAAGCTACGACGGCCCACACGCCTCCGTATAGGTAAGCTACCAGTTGGAATGGCACCATAACCAGTGTGGCTATGCCCGGAACCCAAAAGTACCAGCGTTTGTCGTCCGTGCGGTCTGAAAGTTTGTCGGAAATGTAACCGCCAAAGAACGTGCCGATAGCACCAATACCTGCAATCAGCGCCAAAACGCTGCCGATGTCAGTTAACGACATCTCATGAATTCGGATAAAAAATGGCGCGTTCCAGGTGCCGGCACCGTAGCTGACGAAGGCGTGTAGGCCGGCGGCAAAGGAGAGGTGTCTAAACGAGGTCTTGCTCCACAATAGTTTGAGCACTGTTTTCACTGGTGGAGGTGGGGCGGTGTTAATTGGCGCCGCAGGGGGTTGGCTGAGTTTTATGTCAGACATGCCTCTGGGTGGTTCACGTAAAGTGAACCAAACGATAAACGCAAAGATGATGCCCGGTACACCGACCAAGAAAAAGGTATAACGCCATCCTATAGCGTCGGCGCCCCAGCCGCCCACAAAACTACCTATCATGGTGCCAAGAGGAATGCCCAGTGCGTAAATTGACAGAGCGGTGGCGCGAGTTTCGATGGGGAAATAGTCAGAGATCAATGAGTGACTAGGTGGACTTGCGCCGGCCTCACCAATGCCCACGCCAATTCTTGCGAGCAATAGCGTTAAGAAATTATTCGCAAGACCGCAAGCGGCCGTCATTGCGCTCCATATAACCATAGATACAGCGAGGATCTTTACCCGGCTTCTGCGGTCGGCCAAGGCCGCGATGGGAATACCTAAAAACGTATAAAATACGGCAAAGGCTAGGCCGCCAAGGAAGCCTAACTGAGAGTCGCTTAGCACCAATTCCATTTTAATCGGTTCAAGTAGCAGCGACAGAATAGACCTGTCGACGAAATTAATAATGTACCCAACGAGAAGTATCCCCAGTGCGTATTTCCTATAGTTTGGTCCAATATTTACTGCTTTAGACAAAACGATCCCCTCGTTTAGTTTATTGTTTTTTGTCGGCGCGCTGGCCTGTGACTGCTCAAATTATGGTTGTCTGTTCGACAACCACCATTGCATAGTTTGTGAAACCAATTTAGCAGCATCTTGCTGCACAAAGTGCCCTGCGTCAGGTGCGGTAACGATGGTGACATCGTTATCTACCCAATCCCACGTGTTGTTCAAACCATCTGAGTGTAGAGCCGTATCCTTGAGGCCGTGAAAAATCAGCACTGGCATTGGCAGGCGCGGCGAAGCGCCTGCCAATGCCACTGGGCTGTTATTGTCAGGGGATGGATAATTGGCCTTATAAAAGTTCAACATGCCGGAGAAGCTACTGCGTTTGAAAGCCTCCGTGTAGAGTTTCCGTTCCTCTTTATCGCGTACCCATCCAGACAATGTCTCGGCTGTCATCGGTCCGCCAAACATAATGTCTGGGTCAGTGGAAGAGCCCGCAATGAACTTTCGTGCGTAGCCGCTATTTTTTTGCTGCTCTACATTTGTAGCCATTTCTCGGGCCATACCACTGGGGTGTGGAAGGTTTAGAATAATCAAATTGTCGACCATTTGTGGCAGATTAAAAGCAACCTGCCATGCCACAGCGCCGCCCCAGTCGTGACCTACTACCGTCGCGCTTGATGCACCCTGGTGTTTGATTACAGCAGCAACGTCGCTGACTAAATGGGGCATTGCATATTCTGCTAAGCCCTTTGGTTGATCGCTGGGGTTGTAGCCCCGTTGGTCCATGGCCACAACTGTGAAGTTTTCTTTGAGGGCATTTATTTGCTGCCGCCAGGTGTACCAGTAATCAGGAAAGCCATGAATCATTACCACCAATGGGCCTTGGCCTGTTTTTACATAGTGGATCTTTACGCCATTATTGTCGGCGTAGCCGTGGGTTACTTCATTAAGCAGATCTGCGTTGAGTATTGGACTGAATACCGCCGCGATCAGTAAAAGTAGTTTTCTCATGTGGTCCTGCATAGTGCCGCACTCCAAAGTATTGAAATTTTAGGCCATTTGTTTCAAGCATTTGAGGCTGGTGATGTAGTCGCTCGCAAAGATAAGTGACTAATCGGTAGAAGTCGTTTAATCATTTTTTTGCAATCCCTCGGGGTAACACTACCACTGGTTTGGAAGCCTTAAAAGTAGTCGAGGAAGCGGTGGGCTGGTATAGAAGGCAATTGTTTGGTGCACTTGTTGAAATGTCCGCTGCATGCGCATAGGAAGGCAGATTTTTGCGTTTGCAGGTGGGCTGACGGTGTCGTTAGCGACGTACTCTGCGCTTGAGTCGGTCGAGTTTTTCCTTCCACATTTGAAAGGCTTCGGGATCACCGCCTCGGTCAGGGTGGAGTTTTTGGCACATGCGCCTTGCTTCTTGGATCTCAGCCACCGGAATGACCAGCTCAAGTCCTAACTCTTTAATTTCTGAAGGGCTCAAGGTCTTCACTGGGCTCGCTGACTCAGGGGGTGAAAAAAAGCCGTGCCAATTCCCCGCGCCTTTAGTGGCATAGGACACTGGACCGGACAAGCCTAATTTCCATGGGTGATTTTTTGCAGGCTTTTTCATATTGGCATTCTAATTTTGTAGGTTAATAGCCTAAAATTTTGGTTAATTTTTGACAAGCATAAAGAAGGCATAATAGCTATTAACACCCGGCATTAAGCTGAGCGTGCTGCCTCTTCTCTAGCAGCTCGAACTTTGTCGTTGTTCTGATTAAAGAGAATATTTTGTCGTGCTTTGGCTTCTTCTTCTGTGAGTTCTTTTTTGCCTAAGTTTTCACCCGCCTTGCGGCCTGTTTGTACCGCAGGTCTTGAGGCAACAAGATCAACCCAGCGCTTGAGATGGGGGAAGGTTTGCCAGACATTTTCGTCAATCATGCGGCCAAGCAAAAAAGCCCAAGGCCACGCGGCCATGTCGGCGATTGAATATTCTTCGCCGGCCAGATAAGTGTTGGCAGAAAGCTGTGCATCCATAACGCCACTGAGTCGATCTACTTCGCCGATAAACCGTTTTACCCCATATTCCAACTGGCTAGCATCGTCTGCGATATTACGGGCGTAATTTTTGAAATGATTGGCATTACCCATCATTGGTCCTAGGTTGGCCATTTGCCAGTGTACCCACTGCAATACCTTATAGCGCTCAGGCCCTTGCTCACTGGTAAGGGCGGGGAGAAATTTCCCCGTTTTGTCAGCCAGATATTCCAGAATGGCGCCAGATTCAAACAAGCCGATGGCCTCGCCACCGCCTCTTGGCGCGTGGTCGACGATCGCTGGCATGCGGTTATTTGGGCTAATGCGCAAAAAATCGGCTTTGAATTGATCACCGCCACCAATATCTATGGGCACCAAATTATAATCTAGACCGCATTCCTCGAGCATAATGGTGATTTTCCAGCCGTTTGGTGTAGGCCAATAGTGACAATCAATCATTTCTTTGCTCCCAAATAAAATTGCGCTGTGCGGCAACTAAAACCCAGCAAAAGCCATCCTCGCAGCAAGCTAGGTTAATGCAATTACATTCAATTTGTTGAGAAACTTGGCGTATTGGAGTATTCCTTCTTCGCGCATATGCGCGTTGAATAACGCTCAACAGGTTACGTCAAAGGGAAGGGGAATTCATGAAGCAGAAAAATACAGATCAAATTTCAACACGCTTGAATGGTAGAACTGCAGTAGTTACTGGCGGTGCCAGTGGTATGGGGCGCTCCACGGCGTTACGTTTTTTGGCAGAAGGGGCAAACGTAGTTGTCGCTGATTTCAACCAAGCAACTGGTGCCGTGCTTGTTCGAGAAGCGGAGGATTTAGGTTTTGCTGGACGTATTGCATTTATTCCTACTGACGTGGCGGTAGAGGATGATGTGCAGGCTGCGCTAGTTTTGGCGGTAGATACCTTTGGTCGGCTGGATATTGTTTTTAATAACGCAGGGGTAGGTGGCGCTATCGGTCCATTGACGCAAACCACAACCGAGTCCTGGGATTACACTATGGATGTTTTAGCTAAAGGCGTTTTTCTGGGCATCAAGCATGCCGCGCGGATTATGCGCAGCCAGGGTGTTGGCGGTTCAATTATTAATACCGCATCAATTGCGGCATTGAGTGGCGACGCTGGGCCGCTGGTCTATTCTGCTGCTAAGGCCGCGGTTGTAAGTATGACGAAGTCTGCGGCAGTAGAACTGGCGCCAGAGCGTATTCGGGTCAACGCCATTTGTCCGGGCTTTATTGCAACGCCTTTAGCCGATGGCGGGAAGCCGGAAAAAACGCGAGAAAACTTTAGTCGGGCACAACCTTGGCCTGAATATGGTCAGGGTGATCACATCGCTGGCGCCGCTTTGTTTTTTGCTAGTGATGATTCTATTTTTGTGACTGGCGATGCACTGGTGGTTGATGGTGGGTTAACTGCCGCTGGTCCAGAGTTATCGCGTAAGTTTCCCCGTACCTCTGGTCGCAATTCTAGGGTAGCTGGAGTGACAAAGGGTAGTACTGGTGAAAAGCCTGAGCTGAAATCTCTCTGATAGATACCTAGTTGCACCGCGCCGCGCCGTTTAAATTATCAAAAGGTCTAGTATGAGTTTTACAGAAAGTAGTAGTGATGCCTTATCCAGGCCGTTATCAATAGCCGGCACGCCAGCCGCGTCGCCCTTGGGCTATTACAGCTGGACCTTTGGCCAGTGTGCTCGTGATCCTTTTTACATCGCGGTGGTGATCTATATTTTTTTCCCTTACTTCAGCAACGTAGTTGTGGGTGATCCTGTTAAAGGACAGGCTTTGATTGGTTATTTAAATGCCGCAGCCGGTGCGATTATGGCGCTAACGATTCCTTTTCTTGGCGCAATTGCAGACAAAGGCGGGCGGCAAAAGCCCTGGCTTGCGGCCACTGTTGTGCTGATAGGTCTTGGGGCCATTGGCTTGTGGTGGGTTAAACCCGCTGGCGCAGGCTTAAGTGTGATGCAAAGCTTGGCCGTGTTACTGGTTATCTTAGTCGTATTTGCTTATTCCGAAGTATTTCACAACGCCATGCTGCCCAGAGTAGCGCCGGTTGAGAAAACTGGGCTTATTTCTGGTATTGCCTATTCACTGGGTAACTTAGGCGGCTTGTCATTGATGCTCTTTGTGCTATTCGCCTTTGCCCTGCCTGGTACCCAAGACTGGTCGTTCCTGCCGGCACAACCACTGTTTGGCCTCGACCAAGCCACCCATGAACATGATCGTATTGTTGGACCTATTACCGGTGTCTGGGTGCTGCTGTTTTCACTGCCAGTACTGCTCTTCACGCCAGACGGCAAGGCATCTAACTTAGGTCTAAATCAGGTGGTTAGGTCGGGCTTAAGCGACGTAGTTGAAACCGTTAAGCAACTGAAGCATTACGCCAACATTGCGCGTTACCTTTTGGCCCGCATGTTCTACAACGACGGTATGATCGGCGTATTGGTGTTCGGCGGTATTTATGCGTCCGGCACTTTTAGTTGGGCCTCGACTACACTTTTGATTTTTGGCCTGTGTACTAGCTTGTCTGCCATGGTGGGTGCGTACCTTGGCGGCTTGCTGGACGATAGGCTTGGATCGATAAAAACGCTAAAAATTGCAGTAGGTATGAGTTCCTTAATACTCTTGACGTTGGTGTCTATTCAACCAGGAGCTATTTTCTTTGTAATTCCTGTATCTGTTGACGCGGTTTGGAGTTTTCCTTATTTCAGCACAGTTGCCGAAATTGCTTATTTTTGCACTAACCAACTGTTCGCCCTGTTTTTTGTCACAGGCTTGTCCGCATCGCGTACTTTAATGGCGCGCATTTCGCCGCCGCAAATGGCTGCGCAATTTTTTGGTTTGTATGGATTGAGTGGCTCGGTGACGGCCTTCCTTGCGCCGCTTTTGGTTGCTACCACAACGACTTACTTTCAGTCTCAGCGAGCAGGTTTTGCCTCTCTTATCATACTTATGATCATTGGCGGGGTTATGTTGCTCTGGGTTAAAGAAACACAGTCCACAGTCGCACCCGGCCGGCAGAGTAGTTAACAAATACTAATTGTTAGTATTTTTAGTCTCTGGGTCTTTGGCCGGTGACCACTTCGCTGGCTTGCCACCCATAGCGCACTGATTTTGCTTCTATTGAGTGCTAAGAAGCGTCTGTTGACGCTTTTGTCGCAATCGGGTCTGTGTAAAGTTGCCAGGGGCTTTCACCGTTTAGACGATAGCCAATACTTGCGCCAATGGGGCTGGTGAGAATAGCGTAATTGCTGTTAAAGCCATTGTTGCCAATTTTATAAGCTGTAAGTATTTTGCGAGTATTTTTTCTCCATGACTATTTGTCAGCGGTCACAGGCTATAGATAGAGCGCCGACAGCAGATAACTCAGTGTAAGCCACATAATCAGTGTTAATGGCAGTCCCACTTTGACAAAATCCCCGAAGGTATAGTTGCCAGCACTCATCACCAGTAAGTTGGTTTTATAAGCCATGGGTGTGGCGTAGCTCATATTTGCGCCAAATAAGACGGCTAGTACAAAGGGTTCTGGAGGGAGCTGCAGATAATTGGCTATACCAATTGCGATGGGTGTGCCGATGACGGCTGCTGCATTGTTCGAAACCACATTGGTCAGAATTGCAAGCAGCAACATCAACGCAGACAAAATTACTGTGGGGCTTGCGCCCTGGGTGACAAATAGAAAAACTTCTGTTAGATAAATAGTCGCGCCGGTTTTTTCTAGCGCCATGCCCAGCGCCAGGCTAGCGGCAACTACGAAGTAGACAGAGGGGCTGACCGCACGTATTGCAGCGCCAGTGCTTAGGCAGCGAGTCAGCAGCATGGCGGCTGTGCCGGTTAGTGCTGCGACAGCTATGGGTAACAAGCCGCTGCCCGCTAAAACCACGACGCTGATAATAATGGCTAGGGCAATGGGCGCTTTTGCAGTTTTTGGTAGTGTAACGCTGCCATCTAATACCAAAAATTCTGTAGAACTTTTGAGTTGGCTGACTTGGCTTTTTGCACCCTGAAGGAGTAGTACGTCGCCAGGTCTGAGAATGACTTGCTGTATTTCTTGGTTTGCCTGCCAAATGTCTTTGCCTGCCCTGTGCAGGGCTAATACCACTAACTGATGTTGTTGAATGAAGTGGGTCTCGCCGAGGTTGGTATCATCTAGGTTGGAGCCTTGGACTACTGCTACTTCCACCAGTGTTTGATCGTCGGCAGTGAGGGGATGCTCATCTGAAACAGGTGTTCCTGCAGATATAGAGCCGTTTGTGGAGGCATCTTTAGCAGCAACGGTTTGGTTTTTTTCTGTTTCGGAAAACAGTACGCCTTCTAAGGCTTCTTCATATTGTTTGAGATTTTGCGGGGTGTCGCGTATCCGCAGGCGATCCCCCTGAGTAAGTATCAGATCAGGCAGAGGCATAACTACCGTGTCGTCGCGCAGAATTCGCTGCACTTGCATAGTTGGGCCTGCAGCGGTTCTTGCTTCGGCAAAGGTCTTGCCAATCATGTGACTGTCTGCGCTGATTTGTAGGCGCGCTTCAAACAGTCTGGGCGAATGGTCGCTGAGTGCTGAGCTGCGATCAGGTAATAATTTGGGCGCTATAAGCCACAGGTAGAGGATTGCGACGCCACTGGACAATAGTGCAGGCAGCGCGAAATCGAACATACCAAATTCTTTTAGGCCTTGATCTTGGGCAAGGCTGACCACCAGCAAGTTGGTAGAAGTACCAATTGTGGTTGCCATACCGCCAACTAAAGTGGCGAAACCCATTGGCATAAGGACTTTCGATGGCGACTTATTGGTGCGTAGGCATACGGAAATGAGTATGGGTAAGAGTAATACAACAATGGGCGTATTGTTGACGAAAGCGGACAGCACGCCGCCCACAATGAGCGTCAGCAGCAGTGAAAAAATCGGCGCTTTACCCCAGAGGCCTGATAGCAAACGTCCAACTGGCTCTAGTGCGCCGGTTTGCACCAAACCCCGGCCCAACACCATAAGGGCGCACACGCTGATGAGTGCCTCATGGGCTAAACCCGCAAAAAAGTCTGTGGCCGTTACCTCTTCGAAGGGCGCAATGGCAAACCCTAAAACAATGATGCCGAGTAGACACAGCGCAGTTATTTCAAGTTTGAGTTCTTCTCTACTAAACAGCACCAGGGCGACCACCGTTAACGCCATCATGGCTACCGCATGGGGGTTGGGTAAATCTGGCATATCAATCATGTGGCATCCTATTTGCTTAAACCGGTTTAGTTGAGCTAAAGCTAACTTTGTTCAGCCTACTGCTGTTACCCATTTAGATCCACGCCAGTGCTCTTGGCTACTATCCAGTACACTGCGACAGCCTTATTATGGGCAGGTCGACCAGCGATGCTGAATTTTGGCACAAAGGCGGATATTTGGGTTATCAATCCCTCTGGGTGATAAAGTGCGCAGAGTGTAGGTTGCAGATATCGGTTGCGGTTGGTTGGCCGCCCGGTAGTTCAAATTTTAATAAAAGATACGTCCAAGTAGCAGAAGAAAAGGGAAAGTAGGTTCATGTCAGAAGCTCATGTTGAAGAAATCGAAAAAGACGATCTCTATAAAGTTCGTCACAGTTTAGCTCACGTCTTAGCTCAGGCTGTTTTAGAAATTCGTCCCGGTAGTACGCTGGGTTTTGGCCCGCCTATTAGTGATGGATTCTATTATGACTTTATTTTGTCTGAGCCGCTTACGGAAGAAGATTTCCCCACGCTGATGCAAAAGATGAAGAAGATCATGAAGAAGGGGCAGCGTTTTGATCGCGAAGACCTCTCGGCAGAAGATGCGCTTGCGCGCATTAGTGAAATGGGCGAACCCTACAAAATGGAATACGGCGCTGAGCTGGTAGAGAAGAATAACCTTGAAGGCCTGTCTTTTTATCGCAATGGGCCATTCTTGGATATGTGTGAAGGGCCGCATGTTCACACCACCAAAGACATTCCTCGGGACGCGTTTAAGTTGAGAAGTGTGGCCGGTGCATACTGGCGCGGTAATTCTGACAACGTCATGATGACGCGAATTTATGCTTGGGCATTTCTTGATAAAGAAACTCTAGATACTCATGTCACAGCCTATGAAGAGGCTCAGGCCAGGGATCATAAAAAGCTCGGTAAAGAATTGGGTATTTTCACTATTGATAACGATATTGGTAAAGGTCTGCCTTTATGGTTGCCCAACGGCACCATAATTCGCGATGAGTTAGAAAACCTTGCCAAGGAGCTGGAGTTCAAAGGGGGTTATTCCAGGGTGGCAACACCGCACCTAGCTAAAGAATCTTTGTACCACACCACAGGCCATCTGCCGTATTACGCTGAAGACATGTATCCACCCATGGAGCTGCTTGAGTCTGCATTAGAGGGTGAAGCAGGTGAAGGTGGCGAGCGGGTTGTAAAAGAATCTTATCGTCTGCGCCCGATGAATTGCCCTCATCACCATAAAGTATTTTCTGCCGAACCGCGCAGTTACAGAGACCTGCCTTTGCGTTTGGCCGAATATGGTCAGGTTTATCGCTTTGAAGACTCTGGCGCTGTCAGTGGTTTGGTTCGAGTACGCGGTATGTGTATGAATGATGCGCATATTTACTGCACCAAAGAACAGATTAAGGACGAGTTCAAATCTGTTATGGCCATGTACCAAGACGCTTACCGAATTCTTGGCTTGGACAATTTTCATGTGCGTTTGTCGAAGTGGGATCCGGAAGATCCTAAGGGCAAGGAAAAGTTTGTCGATAACCCGCAAGCGTGGCGCGACTCTGAGCAAGTGCTTGAAGAGGTGCTGAATGAATTGGCAATTGATTATAAAATTGGTCTAGGCGAGGGTGCCTTTTACGGTCCCAAGATAGACATTCAGTTCAGCACCGTTACTGGTCGGGAAGAATCTGTTTCCACCGTGCAGTTAGATTTTGCGGTACCTGAACGCATGGGCTTGAAGTATGTGGGTTCAGATGGTGAAGAGCACACACCGTTTTGTATTCACCGAGCGCCGTTCAGTACCCATGAACGCATGGTTGCGTTTTTGATTGAGCATTTTGCAGGTGCATTTCCTACTTGGCTTGCGCCAATTCAAGTTCAGTTGCTGACGGTTTCGGAACAGTACGACGACTATGCCAACGAAATAGTGGCGCGTTTGCGCAACCAAATGGTGCGCGCAGAATTGGCGCCGTCGAATGACACACTGCCAAAGAAAATTCGTCAGGGCGCAACGCGTAAAATTCCTAATCTATTGATTATTGGTGAGCGCGAAGTGGCAGACGGCACAGTGACACTGCGTAGATATGGCCATCAGCAACAGCAAACCTTTGCGGTAGCTGATTTTGAAAGTCTACTGATTGATGCTATTAAGCAGCGCTTGCCTGAAGTCGACATAGCAAGTGCAGACAGTGCTTAGTGAGGGTGGAAGTAGCCTGTGGCGCTAAGGGCACCCTTGCGAGCCAAGGGTGCGGTTTGCGGAGAGAGTCTAACTATCGTCTAAACTTACAAAAGGTCTTGGGACCCCTCGGCTAGAGCCCGCTGCAACGGTGGGCGCCGCTGAGTTGGGTCGTTGTTCTTCAACCAAATCAGCCAAGACGCGCCCAGCTTCTCGCATCAGTGGATCCTCGCCGACTTCTTCAATGACGTCTTTTACGACTTTAGCATCTGGCACTGTATCCGCAGCATCGGTTGCACTGAGTTGCTGCTTTGCGTGATCTGCTTCGCCCGCCTCAGTTAAAGCGCTAGCCGCTGCTTCCTTGGCCTCATTTTCTGCTTTTTGTAATTCTTCCAGTGCATCTAATGTTTCTGCTGTGGCCTTGCCTGTGGCTATGCGTAGTGTGTTCTCGAGGTCTAGACGCCACAAGTCATCTTGAGCTCTTTCCTCGCGTCGCGCTATTTCATTCAAGGACAATATTTTTATGGCTGATTTTTCTTGGCCGCGCTGACTCAAAGCACGGTAGTACATAAAGTGCGGATCATTTGCGGCGCGGTCGTTGTGCCGTTGTTGCAGTCTTGGGACTATGCTCTTGAGGCTGCCAATAGGTCGGTAGTTGGCGGGTCTTATTTTGTCCCAAGGCATTGCGTCTTCGAGCGTGCTTTCACCAATCAGATCGTTGTCCACTAAAGCTGGGAAGCGGATATCAGGTATCACCCCCTGGTGCTGAGTACTGTCGCCAGAAATTCTATAAAATTTTGCCGCAGTGAGCTTTAGTTGGCCTCTATTAAGGGGGATCAATGTTTGTACGGTGCCCTTGCCAAATGTTTGATTGCCAACTATTAGGGCGCGGCCATAGTCTTGCAGGGCGCCGGCAAAAATTTCTGAAGCGGATGCTGACAGGCGGTTGACCATCACAACCATTGGACCATCCCAGGCTAATTCTAAGTTGTTGTCGCTGAGTATATTTGCGCGACGCCTAGCGGATTTCACCTGAACAGTTGGGCCAGAGCGGATGAATAGTCCGGTCATGGTGTCGGCTTCTTGTAGAGAGCCACCACCGTTGCTGCGTAAGTCAATGATTAAGCCTTCTACACCCTCTTTTTTCAGGGCTTCTACTAAGCGGCGCACGTCTCTAGTGGTGCTGCGGTAGTTTGGGTCACCTTGTTGTTGCGCAGCAAAATCCGCGTAAAAAGTGGGTATCTCAATAACCCCAATCAGTCGTGGGTCATCTTTATCTAGCGTGATAGTTTTCGCCTTTGCCGCTTGCTCTTCGAGCTTTATCTTGTTGCGTATAATAACGATATTTCTGCTTTCTGCGTCTTGACCATCGGCGGGCAAAATACTTAAACGCACCGTTGAGTCTTTTGGTCCTCTGATGAGTTCCACTACGTCATCGAGGCGCCAGCCCACAACATCTATCAGAGGGCCGTTAGCACCTTGTCCCACTGCAGTGATTTTATCTGCGGGTTTGAGTTCTCCGCCTTTGTCGGCAGGTCCAGCAGGCACTAAGCGCACCACTTCAACATTATTGTCCTCACTTTTGAGTACCGCGCCTATGCCTTCGAGTGACAGAGACATATTTATGTTGAAGTTCTCAGAGGTGCGCGGAGAGAAATACTCTGTATGTGGATCGTAGGTATGCGCAAATGCGTTAATATAGGCCTGAAAGGCGTCTTCGCTTTTGTTACGCACCGAAATTTTTAGCTGGTTTCTATAGCGCTTGCGCAGTTGTTCAGCGATTTCTTCCATTGGTTTATCACTGAGTTTCATGGCCAGCACTTGGGCTTTTAGGCGCCTGCGCCAAAGGTCATCGTGGGCTGCTTCATCTATCGACCATTCGGCCTTTTCGCGACTTACCAAAATCGATTCTTCTCGGCTGAAGTCCAAATTTTCCAAACCGCTGTCTATGAGGCCTACAAGATAATTTAACCTGTTCACTATGCGCTGTTGGTAGCGATTAAAGATAATGAAGGCAGGGTCCAAGTCGCCTTTCTTTAAAGCGTCATCTATGCCAAAGCGATATTGTTCAAATTCTGCTATGTCGCCAGCGATAAAGTAATAGTGACCGGGGTCTAATACGGTCAGGTACTTGTCGAAAATATGTCCCGATAACTCATCGTTAACAGTTTTTTTGAGGTAGTGGTTGCGGCGCAGTTGCTCCACAACGATTAGGCTGGTTCTAGGATGTATGTCCAGCGGCGACAAAACCGGCGCTGTAAGTATTATTTCCTCTGATTCCCGGGCGCCAATACTGTTACTTTCTGCAGCGGAAGAGGCTTTGGAAGAGGGCTCAGATGCAGATTCGACCTGGGCTGTGGTGAGGGCGTCAACTGCGAAAGTTTGCGCTGGTGCAACTAGGCTGAAAATACTAACTAAAACGAGTTTTTGCCAAATACCGAATGCGTGTGAGCGTTGCAGCCGATTATGGGGGGTAAAAATTTTGCTCATAATTTCCAATATCCTCGTGCTTTAAAAGGTGCTTTAAAAGGTGCTTTAAACGTCTTATTCGTTCACAAAAGTGTCGTTAGCTCTATTTTTTTTAAGCTATCTAATGTTGTACCTCTAATAACACATAAGTAATGTGAAATTTCCGACCTGAAGTGCACATTGAGGGGTCAAAGGCGGTATCATTCTCTCGAATGTAACCCGCTGCTAACGTGGGGAGCAACCCATCGTTTAATTGAGATGAAACTAATGAATACAAGACTGGTTTTGATGTTGTGGATAGCCTCAACACTATTAATGGCCGGCTGCCAGCCTGCCGCACAAACTGAGCAAGAAGAAAAGTTCACCCCAACCTCTGACCTTGCCAGCGCGAGCTATATTATTGGCTATACTCAGGCGAAAAACATCTTTGATCAGAGCAATAATTTGGTAGAAATGAGCGCCTTTATGCAGGGTGTGAAAGACGCAGTTGCAGGAGCGGATTCTCAAGTGCCTATGGAGCAACAAGAGCAATATATGGCGGCGCTTTCTGAAGCCCTGTTGGCGAATAAAAACGTTTCAGGTGACAATTTCCGCACAGAAAACTCAGCCAGACCCGAAGTGACTACTTTAGAATCTGGCCTTCAGTATGAAGTGTTAGTCGAAGGTAGCGGGCCTAAGCCCAGTGCAGAAGATACTGTAGTGACTCACTATCATGGCACTCTAACCGACGGCACGGTTTTTGATAGTTCTGTAGAGCGCGGCTCGCCTGCCAGTTTCCCAGTTAATAGAGTAATTCCAGGGTGGACTGAAGCACTGCAGCTAATGGGTGTGGGATCTAAGTGGCGTTTGGTTATTCCACCCGAACTAGCGTACGGCGAACGTGGTGCTGGTGGCGCAATTCCGCCAAATTCTACTTTGGTATTTGAAGTTGAATTACTAGAAATTGCCGCTCAGTAAGCAGCAGTTTGTTACTGTTTGCCTTGTTCCGGGCTTACCACGTATTTTTGGTAGGTCAAGGGCGAGGCAGATCGTCAGCGCTCTATCCCCTCGATGTCCTTCGTATCACGTTTAATTATTCCTCTTCTAAGTTAAGCCGCAGCGTATCTACCAAAGCCGGTAATTGGTTGTAGTAAAGCCGCACACCTTCTAGATCTAAGCTCTTTAAGTCTAAGTTGTTGAAGCTTGCACCGCGCAAGTCCGCGCCCTTGAGTTTGCAATTTCGTGCAGACACATTAAACAATTCACTGTCACTTAAATCCGCGTCGCTAAGATCGGCAAAATCTAACAAACATTCGTTGAGGCGATTGTTGGACAGCTTGCAACCCACTAGAAAAGTATTGGACAAATTGCCATACGAAAAATTGCAGTCGCTCATTGTCAGCGTAGCTAAATCCAGATTACCTACGGGCATTTTGAAATCGCCGAGGGATAAATCTGCGCCCTGCATCTGACAGTCTTTAAAGCTCAAGTCGTAACCTTGGCAATGATTGAACGCCACCATATTCAGTTCGCATTGACTAAATGCGGCCTCTCGTAAATTTGCCCAGGCGAAGCTTGCGGGATCGTCAGGATCGCTGTTGTTAAACTGGCAGCGATCAAACTGGCAATTAGTCAGATTAGCGCCACGAAATATGCTGCCTGCGAATTGGCATTGACTAAAAGTGCAGTCGGTTAAATCCTGCCCGCTAAAGTCCTTATTGCGTAAATCTAAGTTGGAATAGCCTTCACCAATTTTTATATCCATTGCTTGTCCCATCTCGTTGCTCATCCCTCGTTATCGCTGGCGTTTTATTTATTGGTTGATATCAGTTCTATACATCTACTGTATCCCTATTCACACGGTAATTGGCTTTATCTTGCGCCCAGCGGTATTAGAGGCGATGCTGTTGGCGGGGTAAGGGGACAGCTTTGGCGCAATCACAATCAATTTGGCAAAATCCGGGGTTTAGAGCCTATTTAGGTTCCACGGGTTTTTCCGGCATGGCCCTTGCTATGCAACAACTGCTTTTGAGTTGGATGCTCATTGGTATTTTGCAGTTGCCCGCAGATCAAGTAGGGCTGATACAGGCCATTATTGGTATTCCTGGCGTAGTGCTGATGTTGATGGGTGGCGCCAGCGCCGACCGCAGTGACCCGCGCAGCATGCTTATAAAAGTCTATTTTGTTGCCCCCATTTTGCCAATATTCTTAATCTTTATGGAAATGTACCAGTGGCTGGGTGTCGCCACTGTAACGCTTTGGGGTTTAGGGATGAGTGTGGTCCAGTCGTATTCCATGCCGGGCCAGCAAGCAATTTTAAATCGACTCACTAGCTCCTCAGTGCAGCAGGGCGTCACTGCTGCTACGGCAATAGGGTTTGTGGTTCAAGTAGCGGGCCTAATCCTTGCCGGTCAAATTGACACTTTAGGTATATCTCCTGTACTTAGCCTTCAGGCGGTTGGACTTGTGCTGGCGGGTTTTATGATGATGCGCATTGCGCCATTGCAGCCGACGTCTGCGCCTGCTACTGGCGCCTCATCGGTGCAGGTAATTCGCGATGGCTTGGTGGCAACTTACCGCAGCCCGATTATTTTCCACACGCTGCTGATTACTTTTAGTTCCAGTATTTTTAACGCTGGTTCTTTTATTACAGTTTTCCCCTTCATCGTAAAACGTATTTACGATGGTGATGCTTGGTTGTTGGCAGTGCTGATGGCGGTGTTTTTTGCCGGCGCTACGTTGTCGAACCTTATTTTACTGCGTTACATGCCGCTAAAAGCTCCGGGGCGGCTGTTTTTGATTATGCAGTTGTCACGGATTTTGGTTATCTACCTGATGTGGATAGAGCCAGCTTTTTGGTTCATGGTTGTTGCCACCATAGGCTGGGGTTTGAACATGGGTGTGACCACCAACCTAGCCCGGGCCATTGTTCAGGAGTCAGCGCCCAATGAATATCTGGGGCGGATAATGTCGGTGTTCAGTATTGGCATGGTGGGTAGTGCGCCAATAGGCGCCATTGTGCTGGGTTGGATGATAGAGCGATTTGGTACGCTGAATGCGCTAATCCCTGCCATGGCACTCTCGCTGATACTTTTTCTTTATGGCGCATTTATGTCGCCCGTATGGGGTTATCGCAGCGCCCAGCCTGAGGCGGATAGTTCCGTTGGCTAGTTCCCTTGGCTAGTTCTGTTAATGAAGTAGCAGATAAACTCATAGGCAAATAGCCAGGTAGATGTTCTCTAAATGGAACAAAGCGCTATCAAGGAACCATCGCATAGTTATCTTATAGCGAGCAAAGATCTTTCCAATATTTGGGTGGCTTAAGCACTGGCGCAACAGGCTGAACCCTATTAGGCTAGCAAAAACTCTATGTCACTAGAACGCCAAAAATGACCGATCCAATTCGTGATGTTCGTCGAGAATATAAATACGCTACGCTGAGTCGAACCGAGGTTGCAAAAAATCCCTTGGATCAATTTCGGCGTTGGATTGGTGAAGCTGAAACGGCTGAGATTCAAGATGTCACGGCAATGGCTTTGGCTACATCGGACGCTCAAGGTCAGCCGTCGGTGCGCATTGTGCTGCTCAAAGGCTTCGATAAAGATGGCTTTAGTTGGTTTACTGACGGAGGTAGCGAGAAGGGTCAAGCTTTGGCTGCTAACCCTAGGGCTGAATTGCTTTTTCATTGGCGTGAGCTAGATCGGCAAATTCGTATCCGTGGCAGCGTTGTGGCTTTGAGTGCTGGAGAGGCTGATAGCTACTTTTACTCGCGCCCATTGGCCAGTCAGTTGGCGGCGGCGACTTCTCAGCAAAGCCGTCCCGTGGATAGTCGTGATGATTTAGAGCAGCGCTACAAAGATTTGGCAGCCCAGCATGCGGATTGTGCGCCGAGGCCTCAGGCCTGGGGCGGATTTAAGTTGCAGCCGCAAGCTTATGAATTTTGGCAAGGGCGTGAGGGCCGGCTGCATGACCGATTGCAGTTTAAGCGTGATGCTGACCAACAATGGCAGGTGCAAAGACTGCAGCCCTGAGGCTGCATTACTCTGGTAACTGCGTGAGCGGGGCGGTTAGTCTGGCAAGCCCAGCACGCGTTTGGCGATTATATTAAGTTGGACCTCTTTGGTGCCGCCTGCAATGGTTAGAGATTTTTGCTTCAGCCAATCTCTAGTGGCGCCTAGCTCTTCTGCTTGAAAGCCTGTCGCTCCCCAGCCAATACCTTGTGTGCCCATGGCCGCTATCAATATTTCATCGCCTTCCTGAGTAATCAGGGCATTGGACAATTTCACCGCAGAAGAAGCGAATCCCGGTGCGCTGGCTGCAGTTTCTTCAATGACACGTTTCTGGGTTAGACGCTGAGCAGTAAACGCTATTTGATGGTTAAGCAGGCGTCGGCGCAAACTGACGTCTATAAGCTGACCACCCACCACTGGGCTGTATTGTTGTACTTGCTTAGGCAGTGGGCTGTCACTTGAACGACCGCCTTGAGAACCTGAGGTATTGATACCCGCGTGAGTGGAGCGTTCGAACTGTAGTAAACGTTTGCCCGCCGTCCAGCCGTTATCTACACCACCAATTACGTCATTCGCCGGTGCTATGGCATTTTCAAAATTAGTTTCATTGAAGGGTGATGCCCCACTTAGGAGGCGCACAGGGGTGACTTCCACGCCCTGCTGAGACATATCTACCAGAATTAGACTAATACCTAGATGTTGGGGTGCGGTTGGATTGGTTCGTGCAAGGACAAAAATATAGTCACAATCCATGGCATCTGATGTCCATACTTTACGTCCATTCAAAATGTAATGATCGCCCTTGAGCTCTGCTTTACAGGCTAAGCTGGCGAGGTCTGAACCAGCGCCTGGTTCTGAGTAGCCCATGGCCCAGCCACCCTCACCTCGTGCGATACCTGGCAGCCAACGTCTTTTCTGTTCGTCAGTGCCCATTTCTAAGATGGTGGGTCCAATATAGTTAACGCCGCGCCCGGTCAGCGGTGTTCTGGCATTTATACGTTTCAGTTCGTCAATCAAAATTGGGTAGAGGTCTTTGTCTAACCCAGCGCCACCATATTCAACCGGCCATGTAGGCACGGTCCAGCCTCGCTCAGCCATTCGCTCTAACCAAAGCTTACTGTCTGCATTGAGCTCTATTTTGCTGCTGCCCCAGGGTGTTTGCCCATCGCCACGGGCGCCTGGAGGACAATTTTCTTCTAACCATGCTCTGGTTTCGTTTCTAAAAGTTTCTGTTTTATTCATGTTCTACTCAATTTATTTGGCTCAGCTTAGAGTTGAGGGCCAGCCAGGGCTAACCTAATTGCACACTAATCACATAGAGGTGCTATGCGTTTGCCTACCAATGCAAGGCAAAAAATTTCCGGGCATTGCTGGGCTCGTGAAGCCATATCTGTGGCGCTTATATCCTGCGGGTGGACGGGCTTGCCCACCAATTTACTGCTAGAAACCGATGCATCTGTACACATAACAAATTGATAAAGTGCCGGTTGGCGCTGCACAATTTCTGCGTATATAGCCTCTAACTCTGATTGCTTGTCCTCTAACACTCGCTCGTTGTCATCATCACTAGTGTTTTCGGCGCGCTTTGTAAGCGTTGTGAACAGCGCATCCGAGCGATACCAGTACAGTCTAAAGACGCCGTCATCGCGCTTTAACACCGCGCCTTCTTGGATAGGGTTACCTCTAGTGTCCATAGAGTTTAGCCATATTTCGACAAATTCTCCGCATAGCTCCTGAGCACCTTGACCAAAACATTTAAGCAATTGACTGCTGGTTATTGTGCGGCTCTCGGGCTTTATTTTTGCGGCGTGTTGATACATATCCGCACAGCTTGCGTCGTAGAATTTAACTAAGCCAAAAGCGTGACAGCTAGGTGGGTTTTCTGTGGCACTAGCCAAAAACCAATCATTCAAGGCTTTGATGCCCTGGGTTTTTATGGCTTCATTGTCTTCGCTGCATCCGCCCAGAGCTAACACTAGGCTTAGAGGGAAGAAAATCCTGCGATGGGCGTGACGAAATTTTTGCCAGTTAAAACTGGTGCTGGTGTCTGGTGTAATGCTGGGTGCTAAGTGCCTCGGAACCAGGCCAAAAACCTGATTCAACAGCAAATCCCGAAATTTCAGTCGGGGTAGTGTCCCTTGTTGGCAATGCCTAAAATTAATTAGACGCGCTCAATTATAATGGCTGGTGCCATACCGCCACCTGTGCACATGGTGATTAGGCCAGTGTTGAGGTCTCGGCGTTCTAACTCATCCAGCATGGTCGCAATGAGGATTGAACCTGTCGCCGCGATAGGGTGACCTAGCGCCATTGCGCCGCCGTTAACATTCACTTTGGCTGGATCTAGTCCCAAGTCGCGGATGAACTTTGCAGCAACCACAGAGAAGGCTTCGTTGATTTCGAACAAGTCGATATCGTCTACGGTCATGCCTACTCGCGCTAAGGCTTTTCTTGCTGCGGGTACAGGCTCGTTAAGCATGAGTGTTGGATCGCCTCCCACCGTGGCCATTGAGATAATGCGCGCACGTGGCGTCCAGCCCACTTTGTCTGCATAGGCCTTGCTACTTAAAATCAATGCCGCAGCGCCGTCTACAACACCCGAGCTATTGCCTGCGTGGTGTACGTGATTAATGTCTAAATCTGGGTACTTGCGAGCGACTAACTGCCGGAAGGTTTCGCCGCCGTTATCTACTGGCGCATCCATAAACTGAGAAAAAACCGTAGGCAGTGCTGCCAAAGTTTCCATAGTTGTGCCAGGGCGTGGGAACTCTTCGCGATCTAAGGCAAGGGTGCCGTCGTCGTTGAATACGGGAATAATGCTCTTATCAAAGTAGCCATTGGCGACGGCGTGCTGCGCGCGAGTTTGACTTTCAACGGCTAGGGCATCCAGCTCTTCTCTGCTGAAGTTGTCTAGTGTTGCGATCATATCCGCGCACACACCCTGGTGCGGCTGTGGGTGCAGGTCACGCAAATGTAAGTTGCCGCCGTCTACTGTTCTGTTGCCGTATTCTGGTGTCAGTGTGGCTGTGTAGGACATCATCTCAACGCCGCCGGCAACACATAAGTCATCCATGCCGCTCATGATATTGGCTGCTGCTAAGTTCACTGATGTAATGCCTGAACCGCAGAAGCGATCTAAGGTAACCGCCGATGCTGAGGTGTCCCAGCCTGCATCTAATGCAGCCATACGGCCAACGCATGAGCCTTGCTTACCCACTTGCGAGCTACAACCTACAACCACGTCGTCGATGTCTACGGTGTTTAGATCGTTGCGACTTTGGATGCCTTCAAACACTTTGGCTAGTAAGCGGCTTGGGTGGAATTCAGATAGTGAGCCCTTACCTGCTTTGCCTATGCCTCGAGGTGTTCTAGCTGCGTCTATAATGTATGCGTCTGTCATGTTATTTCCCCTAACAAAAATTGGATAAGTATTAGTGATTGTTAATGTTCGTCTGGTTCGCCATAAATAGGTGTTTATTGGCCTTTAAAATCTGCGTCCCTTTTTTCCATAAACGACGCCATGCCCTCCTTGAAGTCGTCAGATTGGAACAGTGGCAATAGTTGCAAAAATACGTGGTGAACGTGATCGTTAAAGGTTTCGTTCATGCTCATACGCATCATGCGCTTAGACGACTGAACTGCGAGCGGCGCCATAGCGGCTATTTGCTTAGCCATTTCTAATGCTCGTGCGCCCACCTCATTGCTGTTCACCACTTGGGATACAAGACCCATTTCCTTACATTCTTCAGCGACCAAAGTTTTGCCAGTAAAGATAATTTCGCTGGCTTTTGACCAACCAATGAGTCTTGGCAAAATCCAAGTGCCACCAGATTCTGGCACTATGCCTCGTGCAGTAAATGCTGCGGCCAGTTTCGCCGTGTCGGCCATTATTCTAATGTCACAACCTAATGCCATGTCCATGCCATAACCTGCAGCAGAACCGTTCAGTGCGGCGATGGTAGGGGTGTCAATGTTATGCAATACCGTTGGCGGTGTGTTGCGCAGATCTAGTGTGGTTGGACTCCTGCGCTTTTTGTCCGCTAGGTTTTTGCTAATGTCGCTGCCGCGCAGATCTAACCCAGCGCAAAAGAATTTGCCCGTGCCGATGACAATTATGGCGCGCACATCAACGTCGTGGTCAGCTGCTAGCAGTAATTCGCTAAACTTATGCAGCATAGCGCCAGAAATAGTGTTCTGTTGGTCTGGTCGGTTGAAGGTAATGGTGGCTACATGATCTTCCACTTTATACAGCATGGCGTCATCTTCAGCGCTTATTGCAGTGTTGTGGTCTGTGGATGTGCTGGTCATAGTTCGCTCCAGTTGGAATGTGGTGAATAGATTGGCAGAGCACTAATGCCTTTGCACTAATGTCTCTGCATTAATGCCTTGGCGCTGACGCGCAGCCCGCGATGTTGTTTTATTTGGCCTTGCGTTCGGGCATTTTTTCTTCGCTGATGGCATAGCCCGCTTCAGTGGGTATACATAGGTAATTACCGTCTTCGCGTTTTTCTGTCCAAGGCAATACCGGTACCACCGTGCTATTCAACGTTTGGCTAATGGCTTCTTCCGGGCTGTGCCAAGTTGCCAGTTTTTCCAAATTACGCAAGGTTGGGAAAATAATTGTGCGTTTGCCTTGAGCCTCCTCCTTCACCGCGTCCGCCGGTGCAATCCAGACAGAATCTACAGACTCGTAGCCGTCGTGCACTGCTAAATGATTAGCTGGTGCGAGGGCAAGGTAAAAGTGGGTGTCGAAGCGCTTGGGCATCATTGGTGGTGTAATCCAATGGGCAAAATGGGTTAACTCGTCGCAAGCTAAAACAAGGTTTTGTTCCTGCAAAAAGCCGACGAGTGAAACTTCACCCTTGTTCATAGGTTCGCGAAATTCCTGCAACGAGGCAAGCCGCTCGCCAGTGATGATGCTGTTGGAACCTTTTTCTCGTGCTAACAAAATGCCGCATTCTTCAAATGCTTCGCGAATGGCGCTGACTTGGGCCGCCCGCATGTCTGCGTCTGTATTTGCTCCGTCTAAGTAGGGGATCAAATCTTCGGCAAAATCTTGGGGGTCTGCTTTACCGCCGGGAAAAACCAATGCCCCTGAGGCAAAGTCTATTTGATGGTGGCGTACCACCATGAAAACTTCTAGATCGCTGGCACCTTGTCTGAGTAGCAAGATGGTTGCGGCTGGTTTTGGCGCCGTTGCGGCTGCAGATACATCGGACATTTGATTCCCCGTTAAAGTAGTCGGCTAGGCGTGTGTACAGTTTCCTAGTCAAAATATGCTGAACTCGGCATTTATAGTAATTTTCTAGTTCGTTAACAGTTCTCCTACTGAACCTATATAGTTCATCTTTGCTGTTTTTGCTTTGCCACCCCACGTGTTGGCCGGGTTCAATATAGTCGACGTTAATAAACTATCGCCGTTTGGCTGCTGCGAAACTCAGCCAAATATCGCCAAGCTGGCACCGGTCGCCAAATATAAATGCGATGACGGATGTTCGCTTATGTTCGGGCCTATGGCAAACTTAACTGCTGTCTCGACCACGTCAGTGGGTCTGATTTCGAAGGGAATGAACCACCGACTTTGTGGCTAGTGGGCAGCCTGAATCTAGACCAATATTTGAATCAATAGCCTATGCCTCTTATTCTAACGATCTTAGTTACTCTTATTGTCATCATTTATGTGCGTTCAAATAAGCGGGCTAAGCAGCAGTGGCTGACCACGATAGATTTGCCTGGGCGCTGGGTTATGCAAACCGCTGAGGGTTACCTGCAACTCCAAGGTGGACTTGGTGAAGGTACCTTCACTATGCAGTCTGAGGAGGATCAGCAGCAAGTGCGCTCCGGTAATTGGCATTTCTCAGGGAATTTTTTGGTGTTATCCACTCAGACCGGACAGCGCAGCTTTAAGGTCAATTTTTTTCGCGCCGGAGTTTTGAGTCTAGAAGACCCAGATGGTACGGCAATGCTCTATCATAAGTCTGCAACCAACGTTGTACCTATTGGCACTAGCTAATCTGTTTTAATCAAACACCTGTAGTAAGTGCCTGCAATAAGCACCTAAAACAAGTGCCTAAATTAGGTAAATAGGTGCGAAAACAAACGATGTTAGATGCGCACGCTAACACACTAATAAAGGGGGAAGGGTGTGAAGACCACCACTGATCAAGCTGCTGGAAAAGATCTAATGCACGAAGTTTTGAGTCGTATTTTAAGGGTACTCCCAGTCATGCCTGCCATTGATTGGACCGTCAGTACGGCTGCGGTATGGCAGCGGGGGCGATGGCAGTCAGATTTTGTTGGGTTCCCTGAAACTCCGACTCAAGCGCTAGATGACTTGCTCCACATTGACGCTCAGAAACAATCCTTACAGCTGAATACGGCGCAGTTTGTTGTCGGCCTGCCAGCTAACAATGCTTTGCTTTGGGGTGCTCGTGGTGCGGGAAAGTCATCACTGATACATGGCTTGTTACAGCAATATGCGAAAGACGGCCTGCGCTTGGTGGAGCTGCGTAAAGACGAGTTGCAGGAGTTATCAGAGATTGTCGCGCGTCTGAGCGCTGAGCCTTATCGATTTATTGTTTTCTGCGATGACCTGTCATTTGAAGAAGACGATGCTTCATACAAAATGCTTAAGAGTGCGTTAGAGGGCTCTGTGTTTAAAGGTGCCGCAAACGTTATTTTTTATGCCACTTCAAATAGACGCCACTTGTTGCCAGAGCGCGGCAGCGACAATAGTAAAAGCGGTTTAGTTGATGGCGAGTTACATCATGGTGAAGCGGTTGAAGAAAAGATCTCGTTATCCGATAGATTTGGTCTGTGGTTGTCATTTTACCCCTTTCGCCAAGAGGCTTATTTGGATATGGCGGAAGTTTGGGTACATAGATTGGTCGCCGACTATGACCCCAGTCAAATTGACACGGAGGAATTTCGACGCGAAACGTTTCGCCAAGATGCACTGCGTTGGGCGCTAGCCCGGGGTGTGCGTAGTGGTCGCACGGCGTCACACTTTGCTCGGCATTGGGTAGGTCAGAAGTTGCTTGATGGAAAAATAGAACGATAGAAAAATGCAAAAAAGACGCCAGCGACGCCAAATGAGCCGCAGTCTTTCTCCGCTAATTTGCGCAAAGAAGAAATCAGCAGCAGCAAAGGTCGAAATAGGCGTCCGTGTGAATAAACCTCAGTAGGAATAAATAAATGAATCGCTATCTCTTTGTGCTTGCCGTCAGCATGATTTTTTACAGCTTTGCTCATGGGGACACTGTGGTTGTTGAAAACGGCGATATCTTAACCGGTAAGGTGGACAGCATTGCTGGTGGTAGGCTGGTTTTAGCAACCACCTACGCGGGCAGCGTGGTCATCGACATGACTGCAGTTCGCGAATTAGAAACTGAAAGTACCTATAACTTACGACTGCGTGACAAGCGCCTTACGGGCCGTTTGTCGGTGGTTGATGGCGCGCTTGTGGTGGTAACCAAAACAGCCGATATACCCTATGAAATCAGCGATTTACGTGTTGCAAGCCAAAGTAAGCTGGCGCTAGCTTCTTTAGTGGGCGAATGGAATTCTCGGGTAGACTTAGCGCTGGCGTTATCTTCTGGAAACTCCACGGCGGAGAGCTTCAATACTCTGGTCGAGTCAGATTTTAAACAAGACAGAACCGCCCACCAGATTACTTTGCTGGTCAATACTGAAGACAGCGAAGGCCTCAAAACCAAAGACCAGGTGGATTTCGACTATGGTTTTAAGCTGTTTTTCGCCGATCAATGGTTCAGCGCCGCCCATGCTGAATATTTTAGTGACCCTATAAAGGATGTAGATCAGCGTATTACCGTTGGTATTGGTGCTGGTTATCAGTTCGCTGACAACAGCTTTGGGGCACTGTCCACGGAACTGGGTTTCAGTGCGGTACAAGAACAGTTAGATGGCGTCGATGAGGTGAACCCGGCTATCAGGTGGGGTATAGATTATAATCGCTATTTCCTAGCCAAGCGCTTTGAGCTTTTTCATCGCCAGAGTTTGCTGGTTATTCCGGATGCGGACCGTGGTCAAGTTTTGTCCAGCTCTACAGGCCTGCGCTTTGAACTAAATCACCGAATTGATACTGCGTTTCGTGTGGATCTCAATTACGAAACGGACCCCATTCCCGGAAATGAAAAGGCGGATACCACCTATACTTTGGGATTAGGCATCCGTTTTTAGAGAAAAAGCGCTGTAATTTCGGGTTCAAGTAAAATAGATACAGCGATTACTTGACGTGCGCCGGTCTGGTTCATAGAATTCGCGCCTTCTTCAGAATGCGGAAATGCGAAGTATCTGAAAAAGACTAGTCCCCATCGTCTAGAGGCCTAGGACTCCGGGTTTTCATCCCGGCAACAGGGGTTCGACTCCCCTTGGGGACGCCATATTGAGAAGCCCTCTAAGACTTATTTCTTGGAGGGCTTTTTCATTTCTGGGTCCGTATTATTTACCACTCGAATGAGGCGAATGCTCTCGCTTACGCAGCCCATGTAATGTCCATTGAGATTATTCTTCGCTGCCGTTGCGAATGATCTGAATATAACCTCTTACGCCCTTGGCAAAATTCGCCACGGATATTTTTTCATTGGTGCCATGAAAACCGGTGAGATCGTCTGATGCCAAAACAAAGGGATTAAAGCGGTAGGCGTTATCTGCGACCTGTCCATAGTGTTTGCTATCAGACCCCGCAATCATTAGTCCTGGCGCCACCGCAATATCACCGTAAATCTCGCGCATGCTCTTAGCGATGTCGGCGTAACCCTTCGCGTTCCAATCCGATACCGTCGAGGCATTAATGCCGCCTCGAGCACGCACACTTATAGTGTCGCTGGCTACAAGCGCTGTCACGTAGTCCTCAATGCTCTGCTTATTATCTCTTGGGTGAATTCTAAAGTTCACAGTGGCAATGGCTTCTATAGGCAGGACATTCGTCTTGACGCTACCAGACAACATGGTCGGTGCAGTGGTTGTGCGTAGCATGGCATTGGTGGTGACCGAGGCACTAAGTTGTTTGTCTATTATGGGGCCGAATAACCATTGATTGGCAAACAAGCCGCGCATTGTGAACAGCATATAGCGGCTAACATTGTCGAACATCTCAGTGCTCAGACCGCCCAGTCCGCCGGGTAGCGGATTGTCTTGTAGTTTGGTAATGGCTTTAGCTAAGTCGCTAACAGCATTGTTCTGAGGTGGCATCGAGGAATGGCCGCCGGGTGCCGTGGCGACAATATCGAGAGTAATACTGCCTTTCTCTGCCAAATTAATAGACGCCATTAAGGCCTGGGAAAATGCCGTCGAAAACAAAGGAACCCTCGTCCAGAGACCAAGCTAATTGGACGCCTTGTTCCTTAAGCAGGGCGTTTTGGCCCCGGCGCCGTTGCGACCACCGATTTCTTCATCGTGACCAAAGCTCAAGTAAACCGTGCGCTGTGGTTGAAAACCTTGCCCCAGTAAGTAGGTGGCGGCTTGCAAAATACCCACTACGCCACTTTTGTCATCTAATGCACCTCGACCCCAAATAACGCCATCTACGATGTTGCCGGAGAAGGGCGGCTGCTGCCATTTTGTTTCGGAGCCGGGAATGACCGGTACAACGTCATAATGGCCTGTAATCAAAATAGGTTTTGAGGCGTCATCAGAACCTTGCTATTTGTAAAGCATTGATTGATTTACAAGCTCAAGTTGTAAGGCCTTATTGACTAGCGGGTAGGTGGTCACGACCCAATCTATAAAGCCACTGAACTCTTGGTTTTGCTTACCTTTGGATGCTTGGTAGGAAACGGTTTTGAAGCGTATGGCGGCGGCAAGATTGGCTGCCAGCTTTGCCTCATCTAACTGGATATTTACTTCAGCGATGCCAGTAAAAGGAGGCGGCAGATGATTTAAAGTTCGCATGATAACGATTGCACCGATGGCAATGATCACAGCCACCAGGGCAGCCGTTGTGGTTTGTATAAGTTTTTTCATGGTTATAGTCCTCTTCCGATCCCTCTTAGATACTTTCCTATTGGCCTTTTTTGAAAAAGTACTTTGCAAAGACACCTTTGCCTAGTGCCACGTTGCTCCCAGCCTGCGCCGGTTACAACACCTGGGTTGTTTGTAGATTTAGTTATTGGTTGCAGCACATTCGATATACTTGGTTTGTCAGATTTAGATAATCTAACATTAGGTAAGACCTAGGTTTGTTAGTGCCTACTTTCAGCTAGGAGTAATGTTCGCAGGAAGTTTCATTGAGAGTTAAGCATGTCTGAAGAAACAAGCATTGAGCAAACTGGTCGCGTTTCCAGCGCGTCAACGCCAATACTCGAACCCACTTTGGGGCGGGATCCCGTCCGCATACCCTTCAAATTTCATGGTGAAGGAGGCGAATTTTTTCGCATATGGATTGTCAATATTGTCCTGTCTATCTTGACTCTAGGCATTTATTCCGCGTGGGCAAAGGTGCGCACAAAACGCTATTTTTACGGCAATACTGAATTAGACGGCGATCGCTTTGACTATTTGGGCGATCCTTTAGCTATTTTGGTAGGCCGGATACTCGCTATTGTGCTGTTGGTGTTTTATCAAGCCTTGCTTGGCTTTGCGCCGTCATTTTTCAGTGGGCTTATTGGTCTGCTTTTTCTTGCCGCATTACCATGGGTCATTTATCGGGCGCTGCGCTTCAATGCGCAAATGAGTAGTTGGCGTGGTGTTCGATTTGGTTTCGATGGCGGCTGGGCTGGCGCGGCTAAGGCCTACCTACTATGGCCTTTATTTGGCGTTGTGACGCTAGGGTTTGGTATGCCATACGCGTGGTTCAAGCAAAACCAATATCTGCTTTCTAACTACCGGTTTGGCGTCTCTACAAGCACCTCCACTACTGAGCCAACTGATTTTTATTTGGTGGCGTTAGCGGTATTTGGTTTTGCCAGCTTTGGCGGTTTAGTGCTTTTTGGGTTCACATCTTCGTTTGGCTTTGCTGGTTTGTCATCTGACGGTGAATTTGATTTTAACTCACTTCTTGCACTAGGTGGTTTGGTCGCTGGTGCGCTCTATTTCGTTTTTTACGTCATGGTTTTCGCGGTGTATGAGGCTCGGTATTTTTCTACTGTTTACAACAATATCGAGATTTCTGGAAACTATTTGGGTACTAGTGTGTCAATTTTTGGGTTGGGTAAGATTGTTGTTGGCAATACAGTTTTAATGCTTGTAACCCTAGGCATTTATTACCCTTGGGCGCGGGTGCGAATGACACAATATTTGCAAGATAACCTCTGGATAGATGCAATTGATTTGGATTCATTTGTAGCCAAGTCCGGCGATGGTAATGATCCTCTTGGTGAAGAAATTGGTGAAGTCTTTGACATTGGGATAGGTATATGAATCTTCTCCACGGCACTTATTATGATGGTGAGAGTAGTCGTGGAGATGCAGCGACGCTGCAGGTGTCTCGTTTGCAGGTTGTATTGGCCTATGCGGATCAGAGCATCCAAATAGATCCAAATAGTATAGATATTGAAGCTGCACTGGGCCGCATGCCACGTAAAATAACTTGGCAGGGCAACGACTTTTTTGCCGCGGATGCCTCCATTGAATTAGATCAGTTGGTCGGGTCTTTAGGTAAAAGTTCAATGATGGACTGGGTGGCAGGGCTAGAAAAGCGCGTAGGCGTAATTATTGCCGCAACGCTTGGAACCTTTTTTTTCATCCTTGGATTTGGTATTTATGGCGTGCCCAAAATAGCGGAAGCTGCGGCCTATATTTTACCGCAAGGTGTCAGCGCGCAACTTGCCACGTCGACGTTAGAAAAGTTGGATTTTGCGTTGGATGAATCTGCTTTGTCTGGTGAGCGCCAAGCGCAGTTGCGAGCCTACTTTCTCTCAAAGGGTACTGTAGATGAGCTGCACTTTCGTCATGCTCAACGCATGGGCGCAAGCGCTTTTACTCTGAGTCAAACTACTGTGGTTTTCACAGATGACCTTGTGCAACTTACCGATGACGATGATGAGCTGTTGGCCGTGTACTTCCACGAGCTAGGCCACGCCAGATTGTTGCATATTGAGCGGTCAATTTTGCAGAGTGTGGCTTGGGCCGCGGTATTAACAATGATTACCGGAGATGTAGGCGGAGTAAGTGAGCTAGTGTTGGCGTTGCCATTGACCTTGGGTCAGGCCGCTTATTCGCGCAAGCACGAGCGTGAAGCAGATGAATTTGCCATTGCTGAGCTCAAGGCTCTAGGTATATCGCCATTGAAATTAGCTTCTATCTTGGACCTGATAGAAGCCAGTCATAGCGCTTCTCATGCGGATGATCTTGCGAGTTCTTTGGGCCTAGATGCCCCCGAATTAGAGTATCGTGACTCATCAGATGCTCAAGACACTAGCGCCACAAATGCCGGGGATAATCTGGATTTGGCGAAAAACGAAAATGGTGAAATCGATGAGAGCCACAGCTTTTCTAGACGCTTACTCGAATTACTGTCTTCTCATCCCATTAACTCTGAGCGTAAGGCCTTTATTCGAGCCGCAGCCAAGGACAACTAGCCCTTTAGCTGGGCGTATTTAACCTCAGCGTCGAATCAGAGATGAACTTCTAAGATATCCTGACGCTAGTAACCATTAAAGGGTAACCGTAAACTGTGGCTAAGTTGAAACGTTAATGATCCATTTTTATATTGGGACATTGAACTGGAGAGAGGACACGCCGCTGTGTGTTGGTAGATATAGCTAGAACAAGGGGATTAAGTTGAACAGTCAAATAGAGCCTACTCGGGTAGATGTTGTTGTAGTTGGTGCGGGTTTTTCTGGGATGTACATGTTGCATCGACTGCGCCAATTGGGCTTGAGTGTTCAAGTCTTAGAGGCTGGCAGCGATGTAGGCGGTACTTGGTATTGGAACCGCTACCCCGGCGCGCGTTGTGACGTGCCGAGCATGGAATATTCCTACAGCTTTTCTGAAGAGTTGCAACAAGAGTGGAAGTGGAGTGAGATTATGGCCGCTCAGCCAGAAATTTTGCAGTATGCCAACCACGTAGCCGAACGCTTTGATCTGCGCTCAGATATTCAATTTGATACTCGGGTAGCCAGTGCAGTGTTTGCAGAAGATAGTAAACGTTGGGATGTGAATACCAAAGCCGGTGACAATTATAGTGCGCGTTTTTGCATTATGGCAACGGGCTGTTTGTCCGTGCCAAATACGCCAACTATTGCAGGTGCAGAGGATTTCGCTGGTGCCATTTATCACACCGGTAACTGGCCGCAAGAGGGCGTAGATTTTTCTGGTTTATCAGTAGGTATTATTGGCACCGGTTCGTCTGGTATCCAATCTATTCCAGTGATTGCTGAGCAGGCCAAACACTTAACCGTATTCCAGCGCACACCCAACTACACGATGCCTGCCCATAATGGACCTTTGAGTGAAGCGTTTCAGATGGAGGCGAAGAAAAACTACCCTGAAATTCGTGATGAACAGCGGGCCTCTCAGGTTGGCATTATTGGTTATGGATTTGGCTTTGGTGGCGCTGAAAATGTTGAACCAACAGATGAAATTCTTGCCACCACGGAAGCCCAGCGCATGGCCTTGGTAGAAGAGGAAGGTTTTGTCGCCATTCGCCGCTTTGCGGATGTGGCTATTGACCCGGACGCCAACGAGTTGGCCTGTGAGATGTATCGTCAGCAAATTAAACGCGTGATTAAAGATGACGCAACCGCTGAGTCGCTGATGCCGAGAGATTATCCAATTGGCTGTAAACGTCCGGTCATTGATACCGACTACTACGCAACCTTTAACCGCGAAAACGTTATTTTGGTTGACCTGCGCAAAGGCGGTATTGAACACATTCAAGCGAATGGCGTTAAAACAGGCCAGGGCGACTACAGCTTTGACGTGCTGGTTTATGCCACCGGTTTTGACGCCATGACCGGCGCGCTGGGTAAGATAGATATTCGTGGCAGAAATAATACTGCGCTGACAGAGCATTGGGATGCAGGCCCTCGAACTTATTTAGGCTTGCAGGCCAGCGGCTTCCCCAACTTATTCACAATTACCGGCCCGGGTTCGCCGTCAGTGCTGAGCAATATGATTGTTTCAATTGAGCAACATGTAGATTGGATCAGCGACTGCATTGCCTATATGGATAAGTCAGAGCTGGCCACCATAGAGCCAACCTTAGATGCAGAAGATATGTGGATTGCCCATGTTAATGAGGCGGCTGAAGGCACCATGTTCACAGCAGCTTCCTGCAATTCTTGGTATTTAGGTGCCAATATTCCAGGCAAGCCGCGAATATTTATGCCTTATGTAGGCGGCGTGGGTACCTATCGTGAAACCTGCGATAGAGTGGCGTCTAACGACTACGAAGGCTTTGTACTCAGTGCGTCTTAGCTGGGTTTATGGCTTTTATCTGCTGGCGTTGTGAGCGCTAAGTCTTTAAAAAGCGCAGGTTTCATTCTGGGCTTCTGATTCTTTGCCGATCTAGCGGTGTACACCGCTAGAGAATGGCAATCTAGTTCGGCTTATAAATTCTTCGCTTAGGGGTGACGTGACTAAATCTAGAAATGGCTATTTGTTAGCGATCTCCTCTTGGTATGCGGCTTTTGGCATGCAGTCTGTGTTGTTTGCTTGGCTGGTAACTATAGTTTTACGTGAGAGCGCGGAGCGGGTTGGCTTGGCGCAGATGTCGGTGTTGCTGCCGGGTCTGTTTTTAATTCTCATCGCCGGTGTTTTAGCTGACCGTATAGGACAAAAACGTCAGGCTATATGGTCCCAGTTGTTCGCCGGAGTACTGCCACTGCTGTTGATCTGCGCGTTGTTGTTTGACGCGTTATCGTATCCAGTGATGATTGTTTATGCCTTACTCATGGGCATAGCCCAAGCTTTTTTGACACCAGCGAGGGACGGGTTGTTGAACTTGGTTGCCGGACAAAATGTTCAGCGCATGGTGATGCTGACCAGCCTTTGCCAGTTCGGTTTTCAAATTCTTGGTTACACCTTGGCCGGCTTTGCTGACACAGTAGGTCCAATATATATTCTTAGTTTTCAGTCAGTTATCTTGCTCTTAGGTACCTGGGGGTTCTTTCGCTTGGGTGCAATTGGTCGGCCGGCGGTAGTGGCAAAAAAAGATCGCGAGACAGTGCTGAAAGGTTTGTGGGAGGGGGCGTCTACTGTGTTGGGTAATCCAGTGATGCGAGCGGTGTTGATTCAGAACATTGCTATGGGTTTCTTTTTTATGGGCAGCTTTATCGTCGCTTTCCCGTTGGCTATACGAGAAGTATTTGCGGGTTCTTCAGCGGATCTTGCAGCTCTCAACGCACTGAATTCTCTTGGCTTAGTTTTAACCATCTTAGTGTTGCTGCGAGTAGGCTATGTTTCCCGGGCTGGTCGCGCATTGATCCTAGCTCAAGCTATCGGCTCATTGGTGCTTATGAGTGCAGGTTTTGTCGCCAATCAAATAATATTTACTGGTTTAGTTTTTGTTTGGGGCATTTGCGGCGGGCTGGCTATGCCTATGTCGCGAACGCTGTTGCAGCAACTGGCGCCGGCCAACCAACGTGGTCGGGTAATGAGTTTTTATGCGTTTTCTTTCATGGGTGCTGGGCCATTTGGGGCGCTGCTAAATGGCTACGTGTCTAACTTGTATGGCCCACAGCAAGCTATTATTTTCTCTGGACTTGGCATGATTATCGTTTTGATCGTGGTGACCTCGGTCAGCCCGCTGTGGCGCAATGTGATTGTTGCAGATGAGGCCAAGCCTTCATAACACCCAGCGCAAACCCACGTAGGACTTTGTAGGATATCGAAGGATGCTCAGGCGAGAGTTTTTGCGCAGTAGTGGTTTGCTTTTGGGCGGCTCATTAACCACTGGACTAATTGGCTGCGCTAGCGAGCCATCGGTAAACACGGGCCCGGTGCTGACATTGCAGTCTGGCCAAGCCCAGGGGCAAGTGGTAGGTGGTAGATGGTGTGCATCGTTTTCTGCGCATTCCCTACGCCGATATGCCTTTTGGCGACAATCGTCTTCGCGCACCTGTAGCCAGAGCATCATGGACGAGGATTTTTCCAGCAGATAGCTACGGTTTTGCTTGCCCCCAAGCTGAGTTGGTTCAACCGGGTACTCCGGAGTTAGGCGAAGACTGCCTTAATCTGAATCTATGGACGCCAGATCCAGCCGCAGAGGGGTTGCCGGTCATGGTTTGGGCGCATGGTGGAGATCAAGACACTGACACTGGCTCTGGTTCTCTGCCACTTTACGATGGTAGCCACTTCGCACGCGACGGTGTGGTACTTGTGACCTGTAATCGGCGTTTGGGTGCGGAAGGCTTTCTGTATTTGGAAGAATTGATGAGTGATGGGGTTGGTCATGGCATTCTCGATCAGATCGAAGTGCTGCGATGGGTGCAGGAGAATATTACTCAATTTGGCGGCGACCCCAACAATGTCACCTTGTTTGGCCAAGCGAGTGGTGGCGCTGTGGTACAGGCAGTGGTCGCAACCCCCGCCGCAAAGGGTCTCTTTCACCGAGTAATTGCACAAAGTGCCAGTCACGCTGCCCAGCGCCCAGAAAGTGCCAATGAGATAGGCCGCTATGTACTCGACCGCCTGCAAGTAAAGCCCGGGGATATCGAGTCCCTGAAAGAAGTGCCGTGGAAGAATTTTACGAAGTTATCCAAGGACATAAATCAATTGGGCCTAGGCCATCCCCAAGCCTATCTACCGGTCTTAGGTGAGGCAATGCCGGTGCATCGCGCTGACGCTGCGCATTCAGGATTTGGCTTGGGGATAGACTACGTAACCGGCACCTGCGCAGATGAGGTTGCATCGTTCAATGCGTCATCCGGAGATCTAAAAGGTGGCCTAGTATCCAAGCAAATAGAACAAGTGCTAGCAATAAAGGGCGTTTCTTGGTCGACATTGGTAGAGGCTTATGGTGCCTCGCGCCCAAGTCTGACCGACCATGACCATGACCTAGATCTGGTAATTATTGGTGATATATATTTTCGTACTGCAACAATGCGCGTTGCCCAAGGACACGCGCTGCGCAGCAATAAGCGTACTTACACATACCGATTCGACTGGAAGTCACCACCATTAGCACGTGCTACTCATGGTTTAGATTTAATAATGTTTGGCAATGGTAGCCCTCTTGTTGACGTGGCGGATTTGGTGTCTTTGGAGCAAGCAGCAGATTTTATGCGCCGATCTTGGGTGAATTTTGCCAAGACGGGGGATCCAAGTAACTCGGCTTTTGCATGGCCCTAATACGACGCTGAATTTCGACGCGCTGTTGCCATTAACGAGGCGCCTAGTATTTTACATGATCCTTTTGCAGCTCAGCGAAAATTGCTCGGTAAAGTTATGACCGATAATTGGCAATCAATGGGGTTATAGGGCGCGCTAAGCAATTTGGCGCGTACGCGGCATAAAACTGCAGAAGAGTTTTCGATAAGCGTGTTTGTAGTGAAGGGTAAATCTAGCGGAGAAACGAAGCAGAATAGGCGTTTACGTCTTTTGGCAACAACGTCAATGAATGCCCGTCTTGAAGTAATTGTTTCGGGAAAGCTTCTTTGGACATCTGCCTGAAAATAACTGTCTGGAAATAAAAAGGGCCGGTTAAAAACCGGCCCTCATTGCTCGTATGTGAGGAGCAACTAAGAAGGTTGTCCCTCGAAACTTGCAATAGATACCACTGATCACCTCCTTTGGTAGTTGTTGATTGGGCTCTGATTATCTTCCAAGAGAGGTATATTGCAAGTCAATATTTTCGTTTTTTTTGATCAATTAGTGAGTTTTTTGGGCTGTATTGAAGATAGTTTAGTCTATAAGCGTGATTGGGTTTGACTCCCAGCCGTACTTCGTTAGAATTCCGCTCCTGTTTGAAGCAAAGCAAACAAAGCGGGAATAGCTCAGTTGGTAGAGCACCACCTTGCCAAGGTGGAAGTCGCGAGTTCGAGTCTCGTTTCCCGCTCCATTTTACCGTTTAAAATCAACAC
>Ga0209192_10000242_pt1 | contig 62774 bp, 62 predicted proteins | sample ArcticOcean_MG_C_11_FD_187433 | JGI IMG/M metagenome (GOLD analysis project Ga0209192, IMG submission 187433) | Marine microbial communities from western Arctic Ocean - ArcticOcean_MG_CB2_154 (SPAdes) (version 2) | ecosystem: Environmental > Aquatic > Marine > Oceanic | place: Arctic Ocean... | reverse complement strand
TCGATCAATTTTTTACGTATATCGCGTTCAGCTCTTACTTTAACTTTAACTAGTTCGTGATCATTCAGGGCTCGATTTAGTTCGTCAACTACCCCAGCTGAGATGCCTTGATCACCAATTAGTACGACCGGTTTTAGATGATGCCCGATCGCACGCATTTGTTTTTTGCGTACTGACGTTAACATAGATAGCGATCTCCTATTGAGGGCGCGAGAGTGTAGAGCAAAAGATGGCACGATCCAAGTCCAGCGAAAGCTGGTTGAGAGAGCATTTTAATGATCAATATGTGCAGAAGGCCCGAGCAGAGGGGCGACGGTCTCGTGCAAGCTTTAAACTGGAAGAGGTACAGGCCAAATATCATCTCGTAAAGCGAGGTAACGTCGTGGTTGATCTTGGCGCAGCGCCTGGAGGCTGGACTGAACTTGTTTCGGAATGGACGGGTACCGGAGGTTTAGTTTTTGCTTTGGATATTTTGCCAATGGATTCAATCGCTGATGTTGACATACTTCTTGGCGATTTCACTGAGCGTGAAGTCTTGGCTGAGTTGATGTCTCGATTGAATGGCCGTACTGTCGATGTAGTTCTATCGGACATGGCTCCGAATATGTCCGGCAACAAATCTGTGGATCAGCCGCGTGCTATGTATTTATGCGAATTGGCTTTGGAATTTGCGCGAGGAGCACTAACTCCAGGTGGTTCTTTTTTTCTCAAAATCTTTCATGGCGAAGGATTTGATGATTTTTTAAAAGAGCTTCGTTTGGGATTTTCGAGGGTTAAGATGCGCAAGCCAGCGGCATCGAGAGCGCGCAGTAGGGAGACCTATTTTTTGGCGACAGGATTTCGTGGTTGATAGCACTTTGAATTTGGCTGTTATGCCCAAATAAACGTTTATATATTGGAGAGGGCGAACTCTTCGAACAATTGGAGAAATGCATGGCGAGAAATTTGGTTCTATGGTTGGTAATAGCGGCCGTTTTGTTGACTGTATTCAATAATTTTAGTGTCGAAAGCAAGTCACAACAGATTAACTATTCGCAGTTTGTAGAAGAAGTGAATCGCGATCAAATCCGTAGAGTTGTGATTCAAGGTCAATCGATTATCGCAACCCGTTCGAATGGTGATATCTACGAAACTGTGCGTCCAACGATCGAAGATCCCGGCTTAATGAATGATTTGATTCAACACAACGTCGTTGTAGAGGGGCGAAAGCCGGAGCAGCAATCAGTCTGGATGCAACTTCTTGTGGCGGCATTTCCTGTTCTAATTATTCTTGCGATATTCATGTTTTTTATGCGTCAAATGCAAGGTGGAATGGGTGGTGGTAAGGGCGGCCCAATGTCATTCGGAAAATCTAAGGCTCGTCTAATTGGGGAAGATCAAATCAAAACGACGTTTGCTGATGTGGCAGGTTGTGATGAGGCAAAAGACGATGTCGAAGAGTTGGTCCAATTTTTAAAGGATCCTGGTAAATTCCAGCGTTTGGGAGGGCGGATTCCTCGCGGTATTCTGATGGCGGGTCCTCCGGGTACGGGCAAAACGTTGCTTGCTAAAGCAATTGCGGGAGAGGCTAAAGTACCGTTTTTCACGATCTCTGGGTCTGATTTTGTTGAGATGTTTGTGGGTGTTGGTGCTTCCCGGGTCCGTGATATGTTTGAGCAAGCCAAGAAGCAAGCTCCTTGTATTATTTTTATCGATGAAATCGATGCTGTTGGTCGCCAACGTGGAGCTGGCCTTGGTGGCGGCCACGACGAGCGTGAGCAAACGCTTAATCAGCTATTAGTCGAAATGGATGGATTTGACGCTAACGATGGTGTGATCGTGATTGCAGCGACAAACCGCCCAGATGTTTTGGACTCTGCACTGCTGCGTCCGGGACGATTCGATCGCCAGGTAGTAGTCGGGTTGCCAGATATACGGGGCCGGGAGCAGATTTTGAAAGTGCATATGCGTAAATCGCCAGTGGCACCTGAGGTAGATCCAGGGATTATAGCCAGAGGGACACCTGGTTTCTCAGGAGCAGACCTTGCCAATTTGGTGAACGAGGCATCTCTTTTCGCTGCGCGCTCAAGTGTGCGAGTCGTTTCGATGAGCCACTTTGAGCAGGCTAAAGATAAAATAATGATGGGTGCTGAGCGCAAATCCATGGTGATGAAGGAATCTGAGAAAAGGAATACAGCATTCCACGAGGCTGGCCATGCGATTGTGGGTCGATTGATGCCGGAGCATGATCCGGTCTATAAAGTTTCGATCATCCCACGAGGTCGTGCTTTGGGCGTGACTATGTTCTTGCCAGAAGAGGATAAATATAGCCATTCGAAGCGTGGTTTGATGAGTCAGATTTGTTCTCTTTACGGGGGTCGTATTGCAGAAGAACTGACCCTTGGTGCTGACGGAGTCACGACGGGGGCCTCCAACGACATTCAGCGGGCTACATCGATCGCCCGTAATATGGTTACCAAATGGGGCCTGTCGGAAAAACTAGGTCCTCAAATGTATGATGATGAGGATAATGAGCCATTTCTCGGCCGTTCAATGAGCCGAACCACGAATGGTCAATCCGACGAAACGTCGCGTATGATCGACGAAGAGGTCAAAGATATTTTAGATTCCTGCTACCGCCGGGCTAAGCAGACACTCGAAGATCATATGGACCATTTGAATTTGATGGCTGACGCGCTAATGGAGTATGAAACTATTGACGCTAAGCAAATTGATCAGATTATGGAAGGCAAGCATCCTGGGCCTCCTGAAGCATGGAATGATAGTGATAAGCCGCAAGGCGGTGGTTCTTCTGACAGTCATGATGATCTTAGCGAAGAGCCCGTTAATTCGGGCGATACCGGTGATCAACCTGATGGAGGACCGGCGACCACAACTTAAACTGTGATGAAGAAGCTTACTTGGCCGGGTCTAGGCTTTAATGAGCCACAGATCATGGCTATCCTTAATGTGACTCCTAATTCATTTTCCGATGGGGGCGTGCTTTATCGGAGTGGGGTTTTAATCGGAACCTTAGTTGATCGTGCTGCTCAAGCATTGGCAGCGGGCGCAAGCATTCTTGATGTGGGCGGTGAAAGTACGCGTCCTGGTGCTGATTCTGTTCAGGTCGAGGAGGAGCTTGAGCGGGTGATACCTTCGATTGAGGCCTTAAACGCGCGTTTTGACGCAGTTATTTCGGTAGATACTTCAACACCTGAGGTTATGGAGGCAGCTCAGCCAGCAGGCGCGCAACTCATTAATGACGTTCGGGCTTTGACGCGGCCAGGGGCGCTTGCAGCAGCAGTGAAGACTGGCCTACCAGTCTGTTTGATGCACATGCAGGGAACTCCGCAAACTATGCAAGCGGAGCCGATATATAAGAATGTCGTGTCTGATGTTTTGCAATGGTTGCTGGCGCGAGCCGACGTTTGCCAGACGGCCGGGCTCGGTCGTGACCAAATATTAATAGATCCAGGGTTTGGCTTCGGAAAGACGCTGGAGCATAACGTGCTTTTATTTCACTCATTGAGCCAATTCATTCAAGCGGGTTATCCAGTCATGGTTGGGGTTTCTAAGAAAGCGATGATTGGCCAAATCATAGGTCGGCCAGTTGCTCAGAGAATTGTTGGAAGTGCGGTTGCGTCTGCACTAGCAGCGCAGCTTGGAGCTGCAATTTTGAGGGTACATGATGTGATTGAGACCAGAGATGCGATGAGAGTGATGCAGATGCTAGTTCAAGGACAGCAATAAGTGAGCCGACGGTATTTCGGTACGGATGGGATCCGTGGTCGTGTCGGAGAAGGTTGTATCACGGTTGAATTTATTTTGAAGCTTGGGTGGGCATTCGGGCAAACGTTGCGTTCTAAGTCGGCGCGTCGGCCATCAGTTTTGATTGGTAAAGATACACGGCTATCAGGATACATGTTTGAGACAGCTCTTGAAGCTGGTTTGATAGCGGCTGGAGTGGACCCTGTTATGTTGGGACCGATGCCAACCCCGGGGGTCGCGCATCTGGCCCGCAAGGGTTCGGCAATGGGTGGTATTGTTATTAGTGCGAGTCATAATTCCTATGAAGATAACGGAATTAAATTTTTTGATGGGAATGGCGCGAAGCTAAATGATGATGTCGAAATCGAGATAGAGCGGTGGGTTGATGAGCCTCTAGTAACAGTCGATGGACCACTTCTTGGGCGCGCTTCACGTGCTCATGATGCAGCCAATGATTACATCAAATTTTGCAAGCATACTGTGATTCAAGGCACTGAATTTTCTGAATTTAATATTGTTTTGGATTGCGCTAACGGCGCAGCTTATCAGATTGCTCCAAGCGTCTTTCGTGGGCTCGGCGCTCGTGTGAAAACAATCGGGACGTCTCCAGACGGACTAAATATCAACAAAGATGTTGGCTCGACGTCACCAGATGCTTTAGCGCGGGCAGTGATCTCTAGTGGAGCAGATTTAGGAATAGCGTTAGATGGAGATGCTGATCGGTTGGCATTAGTTGATCATACTGGAGTTTTGGTTGATGGTGACGAGATTTTGTATGTTATTGCGGCTTCCCGGCACCGCCTCGGCAGCATGGCCGGAGGAGTTGTCGGTACGTTGATGACCAATCTTGGATTGGAAAAAGCGCTTGCGAAGATGGATATTCCACTCTTGCGAACAAGCGTCGGTGATCGCTACGTAATTGAAGCAATGCGGAAGAGTAAATGGTTCCTTGGTGGCGAGACCTCGGGTCATGTTATATGTTCAGACCTGACGTCAACAGGTGATGGCATTGTAGCCGCGCTTCAGGTTCTTAGTGCTTTAAAAATGTCTGGTCAGTCTTTGCATGAAGCGGTTCATGGAATGAGCAAGTGCCCACAAGTCGTGATTAATGTCCCGTTAGATGCTCGAGCAAACCTGAATCATTCCTCAGTGAAGGCGACGGTTAGGGCAGTAGAGTCGGAATTAGCTGAATATGGCCGGGTGGTTTTGAGGCCAAGTGGAACCGAGCCATTCGTACGGGTCATGGTTGAAGGCTATGATCAGGAATTAGTTATGGCTTGTGCCAAGCGAATTGCGGAGTCAGTGGAAAAGACTGCGTAAATCGCGTAACTTACTGGTCCTTATGAGAAGGTCAGATTCAATGATCATTGCTAATTGGAAGATGAATACCACTAGGAGCGAAGCCATCGCGCTTGCTCAAGATGTCAGGTCAATTTCTTGTAGGCCCAGCACCAAGATAGGTATCTGTCCTCCTGCGATATGGATTGATGCAGTGTCTAACGTCCTCAAAGGTTCTTCCGTGCTTTTGGGGATGCAAAATTGCATCGGTGATCCATTTGGCGCTCAGACCGGCTGCATTAATGCGGAGATGGCGAAAGGTGCTGGCTGCCAGTTAGTGATTTTAGGCCATTCGGAGCGCAGAGCACGATTTAGTGAGACCACTGAGATGTTAGTCCCAGCGGTGGCATCGGTCCTTGAGACTGGAAATATTCCAGTATTTTGTATCGGCGAGACATTGGCTGAGCGTGATTCTGGTCGGGCCATAGAGGCAGTGGTTGGCCAATTGAAGCCATTGTTGAATGCGGGTCTTGATTTGGATGGCTTGATCATTGCTTATGAGCCAGTTTGGGCGATTGGTGCGGGGCATTCGGCTACTGTTGGTGATATTGGCATCATGCATCGGACGATTCGGGCAATTTTGGACAGGCCGGATGCGTTGGTTTTATACGGTGGCAGTGTGTCACCAGAGTCGGCTGGCACGGTGTTTAGCTCGGCGGAAGTATCGGGTGCTCTTGTTGGGGGCGCCTCTTTAAATGCGGAAAAATTTGCGGCTATAGTAGCTGCCTGGGAACAAAACTAATGGAATCAGTTCTTTTAATCGTGCATGTGGTGATTGGTGCGTCAGTTATTGGTTTGGTGCTGTTGCAGCAAGGCAAGGGTGCTGACGCGGGGGCATCTTTTGGCGGCGGCGCATCTCAGACGGTATTTGGATCAGCTGGAGCGGGAAGCTTTTTGGTTAAGTTGACTGCTGGCCTTGCGGCCTTATTTTTTATAACAAGTCTGTTGCTGGCTGTATTTGCGAAACAAAAAGCTGTCTCAGATGGAACCGCTGGATTGCCTGACGTTCAAGTCATGATGGGTGAGCAGCCGGCGAGTACTGAACTTCCTAAAACGGTTGACTGATCTATTGATTTTTTCTGTGTGGGACTTTAACCTTCGCATCCCTTGCCGAAGTGGTGGAATTGGTAGACACGCTATCTTGAGGGGGTAGTGAGCGTAGCTCGTGCCGGTTCAAGTCCGGCCTTCGGCACCATTCTTTAATTACCGTTACATTTATTACGCCTAAATTTGAGATCGAGACACTATTTTTAGTAAGGCAATCATTTCCGCTAGCAGGCAATGCTAGCTAGAAAACTCGTATTTTTATTTGTGATGTTTTGGAGCGGTATCCGGGTCAATATTGTTTGATGGATATAACTCCCTCCTTTCCCGCGGTCGTGAACTTCTCTACGACCTTTGAATTTTGAAAAATGGCGAATAGCCGGCTAAATTGAATTATTTATCTAGGTTGTTGAGCGCTAAATAGTAAAGGGAGCTGAGAAAATGTTAAAAATAAAACGGCTTGGCCGAAAAAGTTTTGAGGTTTACCGTGACGAAATGCCAATCGGTATTGTGCGCTTTTTGCGTGAATTGCAGCAGTGGAGTTATAGAGTATATCCATCGCCAGATCCGTCGGTCTTAATAACCGAAAGGCGTGGCAGTGTTTTGCGAGATTTGTTGTGCGTGGAAGGAGAGTATTGCTCAGTTGAGAGGGATGTTAGTGCTTAGATATTGATTTCGGACGACCCTTCGGGCACAATGCGGCCACTTTTGACGAGGGGTTCCTGATGAAGCTGCGTTTCATTAGTGTCAGTGAGAAGTGAATACGCAGACTGTTGACCCCTTATGGGGTTTTTTCATTTTGGGTAGGCGTAAATGACACCAAAGCAAAAGCAGCTAATTGATTTGCTGGGACCGACGATTCAGGCGCTAGATCTCAATCTGTGGGCTGTGGAAATTATTGGTCGAGCAAATCGGTCTACATTGCGTTTAATAATTGACCATTTTGAGCGGCCAGTGACTGTTCAAGATTGCGAGCAAGTTAGTCGACAGGTGTCGAGGATCCTTGATGTTGAAGACCCTTTACCTGCAGAGCGCTATACTCTTGAGGTGTCGTCGCCTGGTATTGAGCGATCACTGTATTCACTCGACCATTTTGAGCGATTTGTGGGTTATCAGGTCAAAGTCAAATTGAAAGTCCCTTTCGAGAGACGTAAAAATTTTACTGGTCTGATTTCCGGTGTTGAGAACCAATCGCTGCTCTTGCAAGAGGAAGGCGTAGAATATGAGTTTCCAGCAGAGCATATTGAACGTGGACAATTGATGGTGACGGATGTCACAAAAGTAGGCGAAATAAAGCATGGACGGTAAGGAAATACTTCAAGTTGTTGAACTTTTTTCAAATGAAAAAGGAATCCCGAAGGCGATAGTTTTTGACGCAATTGAACATGCACTTGCGACAGCCACTAGTAGACGTTTTGAAGACGAAGAAGCGGATATCCGGGTGGTTGTCGATCGTGCAACCGGCGAATATCAGACATTTCGGAATTGGTTGGTAGTGTCCGACGATCATCTGGCAATTTTAGGTTCAGAGTTGACTACCGAAGAAGCCTTCGATGTCGATCCCAATCTTAAGATTGGTGATGAGCACCGGATTGAGATCGATTCGGAAGAGTTCGGTCGTATTGAGGCGCAAACAGCTAAACAAGTGATTATTCAAAAAGTGCGTGAAGCGGAGCGTGAAAAGGTTGTTGCTGACTACGAGAACCGTCTGCTAACGCTGGTTAATGGTTCAGTTAAAAAAGTTACTCGAGATGCTGTAATTGTCGATCTTGGTGGGGTTGCTGAGGCCTTACTGCCCAGGGAACATTTGATCGGACGAGAAATTTTTCGCGTGAATGACAGGTTAAGAGCAGTTTTGTACGAGGTCCGAACGGAAGGTAGGGGGCCGCAGTTAATATTGTCTCGTACGGCAAAAGAGTTTTTGATTGAGCTATTTAAAATAGAGGTGCCTGAGATCTCTGAAGAAACTATTGAGATTCGCGGTGCAGCCCGTGATCCAGGGGTGCGCGCTAAAATTGCAGTAAAGACAAATGATGGGCGGATCGATCCGGTCGGAGCTTGCGTTGGGATGCGTGGATCTCGGGTTCAAGCAGTTTCAAATGAACTTAATGGTGAGCGTGTTGATATTGTATTGTGGGACGATAATCCCCCTCAGCTTGTAATTAATGCCATGTCACCCGCAGAGGTTTCATCCATAGTGATGGATGAAGATAGTCAGTCAATGGATATTGCGGTAACTGCAGATAATTTGGCGCAGGCGATCGGTCGTGGTGGGCAAAATGTGCGCCTTGCCTCTGAATTGACCGGATGGAAGCTTAATGTGATGAGCGAAGAGCAGGCAGAGGAACGTCAAGAGGCAGAATCAGAAAAGTTAGTGAATATGTTCATGGCTCGTTTAGACGCAGACGAGGAGTTGGCTCGCATTCTTGTTGAGGAAGGTTTTACGTCGATTGATGAGGTAGCCTATGTACCCATCGAGGAGATGATAGCAGTCGAAGGGTTCGATGAGAGTCTTGTTAATACATTACGTACACGTGCACGCAATGTCCTACTGACGGCCGCATTGACTGGTGATGAAACTCGCGAGCCCCATGATGATTTATTGACGATGGAGGGTATGACCCCAGGCTTGGCTTATCAACTAACTGACCGCGGTATTTGCACCATGGAAGAGTTAGCCGAATTGTCGGTTGATGAACTGACTGAAATTGATGGCGTTGATGAAGAATCCGCTGCAGCGCTTATCATGACAGCTCGTGAACCTTGGTTCGCAGATGAATTAGATGAAAGCGCTGAAGAACATAGCGAACAGGAGTAGATTTTGTCGCAAACAACAGTTAAGCAGTTGGCCTCTCTCGTAGGGATTGTCGCTGAAAAACTTCTCGCTCAAATGTCAGAGGCTGGAATTGTCAAAACTTCTGCTGAAGATGTGGTTACTGATGACGAGAAGCAAATATTTCTGGCTTATATTCGTTCCGGCCAAGCGAAGGTTTCGGCTGAACCGGCTAAGGTCACGCTCAGACGAAAATCCACATCTACAATTAAGGGTGGGGCGGGTGCCGTAAATGTAGAGGTTCGTAAAAAACGGACATATATTCATCGTGATCTTACTGCTGAGGCCGAAAAACAAAAGGCTGTCGAAGAGGCTAATGAACTTGAGGCTAATGTGCGTGAGGCTGAAGAGCGGGCCCGTTTAGTGGCTGAGGCAGAGGCAAATCAGGCCAAAGTGGTTGAAGAAAGTGGTGCTGATGCTGACGCCAATCGCCAATTAAATGCTGCGAATATCGAGGCTGTTTCTGAATCTGCGGCAGTACTGCCGGAATCGCCGGTAGTCTTACCAGAAACTTTGATAGAGCCTCCTCCTGCACAAGATGGTGAGGTCAAGCGTCAAAAGAAAGAACCTCACGTGCGCCGGGAACGTGAAGCTGCCGCCCCTCGTAGGTCAGGAAAACAGGGCCCTAAGAGAGACGAGAAACGAGGCTTAGGAATTTCTGGAGACGGTCGCGCCCCCAAAATGCGTGGTAAGCGCAAGGGAGGTAAGGCTGCCGAGGAATTGTCTTCGCATAAATTTGAAAAACCGGCAGCTCCAGTGATTCGTGAGGTTGTTATTTCGGGCCCAGTAACGGTTTCTGAATTGGCCAGCCAAATGGCAGTTAAGTCTGGTGAAGTCATCAAAGTCTTGATGAAGATGGGTGTTATGGCCACCATCAACCAAGTCCTCGATGAGGATACGGCGACTCTCATCGTCGAAGAGATGGGTCATAAGATCGAAATAGTTGCGGAAGATGCTTTAGAGCAATCGGTGATTGATGATTACCACGAGGTTAAAGGAGATCAAACTTCTAGAGCACCGGTGGTGACTGTCATGGGTCATGTTGATCACGGGAAGACTTCTCTACTTGATCGCATCCGAAAAGCCCGTGTTGCGGCTGGTGAGGCCGGTGGGATTACGCAGCATATTGGCGCATACCATGTGACTACAGATAGCGGCATGATTACCTTCATTGATACACCCGGACACGCAGCGTTCACAAATATGCGTGCGCGTGGCGCTCAAGTTACGGACGTTGTGATTTTGGTTGTTGCAGCGGATGACGGTGTGATGCCGCAGACAGAAGAAGCAGTGCAGCACGCTAAGGCTGCTGGTGTTCCAATAGTGGTTGCAGTCAATAAAATTGATAAAGAAGAAGCTGACCTGGATCGTGTCAAAAGTGAATTGGCGAGCCGTGAGGTTATTCCTGAAGAGTGGGGTGGTGATGTGCAGTTTATGCCTGTCAGTGCGCACACCGGTGATGGTGTTGAGGCGTTACTGAGTGCTGTTTTGTTACAAGCAGAGTTACTGGAGTTAACTGCCGTGCATGATGGACCTGCTCGAGGCACGGTGATTGAGTCACGGCTAGATAGGGGACGTGGCCCGGTTGCTACAGTGCTAGTGCAAAATGGTCTTCTAAAGGTTGGTGATGCCATCTTAGTTGGTGAGCAAGTCGGAAAGGTGCGTGCGCTTATTGACGAAAATGGAGTTCAGGCTAAATTTGCCGGACCTTCGATCCCTGTTGAGATTTTGGGCCTATCTGGTACGCCAGAGGCTGGTGATGAGCTGATCGTTTTAGAGAGTGAGCGCAAGGCTCGTGAAGTTGCGCAATTCCGCTCACAGCGTTCCCGTGATACGGAACACAAGCGCCAACAGGCAACCAAACTTGATCAAATGTTTGCTAATATGGAAGCGGGTCAGGTTTCGAATCTGAACATTGTTTTGAAAACCGATGTTCGTGGAACGCTTGAGGCTTTGTCGGCGGCCCTTTTGAAGCTGGGGACTGAAGAGGTTCGTGTTAATTTAATCACTTCTGGCGTCGGAGGAATTACTGAGTCCGATGCAACACTTGCATCCTCAGCGAGTGCAATTATTTTAGGATTTAATGTTCGTGCCGACGCAGGTGCTAGACAGGTTGTTGAACGCGATGGCGTAGAACTTCGCTACTACAGCGTCATTTACAACATTGTTGATGACGTTAAAGCTGCAATGTCTGGGCTACTTGCTCCTGAATTACGTGAAGAAATCGTTGGTACGGCAGAGGTACGTGATGTGTTTAATTCGCCTAAATTCGGTCAAATTGCGGGATGCATGGTGGTCGAGGGTATCATTTATCGAAATAAGAAGATAAGAGTGCTTCGCGATAATGTTGTGGTTTATGAAGGTGAACTAGAATCGTTACGTCGTTTTAAAGATGACGTAAATGATGTGCGAAATGGTACAGAATGTGGAATCGGTGTTAAAAATTACACGGATGTCAAAGCTGGCGATAAGATTGAAGTTTTTGATGTGCGTGAGTTCGCTAGGGAGCTGTAATGCCGGCTGAATTTAGCCGTGCCCAGCGTCTGGGAGAGCAAATTCAGAGAGACTTAGCGCTGCTAATTCAGCGAGAGCTGAAGGATCCTCGAGTCGGCATGATCACTTTGAACTTTGTTGAGTTGTCGAAAGATCTCTCTTATGCAGACGTGAACGTGACTGTTCTAGTTCCGGATGATGCCGAAGAGAAAATTGTGGAGAGTATGGCTATACTAAATCAGGCGTCATCATTTTTGCGCGCCGAATTAGGCCGTGGTCTTAAAGTCCGAAAAGTACCGCTTTTGCGTTTTCATTATGATGACTCATTAAAAAGAGGGTCGCATATCAATTCGCTTATTTATCAAGCTCTAAAAAACGATCAGCACAATTAATGGTGCGGCGCAAAAAAGGGCGCCTAATCCATGGCATTCTAATTATTGATAAACCTTCTGGTATGACATCTAGTCGGGTTGTGCAGAGACTAAAGCACCTGACGAAAGCGCAAAAAGTAGGTCATACAGGGGCCTTAGATCCTATGGCTACAGGGGTTTTGCCGGTCGTTTTTGGCGAAGCCACTAAATTCAGTCAGTACGGGTTGGGTGCAGATAAAACCTACGTGGCCAGAGTCCAACTTGGTATTGCGACTACGACTCTCGATGCCGATGGCGAGGTGACTGAAAAAAAGTCTGTTCCTTGCTTGACCGAGTCCTTAGTTCTCAGTGCTTTGTTCAGTTTAACGGGAGTTATTGAGCAACTTCCCCCATTAATTTCCGCTCTAAAGCAAAACGGTCAGCCTTGGTATAAGCTCGCTCGTCAAGGCGTGGAGGTCGAAAGACGCTCACGTCAAGTAACGATTCACCGAAACCATCTGATTGGATTTGATACAGAATCTGGTTGGATTGATATCGAAGTTCACTGTTCCAAAGGAACCTATATACGCAGCATCGCGGAATCATTGGCCGACCTTCTAGGTACCTGCGGCCATCTAACTGCCTTGACGCGTATTTGCTCGGGTGAGTTGACCCTTGACTCAGCCCATTCGCTTTTGGAGCTGGAATCGCGGTTAGCTGAGTCTGAAGAATCGTGTGACGATCTTTTTCTACCCGTAGATACTCTTTTGTTAAATTTACCACGCATCACCTGTACTGAAAGTGAGTGCAGGGCCTTGATTTCGGGGCAAAAAGTACGCAGTAAATCAGAAGTTTTATGTGGTACTCTACGCGCATATTTTGATGAGACACGGTTCTTTGGGTTGGTCAGTTCTGAGTCAAATGGTGTGATATCAGCAAAAAGAATGTTGTCTCCGGCTGCTGCTGGCATACGTGGCAGTTCGGTTTTCGGGCCCTTGGGGTCGGGTATGCCAGATTAGGAGTATAATTAATGGCTTTAACAGTAGAGAAAAAAGCAGAGCTTGTTAAAAAATTTGGTCGTGGTGAAAATGATACTGGTTCATCTGAAGTGCAGGTAGCACTTTTGACTGCGAACATTGAAGCCCTTCAAGGTCATTTCAAGAAAAATATTCACGATCACCATAGTCGTCGCGGCTTAATTCGTATGGTGAATGAGCGACGTAAATTACTGGATTATCTTAAGTCGAAGGATGTGAGTCGATACGCCGCTTTGATCAAAGAACTTGGTCTACGTCGCTAGTCAAAAAAACGAGAATGATCCTTGGGGGCCATTCTCGCGTTTCAACCGGAAGAAATCCGGAATATCGGAAGTAGGAAATCAATGGAAAAGCAAGTAACAAAATTTCAATTTGGTGGGCAGGAAGTCACGCTAGAAACTGGTGCCATAGCGCGTCAAGCTACTGGATCTGTGGTTATTACGATGGGTGATACACAAATCCTTGCCACGGTTGTTGGCGCAAAGAGAGTTAAGCCGGGGCAGAGCTTCTTCCCTTTATCGGTGCACTATCAGGAAAAAACTTATGCTGCGGGAAAAATCCCAGGTGGCTATTTTAAGCGTGAAGGACGTCCAACAGAGAAAGAGACGCTCACGTCACGGCTGATCGATCGTCCGCTTCGTCCTTTGTTTCCGAATGGATTTATGAACGAAGTTCAAGTTGTTCTGACCGTAATGTCCGCGTCAAAAACTCACGACTCAGATATCGTAGGAATGCTTGGTGCATCAGCGGCGGTAGCGATCTCGGGGATTCCCTTTAGTGGGCCAATCGGTGCAGCCCGCGTTGGTTTTTCTGAAGATGGCCAGTACCTTTTGAATCCCTCATTTGATGAGGTGGGTGAATCTCGCTTAGATATGATCGTTGCGGGTACAAAAGACGCAGTCTTAATGGTGGAATCTGAAGCTGATGAGTTGACTGAAGAGCAGATGCTTGGGGCGGTTATGTTTGCTCATACTGAACTTCAAGTTGCGGTTGATGCCATTATCGAATTTGTTTCTAAATATGGAAAAAGCCCATGGGAATGGCAAGCTCCAGCGATTGACGAAGCTTTACTTGAAGAACTTAAATCACAGCATCAATCACGGATTGACGAGGCATATCAGATTTCAGAAAAGATGGTTCGATATGCCGCACTTTCCGAGATTCGTGCCGACGCCATTGCATTACTTGGTGGTAAGGATGGGGAGCGCGCAGAAGCAGTTGGTGAGCTATTCAGTAAGGTTGAAAAAGACGTTGTTCGTACCCGTGTGATTCAAGGCCTCCCTCGAATCGATGGTCGTGATCAAAAAACCGTACGTCCGATTAATTGCGAAGTGGGCACTCTGAAGCGCGCACACGGTTCAGCAATTTTCACTCGCGGTGAAACGCAAGCAATTGTTGTAACCACCCTAGGGGCGCTGAGGGACGCGCAGGTCGTGGATGGTCTGATGGGTAATGATAAAGATACCTTTATGTTGCACTATAATTTTCCTCCATATTGCGTAGGGGAAGCCGGATTTATGTCGGGACCTAAGCGTCGTGAAATTGGGCATGGGCGACTCGCCCGGCGCGGGGTTTACGCAATGTTGCCGGATGAAGAAACTTTCCCGTACACCATTCGCGTAGTCAGTGAAATTACTGAGTCTAATGGTTCCTCGTCAATGGCATCCGTCTGTGGTGCCTCATTAGCGCTTATGGATGCTGGTGTGCCGTTGCGAGCGCCTGTTGCTGGAATCGCCATGGGCCTCGTGAAGGAGGATAGTGATTTCGCAGTATTGACTGATATTTTAGGTGATGAAGATCATTTAGGAGATATGGATTTCAAAGTGGCTGGTTCTGCTGATGGTATTACTGCCTTACAGATGGATATTAAGATTGAAGGTATCACCGAAGAAATTATGCGTGCGGCTTTGGGGCAAGCTCAGGATGCTCGTTTACATATTTTAGGTGAAATGAACAAGGTCTTGGATTCGGCCCGTGATGATGTAGCAGATACCGCTCCGCGTACTTACAGCTTCCGAATCGATCCGGATAAGATCCGTGAAGTAATTGGTAAGGGTGGCGCAGTCATTAGAAGTATTTGCGAAACATCAGGTGCTACGGTCGATTTGGAAGATGATGGATTGATCCGTGTCTATGCGGATACGAAAGAGGCTGCGCAGAAGGCAATTTCGCTGATCGAAGCGATTACAGCGGAAGCCGAAATTGGTGGTGTTTACAGCGGTAAGGTTGAGCGGATTGTAGATTTTGGGGCATTTGTGAATATTTTGCCCGGAAAGGATGGATTGGTGCATATAAGCCAGATCTCGGAAGAGCGAGTAGAGAACGTTGAAGACCATATGAAAGTTGGTGACATAATTAAAGTCAAAGTATTGGACGTCGATGCACGGGGCCGAATTAAGCTGACAATGAAAGATATGTAAAAACGTCTGTTTTACGATTCAGAGCCCTGGCGCTAGAGATGGTGTCAGGGTTTTTGCATTAATAACGCAAAGAAAATTGAAGAAGCTGGGATGTGGCCTTGTTCTAGTAGCTTTGATTTTCGTGAGCGACAAGCCCATGTACAATCTGATTGGAAAGAAAGCCGTATTAGGGAACGAAAAATCAATTGGCTATGTATTTTTAGTGCGTAAGATGGACTACTAGATTGTCAATCAAACGTGCTTTTCCAAGCCTTGCCGCTACTAAGATAACTGCTCGTGTTGCCTCAAGATAAGTTGCGCTAATATTGTCCGCGTTACGAATCTCTAAATAATCTACAATGAAGCCCGCGTCGGTAAGGCGTTGGCGCTCAATTTTCAATATAGGGCTCATGTGTCGAGTCTCAGCTAGGGCGATAGCCAGTGTATTGAGGCTATGGAATAGTTCGGCTGCCAAGGTTCGTTGAATCTCTGAAAGGTAGGCATTACGACTGCTCATAGCGAGCCCGGAAGGCTCCCGCGTTGTCTCCGCTCCCACGATCTTGATGGGCATCAGTAGGTCGGACACCATCGTCTCAATAACTTGAAGTTGTTGATAATCTTTTTTGCCTAAAATTGCGTACTGTGGTTCCACAATGTTGAGCAATTTATTTACGATGGTTGCAACGCCTCTGAAGTGGCCTGGTCGATGTTGGCCGCATAAAATTGTAGACAGGCTGGGAACGTCAATTTCTGTGCTGACCCCTTTAGGATAGATTTCCCGAACGGTTGGGGCAAATATGCTTTGGCATGGCAGTTCCGATAGCGCTCCGAAATCAGTGGCCAGCGTCCGTGGGTAGGCATCAAAGTCTTCATGTGGTCCAAATTGCATGGGGTTTACAAAAATACTAACAACTACGTGGTCCGCTAGTTCGGACGCTTTTAATATGAGGTCGAAATGGCCTTGATGCAGATTGCCCATAGTCGGAACAAAAGAAATCGACTGACCTTGATTTCGCACTTCTTGTAATCGAGTTCGGATTTCTTTAACGGTGTTGAATATGGTCGGTTTCTCAATCGGCAAAGCAGTGCTCCATTGCGGGGAAGCTTCCATCCTTGATAGCCCGGTCGTAGGCGCGAAAAGCTTCTTGAATGGATTTGTTTTCGGCCATGAAATTCCGTACAAATCGGGCTGGGTTCCCCGGTGTGATCCCGAGCAAGTCATGCATTACAAGAACTTGACCTGTGCACAATGGGCCAGCTCCTATGCCGACAACAGGAATGTTTGTTACTTTCATGATGCGTTCAGTGACGCTGTTTGGAACGCACTCGAGCAAAATTACATCGCTCCCTGCTTTGTTCAAAATTTCTGCGGTCTCGACTAACCGATCGGCTGCTTCTTGGGTCTTTCCCTGTACTTTATATCCACCAAATCTATGAACAAACTGAGGCGTCAGCCCTAGGTGACAGCATGTTGCGACGCCGTGATCTTGGTATAGCTTAATCAGATCTAATAGATTTTTGCCGCCTTCAATTTTGATCATCTGAGCGCCTGCTTGGGAGAGCGCGCGGGCTGCTATGGTGGCTTCTTGCATTGTTGCAGCTGCCATAAATGGCATATCACTAATAATCATAGACTTAGGTGCCGCTGCCACAACGCAGGCGGTGTGGTATGCGATGTCTTGGATTGTGACTGGTAATGTGTTGGAATGTCCTTGTAGAACCATGCCAAGTGAGTCCCCAACTAAAATGCTATCAATTCCCGCGTTTGATGCCAGCGAAGAGAAGCACGCGTCATAAGCAGTCACCATGCTGAATTTAGTATTATTCTCGCGATGTTTTTGCAGGTCTGTCAGCGTGACTTGGCTCATATTAAGTCCTTATGATCTTGATTAATCTGTTTCAAGGAGCTGTGATCGTAATCACTGCGGTCCAAATAATCACCCCCGGGTGAGCTACCCGATGGCATGAGGTCAAGCAATGGAAATACTACAAATGCTCGGTTTAATATTTCCGGATGGGGAATTGTGAGTCGGCCAGTCTTTACTACGCTAGTTCCGAAGTAGAGAATATCGACATCAATCGTCCGCGGCCCCCAGCGTTCCGCTCTCACGCGATTTTGCTTATCCTCAATTAACTGACAGGCATCAAGCAATTTGATAGGATCAAGGGTTGTCCATCCTCGAACTACTGTATTGAAATAGTCCGCCTGTCCCGTGGGGCCCAAAGGCTTTGATTGATAGATCGGAGCAACTTCGATGTGATCTAACGTACTTTCAAGAAGATTGATGGCTGTGCCGAGCTGCTTTACTGGCAACTCCAGATTGGAACCAAGACCTAGATATACTTCAGTATACATTGGGTTTTGGTCCCGCCCGTTTTCTTGGACGTCGCTTTGGCATAGCGCCATGCTCTTCGCCCTGCACTGACGTGATGAGTTCTCTACGCTCAGTTTCATCTGCGATCTGATATTCAGTCCACCATTGTCCAAGTCCAACAGGTATTTCACCAGCGGACTCTCGCAATAGTAAGAAATCGTAACCTGCACGGAAGCGTGGATGTTCGAGAGTAGAGTCCGGCCGTCTACCATGACGCTTTTCGAGTTTAATTTGTAAGTCCCAGATTTCGCGAATCGTAGTAGAAAACCTTTTCGGTATAGCGACAAATTGCTGATTAAATTCAAGCGTTTCTGATGCAGCTATTGCAAGCGAGTTACTCCGTTCATTGCCCTCCCTCTCTAACTCAAGCCAGCGAAGATGTACTTGTGGCCAATGCATGGCAGCATAGAGGAATGCTGGAGTGACTGTTTTTCCTTCACTTAATCTGGAGTCTGTATTTTGCAGAGCCTTCAGGATTAGCCGGTGGTCGGAATTGTCATTATTCGCTTGGAATATTGTATGAGCTTGAGGAAACATGGACCGAAGTAGCTCAAATTGTAGTAGGTGCGGGAAAGTGTTGTATCCATTTCCTGCTTGTAATAATTTAAGGACTTCATCAAATAGTCGCGACGAAGAAACGTCGCGTAATAACGACGCAAGCCGTTTAATGGGCTCTTTCGTCTCTTCAGCTAGGGACATCCCAAGCTTTCCAACAAATCGAACCGCTCTCAGCATCCGTACTGGATCTTCACGATATCTAGTTTCCGGATCGCCGATAACACGAATTATATTATCTTCAAGATCATCATACCCACCCACAAAATCGAGTACTTCATGGGTCGTCGGGTCGTAATAAAGCGCATTCATCGTGAAGTCTCGACGAATTGCGTCATCCTCAACGGACCCGAATACATTGTCACGCACTAACATACCTGACTCATTGGCTTGCCTATGGTGGCTATTTTCTGACGAGCCCCTAAAGGTTGTGACCTCAATAATTTCAGGACCCATTCGGACATGAACAATCTGAAAACGGCGACCAATAATTCGTGCTTTTCTGAACAGGCTCTGAATCTCATTGGGGCGAGCGTTAGTAGCTACATCGAAGTCCTTGGGATGCTTTTCAAGCAATAGATCCCTGATCCCACCACCAACTAAATAGGCTTGAAAACCGGCTTTCTGGAGGATTTCAATTACCCGTAGACTACCCGCCGAGAGATCGCTGTGTTGAAGGCCATGGTATTCTTGTGATATTACATTACGAGAAATTTGAATTTCGGTTCCTTGCTTGATTTTTCTGAATACCGAGAACAATGGGTGACCTCTTCTAGAAAAACTCAAAGCATACCAGAGCCAGATAATAAAAAAGGGGCTAGGGCCCCTCTGATTACACTTTTCATTTATTTTTATTTTTGATGCAACATTCCGAAATTACCTTTCAATGTGCAATCTGTACCTTGAGTTGCTTTTTACACAACCGGGATATTCGACGCTAAGCGTTCTTATTTTTATCGATCCCGGGAAACTACCTGTCTCCTTAAAGCACAGTTTTCACAGTGAAGCGTAATCTCATTCGGCAATATTTTTATTGTTTTCGCCGGTTGCGTTCTTTTTATATTTTTATTTAGAACGATTTGATTATGCACATCGCCTGACTTTTTTTATATTCGACTTAGGTGCTGTGTTATATGGACGCTTGGGGAGAGTAATGTTACTCAAAGTAGCACGCTGACTGCTTTAGCTTATTCTAAGAGATCACCGTCACGGTGCTTTGGGATTCCTAGCCGATTTCGTCGCTCCCAGAGACTTTTTCGACTAATCCCCAGTCGTTTCGCCAGTTCCGTTTCACTCAGTTGTTCTTGGTGAGACAGAACAAAGTGTTGGAAGTAATTTTCAAGCGACATGGTTGGCCTTTGCTCATTGCTTTGACGTTGTTCGTTTCCAATGAAATGTTGCTTCGCCTGCGATTGCTTCAGTCCTAAGTCAGGTGGGCAGATGGCGGGGCCGTCTGAGAGTATTACAGCCCTCTCGATCGCATTTTTGAGTTCTCGGATATTTCCTGGCCATGGATGGTCGCGCATGGCGACTAGAGATTCTTTGCTGAAGCTCAGCTTTGGCCTATCCATCGTTTGTTTTGAATGTTTAAGAAATGCGTTGGCTAATAATAAGACATCGTTACCGCGATCCTTTAGGGCTGGACAGGTTAATTCGATTACATTTAATTGATAGTAAAGGTCTTCCCGGAAGGAACCTTTTGACACCATTTCAAGTAAATTACGTTGAGTTGCAGCAATTAAGCGTACATTGACATAAGTCCTTTCAGTGCTGCCAACACGACGAACTTCCCCTTCTTGTAATACTCTCAGTAGTCCCGACTGTGTCGCTAATGAAAGTTCATCAATTTTGTCGAGGAATAGTGTGGAATTATGAGCCGCTTCAATTAAGCCTGAGCGATCAGTTATCGCGCTAGTGAATGCTCCTTTAACGTGACCGAATAGCTCAGCTTCGACCAACGAATCGGGGATCGCTGCACAATTTACTGAAATCATTTCAAGCCCAAAGCGCTTGGACTTTTGGTGGATGTCTTTGGCTACCAATTCTTTTCCAGTCCCGGATTCGCCGCTAATTAAAATAGTAGTATCTAAGGGCGCAACGCGCTTGATTTGATGTCGCAATCGTTCTAGTGGTTCAGATTGGCCGATCATCTCCAAGGAGGTTAAATCGGTCTTTATGCCATCAAAGGCTCGAGTAATGGAACGAATTAATTCTTTGTGATCAATGGGTTTTGTAAGGCAATTAAATGCGCCTCGACGCATCGCCACGATTCCATGCTTTAGCGAGGCTTGCTCTACCATTAGAATAAATGGTCGGCCCTTGGCTTTGTCGAAAAGAGCGTTTGCTGAACCATCTGGCAGTAGATGCTCCGAGACAATGCAGTCTGCAAGTGGCACTTGAATAATGGCATCCCGTAATGTGGACGCAACAATAATTCGAAGAGCCACATCTTCAAAGCTTATTGTTAGAGCTTCCTTTAACAGGGAGTCATCTGTAGCGAGAAGTAGCGTATTCATGGATTTATGAGACCCTTTTTTTAATTCTACTCTTTTTTTCTTAGTTTGCTGTTAATGAATATGTTCTTGGAATCAACCCCGCAGGGTTGCCCAGTGATAAAAAATATCCTATCCATTCAGTGGAAGGCGCTGATGGTTTCGGTGAGTCGCTAAGTAAAAGAAGCTCGGCAATTTTGTAGAAGCTAAGGCCTGGTTGATTCGTATCAGTAGCACGCGCAAAACTTTGCTTTGAAAATTTCTCCCCAGATCGATCGGTAAGCACTGGAAAATGTCCGTAGGAAGGCGCTATCTGATTGAGCTCGGCGGCAATAAATTTTTGCATAACAGTTGAGGGAAGCAGGTCGCTTCCCCGAATGACCTGTGTGATGCCATCAATGTGCTCGTCGATTGCACAAGCTAGTTGATAAGAAAATAATCCATCTCGCCGCTTGATTATAAAGTCACCGGGATGTTCAAGTTGAATTCTACCTTGGTAGATATCTTCGAAGCATAAATTTAGGGCTTGGGAGTCGATTCGTACACTGGCATCAGATATCAGTGGCTGTCCCTTGCGACTTCGGCAAGATCCCGGGTAGGCCGATTTGGGGAGCGATTTGCGACTGCATAAGCAGCTGTACAGCTGCCCCGATTCCTTTAGCTTTATAAATTTTTTGGCATATTGGTTCAGCCGTTCTGACTGGTAGATTACTGGTTCATCTGGCTCCATGCCAAACGACAAAAGACACTGAAGAATGGATTCGGCATGTTCGGAACTGCATCGAAAGCGATCTAAATCGTCAATTCTGACTAACCATACCCCGTTATGGTAACGGGCATCTAAAAAACTAATAAGGGCCGCGAATACTGAGCCTAAATGAAGCGGCCCAGTTGCCGATGGCGCGAAGCGGCCTCGGTACTTGTCCACGGCTAGCCACCTGTTTGCTTTTCGCGCAATTCATCCAGTGTCTTGCAGTCAACACATTGGGTTGCTGTAGGCCGGGCTTCAAGTCGTCGCAAACCAATCTCAATTCCACAGGTTTCGCAGAAACCATAGTCATCGTTATCTATGGCCTCGAATGTTTTATCGATTTTCTTGATTAGCTTGCGTTCGCGATCACGTGTTCTTAGCTCGAGGCTAAATTCTTCCTCTTGAGTCGCTCGATCCGCAGGATCAGCAAAGTTGGCCGCCTCTTCTTTCATGTGATTTACAGTACGGTCAACTTCTTCCATCAGATTCTTTTTCCAGTGGTTTAGAATTTCAACGAAATGTGCTCGCATCGTTTCACTCATGTATTCTTCACTTTTGGTTTCTTTGTAGGGCGCTACAAAGCCTAAAAGCGATTCTTTTTTGTTTTTTGCCATCGTCGACCGACTCCACACAAAATAATATGACGCCGAAAAGTATCAGAACACGCTCGCCTGTACCACCTTCTTTAAACCGGAGAATAGATTGAACGGCAATAATCAGCGGAAACTGGCTCAGCGAGTTCAGGAAATCCCACCATTTCATGTCATGGAGGTGGTCCGTGTGGCTCAAATACTAGCTGCGCGCGGAGTCGATATAATTCATCTGGAAGTCGGTGAACCGGACTTTTCTTCGCCAGAGTTAGTCGTTTCGGCAGCGAAGGATGCGTTGGACAGAGGCCAGACTCGTTACACGGATGCGCGTGGGACTGCACCATTGCGACAAGCAATCGCTGATTGGTATGCAAAAACTGGAATTTATGTGCCTCCAGAGCGGATTCAACTAACGCAAGGAGCGTCGGGTGCTCTTTTGCTGGCCTTAGCTGTGACTACAAATCCAGGTGATCAGGTATTGTTGGCGGATCCGTCTTACCCCTGTAATCCAAGATTCATTGAGGCGGTGGGCGGACGAGTGCATTGGTTAGAAACAGAATTCGATACTGGATTCCAGCCAACACTCGCTCATCTTGCGCGAGAGGCAGGGCCTTGTGACACAAATCTGATGCTCGCGCATCCCGCCAATCCGACTGGTATGGCGGTTCCTCCGGATGCCCTCCGCTCAATAGTTGATTGGTGTAACTCATCTGGACGGCATTTAGTTGTCGATGAGATTTATCACAGTTTGATGTTCAAGTTGGGCCAAAATTCCAGTTTAGCTTATGGAGATCAGCACTTTGTGGTTGGAAGCTTTTCGAAATATTTTAATATGACGGGTTGGAGATTGGGATGGCTAGTCGTGCCTGAATATGCACTTGCTGCAACTCAAAAATTGGCTCAGCACCTCTTTATTTGCCCATCATCAATCGCTCAATCAGCTGCCGTGGCTTGTTTTGATTCATCGGTGCTCGAAGAGGCTGAGACCCGCCGTTCTGAACTGAAGGTCAGGCGTGATATGTTGGTCCCAGGGCTTCAGCGTTTGGGGTTTAAAGTTGCTTGTGTCCCTGATGGAGCATTTTATGTCTTTGCGGATGCCGTTGCGCTTACAGATGATGCGCAAGCTTTTTGTATTGATTTAATTAAAAAAACTGGTGTTGCATTGACTCCTGGAATCGATTTTTCGTCGAGATTACCGGCCAGTTGGTTGCGCATAGCCTACACACAACCGGTTACGCGCTTGGAAGAGGCTTTGCTGCGAATTGAGCGTTACCTAAATGATAGAGTTTAATCCTCCGTTGATTGAAGGGCTTTTTGTTAGGCGCTATAAACGCTTTTTTGCTGATATTGAGGTGGCTGGGATTGGGCTGGTGACCGCACATTGTGCAAATACGGGGCGGATGACGGGATTATTGATTCCCGGATCTAGGGTTTGGATCCGGCCGCAACCACCTGGGCGTAAGTTGTTGTATGCTTGGGAATTAATAGAAATTGATTCTCATTTAGTGTGTGTTAATACAGCTAGAGCGAACCAGCTAATGGCCTCAACAGCCCTATCTGAATGGCTTCCAGGTGCTGAGCTAATCAGGCGGGAGCCCCGGGTTGGAGCGCATCGTTTTGACCTTGAGTGTAGTCGAGTTGGCGCACCGGTTTATGTGGAAATTAAATCTGTAACGCTTTGGGAAGGCGGGGAGGGTTGGTTCCCAGACGCTCCCTCTAAGCGCGCTAACAGTCATGTACGATTACTTTCTGAAATGGCGAGGAAAGGAGTTGAAGCCCGCTTACTTATGGTTTCAATGCACTCAGGCATCCAATCCATTAGGCCATCTGTACATATTGATCCTGAGTTCGAAGAGGTATGTCATGATGCGATTAATGCCGGTGTAATTATCGAAGCTACAGCGGCCCGAATAACTCTGGATACCATTCGATTCGGTGAGTTTCTTCCTTGTATTATTTAAGAATTCGAGGTTTTTTAGTGATCGCTTTGTAGCCGATATCTGAGCGGTACTGAGCACCTTTAAATGAAATATTTTTTACGCGTTCGTATGCTAGTTTTTGAGCATCTTTTATGGTCTCTCCTAATGCAGTGACGCAAAGTACGCGTCCTCCGGACGTAATGATTTTTTCTTCATTCATCGTGGTGCCAGCGTGAAATACTTTGGTGCACTCTATGTCCTCGCCAAATTCGATTACGGAACCTGCTGGGTAGTGACCTGGATAGCCAGGAGCAGCCATAACAACGCCTAAGGCAAAGCGTGAGTCCCATATGGCTTTTTGATCATTTAATCGCCCTTGGCAGGCCGCTTCCACAAGATTGAGGAAGTCGCTCTTCAGATGAAAGAGAATTGGCTGAGTCTCTGGATCGCCAAAGCGGCAGTTGAATTCAAGTACTTTCGGGGTGCCATCGGCGGCAATCATAATGCCGGCGTACAAAAATCCTCGATAACGCAGGCCATCTTTTTTCAAGCCATCAATGGTTGGCCGAATGACTTCAGTCATAATACGATTGTGGCATGCCTGATCGACCAGCACTGCAGGTGAATACGCACCCATTCCCCCCGTATTTGGGCCCTTATCTCCGTCATAAGCTGCTTTATGATCTTGTGATGAAGCCAATGGCAAGACATCTGATCCATCAACGATCACAATAAAGCTTGCCTCCTCTCCTGTTAAAAATTCCTCAATGACTACGCGATGCCCGGCCTCACCAAACTGGTTGCCTTCGAGCATATCATTGACTGCATTTTTGGCTTCATTCAGGGTTGTCGCTAAAATCACCCCTTTACCTGCTGCAAGTCCATCGGCTTTGATAACGATAGGTGCGCCCACTTGGTCAAGGTAGGTCAGAGCTGCGTTGACTTCGGTGAAAGTTTCATAAGCTGCTGTGGGGATCTGATGCCGTGCTAAAAAAGCCTTGGCAAATGCCTTTGAACCTTCAAGTTGTGCGCATTCCTTATTCGGTCCAAAACAGTTCAGTCCGTTTGCCTCAAACTGATTGACGATCCCGGCAACGAGAGGGGCTTCTGGCCCAACCACTGTATAAGCCACGTGATTAGTCTTGGCAAAGTTAAGTAGCGCCTTGAGATCTGTTGCCTCAATTGCAATATTGGTAACTTTATCTTCCAGCGCTGTTCCAGCATTACCCGGAGCTACAAAAACTTGAGTAACACGGTGCGATTGTGCCAGTTTCCATGCAAGAGCATGTTCACGGCCACCGCCGCCGATGACTAATATTTGCATTATGTCTCCTTAATGACGGAAATGCCGCATTCCAGTAAACAGCATAGCGATGCCATGACTATTTGCGGCTTCAATGATTTCCTGATCTCGAATTGAGCCGCCAGGCTGGATGATTGCAGCAACGCCGGCATCAGCTGACGCGTCGATTCCATCGCGAAAAGGGAAGAAAGCATCGGATGCCATCACGGATCCTTTTACAGCTAGCCCAGCATCCTGCGCTTTGATCGCCGCTATTCGTGCTGAGTAAATTCGGCTCATTTGCCCTGCGCCAACCCCAATGGTTTGTTTGTTCCTCGCATAAATAATGGCATTGGACTTGACGAATTTCGCGATTTTCCAAGCGAATAGCAAGTCACTGATTTGCCCATCTGTTGGTAAGGTAGTCGTGACGCACTTGAGGTCATTAGCAGTGCGAATACCGACATCCGTTTCTTGCACCAACAGGCCGCCATGAACGCGCCGATAATCCAGTTGCGAGACAACTTTGGTTAAATCACCAACGACTAGCAAGCGAACAGACGGTTTCCCCCCAATTAATATCTCCACGCCGGGGTCTACGCCGGGCGCGATAATAACTTCAACAAACTGACGTTCGAGAATGCGTTCGGTTGTTGTGACATCTAGCTTTCGATTGAATGCAATGATTCCACCGAAGGCGCTGGTTGGGTCTGTAGCAAAAGCCCGTTCGTACGCCGCGAGAATCGAATTATCTACCGCAGCACCGCAGGGATTGGCATGTTTTACGATTACGCAGGCCGGTGCTTCAAACTGGCGCACGCACTCAAGCGCTGCATCTGTATCTGCGATATTGTTGAATGACATTGCTTTGCCAGCTAATTGAGTTGTTGTGCTTATGCCTGCAGTGTTGGTATGTGGCTCGGCATAAAACGCTGCGCTTTGGTGAGGATTTTCGCCATAGCGAAGCACAGATTTTCTTTCAAAGTGCATGAACAAATTTGTTGGATAGTTAAGGGCTTCGGGATCTTGACCAAGGTAATTAGCGATCGCTCCATCGTAATTGGCTGTGTGCTGAAATGCTGCGGTCGAGAGCATTCTCCGGGCTTTTTTTGTGAGTCCGCCGTTAGCTACTTCAGTAAGTACTTCGGCATACTGCTTTGGGGATGTGACGATTCCGACATATTTATGGTTTTTGGCTGCTGATCTGACCATGGCAGGTCCGCCAATATCGATATTTTCAATGGCCTCTTCAAAAGTGGCTTTTGGATTCGAGATGGTTTCTTGAAATGGATAAAGATTTACGCATACTAAATCGATTTCTGAGATGCCATGGGTCTGCATGACCCCTTTATCCACATCGCGGCGCCCGAGGATGCCCCCGTGAATTTTTGGGTGTAGGGTTTTTATCCTCCCATCCATTATTTCAGGAAATTCTGTGACTGAGGAAACTTCGATAGCGGGTAAGCCTACGTCAACCAATGCTCGGTAAGTACCACCCGTAGAGACCAGTACTACGCCGTGTGCGTGCAAGCCTGCCGCAAACTCTAAAAGGCCTGTTTTGTCTGAAACACTTAAAAGTGCACGTCGAATCTGAATTCGGTCTGTCACTGGGATCAATTGTGAAATCTCTTTGCGGTAAAAGAAGCAAAGTATATCAGCGTTGGCAATAGGCTAGGATAGCATCCCAAAGAGTTTCATCCGAGTTCGAAGTGTGCCCCGGCTAATCCCTAATATATCCGCTGCTTTGGACTGGTTTTGTCCAGCTTTCTCGAGTGTTATTTCTAAAAGTGCATGCTCAACCTGGCCAATTACCTGATCGTATAGATTTTTTGGCAATTCACCGTCGAGTTCATCGAAATACCGACAAAGTTGTTGCCGAACCGATTCTTTAAGCCCCATCGCGGAGTGCTCCTCCGTCTGTTAATTCTAAAAATCGTCGAATTTGTAAGTCAGGATCACATATCGTACACAATTGAGACCATGCTTGGGAGCCATTTGCAAACCGTTTTAGAAACCATTGGATATGTTTTCTCGCAAATTTAACGCCCATCGGGACCCCGTAAAACTCTTGAATATCAAGAATAAGGCCGGCCATGATAAGAATTTGTGCACTTGGATCAGGCCGTGATTTGTTATGGCCGCTCAGTTCGGATGCGATAATTCCTGGGAGCCATGGATCTCCCTGGGTCGCCCGGCCTATCATCACAGCATCAGCACCACTTTCTTTTAAAACTTCTCTCGCCTTGTTTGTTGAAGTGATGTCTCCATTAGCAATTAATGGGATAGATATTAAGTCGCGGGTTTTCTTAATCGTGTCGTATTCGGCTTCGCCTTTATACATGTCGGATCTCGTTCTCCCATGCATTGTCACTGCGGCCAAACCAAGACTTTCAGCCATGCGAGCGATCTTGGGGCCATTTTTCAATGTGTGATCCCAGCCGGTTCGCATTTTTACTGTGACGGGAATTTGTACTGCTGATACAACGGCCCGAAAAATTTCAGCTACCAGTGATTCATCGCGCATTAACGCTGAGCCTGCTGCTTTTTTGAGTACTTTTTTGGCTGGGCATCCTAAGTTAATGTCAATAAAATCAGCACCACGTTCCTCATTTGCCCGCGCCGCATTTGCGAGCATTTTTGGATCATAGCCTGCGATTTGTATGCTGATAGGACCTGTCTCGTTTCGGTGGTCAAGGCGGTGCAGACTTTTTTTTGTATCCCAAAGGCTCATGTCACAGTGAGTCATTTCACTAATAGCCATACCGGCGCCAAGCGAGCGACAAAGTACGCGGACCGGCCGGTCATTGACTCCTGCCATCGGAGCAAGCCAAACAGGATTGTCAAATTCGAGATCTCCAATTCTCATCGCTAGTACACCTTTTTGGTCCCAAACAGCCTTGTCCAACCGTCGCGATTGAGATCTGATTCAAAGCTAAACTCTGGATAAGCGCTGCGAACCTGTTTAGCTTGCTCATTCAAAAGCCCAGTGAGAATTAGAGAGCCACTGGGCGCTACCAACCTTGTCAGGGTCGGGGCTAGGTCAATTAATGGGTTGGCCAAAATGTTGGCGAGTACAACATCGAAGGGTTGGACTGGTGTTTGATCCGCGCTGAGCGTTGTAATACTGAGATTGTTCAAGGCTGCGTTATTTGCGGTTGCGATCAAGGCCTGAGGGTCAATGTCGAGCCCCGTTATTGACGTGGCGCCGAGGCAGCCAGATGCAATAGCTAAAATCCCCGATCCACAACCAAAATCCAAGACTTTCTTGCCGGCGGTTGGGTGATCACTTAGCCATTCGAGACACATTTGGGTCGTTGGGTGCATGCCGGTACCAAAAGCGAGGCCGGGATCCAATGTCAGTGTAGTAAGATTATCTGGCGTTTTTATTTGGTCCCAAGACGGACGGACCCAGAAGGTACCAATTTTGAGCGGTTTAAATTGTTCTAAAGTGACTCGTACCCAGTCCTGGTCTGCTACTTCATGAAGGATTTTTGGAAGTTCAATGACGAGTTCTGCACTTCGGAAAAGCTGGCGGAGTTCCTTCAGTATCTCACCATCCTCTCTGTCATCGGAGAAGAGTCCTTGGAGTTGCGTTTGCGGCCAAACTGGGTGCGACCCGACTGGCGGCTCAAAAATTGGGGTATCTCCACTGTCTACAAGGGTTACTGCTTGAGCATCAGCAAAAAACATAAGTTCTTCAATTAGATCGACTGCTTCTCCGGGGCACAATAATGTGAGCTGGCGAAAAGTGGTCATGACAAGCCGAGTTTCTTCTCGAGGTAATGAATGCTCACCGGGCCTTCGAGAAATGATGGATCTGTGACTATGTCTTGCTGTAATGGAATATTGGTTTGAATGCCATCAATTAGTGATTCGGATAGTGCAATTTCCATACGCTTAAGTGCTTCGACCCGACTTGAGCCATGAGTGATGAACTTGGCAATCATTGAGTCGTAGTGGGGTGGAACGGTGTATCCCGAATAAATATGGGAATCAACTCGAACACCTGGACCTCCAGGTTGGTGGTAGCGGTTGATGGTGCCGGGACTTGGTAAAAATGTATTAGGATTTTCGGCGTTGATTCTGCATTCAATCGCATGTCCGTTTAGTACAATATCCTCTTGGCTAAACGAAAGGGGGTACCCTGCGGCTATTGAGATTTGTTCACGAATTATGTCAATACCCGTTACCATTTCTGTAACTGGGTGTTCGACCTGAACGCGCGTATTCATTTCGATGAAGAAAAACCGTCCATCTTCATATAAGAATTCAAAGGTCCCTGCCCCCACGTATCCGAGGTCTTTGCACGCTTTCACGCAGGCGCCAAAAACTTGTTTTCTTGCATTTAGGTCTATTTGGGGTGCGGGAGCCTCTTCTAAAACTTTTTGATGGCGCCGTTGCAATGAACAATCGCGGTCGTAGAGGTGCGCTGCATTGCCATGTTTGTCGGCAAGGACTTGGACCTCAACATGGCGAGGTCTTTCTAAAAATTTTTCTAGGTACACTGTTGCGTCGCCGAATGCTGTTTGAGCCTCACTTTTTGTTATTTGGATGGCGTTCAACAGATTTTCTTTGGAGTGGACGACTCTCATCCCTCGGCCGCCGCCGCCCGACGCCGCTTTAACGATAACTGGATAGCCGATTTCAGAAGCAATACGTAAATTAGTTACGCTGTTATCACCAAGTTGGCCATTAGAACCGGGAACAGTTGGGACTTGGGCTTTTCGCATCGCTTCAATGGCTGCTACTTTATTGCCCATCAAGCGAATGGTGTCTGCGGATGGTCCAATAAATGTAAACCCAGACTCTTCTACTCGTTCTGCAAAATCAGGATTTTCAGCTAAAAAACCATAACCTGGATGAATGGCCTCGGCATCAGTTATTTCGGCAGCAGCAATAATTGCTGGGATGTTTAGATAACTTTGTGAGGAAGCATTTGAGCCAATACAGACTGACTCATCGGCTAGCTTTACATGTTTGAGGTCGCGGTCACATACGGAGTGGACTGCTACAGTCTGTATGCCTAGTTGCCGACAAGCTCTGAGGATTCGGAGTGCGATTTCGCCTCTGTTGGCAATGATAATTTTTTTAAACATGGAGTTATCCGATCACCATAAGTGGCTGGTCAAATTCAATGGGATCTCCATCATCAACCAGAATGGCAATCACGGTACCAGAGAAGTCGCTTTCAATTTGGTTCATCATCTTCATTGCTTCAATGATGCAAAGGGGATCACCTGGTGAAATAGTTGAGCCTATTTCTATGAATGCCCCAGAATCTGGCGATGGGGAACGGAAGAATGTACCTACCATTGGCGATTTTATTTGATGCCCGCTGGGAGTTTGATTTTCTTCCGTGGAAGATATTGGGATGCTCTCTTGAGTTGATGGCGTCCCTACTTGGGAGCTCGCCACTCGCGGTCCATGAACAGTGACTTGATTGGCATTGCCACGCGAAATTCGGACGCTATCGTCGCCCTCAGAAATTTCGATCTCAGCGACGTCGCTGTCATGCAAGAGCTCGATTAATTTTTTGATCTTACGAATATCCATTTATTAAGAATCCTTAAAATGCTTATGAAGAGTTTCAAGTGCAAACCCATAGCCTGCGAATCCGCATCCGGCAATTACAGCTAGAGCGAGATCTGAGAAATAGGAGTGATGACGAAATGCCTCCCGCCCGTGGACGTTTGAAATGTGGACTTCGACAAAGGGCGTTTTGATCGCTGCCAAGGCGTCCCGGAGTGCAATACTTGTATGCGTCCAGGCACCTGGATTGATAACAATGCCGCTTAGAGGATCGTCCAGTAGATTGTGAATGCGGTCGATCATTATCCCTTCGTGGTTCGATTGGAAAAACTCGAGTTGCATATTAATCGGGGCGGTAGCAGAAAGTGTCTTTTGGAGATCTTGAAGAGTGGTTTGCCCGTAAATCTCAGGCTCCCGTTTCCCCAATAGATTCAAATTAGGTCCATTGAGTATTAATACTTTCGACATAAAAATTCCACAAAATTCGAAGAGCGTCCAACTATTTTGCGTAATTCAATGAGAAAATGACAGTTCTGATTGCTTTGGCGGATAGCAAAATCCGATATCTGAGCAGCCCTGATAAAAAACCACTACCGTATTAGGGGCGTTTTTCATGTGTAGTTTGAGTTTGTCACGGTAGATGAGGGTCATGCCAAAAATGGGGTCGTTGTAGCGAATAGCTTCAGATCGAATTGTTTCGATGATCTCTTTTGCGAAAGTCTGTATTTTCGTATGCTCATCATATATGTATGTGCCTTCGGCGATCTGGATTTCAACCAAATCGGCGGATGGACGGGACACGGTGAATGCTTGCTCTACCGGTAATAACTTGGCAGGACCGAAGCTGGACCCAAAGTTTCCAGCCGCGATGGCATGGATTCCGGTGAGCAGGGTGATAAAGGCGAAAAAATTGGCGGGCGCGCGTTGCACTGTTTCTCTCCGGTTGTCATATTACCTAAGCATACTAGCAACGATCACAAGTAAAACAGGTGAACTATGTTTAATTATTTAAAAGCTCGCTTGGCTAATTTGGCGACCTCCTCAACTTGGTTTGTTTGTGTCTTAGGTGTTATTGCGTTGTACCTTGTGGGTGCTGTTTTAATTGGGATTCATTTGAGTCAAGCGCCTTCACAAGTAGGTATTGATAAGATCATCGAGCGTGCGCGTATTGATTCTTCTGCGCCAGCAATAGGAACTGCCACCGTTGAAACCTTAGTTTTTGTGATAGAAACATTGCTTGAAAAGCGAGGTGGATACTTGTCTAACGACGTCACACTGCCTGGTCTGTGGTTAGATAATATGCCAAATTGGGAGTTTGGGGCATTAGTGCAGTCTCGAGATCTGGCCCGTGCGTTGCGAAAAGATTTTTCAAGAAGTCAGTCGCAGTCCACGGAAGATATTGATTTAGTGGTGGCTGAGCCTGCATTAAATTATGACAGTGAGAAGTGGTTTCCTTCTGCTGAGTCAAGTTATTCGAAAAGTGCGGAGGCTGCGAGATCGTTTGGGAATCGACTTGCTACTCAAGGTGAGAATGCACAGTTTTACGCGCGGGCTGACAATCTCAGGAATTATCTAGCTAATGTGGAAACTCGTCTTGGTTCTCTTAGCCAGCGTTTGTCCGCGAGTGTTGGTCAGATTCGCTTTAATACGGACTTCATGAGAGATCCCAATGTGAATCAATCAATAGAAAATCTTACTGAAAGACGAGTTAAAACTCCGTGGTTTGAGATAGATGACGTGTTTTTTGAGTCTAGAGGCTCGGCGTGGGCTCTACTCCATATTTTGCGGGCAATTGAGCATGATTTTGCATCCGTCTTGGAGAATAAAAACGCCCGCATTTCCCTACGGCAGGTGATTAGGGAGTTAGAGTCGACCCAGCAAACGGTGTGGTCACCCATGATTTTGAATGGGTCTGGTTTTGGACTTTTCGCCAACCATTCTTTGGTGATGGCTAGTTATATTTCGAGAGCGCACACAGCTTTGTCAGATCTGCGTGCGCTCCTATCGCAAGGTTGATTATTTTGCTGCGCTGACAGAAGTGATGATTGCCTCACGTGCAGCATCTGCGCTTCGCCATCCATTTACCTTCACCCATTTTCCAGCCTCGAGATCTTTATAGTGCTCGAAGAAATGGGTGATTTGGTCCAGCAGTAATGTTCCAAGGTCTTTGGCTTCCCTGACGTTTTTATAGAGCGTTGTCAGCTTTTCGTGCGGAACTGCCAATATTTTGGAATCATGGCCCGCCTCATCGCTCATGTCGAGGATGCCAATTGGGCGGGAGCGAATGATGGAGCCAGGTTGGACCGGATAGGGCGTCACAACCAATACGTCGAGTGCATCACCGTCGGCAGCCAATGTGTTTGGGATATAGCCATAGTTTGCTGGGTAGAACATTGGCGTGGCCATAAAGCGATCTACAAAAAGCGCATCGAACTTCTTTTCAATTTCGTACTTAATCGGTGTCGAGTTTGAGGGAATCTCAATGACAACGTAGATGTCATTGGGAATGTCCTCGCCGGCGGGGATATTGTTGAAACTCATAAAGCCCTCAGATCTTTTTCGTTAAATATGACGAAGCTGCAAAGTATTCCAGATTCCACTCGGTTAGCTTTCACTCCAAGCGGTCATAATCCAGACGGTTATTGCAAAATGGTTCGTCTCCGAACTTGATTTTAGCAAATATAGAGATATTCGCGTTCTTCACCAAAAATAAATTGCCTGACCAATTGTTCAGATGCATCTGAACTAAAACTATAGCATTGTCCGTGTCGTTAAATGATCTGCCTAGTTGATTTATTTATTTCTGCTATGTCCTTTCCGGCGATAAAGATTTCAGCCCGCCCAGTGAAATTAATTATTCTATTATTTAGGCTGGTAATACTCTTTTCTATGCGTAACTTTTTTTGAAGGCCCCTATTTTGAAGCCGTGTAAATATCTTCGTCCGAAGATTAAGTGATGGTGGAGGTAATACGGGCGGATTGGACATAGAATGCATTTGAGGTGCCATCGATATGGCGCCGGATACAATGAAGAAGCAACACGAGAGTTACCGGTGAGAATTCATATTCTGGGTATATGTGGAACATTTATGGGTGGCTTAGCTCAACTGTGTCGAGCTAATGGATGGGAGGTGAATGGTTCCGACGAGGCCGTGTACCCACCAATGTCAGACCAACTGCGTAAAGCTGGGATTAATTTAAACCAAGGCTATGACCCTGAAGTTTTTGACGAATCGCTAGACTTGGTCGTAATAGGTAATGTTATGTCGAGAGGTAATCCGTCCGTAGAAACCTTGTTGAATCGAAAGATACCTTTTATTTCTGGGCCCGAGTTACTTGGTCGTTTGACCGCAAACATGAAGGTCTTGGCAGTCGCGGGGACTCATGGGAAGACGACCACGAGCAGCATGCTGGCATGGATTTTAGAGGTATCAGGTTTAAATCCTGGCTTTTTGATCGGTGGTGTACCAGAAAATTTCGGCGTTTCGGCACGACTCGGTGGTGGATCTGTCTTTGTTGTTGAGGCTGATGAATATGATACTGCTTTTTTCGATAAACGATCGAAGTTTGTTCACTACCACCCTGACGTATTTGGGATCAACAATTTAGAGTTCGATCATGAAGATATTTTTCCTGACCTAGCATCTATTGAAACACAGTTTCATCATGCAATTAGGCGTGTGCCGAGCGAGGGCTTTGTAGCAGTTCGCAAAGGGGTAGCAGCGATTGACCGTGTTTTGTCTCGTGGACTTTGGTCGCAACAAATTGACGTGGGAATTGGTGCCTCTATCTCTTTTCGTGCAAAAGGAACTGATTTGATAAATCTAGCAACAGGGACTTCGGTTAGCTGGGGGTTGCTTGGCACGCATAACGCGGCAAATGCCGAGTTAGCTGCGGGTATGGCTCAAACGCTTGGCGTTCCGATTGAGGCTAGCCTAAGTGCCCTGGGCTGTTTTACCGGAGTTGCCAGGCGATTAAGTCAATTATATAACGATGGTGATCTGGTGATCTGGGATGATTTTGCACACCACCCAACCGCTATTGCGAGCACTCTGCAAGCACTCCGTGCCGAGATCCTGGAGGGGCCTCTCATTGCTGTCATAGAGCTGCGATCAAATACGATGAAGGGAGGAAGGCATATTGCGGCATTGATGCAAGCTGTTAATCAAGCTGATCAAGTGATTTGGGTTATCCCCAGGAATCTTGATTGGGATGCTGGGCAGCTCCTTCGCAGAGACGGGTCAACCGAGATTAATGTGGAGCCTCTGTCTCTTGTGGAATCGCTGGCAAAAATTTGCCAAGGGCAGTTGGTATTTATGTCAAATGGTGGATTTTCTGGCCTGCAAAACAGGGTGGTTGAGCGATTGAGATCTCATTGATTTTCAATTGAGCGTCCCAATTATTAAGCGCATAATATTTGGACTAAAATGATGTGAGATGGCTGTGATTAAACCGATATTTCCTCTGCCATTGGTGGTATTCCCCGGGGGGCGCCTGCAGTTGCAGGTTTTTGAGGCGCGCTACCTTGATATGATTAAGAAGTGTATGCGAGATGCGAGTAATTTCGTTGTCACCATGTCGCGAAATCAAGGTTTTGTGGACCAAGGATGCGAGGTGTCTATCCGCGATTTCGATCAACTGAGCAATGGATTGCTGGGTATTTTGGTAATTGGCGAGACGAAGCAGCAGTTATCCAATTTAAGAACACAAGAGGATGGGCTCTGGCTCGCAGAAGCTAATGAAATCGAAAAGGAGCCTTCTGTTGGGGTGGCTGAGGATTTTTCTGGGTTGGTCGAATTGCTGAAGAGCTTGCAAATCCATCCTGCTGTTAGAGGGCTCTATACGGATATTGACTATACTGATGCTAATGAACTAGGAGCGCGTCTCACTGAGCTGTTGCCAATTGAAAATGAAAAGAAACAAGATTTTTTTGAAATGACTGATCCATTGTTGCGCCTTGCCGGGCTGGAGCAGGAGGTGGTCAAGCTTCAAATCCGTGGTTGCGATACCTAGTATTTGTGGCCCCGCGTACCATATTTGATTTCACTCATGAAGGGTTAATATGCAGTATCATGACCTCGCAGATCAGGCCAGGCAGGCCTCCAGGGTAGTCGCTCAAGCGAGCATGGACTGCAAGAACCGTGCGCTTGAGCAGATAGGTGTGGCACTCGATAGTCGGCGCGATGAAGTGCTGGCCGCAAATCAAAATGACTTAAAAATTGCGGCTGATTCTGGTCTTGAGGCTGCTCTCCTTGATCGGCTCGAATTAAATACTGCACGTGTTGATTCTATGATCGAAGGCGTGACGCAAATCATCAGTCTGCCGGATCCGATCGGAGAGATAAGTCATTTGACAAAACGCCCATCAGGAATTGAAGTAGGGCTGATGCGACAGCCACTTGGTATAATTGGGGTCATTTATGAATCGCGCCCAAACGTTACTGTTGATGCTGCGATACTTTGTCTCAAGGCTGGGAATGCTTGCGTACTTCGTGGTGGTAGTGAAGCTTTCCATTCAAATCAGGCGATTGCCCGCTGTATTAATCAGGGAATACTCGGTGCTGGTTTGCCTTCTGCGGTTGTGCAAGTGGCGCCGACAGCTGATCGGGAGTTTGTTGGCGCTATGATTGGCGGAAAGAGGCCATTGTGTGATGTCATCATTCCACGTGGTGGCAAGAGTCTGATTGCCCGTATTTCTGAGGATGCTCGGGTTCCTGTGATCAAGCACCTGGACGGTAATTGTCACGTTTATGTGGATGCTGACGCTGATCTTGAGAAGGCCTTGTTGATTTTGGAAAATGCTAAAACTCATCGTTACGGCGTTTGTAACGCGGCGGAATCTTTTCTAATTCATGAATCGGTTGCGGCATCGTTGCTTCCAAGATTGGCTGATTTATTGCTGGTACATGATGTGGAGATTCGTGGGTGCGTAGAGACCTGTCGGCACCTTTCCGGGTTAACAACCGCGACAGAAGATGATTGGGTGACCGAATATCTTGCGCCTGTAGTGGCCATCAAAATCGTCAGCAGTCTTGATGATGCGATTCAGCATATCAATCATTATGGCTCACATCATACGGACGCCATAGTATCTGAGAATTATTCGGCTGTGCGTAGGTTTATGAGAGGAGTAGATTCTGCTTCAGTTATTGCTAACGCATCCACGCGATTTGCAGATGGATTTGAATACGGCTTAGGTGCTGAGATTGGCATTTCCACCGATAGAATTCATGTTAGAGGTCCTGTGGGACTCGAGGGTTTGACGAACCAGAAATGGATTGTCTTCGGTGACGGGCAGGTACGCACGTAGTGCACATTCTATTTGGTGGCACGTTTGACCCCGTTCATGATGGCCATTTGGCCATGATTGATGGTTTGATCAATGCATTTCCAGATGCTCTGGTTCATGTCATCCCCAATCGTCATCCTCCGCATCGAATGACTGAGGCTAGCTCGGAACATCGGTTGGCGATGCTGGAGGCTGTACTTGGAAAATACTCGAAAGTGATCCTTGATCAGGTCGAATTGGATCTTCAGGGACCTAGCTATTCTGTTAAGACGTTAGAATTTTTTCGATCAATCCATGGCGAGAACGAGCCATTAGTGCTTGGCTTGGGTGCTGATGCCGCCGAAGGTTTTGGGGAATGGCATCAGCCACAACAGGTCCTTGAGCTGGCGCATGTTTGCGTTCTAGATCGCGCTGGGCAGACCGCGCAATTGCCGAATGTCATGGGTGCTCTCATAGAGACGGGAGACCTGGGTATGCTTGCTCAATTCCCCTCAGGCTATCTAGTTCGTTTGAAAACGCCCATTTTTTCAGTCTCATCAACCGAGGTGCGTAAACGTATTCGCGAGGGTAATCTCGAGCTCCTGGTTCCTGAGAAAATTAAACATTATATTTCTAAACACAGCCTCTACCGGACCCATTGAATGATTGAAAATGAAGACTTGACGCGATTAATTGTAAATGCCCTGGAAGACCTCAAGGCCCTTGATATCCGTATTCTGGATGTCAGAGGGCAAACCTCAGTGACTGACTGGCTTGTAATCGCTAGCGGAACCTCCAGCCGTCACGTGAAGTCTCTGGCGGGCCATGTCGCAGATGACTTAAAGAAAAAATACGATATTCCTACGCTTGGCAGCGAGGGACAAGAAGACGCTGAGTGGGTTTTGGTTGACTTTGATTCTGTTGTTTTGCACGTAATGCAGCCGCCGATTCGCGAATTTTATGATTTGGAGAGGCTGTGGGAGCGTCGAGGCCGCGGTCCTGATGTCGAGCATTGATGGCTAATGTTCGATTGGTGGCGGTGGGTCAGAGGATGCCGGATTGGGTAACACTGGCCTGCGATGATTATTTGCCGCGATTTCGTCGGCATTTTTGTTTGAGATTGGAAGAGGTCCCCTCATCAAAGCAATCTGGTTCTCAAGCACAAAATGATCATCACAGTCGTTTGATAGAGCGAGTTAAGCCCCAAGACTTTTTAATTGTTCTAGATGAACGGGGTCAGCAATTTTCGACTGCCGAATTAGCATTAAAATTAACTGACTGGGAACTCTCAGGCCGTTCTTTGGTCTTTGCTATAGGTGGACCTGATGGTTGGAATGAGAAAACGTATGAGAAATCCGACCAGCTTTGGAGCTTGTCATCATTAGTGTTTCCGCACCCGATTGCACGGCTGCTAGTTATAGAGCAACTTTACAGAGCCGATTCTATCAGACAGGGTCACCCTTACCACAGGAGCTAATTTGGAGCTGAGAACGGGAGTCCCCGAACGGAGACTGATTGGCCAACGAGTTTTGATTGCGGCTTTCTGTGGCGTATGTTTATTAATGCTCTTATTGACTCGACTAATTTGGCTTCAATTAATTGAGCACGAGAGATTTGTAACTGCCTCCGAAGCAAATCGGTTGCAAACAATCCCGATCGGCCCTGCAAGAGGACTGATTCTTGATCGAAATGGTTTGGTTTTGGCTGAAAATACGCCACGGCTGCGGGTGTCGGTTGTCCCAGAAGAGTCCGATGATTTGGAAGCTTTCATTGATGCAGTCAGAGAACGCATTACGCTGACTGATGCGGAATTTTCCGGCTTCCAGAAAAATTTGAAAAGTCGACGTCGGCCGAGAGATCCGGTTATTTTAAAAGAAATAATTGGGGATGAAGAGGCTGCTATATTAGCCGTTGATGCTTATCAATTTCCAGAACTCCGTCTTGAAGCTCGACCCACTCGATCTTATCCTTTTGGGCGTCTGACATCTCATAGTTTGGGCTATGTTGGACGCCTCTCATCAGGGGAACTGCAAAACATTGACCAGCGCCGTTATTCTGGTACCGAGATGATCGGGAAGATAGGCGTTGAAAAGGCTTATGAGAACGCTTTGCTTGGTCAGGTCGGTATTGAGCGTGTAGAGACCAGTGCCAGGGGCCAGATTATGCGCTCGATTGAGCGCCAAGAACCAGTTCCCGGCGATAATATAAAGCTTCATTTGGATATCGGCCTTCAGGCAAAACTTTATGACATTTTGGGTGATCGCCGCGGAGCGGTGGTGGCCCTAGATCCGAGAAATGGTGGCATTATGGCCTTGGTCAGTGCGCCAAGTTTTGATGCTAATATTTTTACTCATGGTCTATCTAATGCCGACTATAGAAGACTGGAAGAAGACTCCAGTAATCCTTTATTTAATAGAGCGTTACGAGGACAATATCCTCCAGGGTCAACGCTGAAGCCGATGTTGGGAATGGTGGGCCTTCATTACGGGTCGGTGAATTGGAAAACGGAAATTCGTGACCGGGGTTATTTTCAGATTGAGGGAATTGAGCATAAGTATCGAGACTGGAAAAAATGGGGCCATGGACGAGTGAATCTCGAGAAAGCAATCATTGAATCTTGTGATACTTATTTTTATGAGGCAGCAGTGCGGCTAGGGATCGATCAGATGGCCGAGGGTATGGGATTGTTTGGTTTTGGGCGTCGTATGGGCCAAGACATTGTCGGCGAACTCCCAGGAATTTTACCGAGCCGGGAGTGGAAGCGGTCGGCCCGCAAAGAGGCCTGGTATTTGGGAGAAACGGTGATTGCAGGAATTGGCCAAGGGTCTTGGGTTACAACTCCTCTACAATTAGCGACGGCAACGATGGTAATGGCGCGGCGAGGAAACTTTATTGCACCACACTATTCAACGCGGTTGGATGATGATTCAGGCCGGCGTGTGAATTTGGCTAGTACCTTGGATTGGGAGCGGATGATCGATGCAATGGAAAATGTATTCCATGGTGAACGCGGAACAGCAAGAGGATCTGCTAAAAACTTGAAGTATAGGATCGCGGGTAAAACGGGCACAGTTCAAGTGGTTGGAATTGCTCAAGAGGAGGAGTATGAGGAATCTGAGCTCAAGAAACGGTTTCGTGATCATGCTCTCTTTATCGGGTTCGCACCGGCCGATTCGCCTAGTTTGGTAATCGCGCTAATTTTAGAAAATGGCGGTTCTGGCGGCTCCACAGCAGCTCCTATTGCTCGAAAAATTTTTGATTACTGGCTGCTGGATCGTAATGAAGGCGAGCGCCCCCCAGATATACCTTATGTGCTTGGGGTTAACGATGAGCTAGCCAGGAGGCCGAATGCTGGCGGCATCTGATCTAGGGCAGTTTGACTCTTTTCGTCCGAAGCGTTTCGCACAACGCTTCGGGTTAGATCCTTTCCTCGCCGTTCTACTTTTAGTTACGGGCGGTTTTGGGCTGGTAATTTTATATTCTGCCTCTGGTCACAGTAATCAAATGGTACTAAGGCAGGGGATTCATTTCATTCTTGGCTTAACGGCCATGGGTTTAGTGTCGACATGTCGGCGCGATACGATTATTAAATTGACTCCATTTTTATATGTCTTCGCTACTTTGATGCTACTACTGGTTTTGTTGATCGGGGTGGGCGCTAAAGGAGCTCAACGCTGGTTGGATTTACCGGGGATCCCACAGTTTCAGCCGTCTGAGCTGATGAAAATCGCATTGCCCGCCATGATTTCTTGGTGGCTGACTCGAAATCCGATTCCACCGACGGTTATTCACCTGTTGATTGCAGCAGTTTTAATTGCGCTTCCGGTTGGATTAATCGCAAGACAGCCTGATTTGGGAACGAGCATCATCATCGCGGGTTCTGGGTTTTTTGTAATATTTTTAGCTGGAATCTCATGGCGATTACTTGGCCTACTTCTGGCCACAGGCCTTGCTTCTTTGCCGGTCCTCTGGAGTGTGATGCACGACTACCAACGCACTCGAGTGATGACTCTATTCGATCCACAAAGTGATCCACTAGGAGCTGGTTGGAATACTATTCAAGCCATGACAGCCCTCGGGTCAGGAGGTTTATTCGGTAAGGGGTATTCGTTAGGAACTCAAGCTCAACTGAAGTTTTTGCCAGAGTCGCACACCGACTTTATCGTTGCTGTCCTTGGTGAGGAAATGGGTTTTTTTGGCATTTGTATGCTGCTCTTACTTTTTAGTCTTATTCTTGGGCGATGCATCGTTTTAACGCTGAGAGCAGAGAGCCATTTTGGACGACTTTTGTCCGGATCGATTACGTTGACATTTTTCGCCTACGTCTTTGTAAATTTGGGGATGGTAAGCGGAGTGTTGCCAGTGGTTGGTGTGCCTTTGCCTTTGATCAGTTATGGTGGGACTTCAGTAGTTTCTTTATTAGTTGGATTTGGTTTAATTATGGCTATGCAGCGAACCAACAGAGTGCTTTCGGGGGAGCCCTAATGAACAGCAAATGGAAAATTGTGGCATGGCTGATTGTGCTGTGGTCGTCAGTGCCTTCAGTATGTGCAGATTATTCGCAGCGCGCCGAAATACAAGCTATGGCTGATCGTCTGGCGAGTAAGGGATTGGATCGGGCCAAAGTGCTTAAGGTAATGGCTCAAACCACTAGATTGGACTCTGTGATAAACGCTATGAATCGTCCCGCAGAGAAAAAACAGTGGAAAAATTATCGTCCAATTTTCCTTAAGAAGGCGCGAGTCAGAGCGGCCGCTGATTTTTACGAAGCTCACAAAAGCACGTTTATTCGGGCCGAAAGAGAGCTCGGTGTGCCGGTTGAAGTCATCCTTGCGATTATAGGTGTAGAGACTTACTACGGGAAAAATAAGGGCAGTTTTAGGGCGATCGACGCCTTGGCAACCTTGGGTCTTGATTATCCAAAACGTGCAAAATTCTTTCTAGGTGAACTCGAATCGCTATTCGTTCTCAGCCGTGAAGAAGGCTTGGACCCCATTGCCCTCAAAGGCTCCTATGCGGGCGCAATGGGCTTTGGTCAGTTCATTCCATCTAGTTATTTGGCTTACGGGATCGATTTTGATAGCGATGGCAGACGAGATTTGATCAATAATCCGGTGGATGCTATTGGCTCGGTAGCGAATTATCTAGCCCGTCACGGATGGAATATGAACTATGGCATTGTAGCTCCGGTTACGGGAGCAGAATCTTTTGTTCGATCCATGGAGACCGGCGTTAAAGTTACAAATAACATCCAGACTTTGCGGGTGGCTGGGATAAAAGGGATTCCTGACATTTGGTCTGATTTGAAGCTTGATATTTTGGGTTTGCATGGTTCGTCAGGCCCTGAGTACTGGGCTGTTACAAAGAATTTCTACGTTATTACGCGTTACAATCGAAGCTCATTGTATGCAATGGCTGTTGCTCAATTGGCCAGCCAAATCGCTAAGGACTTGAGGCTTTGATAGTGAGAACGATTATTTTGTCTTGTCTCATTTTGGGTGGTTGCATTCCTATCGACCAATTAGTTACTAATATTTCGACGGTCCCTAGCGAGACCTTAAAAGAGGTTGGGTCTCCTGATGGGCCACCCTTAATCGCCTCGGTTGATTATTCGGGGAAAGCAGAGCCTGAGCCTAGGAGGGAGCCACTTGCGGCATATGGTAATCCTGAAACCTATGAAGTGGATGGGCTTATATATCGCACTCAGGCAGTGAGTCCTGGGTTTAGCGAATTTGGTGTAGCTAGCTGGTATGGGCGAAAATTCCATGGGCGATTGACCTCATCTGGCGAGCCTTACGATATGTTTGCTTTTACGGCCGCCCATAAGACGATGCAAATACCTGCCTGGGTGCGTGTTACTAATCTTGAAAATAATCGATCGCTAGTGGTGCGCGTGAATGACCGCGGCCCGTTTGTAGATAACCGGGTGCTTGACCTGTCTTGGGCGGCTGCAAAGCGCCTTGGATTTGATGATAAGGGCACGGCTAAGATCAGTTATGAAGTGCTAGTTGTTCCAAGTGAGGAACCGGGATTGGTAGCAAATCCATTAACTGCCTTAGCTCAGAATGTTCTGCAAGTCACGGCTGTCTCGACTGAAACGCAAGCACAGAAAATTGCCAATGCATTGCGAAAAGATATAAACCCAAGCGAGGCGACTATTCGTATTGAGTCGACTGGCTCCGGTCTTTTTCGCGTACAGGTACTTCCTAAAACAGACGCGGCAGTGGTATCGATGATCTATGAGCGTCTAATTTCGATGGGTTGGTCGCCACAACGGCTTATCTTGCGTTGAACTAAGCTAAACAAGAGACGAGGAGAGTAGAGTGCATGTTATTTGGGTTGCCCTGATTCTATGTATTAGCACCATGGTCACAGCCAACGTTCCATTAACTGAAGCCGTTGGTAGTGGCCCACCGATCCCCGGAGCCCCAAAATTAAATGCTTCTGGATATATTTTGATTGATGCGAGGAATGGTGAAGTCCTGGTCGATCGAAATGCTGAAGAGCCCTTGCCACCTGCCTCTTTGACGAAAATGATGACGGCTTATATTGCCGAACGAGAAATTGCCGCGGGGCGCGCAGATATAGAGGACATGGTTCCGATAAGTGTTAGGGCCTGGAAAACTGGTGGGTCTCGAATGTTTGTACGTGAAGGGACTGAGGTGCGGTTAGGCGATTTGATGCGCGGTATCATCGTTCAGTCGGGTAATGATGCCAGTGTCGCTGTTGCCGAGCACCTTGCTGGTTCAGAGGACGTATTTGCAGACGTTATGAATCAGACTGCTCAGTCACTTGGAATGACTAAGTCGGTATTTAAAAACGCCACGGGGCTGCCAGCGGAGGGACATGTTTCAACTGCCAAAGATTTAGCAATTTTGGCTTCGCGCATCATCAAAGATTTTCCAGAAAAATATGCTATCTATAAAGAAAAAACGTTTATTTACAATGGAATTAAACAGTCAAATCGTAATTCATTATTGTTTCGCGATCCGTCCGTTGATGGATTAAAGACGGGACACACCGAAGAAGCTGGGTATTGTTTGGTTGCCAGTGCGACGCGGGATGGGTTTAGACTGATTTCTGTCGTCATGGGGACTGCAGGTGAAAAAGCGCGTGAACAAGAAACTTCAAAATTATTACAATATGGCTTTCGGTATTTTAGTGGAAAAATGCTATACGAAGCCAATGAAGTTTTGCCCAGCAGTGAACGCAAGGTCTGGTTTGGACAGCTTGATTCAATTCAACTGGTGACTGAAAATCCATTGTATGTAACGTTGCCACTTGGGCGTGAATCATCGATCAAGGCGGTTTTGGATGCTCCTGATATTCTCGAAGCGCCGCTGGCATTAGGCCAAATGGTGGGAAATATCAAAATTATGCTTGGTGAACGTGTCCTTGCAAAATCAGATGTTTTGGTAGAAACGGCGGTTCTGGAAGCTGGATTTTTCAAAAAATCTGTTGATTTCGTTTTGAGATTCTTTGAATGATTTGGTGTGTCCTCAATGGTGAGCTAATGCCATTGAGTGAGGCCCGAATCTCACCTATGGATCGGGGGTTTTTATTTGGTGACGGAGTATATGAGGTGTTGGCTTGCATTAATGGCCGGATGCGTGCCCCTGCCCTCCATAGAAAGCGTTTACTAGAAAGCCTGTCTGCTATTAGGCTATCAGTCGATGTTGATCAAATATTTGCCGACATGATGCGCGTGTTGAAGCGCTCAGCGCTTATGAATGCAAAGATATATTTGCAGATTACTCGAGGCGCAAGTGATGTGAGGAGCCATACCTTTCCAAAAGAGGTGAAGCCCACGTGTTTTATCACAGCGATGCCGTTTGAATTCGCAAAACTAGAACCAGCAAAGGCTATCGTGCGCGAAGATATTCGCTGGCGGAAAAATAAAATTAAATCCATTTCTTTGCTCGCCAATGTTCTGTTGCTGCAGGAGGCTAAAGAAGCGGAAGCGGAAGAGGTAATCCTTTTCAGGGAGGGGCAGGTGACAGAGGCATCAACTTCAAACGTTTTTCTGTTGACTGGGGGTGCCTTGACGACGCCTTCACTGTGTGACGATGTTCTTCCTGGGATCACGCGGTATTTAGTGCTTGAAATAGCCCGCAATCAAGGGTTGCCGATAGTAGAGCGATCCGTAAAGGTTGAGGAATTGGCGATTGCAGATACTCTATTTGTTTCTAGCTCAACGAGGGGTCTGTTACCCATTGTGGAATTGAATCCAGGCGGGCCAGTTGGGGCCGGTGTGCCCACTGTGGAATTTTATGCTCTTCAGGATGCATATAATCTGAGTCTGTATCAAAATCATTTAGATGACTGATACTGAACGACCTAAAATCCAATTTCCGTGCCCCGACTACTATGTTTCTGTTGTGGCTGATACGACAAATGGCTTTGTTTCTCAACTTGAAACAATCGTCCTAAAGCACTGTATCAATTATGATTCGGATAGCCTTAAGGTAACAGCAAGTAAAAATGGAAAGTATCAAAGCTTTCGTTTCTCCATTACAGCTAATAGTGAGGCCCAACTGACTGCTTTACATCAAGACCTTATGGCGACCGGACATGTGCATATGGTCCTCTGATGCGCAAAGTCCATATCGTTCGTCTTGGGCTAAGGTCATATGAGGAAGTGCATGAGGAGATGAAAAGCCGCATTGTCACTTTAAAAGGTGGTGAACTAGCCGAACTATGGTTGGTTCAACATGCAGCAGTCTTTACGCAAGGCCAGGCTGGTAAGGCAGAGCATTTGTTGGCCCCCGGTGAGATTCCTGTAGTACAGTCTGATCGTGGCGGTCAGGTTACATTTCATGGGCCTGGCCAGGCTATTATTTATACACTGATTCCGTTGATAGCATTCTCATTGAATGTAAGGCAACTCGTCAATCTTCTTGAAGAAGCAATCATCACTCTCTTGCGAGAATATGGTGTTGTTGCTGAGACTAAGCTCGATGCTCCCGGGGTATATGTCCGAGGCCGTAAAATAGCGAGTCTGGGGCTAAGAATTCGAAATGGCATTTCCTACCACGGTCTCGCGCTCAATGTATCTATGGATCTCGAGCCGTTTTTGAGGATAAATCCATGCGGCCATCATGGCTTGAAAGTGACTCAGCTGTCTGAGTGGAAGGCAGATATCAGCTGTGATTTTGCGGCTTTGGAGTTGGCGTGCCGGTTAAAAATATTACTTTTATCTTAGCGGCCCATGGGATGCCCTGCAAGCCCCATGAAAAGGTCTTTGACCATTAACCACGGCGGTTCTCTACTCGCACCTTTTATTGCACGATCTGTATCTTGGCACAAGGTTAGTAATTTTCTCAGATGCAGAAGAGGCAGGCGAGCAACAACGCTACGAACTAGTTTCTCCCGTGACGCCCAGATTCGTAGAGCACTAATGGCTTCGTGGTCTGACTCGCCTCTGTCCATGCGATAGCGAATTTGTAATAGAACATCGAGCTCTCGCGAGATTGCCCAGAGGGCTGACATGGCATCGACTCCTTGAGATTGGAAAGCATCAATTATTTTATTTATGCTTGAAAGGTCTCTATTCAGAGCGCAGTCCACCAAGTCATAAACGGTGTACCGTGCACTCTGTGTTAGCGCTCCCATAATTTCATCTAGACTGATGTGAGAGTCTTTTGTGCAATCAGTTTTTGTGAGCTTTAGGCGCTCAATGACTTGTCCTGTGGCCAATAAATTACCCTCTGTATGAGAGGTAATTGCTACTTTAGCCTCAGCTTCAAGGATTAGGTGATTGCGCGCTAATTCATCGTCGAGCCATCGAGTAAATCGATAGGTTGGAATTCGAGCGGCTTCAATTAAGTGCTCTACTTGATTGAGAGATTTAACCCATTCCGCTGATTGCTCTCCTTTACCAAGATTTGGCCCGAGCACCAGCAGGCATTTGTCTTCTGGTGGATGAGTGATCCAAGTCATTAGGGTTTTCCGTAATTGAGAATCAATGGTGCCGCGGTGCAGGCGCAGCTCAACGAGTGATAAATCCGAAAATAAGGACAATGTATCCAGGTGGTTAAGGAGGCGGCCGGCTGGGTCTGTCTCCAATTGATCGATAACAATACGCTCAGAAAACCCATTAATACGGCCTTGTTTTCGCCATGAATCGGCTATTCGTGTAAGGAAAAATGGTTCGTCTCCTAAAAGTGCGGTGACAGGCCAAAGTGTATCTTTCCAAACGTGACTATCAAACTCAGAGGCTTTTATGGCCATTACTCAATTAGCCTTGCCATAACGTGCTCGAATAGACGGAATAATTTGCCTTAAAAGGTCTATTTCAAGCGAGCGGCGAAATTGTTCAATCCGCTGATCTTCGGCTGAATTATTCGAACCTGAGTCTAAATAAATAAGGCTCGATTTAATTATTGTTTCTGGGATTAGCGTGGTCAGATTTGAAGTAATAAGGCTATAGGTTATTTTCAAAGATAGCTCCGTCTGGTCACCTCCAGAGATTGATCCTAAGATGCGTTTTGATGCTATTGGTGGGGTCAGCTTAAGCGTATGTTTAGCATTTCGCTCGACAACTTTGGTTCCTTGATTTTTCATCTGCCGGATCAAATTTTTGATAAATGGTGAGAACTGATCTGTGGTGTCAATTTGAAGAGACTCGGGCATTGAGCCTGCGAGTAGATTGCTATCTTTTAAGCGAAATCCGCATCCATTTAATGCGAATGGCATGAGACCAATCAGAAGATTACGGCGGGAGATCATGCTTGGGTCACCACAAAGTTGACTAATTTATGCGGCACAACGATAACCTTATTTTCAACCATGCCGTCTAAGAATTTTGAGACCTGAGAATCTTGCCTTGCAAGGTAGAGTACTTCTTCCTTGTCGGCATCAGCCGGAACTTCGATCCTCGATCGGAGCTTGCCGTTGACCTGGACCACGATAGTTAATGTATTTCGAACTAACGCTTCTTTTCGGACGTCTGGCCAGGCCGCGCGCACTAAAACGTCCGAATGCCCTAGTGTTTGCCAAAGATGTTCACAAAGGTGGGGCGTGATTGGTGACAAAAGAATTACTATTGATTCAATCGTTTCCGATATGACAAGCTGATCAGAAGGTTCGATTACTTCGAATTTCGTTGCCTGATTGGTTAGCTCCATAATGGATGCGATAGCGGTATTGAAATGATAGCGTCGTCCAATGTCATCTGACACTTTTGCGATTGTTTCATGCAGTTTTCGGTAAAGGTCAATTGCCGGCACTGATAACTGAGCAAGATTTATGAGCACGTTTGGCTGATGCTGCCCGGACAAGACATGCTCATTCACTAGTTTATATATGCGCTTTAAGAAGCGGTGTGCACCAGAAACGCCATCGTCAGACCATTCCAGTGATAATTCTGGAGGAGCAGCAAACATCATAAAGAGACGGACGGTGTCGGCACCGTATTGGTTGATCAATTCTTGTGGATCAACTGTGTTGCCCTTCGATTTGGACATTTTCGAGCCATCTTTCAGTACCATGCCTTGAGTTAGTAATTTCTGGAATGGTTCTGCACTCTTAACAAGACCAAGATCTTTCAAAAGTTTATGGAAAAAACGAGCGTATAAAAGGTGAAGGATCGCGTGTTCAATGCCGCCAATATAGAGATCAACAGGAAGCCAGTAGTTGGCATTTTTGTCCAGCATAGAATTGCTTGAGTATGCACTTGCAAATCGTGCGTAGTACCAACTTGACTCCATGAATGTATCAAATGTATCGGTTTCACGCTTCGCCGGCCGACCCGTTTCGGGGTCCGTTGTCTGGATAAAATCATCACGTTGGGCTAATGGATTTCCAGAACCATTGACGACCACGTCCTCAGGTAGAAGAACGGGCAAGTGCTCATCACGTACGGTTTTTAAGCCCTCGTCAGTGTGTATTACCGGTATTGGGCAACCCCAGTAACGTTGTCGCCCGATACCCCAATCTCGAAGTCTATATTTGGTAGTGGCACGGCCAATGGCTTTTTTTTCTAGAGCTTTAGTAACAGCTTGAAAGGCATCCGCAAAATCTAGACCATTGAATTGGCTTGAGTTGATGGTGATGCCAGTCTTTTCACACCAAGCGGCTTTACTTATGTCATAGCTGTGATCTTCGGTGATTGGCTCAATCACTGGGCGAATAGGAAGACCGTACTCTTTTGCAAATTCCCAGTCACGCTGATCGTGTGCAGGCACTGCCATGACGGCTCCTGAGCCATAATCCATGAGGACGAAATTAGCGATCCAGATTGGGACTTCTTTATGTGTCAGCGGATGAATCGCGTATTCCCCTGTTGACATGCCCACTTTAGGGGCTTGAGCTAGATCTGCCTCTGATACGGAACTGCGACCACATTCTTCTATGAATTGCGCAATTTCAGGTCGAGTTTTCGCTACCTGCATCGCGATAGGATGTTGGATGGCAATAGCAACGTAGGTGATCCCCATGATTGTGTCTGGGCGCGTGGTGTAAACCTCTAGCTTGTCTCTACTGCCTTTTAGTGAAAAGCTAAATTCAACACCTTGACTTCGGCCGATCCAATTTTTTTGCATCGTCTTGACTTGCTCTGGCCAGTCAACATCGTCTAAGTCATCTAGTAGTTGATCTGCATAGTCCGTGATTTTTATAAACCATTGATCGATTTCACGCTGTTCAATTAGGGCCCCTGAACGCCAGCCTCTGCCGTCGACAACTTGCTCATTGGCGAGTACGGTTTGATCGACTGGGTCCCAGTTTACGCGCGCCTTTTTTCGGTAGGCGAGGCCTGTCTTGACCATTCTTGTAAAAAGCCATTGTTCCCAGCGGTAGTATTCCGGTGTGCAAGTTGCCAGTTCGCGGTCCCAGTCGTAACCAAACCCAAGCCGTTTTAACTGCTCGCGCATGTAATTGATGTTTTCGTAGGTCCATGCTGCTGGAGGTAACTGATTTTTTATAGCCGCATTTTCTGCTGGCATGCCAAAGGCATCCCAGCCCATCGGCTGCAGTACATTGAATCCTTTCATTGTCATAAATCGACTGATGACGTCACCAATCGTATAATTTCTGACATGCCCCATGTGTAGCCGACCTGATGGATAGGGAAACATGCACAAACAATAAAATTTGGGTTTGTCCGGATCTTCGGTGATCTTGAATGTCTGTCGGTTTTGCCAATATTGCTGGATTTCCGGTTCGATCACTTCGGGTTGGTACTCGCGCTCCATGAACTCTAAATATCCCTTGATTTTAAAAGTGTAAAGGATAGCCTTTCAGGCGCAGCCCCGTAAGTCTTGAGGCCAAAAAGAACCATTTATTGATGTAATGTAGCCGTATTTTTTCGGGTCAGTGCCAAAATAATGATCAGGAGAATGATCAGAGGGCCCTCTCCCGCCTTGGAGTATGGTGTGACTGTATTTGCTGGAAAAACGTTTGCTATTAGGAGACCCCTTTGGAATCGCGGTAATTGTTCCGTAATTTTGCCTCTTGCATCGATAAAGGCGGTGAGACCATCGTTGGTTGCTCGAATCACCGGTTTCCCCAATTCTCGAGCGCGAATTCGTGCGATCTGAAGATGCTGACTGGGGCCGATAGAGGTTCCGAACCATGTATCATTGGATACCGTCAAAATCAGGTTGGCCTCACTGCTCTGAGAACGGGCGAGTTTAGTGTAGGCAATTTCGTAACAGATTAAAGGAGCGATTTCTAACTCATTGTGGGTGAGCAGTCCTCGGCGGGAGCCGCGAACTATTGTCGACATAGGCAAGTCAAAAAAAGTTATCAAGCCGCGAAATAAAGCCTCCAAGGGAACATACTCTCCAAAGGGAACTAGACGGGTTTTGTCATATGTGCCGTTTCCTAATCCCAGCGTAATCAATCGGTTGGTATAACGTCCGGCTTCCTTCCCTAGCGCGCCAGTTATCAATGTTTGTTTGGAAGCAGTTAGGTGGGTATCAAGGTCAGGTAAAACCTTGTGCACATCCGATTCTGTCATTGGTAGGGCGGTTTCTGGCCAAATAATAAGTTGCACATCAGGACTGGGTAGGCCCTGTGTCATGTGCGTTGCAATGATTTCTTTTTGATGCTCAATTTTCCATTTTTTTGATTGGTCAATGACTGGTTGCCAAAGTCCGACCTTGGTTCCTTGAGTAAACGTTTTCGGCGTGAATTGGCTATCAAGAAATATCCCAAATAACGGGATGAAAATGGATAGCAGGGCCGGCTGCCATCTCCCGCTCCGAAGCCCTGCAACAATTCCACCCGCTGTTAAAGCAATTAGTGCAGTCACGCCAAAGGCGCCAAACCAGGATAGGTATCCTTCGAAGGGACTATCAAGAGCAGAATAACCTATCAAAAGCCATGGAAAGCCGGTTAAGAACCAGCTTCTAAGTACTTCCGTTGTGACCCATGATGCCGTTAAGAGCATTATTTCACCCACAGGCCCTTGCCATCTTCGTCGTAAAGAGCCAAAAAATAATGAAGCGAGGCCTGGGAAAGTAGCAAGCCCTGCCACAAAAATAGATGTCATCAGCAAGGCCAGCGGCCAAGACGTCCCGCCATGATCCATCATGCTCACCGAAATCCAAGACACGCCGCTACCAAATAACCCTAAGCCGAATAGAAATCCAGTTAAAAAGCGGGGTGATTGTATGGTTAGCCACATCCAAAGTATTAGGCTTAGTGTGGCGAATGGCCAATATTCGAAAGGGGCAAAAGACAGTGTGCCAAGGGCGCCTGCTGCCGGAGCGAAGATCCAATTAAAGCGAAGTGCTAGGCTCATGAGGACGTACTTCGAGTAGCCGAATTTTTCGGCTATCTGAATTCAAGACGATAAAATCAAGCATTTCTATTGTTGTAATTTCACCGCGGGACGGCAGGTGTCCGAATGCATGTGTTACAAAGCCGCCGATAGTATCGAACTCCTCATCGGAAAAATTTGTACCAAACTCGTCGTTAAAATCGTCGATTTCAGTTATCGCTTTAACCAGACTTGCGCCGCTAGTTTGATGCCTAACGTTTAGGTCTTCATCGTGATCATGCTCGTCCTCAATTTCACCGACAATCTGCTCGAGTACGTCTTCAATCGTTATCAGACCTGTGACATCGCCGTATTCGCCAATGACAACGGCCATGTGCGCTCGATTATCACGAAACTCTTTCAGTAATTGATCCAGTCGCTTGCTCTCAGGAACGCGACGTACTGGACGTGTTACTTCTTTAATTTCAAATTTTTCAAGATCTTGGCTAATTAGAAAGGGGAGTAAATCTTTAGCGAGTATAATGCCAACCACCTCACTGGACTGCTCCCCGAGTACTGGAAACCTTGAGTGGGCTGACTCGATCACGCGGGGCAGAAATTCGTCTGGTCGCTCATCGATTCGGATCGCTGTCATCTGTGTCCGCGGAATCATGACTTCTCGCACTTGCATATCCGAGACAGCCAATGCGCCTTCTAGAATGGCAAGAGTTTCTTGATTAAATAGCCCACGGTTTCTTGCATCCCTTAGTTCATCAATCACCTCTATTTTATTCTCAGCTTCACCTGAAATGACGCTGGTTAATCGAGTGAACCAAGACCTGGATTCGTGCTTTTCTGGACTTCGTCCGTCGTTCATGGGCTTTGTGTATCCTGGCTGAGATAAGGATTAGGATAGCCGAGTTTGTGAAGAATGCTGATTTCTTCTGCCTCCATTTTTTTTGCATCGCTGTCTCTCATGTGATCCCAGCCCAATAGGTGAAGTACCCCATGTGCAACTAGATGTGCTGAATGCTGCATGATCGTTTTGTTTTGTATGTGGGCTTCTTCTCTGATAACTGGCCAGCAGAGCACGATGTCTCCGAGTATTTTTTTGCCTTCGGGCAATTCTAAATCAGCGGGAAATGATAAGACATTAGTGGCACTATTCTTGTGTCGATAAATACGGTTGAGCTCACAGGCTTCATCTCGACAGACTACTCGAATTGCAATTTCATAGTCTTGCTGAAAACCTATTGCATCAAGCGTGGATTGAACCCAATTGTTGACGGAATCAGCGGAAAAAGATGCTTCTTTTGTAACGTCCTCGAAATCAACGTTCATCTCTGGCCTTGTCGTAAGCATCTACTATTCGCCCAACTAATGGGTGGCGGACCACGTCCTTGTAGTTGAATTTCGTCATAGAAATTCCTTCTACTAAGCCCAAGACCTGGACAGCATCCATAAGTCCGGAGTCTTTCTTTTGTGGTAAATCAACTTGGCTCGGATCGCCGGTAATGACTGCAGTTGATCCAAATCCTAAACGTGTCAAAAACATCTTCATCTGCTCTCGAGTAGTATTTTGGCTTTCATCCAGGATGATGAAACTATGGTTGAGCGTTCGTCCGCGCATATAAGCCAGCGGTGCAATCTCGATTATTTGCCGCTCTAGCAGCTTGCTGACCTTATCTGAGCCCAGCATTTCATACAATGCATCGTAGAGAGGACGTAGATACGGATCGATTTTTTGGGCTAAGTCGCCAGGCAAAAAGCCAAGCCGTTCTCCAGCTTCTACAGCGGGACGGACCAGTACAATCCGTTCCACCTGATCTTTTCTGAGCGCATCTACAGCGCAAGCGACTGCAAGCCATGTTTTTCCGGTACCGGCAGGACCAATGCCAAAATTGACATCATGACTTCGAATTGCTTCGACATAAAGTTTCTGGTGCTTACCCCGCGGCTTGATTTTTAATTTTGGTGTATGAATTTCGATATGGTGGTGATTATTTGATTGGGAGGCTGATAACCCCTGGAGATGTAAGTGCACAGTATCATCTGACAGTTCGAAATCACGAGTTTCTCGATAGAGCTGGTCTAATAATTGAGTACAGGTTTTCGTTGCTTCCTCTTGGCCTTCAATCTCAAAATGATTGCCTCGATTTCGAATGACGACTGGAAGCCTTGATTCAATCAATTTTAAATGTGAATTGTGACGTCCACACAAAGAGCCGAGTCTCCGCGCATCATTTGGCTCTAGTAAAAACTGTCGAACGCTCACTACCAGGGGGCTCTATCTGTCATTTGGCCGCGTAGTGAATTTGAGTATGCTTCCGTTATTTCGCATTCTACAAATTGTCCTACTAAGTCAATTTTAGGTGGCTTGAAGTTTACGACGCGGTTGTTCTCAGTTCGGCCTGACAGTTCGCTGGGATCTTTTTTGGAGGTGCCGGTTACTAGAACTGACTCAAAATTCCCCACCATTTGACGACTGATTTGCTGAGCATGTTGAGCAATTTGTGACTGCAGGATGGTTAGTCGATTTTTTTTCTGAGCCATCGTTATAGAGTCCTCTAGTTCGGCTGCTGGTGTGCCGGGCCTTGAGGAATATATGAAACTGAAGCTGTTATCAAAGCCAATATCTTTTATTAACTCCATAGTTTTCTCGAAATCTTTATCGGTTTCACCTGGGAAACCAATTATGAAATCAGAGGATAAACTGATGCCTGGCCGCGCTTCTTTTATTTTTCTAATTTTTGCTTTGTATTCGAGTGCGGTGTGCCCGCGCTTCATGGCTGCTAGAATGCGATCAGAGCCGGACTGGACCGGCAAATGCAGGTGGCCAACCAGTTTCGGTACATCTTTAAAACATTCAATCAACGCGTCGGAAAATTCAACTGGGTGACTTGTAGTAAAACGGATACGTTCTACTTCTGAAATTTCCGCGATGATTCGGATGAGATCTGCAAGGTCGGCTATGTCGCCGTCATCGGTCTCGCCACGATAAGAGTTGACGTTTTGTCCTAATAAGTGGATTTCCCTGGCGCCTTGTTCGACATTGGCGAGTACTTCCTGCAGAACATTGCTGAGAGGCCGGCTAATTTCCTCGCCACGAGTGTACGGTACGACGCAAAATGTACAGTATTTGCTGCACCCTTCAATAATGCTAACAAAGGCGCTTGGACCGTCTAGTTTTGGCTCAGGCAAGAGATCGAATTTCTCGATTTCGGGGAAGCTGATGTCTACTTGTGCCTTGCCCTCGGTTTTTCTTGCCTCGAGCATTTGCGGGAGCCTATGAAGTGTTTGGGGGCCAAAGACCAAGTCGACGAATGGTGCTCTCTCCCGGATGGCACTACCTTCTTGCGACGCGACGCAGCCGCCAACACCGATAATAAGGCTTGGATTTTTTTCCTTAAGCGCCTTGTATCGTCCAAGCTCTGAAAACACCTTCTCTTGGGCCTTTTCGCGGATCGAACAAGTATTAATTAGGATGACCTGTGCGTCGTCTGCGTTTGAAGTGATCTCGAGGGCATGACTATCTTTTAAAAGGTCAGCCATGCGGTTTGAATCGTATTCGTTCATCTGACAGCCGTGCGTCTTTATGAAGAGCTTTGCGGTCATCCAATTTCCTCTGGTCGTGGGCGCGCGAGTATATTCTGAAGTGCTTGAAATTGCACGAGCGTTCTTGACGAGACGCTGAAACAGGGACAGACTCTTTCGCCTCTCAATTGAGGATCATGATGAGCAAAACTTCCGACCCTATTTTTCGAGTGCAGTTTGTGAGCCAAGACAAGGTTTACGAAGTGTTTGCTAAGCAAATTTACTCCAGTGATCTTTATGGATTTGTCGAGGTCGAGGAGTTTGTATTCGGTGAACGCAGTGGCCTTCTGGTGGATCCGGCTGAAGAAAAACTCAAAGCAGAATTCCAGGGTGTGAAACGCAGTTACATTCCAATGCATGCAGTTATCCGTATTGATGAAGTGGAAGATCCCGGTCCGGCTAAGATGAGGGACAGCCGAGTGGGTACGGTCACACCACTGGCTATGGTTCCTCATCCTAGGGTTCCGCGAGATGCGGATTAATCTCAACTTCGTCTAAGAGAATTCGGGCAGATTCCATTAGGCTCGGATCGTTAGTTAGTTCCTCGCCATCCGTATTGTCTGATTCTAGCTCCTTGAGCGATTCAAGTGATTTGAGGCCTAATTCAACTCGTCGCTTATTTTCGATCGCTAATAGTATTTGATTATTCGCTTCGCGTTCTTGTTTGCGGGTCTGCAGATTTAGGGAAATTTTATCAGCCGCAGATAACTTTCGGGCTCGTTTAGTTCGTTCAAGTAAGGCCCTGAAGTCGGGATCACTTTCAATTCGAGTTTGATGCCGATTGGTGAGTTGCTCGATTCTTGTTGCTGGATTATCAAATGGCACAAATCTTAGCGAGCGAATCTGATCCCAAGGCAGCGCTGTTTCAAGAGCGCTCTCCCCAATTTTATTGGGGTCGAAAATGGATGGGAATTGAATGTCTGGAATTACTCCCTGATGCTGTGTGGAAAGGCCTGAAATTCGATAAAACTTGGCAATAGTCAGCTTTAACTGACCATTATTGACTGGTAATAGCGCCTGAACTGTTCCCTTTCCGAACGTTTGGGAGCCAATTACAAGGCCTCGACCATAATCCTGGACTGCGCCAGCAAAAATTTCACTGGCAGAGGCGCTCAGGCGATTTACCAAAACTGCCATCGGGCCTTCCCATGAGATTTCAGGATTGCGGTCTCCACGGACGTCAGTGCGTCCTCCCGCGCTTTGAATTTGAACTACAGGTCCGGTTCGGATAAAGAGACCAAATAGTTCGTAAGCCTCTTGCAGTGATCCGCCTCCATTATTTCGGAGGTCGATTACGACGCCCGAGACACCATCTTTTTTGAGCTGTTCGAGTAATCGCTTCGTATCGCGAGTGGTGCTGCGATAATTGGGATCGCCCGCTTGTTTGGCAGAAAAATCTGAATAAAACGTAGGGATTGTAATCACTCCCAATTTTCTAGACCCAGGTTCTATGGTCAGAATTTCACTTTTGGCAGATTGCTCTTCAAGTTGAACGCGGTCGCGAATTAAGGCAATTTCACGGTGCTGTGCATCGTCTCCAGTTTGAACCTCTAAACGTACTTGAGATCCTTTAGATCCCCGAATGAGCTGCACTACTTCGTCAAGGCGCCATCCCACGACATCTTGAATTGGCTCTTTATCTTGTCCGACCCCTAAGATCCGATCAGCCGGCTTTAGACGACCATCGAGCTCGGCTGGTCCACCTGAGATAAGACTGACCACCTTGGTGAATTCATCCTCTGTTTGAAGAACTGCTCCAATGCCTTGGAGTGATAAGGACATATTGATATTAAAAGTTTCGCTGTCAGCCGGCGGAAGATAAGATGTATGCGGATCATACGCCTTGGCGTATGCATTGATCACTGTCGAAAAAATATCGTCTGGCCTAGTTTGTTCAAGCCGATTTTTCTGGTTTTTGAATCTGCGAATCAGTGCTTCGATCATATCGTTCGGAGTGCGATCGGCGAGCAATAAGCTTATCGCTTGGCTTTCGAGTTGTTGCCGCCACAAAGTACGTTGTGCGAGTTTATTGGTGAGCCACTCCGATTGATCACTGCGCGCTGGCAATTGCTCATTATCTTCTAGATTAAGGGCGCTTAAGCCGCCTTGAAGTGATGTGAGCCATTGATCGAGACGTTCTTTGGATCGGTTAAGTACTAATCTGTAAATTTGGTAAACCGTGTCAAGTTGTCCGGATTCAATTTGTGTTGGAATCGCTTTAATGTTGATTTGTGCAAGATCCGCTTGCATGAGCAATGAGCGCGATGGATCAAGGGTGTCGAGAATAAGCTGACCAACGAGCGGTCGTCTCGTCTGAAATAGCGAGTCAGAGGCAAGGTGCCTGCGGCCCAGTTCTTCGGTGATTAGTTGGGAGAGTTGGCTTTCAGCTCCCGTGGGCTGTAGCGTAAGGGCTTGCGCCGATAAGCTCCATGTTGCTAAACAAGCACAAAGGAGATTCGTGCCAATGAAACGAGGCCATAAATTTTGATTGCGCAACTTTCTAGTTACCCCTTTGAATCTTAATTAAGCTGGTATGCTTTTAATCACTATATAACGTAACTCTCCGGAGAGATAAATTGAATTTGCAGATTGAGTCTCCTTTAATTTCAGGCCTGATCGATTTTTTGGATAATTCACCGACGCCGTGGCACGCAGTCGACTCTGCAACTAAGCGCCTCACTCGTTCTGGGTTCGTTCAGCTCAGTGAGGTTTCTGGGTGGACTCTTGAGCCGGGCGTCGGTTATTTTGTGACCCGCTCAGATGGTGCACTAATCGCTTGGAGGCAGCCAAAAGAAGTACTTGGGTGGACGATTTTTGGCGCGCATACAGATAGCCCAAATCTTCGGTTGCGTCCCAAGCCTGTTCTCAAGCGTCATGGTTATTTTGAGCTTTCCTTCGAAGTTTACGGCGGTGCATTATATGCGCCTTGGTTCGATCGTGAGCTTTCGTTAGCCGGGCGGGTAGTAATTTCTGATGACGGAGTTCTTAAGTCAAAGCTGATTGATTTTCGGCGATCGATTGGCGTAATCCCGAGTCTCGCTATTCATCTGGATCGTGATGCCAACCTGGGTCGTAAGATTAATCCGCAGGATGAATTGACGATGTTAATTGGGCGGGCGGATTCTGATAACACTCTTGATTTCAAAAATGTGTTAGCTGTTGAGTTAAGCGTAGACGCAGAAAAAATAGTTGCATTTGAACTCTGCGCTTATCCATTCGAGAAGGCGACTTTAACTGGAATTGATCATGAATTCTTGATGAGTGCTCGTTTAGATAATTTGTTGAGTTGTTTTTTGTCTATTGAGACTTTGATCCAAAATGAAGCCGCAGAGGGTGCGGTGGTGGTCTTAAATGATCACGAAGAGGTTGGTAGCGTTTCGGCAAGCGGTGCGGATGGGCCATTCCTTGAGTCTATTTTAAGGAGAGCGTCTTCGGATTTGGATTTTGAAATCATTCGAGTTCGTAGCTTGATGATTTCAATTGATAACGCTCACGGGGTCCATCCAAATTATGCTTTAAAGCATGATCAGAGCCATCGGCCGCTATTGAACGAAGGACCTGTCGTGAAAGTTAATGCAAATCATCGTTATGCCACGACAGCAATTACTCAGGGGATCATCGAGCAGGCCGCTAAAGATGCAGAGATTCCGTTGCAATACTTTTCAAGCCGTGCTGATTTGGGTTGCGGAAGTACTATTGGGCCAATCACAGCGGGGCGTCTTGGAATTGATACTATTGATATCGGTTGTGCCCAGCTTGCTATGCACTCGGCGCGCGAGACCTGTGGTGCTCAAGATCCCGAACTGATGCTTCGATTACTCAGCCAATTGACCCGGAGAGACCTCACATGACCCCTGTTTTGCCAAACGAACACCCAGCCGTTCCTAACCCGAAGCTTGGAGTGATTCTTGTGAACCTTGGGACGCCTGATGCCCTGGATTACTGGTCTATTCGGCGTTACTTGGGTGAGTTTTTAAGTGACCGGCGTGTAGTCGAATTACCAAAGTTTTTATGGCAGTTGATTTTACAAGGACCAATTTTAACTTTCCGTCCAAAAAAGTCTGCGGCTGCCTATCGAAAGATTTGGAATACAGACCTAGACGAATCGCCACTCAGGACGTTCACGCGTGAGCAAACTGACTCTCTGCGTGAACGAATGGGTGAAAACGTGCGCGTTGAGTTTGCAATGCGTTATGGCAATCCATCGATTCCATCAGTGATGAACGAAATGTTCAAAGATGGCTGCTGGAAGATTCTTTGCGTGCCGCTTTATCCTCAATACGCTTCCAGTACGACCGGTTCAGTAGTCGATAAAATCGGCGACACACTGAAAGCGATGCGATGGCAACCAACGGTTCGGGTAGCCCCGCCTTTTTTCGACGACCCTGTATATATTCATAATTTGGCTGTCTCAGTACGAAAGCAGCTGGATTCTTTGGAGGAAGAGCCTGAGATATTGGTGACTAGTTTTCATGGCGTACCCAAAGAGTATCTTTTAAAGGGTGACCCTTATCATTGCCAGTGTCATAAAGCTGCTCGCTTGTTGAGAGAGGCATTAGATTGGCCTGAGGAAAGGTTTCGAGTGGCATTTCAATCACGTTTTGGGCCCAGAGAATGGTTGCAGCCTTATGTTGATGAGCTGATTAAAGACTTGGGGGAAAGTGGAATAAAACGCGTGGCGGTTGTGAGTCCTGCTTTTATTTCCGACTGCGTGGAAACACTTGAGGAGATTGCGATTGCATTGAATGAGACTTTCCAAGAGGCGGGCGGTGAAAATCTGGTTTCCTTGAAGTGTTTGAACGCCTCGGATGAAGGCATGGCAGTAATTGAACACATTGTGCGTCAAGAGCTGAAAGGGTGGCTAAACTGAGAGTCGTGATGGGAGTCTTTGCAGTCTGCAAAACCATGCTAATTTTGGATTATAAAATCTTTATGGATACGTCTCTTCAATTAAAGATATTTTTTAAGTCTTAGGAGTGCTTGACTCCGAAGGTTTTACCCAGTAACAAAAGAGCTAAGGGTCTACTTCTGATCCCGTAGACACTCACGCCTAACGAGAGTACCTTTAAATTTCATGGGGAGAAAATTATAATGAAAACAATGACTCAGCTCACCGTATCTAGTGCACTTGATACGTCACACTTAGGGGTAAGCTTCCCCTTTAAAGCGAAATACGGGAACTTTATTAATGGCCAATGGGAGGAGCCAAAATCTGGCAAGTATTTTGATAATACCTCTCCAATAACAGGCGAGTTAATCTGTCAGATCGCACGTTCCAATGAGGAGGATGTTAATTTTGCTCTAGATGCCGCGCACGCCGCTGCTGATGCATGGGGCAAGTCTTCCACAACAGAACGTTCAAATATGCTTCTGAAAATTGCACAAATTATTGAAGATAATACGCAACTACTGGCTGCGGCAGAGACAATTGATAACGGTAAGCCGATTCGTGAGTCTGTCTTAGCGGACATGGCTTTAACGGTTGATCATTTTCGCTACTTCGCGGGGTGCATTCGTGCAGAGGAAGGTTCGATTTGTGAGATGGACTCGCAAACTTATGCCTATCACTTTCATGAACCGCTTGGTGTGGTAGGTCAAATTATTCCTTGGAATTTCCCCATTTTGATGGCCACTTGGAAGCTCGCGCCAGCGCTTGCAGCAGGTAATTGTGTTGTTCTCAAGCCGGCTGAACAAACGCCAGCCTCCATTTCCGTCCTTATGGATCTTATTGGAGATGTTCTGCCTCCTGGGGTATTGAATATTGTTCATGGTTTTGGTCTCGAAGCGGGTAAGCCATTAGCGTCAAGTTCTCGTGTCGCAAAAATCGCGTTCACAGGCGAAACAACAACAGGCCGGTTGATCATGCAATATGCTTCACACAGTCTGATACCAGTGACGTTGGAGCTTGGCGGGAAATCACCAAATGTGTTTTTTGAAGATGTCATGAGGGCAGATGATGCATATTTTGATAAATGTCTTGAAGGATTCACGATGTTTGCACTTAACCAAGGTGAAGTCTGCACTTGTCCGTCACGTGCATTGATTCAAGAATCCATCTATGACGACTTTATGGCAAGAGCAGTTGAGCGCACGAATGCTGTAAAGCAGGGTAATCCTCTTCAGATGGATACGATGATTGGTGCACAAGCATCAATAGAGCAACAGGAAAAAATTATCTCCTACCTTAAGCTTGGTCGTGAAGAAGGTGCGGAAGTACTGACAGGCGGGGATATAGGCTTTGTTGAAGGTTGTGAAAATGGCAATTATATTCAGCCTACGATTTTCAAGGGTGACAACAGCATGAGGATTTTCCAAGAAGAAATCTTTGGCCCTGTTGTATCGGTAGCAACATTCAAAGATGAGGCGGAAGCGTTGGAAATTGCCAATGACACGCTTTATGGGCTTGGCGCTGGCGTTTGGTCGCGTGATGCAAATATTTGTTTCCGTATGGGTCGAGGGATTAAAGCGGGTCGTGTGTGGACAAATTGTTATCATGCTTACCCAGCACATGCGGCCTTCGGTGGATACAAGCAGTCGGGTATCGGGCGTGAAAATCATAAAATGATGCTTGACCATTATCGTCAAACAAAGAACCTTCTTGTGTCTTATGACGAGAATAAATTGGGTTTCTTTTGAGCGTTATTTCTTAAATTCAACCAAAATAAATTTGCTGACCCGTAACGGGTCAGCGGTTTTTTTGTCGGAGTTCGCTATGGAAAATACATTCATGACAGTGTCAGCTACGGACAGTGCTCTCGAATTAATTGATAATATTAAAACGCAACATGGTAGTGATTTGTTGTTCCATCAGTCTGGCGGATGTTGCGATGGTTCGTCTCCAATGTGTTACCCGCGCTCCGATTATATGATTGGCCCGCAGGACATATTAATTGGAGAAATTGGTAATGTGCCGTTTTACATGAATGGTGACCAATACAAGCGTTGGAAGCATACCAATCTTATTATTGACGTTATTATTGGCGGAGGCGGTATGTTTAGTTTAGATAATGGAACTGGGAAAAGATTCTTAACTCGCTCTGAGATATGCAGAGTCCCAGATTAGTTTTTCTCGGGTAGGCCTTGGGCATCATCTTTTCTATTTTATACGCCGATCATGTCTATTCTTTTTGGGCTTCAGGGCCTTCTGAAAATCTTCTCATATATTTTGAGCATGCTATCGGTATCTGAGTGCCCCTCAATGGCCGGCGGAGCATAATTTTTGACCGGGGTAACTGCTGATACCCCCCCCCGGCTTTTTTGTTCCCAAAATTTCGTACAAGACACTGTGAGCAGCTTTCAGAGATGTCTTTTGGTTCGATGCTGGATTTATAAATGGTGGCTATGGCGGCCACCAAATATTAAATATATATCAGTAAAATAGCCCGTATTTATGCATTATTATACTTGATATTGTCTGGATTTTCTTATTTCTGTCTAAGTTTCTGTCTAAATAAAACCAGCCCCACCCCTTCAG
>Ga0209192_10000241_pt1 | contig 63154 bp, 65 predicted proteins | sample ArcticOcean_MG_C_11_FD_187433 | JGI IMG/M metagenome (GOLD analysis project Ga0209192, IMG submission 187433) | Marine microbial communities from western Arctic Ocean - ArcticOcean_MG_CB2_154 (SPAdes) (version 2) | ecosystem: Environmental > Aquatic > Marine > Oceanic | place: Arctic Ocean... | reverse complement strand
ACTTTCAGCCATTTTGTAATACTTGTCGGTAGGCTTTGTTCTAGCACTTCCAAACATGGATATTGCCGGCATGATTTTATTGTGTCCTGATATCTCCAACACTTCCTTGATAATGGGTTCGAATTCATCATTCTTTATATTTTTATTATGGATAGCTAGGCACCTAAGTCTGATAATAAGTAGTGCAAGTGCATGGATGATATGGTCTCTTATACTAGAATTTCATATTAACCTCTAGACTCTGAACAATCAACCAATCTATCTAATCACTGGATAGATAATGATGATGAGATTGAATCGTTAGATAATAATGCAGAAAAAGTAATAAAAGGTAGTAAATCACCATGAAGACTAATTATTTATAATCAATAATTTAAATAATGAATTTGTTTCCTTAATTATCTCGGGGTAAACTGGTTTTATGAAATCTTGCCCTCTATGTAAATCTAATATGATTATAGATATTGTCTATGGTTATCCAGGAGATGAATTACAAGATGAGGCAAGTCGAGGTAAAGTTAAATTAGGGGGCTGCTTAATTGAGCCTGATAACCCAGAATATAGATGTAAGTCATGTGGGCACGAGTTCGGTGGGTTAGATAAATTTTTAAACGATGAATTTATTAACGATGATTTGTGATTGAGATATGAAAAAATAGGTTTTTTCTTACCAAGATTCATTATAAATCTCGAAGAAAAGAAGAGGTATTCGCCTGAACATAATTTAATGGTAGAAGCAGATAAGCACATAAAACATTGGTTAAAATCTATTGAAAATACAGTTTACATGCCAACATTATCTCGCCAACCAATATATAAAGGCGGTGGATTTGTTGGAGTACACTGCCCGTAACTACACACCCTCCTACTTCATAATCTTTCTCATTTGCCCCAAAATTATCTATAAAGCCATAAACAATAGGGAAGGTATTTTCTTTTTTACATTGGGGCATGGTATTATTTTTCATAAAATAATATTACACCTAAATAGAATTTACAGTCCAAATAGGTCCTAGACAATCCGATTAAAAACTCCTTCTTCCACTAACGACTAAACGGTTTACTGGCATGGTAAAGCAGCTAATTCCATCCTGCTGTTTAGTAATAAAATATTTTTCGAGAGCAGTAAGCATTTGGCTTAAGTCTTTGGGCGCTAGGACGAATGAAGCATAGAAAAAACCAGCAGCCTCGCGGGCTAAGACGCTAGGAGTTGCATTAAAACTCAGAGTTATTGGAGTTATTTTTATATCAAAATCTTCAAAGGTTTCTGCCGTAAGTTTTTGTAATCCTTCAGCTGTTCTAACACGTGGGTCACCAAGTTCAAAAACTCCATAATCCGGATACTTAGATTGGACATGTTCGTAAATAATATCGTGGACTTCAAGGTAGCCGGGGGCAGTTTTGGGATCCCCATCAATAATAGCTGCAAAAACGCCTCTTTCCTTGAGCAGGCGCTTGGTTGTGGCAAGAACCTGGCTCACTGGGTCCATCAAAGTCAATGCCCAATGGCAGAAGATCACATCAAAAGATGAATCAGCAAAGCAATCAAGGTTTTGCGCTGTTCCCTGATTTAACTCGGTATCGGTATGAGCAAGGCGCTTACGTGCAAGCTCTAGTTCGGAACCATTCATATCGATACCCGAAAGCACCAATTCAGCTCCGAAACGTTGACTGCAAAGATCTAGCAGAACTCCACTACCACACCCAAGATCCAGAACGTGAGAATGATATTTTTGGTCAACAATATCAGCAAGCAACTCATAACTATTTTTGCCATTCGCATCACGACAGTTCCACGCAAATGCCTCCGTGAAACCTGCATTATTGTCATGAACAGCGTCGAGGTGATCTCGTAAAGCAGAGCTACTTGGCTGTTGGCCACTTTCTACCTGTCGTGTCCAAGCAGATTCAATTTTCATAACTTCACTTTTAAATAGTTTAAGTACATGAATGTATTTTTTAAACAGCTCTCATCAGATAAATACTGAAAAAATCTCTCTTATCACTCCAATTTTTTAACAAGCTAAATCCTGATTTTTTAGCCAACTCAGAAAATTCACTTATAGAGTATTTATAAGAACATTCAGTATGTATGCTTTCCCCTTTTTCAAAGGAGAACTCCAAACTATCAATTTTAATTGCCTGCTCAGTATCACTAATCAGGTGCATTTCCACTCTTCCAAGTTTTTCGTTATAAAAAGCTTTGTGAGAAAATTCGGAGATGTCTATATCAGCACCTAGTTCATTTTTCATTCTATGCAGAAGGTTCAAATTAAAGTCAGCAGTGTGCCCTTCTGCATCATTATAAGCTTGATTAAAAACCTCAGCATCTTTCTTCATATCTACACCAATTAAGAATGTACCCTCATCACCGACCAAATGTCGAACATATTTTAAAAACTGAATGGCTTCACTCGGTTGTAGATTGCCAATAGTAGAACCAGGGAAAAAAGCAAACCGCTTTATAGAATCAAAATACGCACTTTCTGGCCAATCGATCGGCTCCATAAAGTCTGCGCAAATTGCACCAACAGAAATATTGCTATAATCCAAAGCTATTTCTTTCGCAGTTGCAATCAAATGAGATTTTGAAATATCTATTGCAATATAATGTGATGGTTCTGGCAAGGCAGATAAAAGTGCTTTGATCTTAATGCTTGATCCACATCCATATTCTGCCACTGCTACACCAGGCTCAACAAGGGAATTAAGCTCTTCTTGAATATCATTGAGTAATTCAATTTCGGTTCGAGTTACATAGTATTCCGGTGTATCGCAAATTTTATCAAAGATCTTTGAGCCACGCTCATCATAGAAAAATTTAGGAGAAATTGTTTTCTGAGGTAGTGATAACCCTTCCAAAACAGCCTCATAAAATTCTATTTTTTTCTTAGGTTGGATATCGACAAAATAGTCAAGATCCTTAATATTTTCATCATCCATAAAGTTAAATTCCAAACAAAAAATTACTCTGTAATTAATATTATTTTCGACTGTCTCATTATCAGGGGATTTAGTAGACTGTTAAAGCTAACATAAAGCCATATAATACACACAAGTTATACATGCAACTAATTGTGATTTAAAACTGTCTGATAAGAAATGGGTAGCTATTAAATAAATCTAAATATTTTATTTTAGGAAAATAAGTTATTAATAAGAAAATAATTTCTAATGATGTGTCTGTAGGCCAAGATGTACTTGGTGAGGAATTAAACCAAAAATGGGAGCAGGACAATCAAGCTTGGTGGGATTGGTATGTAACACTTGCTGATAACAATGCTAAAGATAACGTAACTAATTACGTCGATATACCGCCGATACAGCATTTCGACACGCTGTCTAATAGTGAACTAGAAGATGAGCTTTCCACTCCATACAATTTAACAGAAGACCATCACCTTGCCTTTCGCCGAGACGGATTTATCAAGCTACCAAATGTCTTGTCTCCAGCAGCTGTTTTTCGCTTACGCGAGGAACTCATACGCCTTCTTAGCAAGATGTTTCCAGAAAAAAATAAAGATAAACGCTTCCTAAGCCTCGAAATGATGTGGCTAGAAAGCCCAATCATCAGACAGTATGTACTCAGCCCTCGCATTGCAAAGATTTCAGCGGACCTGCTAAACGTAAATAGCGTTCGCCTCTACCATGACAATGCACTTTCAAAAGAGCCTGGTTGTGGCCGTACACCATGGCATTACGACGACCATCATTTCCCATTAGAGACAAATGATGTTGTGACCGCATGGCTACCAGCACAACCAGTGCCAGAAGCTATGGGGCCTTTATCATTTGCAAAGCCATTAAACGTTTTTAATCTAGTCAAAAATATCAATTTTAATAAAAATGATACAAGCTATGACAAAAAAGTTACGGAGGTTTTTAAAGCAAACCAAGTGGCTATTGAAAGTGGGCCATTTGAGATGGGTGAGGCCAGTTTTCATCACAATTTGAGTTTTCATACAGCAGATAGCAACATGACTTCGCAGAGCCGTATAGTTCTCGCTAATACATATTTCGCAGATGGAGCACGCGTGGTTAAGGAGCCAACAATGGTGTCTGGCGACTGGCAAAAATTTATTCCTGGCGTTGACCCTGGAGGAATTGTGGCTAGCGAACTCAATCCAGTTTGCTGGCCCGTAACGCAGAAAATAAAAAATTAAATAAAGTAAGAAAAATCCCAAATGAGAAAAAATATATTAATAGCTGGGTCATCTGGCGCGATTGGAAGAGAGTTCACAAGATTTTACAGTGACGACCCAAATGTAGAGAAAATTGTTACATTATCGAGAGAAAAAAATGATTCTGGCCATAAAAAAATTCAATCGATAGAGATTGATTATACTAAAGAGGAAACATTTGAAAACTTAGAAAAAATATCACAATTGGAATCTATTAGTACGATCATAATCGCAACAGGAATACTCCATACAGACCAAATAAAACCAGAGAAATCAATAGATAGCGTTAATTTTGAGGACTTGAAAGACGTATTCCAAGTCAATGTTTTTGGGCCTATTCTGTTACTAAAAAAACTGTTGCCGCTTATTAAGAAATCACAAGGGGTTAAAATTGTCTTTTTAACTGCAAGAGTGGGAAGTATTTCTGATAATGAACTTGGTGGCTGGTACAGTTACAGGAGCTCTAAAGCCGCGCTTAATATGATGTTGAATAACCTTTCGATTGAATTACAAAGAGCTAATAAAGAAAATATAGTAATAGGTATCCATCCGGGAACAGTCAAAAGCTATTTATCAGAACCTTTCTTAAGGCATGTAAAGCACGATATTTTTAGTCCAAGGGAAAGCGTTGAATTAATGATGCAGGTAATCAACAAAATTGAGCAAAAAGATTCAGGGAAGTGTTTTGATTTTTCAGGAAAATTAATAGAGCCTTGATTTTTTATTATTTGGGTATAATGTTGCTCAGAATAAATACAGTTTAAATAATAATGAGAAATAATGAGAAATAATATGAAATTAAAAGAATTAACGATGAAGATACCGGTCTTCCGTCGCCTATCACATTGGCTGTTAAGAATACCTCTTATTATTGTGTTTATGCAACAAGGGTTATCAAAGATGCCAGTGACACCAGAAACTGCAGATGCATTTGGGCTGCCTTATATTGTTTGGTGGTTTGTAGCATACGGAGAGCTTGGTGCTGGAATAGGATTGCTGGTAGGTGGTTTAATTATGTTCACTCGGTGGGTTTGGATTGGTGATTTGATAACACGATTTAGTGGGTTTGTTATTGGTTGCATTGTGACTGGAGTTATTTGGATGGGGCAACCGGAATCACTCACATTTGTATTATTATACGACCACTTTCATGTTCTCTTATGGGTAGGCGGTTTATTCTTTGCCCTAAAAGGAACAAGAACATAATAAAATACTCAAAATTATTTTTTGATATTATTCGAAAAATTTTAGCAGTTTTTTCCGTAAACTTTTACCATTTTTATTATCAGGAGCTTTAGATAAACTTTTACCATTTTTATTATCAGGAGCTTTAGATAAACTTTTACCATTTTTATTATCAGGAGCTTTAGATAAACTTTTACCATTTTTATTATCAGGAGCTTTAGATAAAATTTTACCATTTTTATTATCAGGAGCTTTAGATAAACTTTTACCGTTTTTATTATCAAGAGCTTTAGATAAAATTTTACCATTTTTATTATCAGGAGCTTTAGATAAACTTTTACCGTTTTTATTATCAAGAGCAATTTTTTTAAGGCCTGCATACATATTTTCTGAGAATTTCTTCCCGTTCACTAAATCAGATGCAATTACTTCTTGTCTTAAGCGATGTCTTAACCCAACCCGGTAGTCTACATCCAATGCAATTTTTTTACATGTATCAATATATTCCAGTTCATTTTTTGTAGCCCAATTTCCTTTTTTAAGCATTGCATAGGCTTTTTTTGTATTTATGACAGTATCTGTTTCTTTGATTAGTCCAACAATGGGCACTCCCATCCAAAGAGCATCTAGCGCAGAAAATCCACTACCCACTGGAAAAGTATCAAGAACAACATCAACTGAATTGTATTTGGTTAGGTGTTTCGGTCCGTCGGTTCTAGGAAAGAAACTAATTCTATTACTCCTGATACCTCTCTCCTTAAACTCTTTCTCAATTATGTACTGATGTTGTTTCTGGAGCTGAATAAAACTGAATGCAATGATAGATTTTGGTACTTCATGCATTAGCTTAGCCCACACATCATAATTATGAGGATGAATTTTTAAAAGCCTTGAAAAAACACCAAAGGTAATATAGTTATTGCTAGAACTTGGGGCTTTTGGATTTATTACAACAGGGGAAAGGTTCGGCCAAAAAAATTGGTTTGGAACAGGTTCCAAGGTAGTGAATGCTTTTTTCCATTCTGCGAAATTATTTTTTTCCTCTAAATTATAGTGGTAGTAATCTTTAATAAAGCAATCAACATCAAAACTAGACACCCTAATTGAATTTTCAAAGAGCCTCCAATACTTTTCCGGAGTTGCACCGAATAGGTCAACCACTATATCAATGTTCGCTTTTTTAATGACGGCCCGAGACTCCAGATCTGATAGTCCGGAGATATCAATAAACTTATGAGCTCTATTTCTATAAGGCTCTGTAAATTGATCAGCGCTATATTTTAGCGAAAATAACCATACTTCAACATCGTCTGGTAATCCAGAAAAAATAGCATCCTGATAAACAGTTTGGGATGAGATATAGTTTGTTGCGAATTTTTCCGAGGTAAATGCTACCCTTAGTTTTCGTGATTTAATTTTTAATTTTGGCTCTGGAGACCAGTCACTTGGTAATGGATTGTTTACTAAATACTTTGAATCATTTTGGATCGCACAATAGAGTTGAGCCTCTGCAGCTTTTGATCTGGTAATTGGATTTGTTTTCTTACTCTTGATAATCACGCTTAAAAAATCACGTATTTCTGGAAAGCCGGTCAACAAGAAGGCTGTTGTTGCATAGCTCCACTTACCATAATCACAATCTTTTTTTTCTAACCAACTAAAAAATTGTTCTCGCGTGATGCCCATTTCCATCGAAAGTATATTTCTAATGAAGTCATCAGGCGTATTAACCATTCCATTGGCATCAAGGCCAATATATTCTTCCATAGTATTACATTTCTCTTCTACTGTTGCTTTCATGTCAATAAGAACATAAACCAAAGCATCTAATGATGCCTTTGGGGCATCATCAGCAATAGCAAAATGCTTTACACGAGAAAGACGATAAATCAAATCTGATGCTACTGATGGTTGCTCTTCCGCCATAAGACTCCTATTATTTAAAGTATTTAAACCAAGATTTTGTTGCTTTTTCTATCGACTCTTCATCCCACACGGGAGCATTTTTCCATAGATCCAAATGGACAAGTAAATTTTTAACTCCGTCTTCAAATGTTACTTTCGGACTCCAATTTAATTTTGTTTTAATTTTTGTAATGTCGGCAAAAGTACAATCAGGCTCCGCTGGTCTTTTGGGGATGTTTACCACTGCCCCCCCTAGTAATTCTACTAATTTATTCACACTATAATGATTGCCACTACCAACATTAAATGCACCACTTTCTTTAGATTTTGCAGATAGAATGAGGGCCTCACAGACGTCTGAAACGTATGTAAAGTCTCTAGTCTGCGTTCCGTCACCCACAACAGTATAAGGTTTATTGTTAATCTTCTGCGCTAAAAATACTCCAAAAACAGCACCATATGCCCCAGTTGTTCTTGACCTAGGACCATAAACATTAAATAATCTTAATGATATAGTTTTCATACTATAAATTTTATCCCAGTTCAGTACGAGTTCTTCGCCCATATTTTTTGTTAAAGCGTAAGGATACATCGGTTTAATAACAGACAATTCCGAAGTTGGGTATTCGTCTGCAATTCCATAGCTTGAGGAAGATGCAACATAAATAAACCGTTCAACATTATTTTTTCTAGACGCCTCAAGAATATTGAACGTGCCTGACACATTGGTATTAAAGTAATTCTCAGGTTGTTCGATTGATGGCACAATATCGGCCAGAGCTGCTAGATGAAAAACCCAATTGAACTTCTTAAAGTTTTTTTTAATTTCTGATGAATTTTTTATATCAACATTGTAAAAGTGTAGCTTTGGATTATCTTTAAAGCTCTCAATGTTCTCTAATCGACCCGATACTAAATTATCAAAAATAGTAACTTCGTGTCCAAGTAATAACAAGGATTCGACTAAATGGCTTCCAATAAAGCCGCAACCTCCAGTAACTAATGCTTTCATAATTACCTATATAAAGTTTACGTGAGGAGTATTGTCTTCGATTAACCTATGCAGATATCTATTGACCTCATCCATCCTGCAGTTTTTTCGACAATCTTTAATGTCTAATTTATCTTTAATGAAGTGGAAATTTTCTTTTCTCTGATCTCCCTGCCAAACCTCTTTGAAAGTAGATTCGTTGATGTTGCCATACTCAAAACGCTTATCAAGAAGGTATGCACTGCACCCATAAACGGCTCCATCAGCCATAATGTAACCCCAAACAAAAGGCGTTGCATTACACTTATCATACCTATCTGCTTCAGAATACTTTCTCATTGCATGCCCCCTGAATATCACATTGAATTCAGGCGTATTATATTTACCAAAAGCATCTTCCATTTTTAGGTAGTTTTCATAATTCAGCTTTTCATATATATGTGTGTCACTAAATAAATGTTGAGAATAAGGCTTAATCACAAGATAATCCAAGCCAATTTCATCTCGACACAACTTGATTAAATCAATCATTTCATTTGAATTTTCTGGTAAAAGAAGTGTCTGTGCCCCAATAATGCATGAATGATTATTCTTGTTTCTACGCTCAACAAGCCTTTTCAAATTACCTATAACCTTATCAAAATCTTTTTCTTTCGTTTGATGGATTGCCGCATAAGTTTTTGCTGTTCCAGCATTAATAGAAACTTTAATCCATGAAGTTAAAGGCAATGCCTCTTCTAAAAATTTATCTGTAATGACTGTACCATTTGTGGTGAATGACACATCAATTGCTGCTTGTTTAGTTATTTTAACAATTTCATGTATTTTTTTATGAAGCATAGGCTCACCTTCACCCGCATACATAATACTTTTTACACCAAGCTTTCCCATTTCTTTTAATCTGGTTTTTAATAATTCGACGTCTAACATATTGGTTTTATAGCCAATATAATCAACTGCACAAAATGTACATCTGTGATTACATGCTCCAACGGGAGATACCTCTAAGTAAATAGGATAAATATCCTTAGCTTTTTCCCAGTCATTACCTACCACCAAAAGATCAGCAACCCTCTTAGGGTGAAACATAATTTTATGGCTATCGATTGAGTAAAGATCATTTGAGTCTGTCATCTTTTTTAAACCTACCTGAGTCTTTTTAAAATCATAGGAAATATTCTACTTGAGATAAATAGTGATTGCTAGCTATTAAAGATAGTTCTTTAATAGATCCGAGGGCTCCGAGCATGAGGGCATAACATTGCGTATCATCCAAATATTTTCAATACGCTCAAAGTCGTCTAAGTTTGAAGATTTTATGTTTTCTAGCGCAAAATATATCGTTTTATTTTTTTTGTAAATTTTATTATAAACTTCTCGACGCTCGTTAATACTTTCAGGTAACTGAAATAAACTATAAACGATAATACCATCAGTAGAATCCAATTCATCCAATGCTTGCGCAAGAATTAAAGATGAAGATGGCATCGCGTATTCAACATGACTTAATAAATAATGAAGATTATTTTTTTGGCAATAATCTCTTATAACTAAATTCTGAACAGATTGAGGCACTCTCTCGCCCATAAAAGGTCGGCTAAAAATATAGCCCCTAATAGTATTATTCATTTAATTTTTAATGATTGCGATACCATTCCTGCCTTTGAGGCTGCACGCAAAGTAATTGGTTCAAAAAATTCTCCTATTTTTTTGTCCCCATAAGGAGTATAAATACTTTTAAATCTGCAATTCATTGTCCATCTTGTATCAGGTTCTTCATTAACAATATTTCCATGCGGAAAAGATTGATTAAAAATCAAGACCTCCCCAAACTTTACATCAAGCCATGTAACGTCTTTTTTTATTTCTTGGTAAAGGGAGCTGCTACTTTTATTTTCTTTTTTTAGAAAGAATTGTTCAATTTTTTTAAATTTATCTGGGGTAAGAATATACATAGACTTTGTTTTAAAGCAATCTACCAAAGGAATCCAAACAACCGCCTCATAAGGAGAATCACCTGTCCATGTATCAGCATGAACGGTAAGCAATGAGCTATCGTCCCCAGGAAGCTGAATACTAAGATTGATTCTATTTTGCATTACGAGTTCGTTTCCAACCAATAACTCCAAATAGGAGCGAGCTGTTTTAAAATATAGCTCTCTAAAATCCTTCCTAGAGTTAATGCTTTGAATTATTTTCATTCTGAATGGATTTAGCTCAGATGGGGAGACGTAATTATGAGTATTATTTAGTATATCATCTGGATTAAGTGATATTTTACCTCCAATAATTTTACCTATTGTAGTAATGAATTCATTTTTTATTTCATTTAAAGCCTCTATATTGTCTACAGGCTTAATAACATATCCATTCTTCAGATATTCATTTGAAATTTCTTCTTCTTTGTCTGTAAGAAACATAATTAATCCTGCCTAAAAATTTCTCTTATTGTACTTAAATTTAACTATATTGGACTCATGTGTTGATAAATTTATCTCTCTAATCACTATAATACAAGTTTAAATTTAAGCTTTGTATCGAAGGGTCATTCTAAAAGTAATTTCAGTGCTTACTAACTAATATTTTTCTTGATTACGTAGTAACTACTAAAATGAAACATTTCTTTAAATCTAGGGACAACATGATTGAACCTTCTAACTATCTCGTCTTTATCCGTGCTCAATACTGAAAATCCTTTTTCCTTCAGCATTAGGCTCATTTCCTCAATAGACCAAGCATTTTGATGATTAAAAGTCTTAAAATCAGGGTCTAACCTAGCAATTTTCGTTAAAGCCTTTGCGATTTCGTGAGGAGACTTAGTACTTAGAATATTTTTTAAATCATTATTATTTACTACGGCTGGGCCATGATATGCTTCTTTTGTTCTATTTATTGCCTTACTAAAATGATCGCCATACTGCGTGTTCCAGTAACCACAAAAGTACACGGAAACACGGTTTTCAAATGAATCCACCATACCTTTGCTGGCCCAACTCCATATTATAGATTCGGTACCAACACCCTCCATTGCATGATTATTTCCTTTCTGATATTGATCTAAAAACCAATCAAAATCAGGTAATTTCAATATAAATATGCCATCATCACGCATTACTCCCCATATCTCATCTAATATTCTACTAACCGTATCATCAGGTAGGTGCTCTAAATTATGAGAGGAATAGGCCAGCGATACTGAGTTAGCTTCCAAAGGAATAGTAACGTCGGGGGTCAAAGTTAAGGGTGTGACGCCTTCATGAATTACTTCATCATAATTTATCCACCCAGGCCACTTGTCGGGACCACTCCCAATATTTATTTTTATTTCTGTCGGCACCTCTAATGATTCGTCTTTTTTAAATTTTATTGAAAAACCGTCATCTAAATTAGTAGTTAAGGCTCTGTTTAAGCTTGCATAATGCCTTCCGATCGGATGTCCATCATGGTGCTGCTCAATATTTATAAAAGTTCGCTGAATAGTTATTTCAAAGCAAATTCTTTCGAACATTTCGGGTGGGACGCCCCTATGCTCAATATCTGAATTTCTAAATAGTATACAAGTGCCTGCATCCTCACCTATTATTTCATTTTCGTTAATTATTAAATATCCATGATTTCTACTCATAGGGTTCAGATAGACCATTATTTTTAGATGGCCAGGAAGAAACCCGTCATTGTGATTACGAAACGCTCCCAATTTACACGTTTTAGGCGCTACGGACCAAGCCCTAGTATTCACAATAGCAAATGGTGATCTAACATCACCCTTGATGGCGACTCTTATAAGTTTATGCAGTTTTTGGATAAGAGGGTGTTCTTTGATGATAAAATACTTTGTGCCATCATCATAGCCTTCACTAATTAATTTTTTGCCCTTCTCAGAATAAGAAAAGTTATCATTTCCGTAGTCTGCCAAGGGATTAGTAGCAAAAATTTGATCACACTTATGGTTATTTTTTGTAAAATCGGATAATTTTGAAGTTTCAATTCCTGATAAATGATCTAATAGCTCGGCAATAAATAATTTATCGCTTATCTTAAATACTGCATCGTTTGCTGGAGGATATACCTCGTCTATTAATTTATTATGTGCCACAAAGAATGGACCAAAGCGATTATTGAATTCATTTGCAGAAAATTCGGAGTAATTTTCAATTTTAAATTCTGGTGCTTCCAACCGTTCTTTCTCTAGCAACTTTTCTAATGAGGTAACAACACTAGTCTTTATACTTTCTGATAGGTGGGGCTCTAGGTCGTTAAAAAAATTTATGTCCATTTTTTTTATTGTGAAACATTTTTACTTGTATTGCAAGCTAACACTTTAAAGTTTTTTCAAAGAATAATTCGTTAACAAATTTTAACTTAAATGTGGCCTAATTGCTCTTTTTAGCACCCCCTCTTTTCTAAAAAAATTTTTAAGTACGATAAGATGTAGTAATTAAGATATCAAAAAAAGTCTAAATGATTAAATTAATAAATAACAGAAATCCATATAGCCTAATTACTTTATTTTTTACAGAAATGTGGGAACGCTTCAGCTATTATGGAATGCGCGCCCTGCTTGTCTTATACCTAGTAAATTCATTAAATTATTCTGATGCTGACGCCCTCCATATATATGCTATCTATACTGGGCTAGTGTATTTAACTCCAATCATTGGAGGCTATTTAGCGGACAAATATTTAGGCACTCAAAAAACTATCTTCATTGGTGGAATCACAATGATGCTGGGGCATTTTTTGATGGTATTCCCTGATCTTTTATTTTTAGCTATGGGTTTATTGATTATAGGTAATGGATATTTTAAACCTAATATAAGCACACTATTAGGGAGACTTTATAAAGATAATGATGTGCGAAGAGATAGCGGTTTTAGTATTTTTTACATAGGAATAAATCTGGGTGCTTTCTTAGCGCCTTTAATAGTTGGGTATGTAGGTGAAACTATTAGCTGGCATTATGGATTTGCTATTGCAGGATTGGGCATGCTTGCTGGTTTAATACAATTTTATTTGGGACAAAACAAAATTATTCAGGAGGATGTGTCTAAAAAAACAAAAAGGCTGAATTTTACTGATTGGAAATCAATCATATTTTTATCATTAATCAATATTCCAATTATTTTATTAATTTTTGAAATAAACACTTTTATTAATGACTACCTATATGAACTTTTAACTTTATTATCTACATTAGCGATTATTTTGTTTTTAAAGAAAAGAAAAAAAATTAGCTTTATTAGAGAGGACATAAAAAAAGTTTCTTATATTGGTATCCTTTCATTATTTGTAATATTCTTTTGGGTTGGATTTGAACAAGCTGGTGGCTCTTTAACACTTTATGCAAGTAATTCAGTGGATAGAAATTTATTTGGCTTTATTATTCCAGTTTCATTCTTTCAATCAATTAATCCCTTAATTATAATTTTACTTGGACCAATAATAGCAAATTTTTGGTTAAGGGTTGATAATAGTAACCGTAAAATAAGTACCTCTCAAAAAATGGGTATCGGCCTTATTCTTCTTTCAGCCGGATTTTTTCTAATTATGTTTGTCAATAACTCAAGTGATTTATCCATAAGTCTTTGGTGGCTTGTAGGCGTCTATTTCTTACATACGCTTGGTGAATTATGCCTTTCACCTATTGGTCTATCTATGGTTACCAAGGTTTCGCCTAAAAAAATTGCTTCCCTGATGATGGGGTTTTGGTTTTTGTCTGCAGCTATTGCAAATTATTCTGCTGGAAAATTACCATCGATCCTACAAACAAATGATTTAGATTTATTTACCTTTTTAACAATAATGTCTCTTGCTGCAGGTATTATCTTAATTTCAATTGCACCTTTTATGGAAAAATTAGTCAGAAAGTGATGGTAAAATTAGATAATTGTAATTTCATAAATAATGATTAAATATCTTCTAAAAAAAATTTTATTGAAAAAAATTTTCTTAGTAATTCTTTTCAAAATTATTCAGTTTATTTTTTCTCGAAAACGATAAAATTTAGCTAATGAATAAATATAATTTTGATAAAGTAATTAATCGATTTAAAACTGACTCAATTAGATGGGATCATTATGATTCAACAGTGATCCCACTTTGGGTTGCAGATATGGATTTTGAATCACCTCCGTGCATACTTAAAGCAATGAAAGCCAGAGTAGATCATGGAATTTTCGGCTACACGCACGCACCAAAAGATTTTAAGAAAAATATAGCTAACTACGTCAGAAAACATTACGACTGGGAGGTTGACCCTGATTGGATTGTTATTATCCCAAGTGTTGTATCTGCACTATATTCAATTGGAATTAGTTGCACCAAAAGTACCTCCCATATAATTACCCCACAACCAATTTATCATCACCTTAGATTAGCAGCAGCAGAGTCTGGAAGAAATTTTAACGAAGCCCAGCTTGAAACCATTAATAATCGTCAAATTTTATCTCCAAAAGGTTTAAATGAAGCAATAAATAATTATTACCACCAAAATTCAGAACTTTTATATTTTTGTAATCCACATAATCCCGGAGGTACCGTTTACAAAAAAAATGAATTGATTAAGATTGTTGATTTTTGCAATGAAAATGATCTGTTCATCTGCTCTGATGAGATTCATGCTGGCATGGTCTTAGGCGATCATAAACATATTCCAATTGCCAGTATCTCAGAAGAGGCAGCTAACCGAACAATTACCTTAATGTCTCTCAATAAAACCTTTAATTTTCCTGGGGCTGGACTAGGCTGGATGATTTGTAAAAATAATAATCTCAGGAAAATGGCTTCTCATAGAATCGGCTCACTTATTCCTCACCCAGAAATTTTTGGTTATGTTGCCACTGGTGCTGCTATAAAACATGGTGAAGAGTGGAGATTGGCTTTACTTGAATACCTTACTCAAAATAGAAAGTTATTGACCGAAAAAATTAATCAAATCCCAGGCTTAAGTCTTTACGATATTGAGGCTAGTTATCTTGGTTGGATTTCATGTGAGAGCCTGCCAGTTAAAAATCCACACCAATTGTTTCTAAATCATGGGGTGGCCCTTCAGCCAGGTACTATGTTTAATCAACCAGATCATGTAAGGATTAATATTGCGACGCCTTACTCATTACTTAAAGAGGCGCTTGACCGCATAGAAATTGCCGTAAGATCTATTTAATAATTTTATCTAAAGTTCCAGCACAGTGGCTAACCTAATTACAATTCTAAATATAAATATAAGTATAAGTATAAATAATTGATTTTAAATGGAAGTTACTATATGTTATTTCGCGTGATTAGAAAAAATATAAATTTATTCGTTCTTTTGTTTGCCCTCCTTTTTAATATACAAACTGGGCTGACACATGGCGTCGAGCATTTTTTTCATGCATCAGATACTGAACATAGTCCTGATGTTGAGAAATGCCTTCTAGAAAGTAATGTAACTAAATCAAATGACTTATCTGATAGATTTCATGTTCAAATTTCAAATGATAATCAATTTTATGATCACTACTACCTAGGCACTCAGCCTTCGTACCGTTTCTTTGCATACCAATCTCGAGGCCCCTAATAAACTCTAAATAATATTAAATTTTTTAAAATTTTAGAATCTATTTAGGAGTTTTTATGCGTAACTATATTTTATTCGCAAGTATTTTTCTTGTGTCTAACTTAAGTGTTGGAAATGAAAAAGTATCAATTCAATTAAACGAAATACCTATTACGGCAAACCCACTCGGGTTAACTGCCGATGAAATGGTTCGCCCTATTCATGTAATGAATGGCATTAGCCTGCAAAATAATAAGAGCTCCTCCTTAGGCTCAATGCTTGATAGTGTTCCAGGTGTAAGCAACAGTTCATGGGGGGATAATATTGGACGTCCTGTCATTAGAGGTATGGATAGAAATAGAATTAAAATTCTTAACAATGGCATGCAGGTTAAAGATGTTTCCAACGTATCCGGGGATCATGGAATTTCATACGATAGTCTATCTTCTGAACAGATTGAAGTTGTCAGAGGCCCCGAAACTATTATATATGGAGGTGGCGCGGTAGGCGGGGTAGTCAACATCATTGATTATCGTATCCATCCTGAATATATTGAGGGTTTGATGGGTAAATATAGTGCAGGTTATGGCGGCGCTAATAATGCTTCCTCTAGTTCAATGCTTGTGGATATTGGTTCTAACAACCTTATGTTTCATCTTGATCTTTATGACCGTAATACAAAAAATCTAGAGATTCCTGGATTCGCCGTATCCGAAAAATTAGCTGAATCTGATGCTGAGTATCCTCTGGGTAAGTATGGTGAAAATACCTTGCAAAACTCCTACAATGAAACTCGAGGTGGGGGGGTAGGCGCTACGTATTTCTTTAACAATGGTCATACGGGTCTCTCATTTGCAAAACATGATCAAGAGTACGGTAATATTCTAGAGGACGGTGCGTACATTGATTTAGAGTCTGATAACTTTAAATACGAATTTGAAATGCGTAACCTTTCAAATCTTGTCAATAAGTTTAAGTTTAAGTTAAGCCATACAGATTATAAGCACCTTGAAATGGAAGGTACGGCAATTGGTCTTGATTATTTTGACATAGGTCATGATGCTAAAGTTGAAGTAGCTCACTCATTGTTATCTGAGTCAGGTGGTGTAGCAGGGATTGATTTTGGTGAATCTCGTTTCTCGCAAGAGACCAAGCCTTACGAGCCTAATAACAAACGTCAAAATTTTGGGGTTTATGCATTAGAGAAATTTACAGCTGGAAAACATAAAATTGTTGTGGGACTAAGGCATGACTATCAAGAGTATGATGCCAATACCTTTACTAGTGATGATGGGGCACCAACTGATGGGGGCACAGAGGGTAGTACAAGTTTTTCTGCGTCTAGAAAAACATTTAATGCGACTAGTCTTTCAGCGGGTACAACTTCAAAACTTAATGAAAATTGGTCAATAGGACTTAGTGTTGCCCATACAGAGAGAGTGCCGAATCATGATGAGTTGTTTGTTTTTGGTGAGCACCATGCAACAGAAACGATTGAACACGGCGATCGTAATTTGAAGAATGAACGCTCTAATTCGATCGATGTCACATTAAGCTGGGCAAACCAAGGCAAGACTTTCACTATGACGCCCTACTTTAATGATTTTAGTAGCTACATCGCACTATTAGATACGGGTGTTGTTCAATGGCATGAACATGATGGAGAATCGGAAGCATTACCTGTCTTTCTCCACCAAAATGTTCCTGCTGATTTTTATGGCTTTGAATTCCAAGGTAATGTACCTTTAGCTAGTAATTATGCATTGAATTATTGGGGTGACTACGTAAGAGCAAAAAATAAAAATGGTGGGGACCTTCCAAGAATACCTCCACTAACCTTAGGCTCTGGATTTTCTTATCAAAAGAATGCTCTACAGGCGAATATAGATTTAGAGCATAAATTCAATCAGAGCGATAATGCACCTAATGAGTTAAAGACTAATGCTTTCACCAACCTTTCACTAACTATGAATTATAAATTACCTTATGTGGAAGGCCTTAATACATTCATTAAAGGTGACAATCTTTTAGATGAGGAAAAAAGAAATCATACTTCTATGCTGAAAGATAAGTCGGTAATGGGTGGAAGAAGTTTTAGCATTGGCGTCGAAGGATCATTCTAAAACCAATTTTAGATAAAATTAGGTTATATGCGATCATATTAGGGCAGCACTTAAATTGGAGTTAATCTCCGATGAAACCACCACTTTGGTGCTGCCATAATTGATAGTACAGGCCTTCTTTCTTAAGCAGTGCCTTATGATTGCCTTCTTCAATAATTTGTCCGTTATCCATCACAATAAGTCTATCCATTGCTGCGATGGTGGATAACCGATGAGCTATAGCAATTACAGTCTTACCCTTCATAAGAACATCAAGACTATCTTGGATAATGACTTCTACCTCTGAATCTAATGAGCTTGTGGCTTCATCCAGGAGCAATATAGGGGCATTCTTAAGGATTACCCTTGCAATAGCAATCCTTTGCTTTTGGCCACCAGAGAGCTTGACCCCTCTCTCACCAACTAAAGATTTGTATCCAATATTGCCGTATTGATCTTTTAAGCCCATTATAAAATTATGTGCTTGGGCTTTTTTGGCAGCTGCAATAATTTCTTTATCAGAAGAGCTAGGCTTACTGTAAGCAATATTTTCCTCAATGGATCGATGAAGCAGAGATGTGTCTTGAGTAACCATTGCGATATTGGATCGCAAGCTATCTTGAGTAATTGAAGTGATATTTTTATTATCAATTAAAATTTCACCTTTGTCTAAATCATAAAACCTTAGCAAAAGATTAACTAATGATGATTTACCAGCCCCAGACCTTCCTACTATCCCAACCTTTTCTCCATGCTGAATATTTAAATTAAAATCAGAAAAAAAACTATCGTTCTTATGATATGAAAAGTAAACATTTTTAAATGAAATCGGAGCCTTTTTTATATTAATAGTTACGGCATCAGGTTCGTCATTTACTAGCTGCTTCTTAGAAAGCATATTGAGTCCGTCTTGACCGACACCAATTTGCTCATATAAGGATGTCATCTCCCACATTACCCAATGTGAGATCCCATTTAATCTTAAGGACATAGCAGTTGCAGCAGCCACGACTCCAACAGCAATTTCGTTGTTTGACCATAGAAAAAGAGCTGTCCCAGTGGTTGATAGGATTAAAAACATACTCAGAAAATGATTAATAATTTGAATTACAGTAATCTTACGCATTTGAAGTTTTACCGTATATAAGAAATCCTTCATTGCATTTTTTGCGTATTTAGACTCTCTACCCGCATGGGAAAAAAGTTTAACAGTATTTATATTTGTATAAGCATCTGTTATTCGGCCGGTCATGAGAGAGCGAGCATCGGCTTGGTTTTTGGAAAGTTTTGCAAGTTTAGGAATAAAATAAAATAAGGTAATAATATAGATGCTTAACCATATTATGAATGGAAAATAAAGCAAGGTATTAAGGCTACCAACCAAAATAATCATGGTGGTGATGTAAACAATTACATAAACTAAAATATCAGATAATATAAACCACATATCCCTTAAAGCCAGGGTGGTTTGCATTACTTTTGCAGCAATTCGGCCAGAAAATTCATTATTATAAAAATCAATACTTTGATTTAGTAATAGTCGGTGAAAATTCCACCTCATCCTCATCGGAAAAGAACCGGCTAGTGCTTGATGTTTTATCATTGTTCGAATAGCAACAAAAATAGTACTTCCAATTAGTATTACTGCAATTAGGATTAAGAAATCCATGTGATTGTTGAAGAATTGACTAGGCCCACTAGCCACCATTAGGTCAATTAACTTGCCTAAAATAGCATAAAGAATAGCTTCAAAGCTTGCTATGGCTGCAGTTAAGAGTGCCATTAATCCAATATATATCTTGATATCCTTAATACATAGCCAAGCAAATTTAAATAGAGATTTAGGCGGTGTTTTTATAAGGTCTTTTGGGAAAGGACTTATTAAATTTTCAAACCATTGCAGCATATAAGTCTAGTACTCCTAAAGGAAAATTTGAGTCAGAGTTAAAGTTAATTTAGTTGAAAATTATACCCAGAAATAATATTTGTTGAAGAACAAAAAACAAAATTTTACCTAGCTTTCTTAAGTTCAACTTGACAATGCTCAAGTTTATTAAAGCGATATTTAGCGAACTTAACGTAAAGAAAATTAGTAAGTTGATAAATTACAGGTAATGAAATAATAAAATTTAGATATTTAAAGTAACTCAATTGACTCCATATCAGAATAAAAGCATCTACACCGATATGAAAATTACCCTTAGAATCTTTTGCATGCAGGTACATTAATGCATCAACAATTTTAATATTTTCAAGATTTAGTTCCTTTTTTGATGAAAAGAGACCCACCCAACTACATGAGCCTTTCGGTGCTATTTTTTTATATAATTTAATTTCGCTAGAGCACAAGCTACACTTATCATCATAGAAGATAGTAATCACTTTAATTAAATTATTTAATTAAAAAGAAACTTAATAAAAGAAGCTATGCCTAAAATCAAGAAGATAGTTGCAATATAAGACAGGATCATAAGGGGTTTGCATTTATGTGCCGGGCACTCTTCTTTGTCGTTATTTTTTACCATGGGACTCACCTTGTGTATTTAAAAAAATAAGACTGCATTAATTTTTAATAATTCATTTAATAATAAAATTAGATTAAAGATGATCAATATTATCTAAATAATCATTTGCTGTTTTATTGATCTCTTTCTTTTGATTTTCATCCATTTTCCTTAATTGGCTATTAACAATTCCTAATCTTGGATTTTTTGAAAGTTTATCTTGATGTCTGTCAAAGAAATTCCAATACAAAGAATTAAAAGGACAAGCATCAGGTCCAAATTTTTCCTTGAAGTTATAGCTACATTTTGAACAATAATTACTCATTTTATTAATGTAGGCAGCTGATGAAACATATGGCTTAGTAGCTAATATTCCACCATCGGCATATTGACTCATTCCTAATGTGTTAGGGAGTTCTACCCATTCAAAAGCATCAATATAAATACCCAAATACCAATGATGAATATGTTTTGGATCTATTCCTGCTAATAGACTAAAGTTACCGATAATCATCAAGCGTTGGATATGGTGAGCATAAGAATTTTCTAGTGACTGAGATATGCTTTTAGATAAACATCTCATTTTAGTTTTTCCGGTCCAATACCATTTGGGTATATCTTTATTGTGATTAAAAAAGTTATTATTTTCATAACCGGGCATTTGTGACCAGTACACGCCTCTTATATATTCTCTCCAACCAAGTATTTGTCGAATAAACCCTTCTACAGCTGAGAGTGGTGCTTTATTTTCATGAAATGCCTCCTCAGCCCTTGTAATAACTTCAAGAGGATTAAGCATCTTCGTATTAAGCGAGAAGGATAAAAAGGAATGGAAAAGTCGCCAATTCTCATCATCCATAGCATCTTGAAAATTTCCGAAGTTACACAAATCTATTTCAATAAATTTCTCAAGAAGAGCTAGCGACTCACCTCTATTGATCGGCCATCGAAAATTAGCTGCATGATGCTCACCAAAATAGTTAATATTCTCATTGTTTATTACGTGTAATAATTCCTCATGATTGTGAGAAGGTCTATAATCTGTTGAGGCTTTTGGTTCTCCATTCCATCTTTTACGATTATCTGCATCGTAATTCCACTTACCCCCAATAGGCTTATCATCCTTAAGTAATATAGAATATTTTTTTCTCATATGCCGATAAAATTCTTCCATTCGCCATTGCTTTTTATCCTTAAATAAATCTTTTACATGATCACGAGAAGTCAAGAAATGTTCTGAGCAAAAAGATTCAACCTCAATATCTAATGTTGATTGGAGGTTTTTAAATAATAGATCTAGACGATACTCATCAGGCTGCTGATACTGAAATATATCGACATTATGATTATTTATTATATTTTTAATATTTTTTTCAAAACTATGCTCATTATCTTTATCATCTATTTTTATGTAAATAATATTATGGTCTTTTCCTTTAAGCTGCCTTGCAAAGGATCGCATAGCTGAGAAAATTGCTAATAATTTTTGAACATGATGGAGAACGTAATTGGTCTCATCCTTAATTTCCATCATTAAATAAATGTATTCATCATCTGATCTATGGAACCAAGAATGATTAATATTTAATTGATCGCCTAGCAGTAATCTTAGTTTCTTCATGGGTGAGACCAAAAATTTTGGTATATGGATTGTGGATCGTATGCCTCTTTTTGTCTTTCAACATTAAAATGCCTACCTCCTCTCGGGTCTGTACCACATCCTGCAATATATGCCCAATTGCACTGATTACTATAAACATCATAATCAATTAATTGAGATTCAAACCATGCTGCCCCAGCTCTCCAGTCACAGGATAGCTCATTAATTAAATAGCTTGCTACTATTTGACGCATTCTATTTGAAAGAAAGCCCGTTTCTTTTAATTCAACCATACCAGCATTAATAAATTCATTTTTCGTTTGTCCCCTAATCCATCGATTAAAATTATTTGTTGAATGCTCTACGTTAGCTTTAAAAAATTTAAGACCCTGTTTATGGAAAATATTATTTCCAAATTTTTCAAAAATAAATCTAAAATAATCCCGCCACATCAGCTCAAAGAACATCCAGTAGGTACTTTCATTTTTAGTTTCTTTTTTTTCATACTCATCTAAAAAAAAGAATATCTGTCTTGATGATACATAACCCATAGAAAGCCATGGAGAGAACTTAGTGGAAAAATTTACACCCATTAATTCATTCCTTGTTTTTTTGTAAGTATTAGGTTTTTCAGTATTAAAATATTTTTTTAAATGGGACATTCCTGATTTTTCTCCTCCCATATAATCCTTATATGAAATGGGGAACGAGCTTTTTTGGTAATTAATGGAGTTAGCATTAAACATAGCTGAATGACCCTCAGTAATCGAATCAATATTAAATATATTTTTTGATAGCCTTACAGGCTTATTTGGCTTGATACCACTTAATTCAATTGCTTTTCTGAAATCAGTAAAAACATTGGGTAACTCATTATTAGCAAATGGCAGCTGATCTTGCATAAATAATGATGATTGCCATAAAGAGCAAACATCAATCCCCGCATTTTTAATAGATTCTATTTGCTTGGCTTCATCAAATGATTTAATAGACTCACAATAAATAGTATTAATTCTATATTTTTCAACTAGTTTAATTAATGTACTTACTGAATCATCAACATAAGTATTTAGCTGGTGTCCGCGTTCGCTTAATTGAGCTGTTAATTCCTTGAGACCTTGAGATAAAAATAATTTCCGATGTTGCCCCACCCTCTTAAAACCCCAGGCGCAATTCTTATCATTGGCAATGTCATAGATATAAACAAATAAAATTTCGTCAGATTTTTCTAATGCTACATTTAGTGAAAGATTATCATTTAACCTTAGGTCATTCCTAAACCAATATAAAGATTTCATAGCATTCTCAAAACTAAATATGACGACACAGAGTGTAATTCAGACCAAAAAGATAACTTGTAGTTCAGCTCTTAAAGTATAAGTTGGTACACCCAAAAAAAAATTGGGGTAGGCACCCGTACTTTCTTGACTAAATAAAATAAAAATATACTAAGAAATAACGCTATTTAATTATAGAAATTGGGTGGGCCGTAGCCATTAGAGCTAACCTATACTTATTCTTTTGGTTTTCTTTTTTGAATTTCAGCTAAGACTAATTTACATTCTTCGGTGGTTAATGTGCAGGCATTAACAGCATCTTCAAAATTATATCCATCGAGCATTAGCTCTAAAAATTTCGTTACCTCATCATGCTCGATATCAAGGAGTGTTGATATTTGAATTATCATTTGGGTGTATTCTTCTGTGTGCATAATTGACCTCAAAAAATTAAATAGATAAATAAATGTTTTTAAATATTTTACATACCCATTATATAATAGGTTAAATAACTTTAAAGGTATATTTGCCAAAATGAATAAAGCATTCGAATTTTTAAAAAAAGATTTTCCTAGCACCTATAGAGATATTGTTCTAAAACATAAGGCAGTTAATAAAGTCATAACGTTTTGCGACGATAAAAATCAATATCTTTTATTTACTGGTATGTTTTCAGAAGTAAATGATGGGAAAGGCATATATGGCGAATTAGAAGGATATTTCGTTAATTTTCTGGCGCATAAGTATAATGCAACAGCGTTTGCAAGAGCATCGGCTTACGCCTTAGAAGATCAAACATCATTTATTGGGTTAGATATAAAGAGTATTGATAATGATATTTGGGCGCAACAAAATATTTTTCATGTGGATAATAAAAGTAAGGTAATTGACGTTGAAGAAAAATATACAAATAGCAGTGACAAAAATTTTATTTGCCCAGCAGTTAATACTTATTTTGAGGAAATACCTTTTCCTGAGGACACACAAAAGTTTCTGAATGATTTATATGAGCAAGTTAAACCAAGTCTTCAAATAATAAAATTAAAATAAAGAGTTATCTATGATCGATTTTAGCGAGATTGCTGTTGTTATTCAGATGGCCGTCGCCCCAGCCTTTTTACTAACCGGTATTGGTGCGATATTAGCTGTTATGGCAACGCGCTTAACTAGAATTGTAGACCGTTTTAGAGTGCTTAATGAAGGAAAGAACCTATCTATAAAAAAGAAAGATAAGACTGATGAGCTCCTCTCCTTATTATGCCGCGCCAGATGGACTCATATAGCAATTTTCCTATCAACTGTCTCGGCATTATTGATTTGCGTCTTAATCGCAATGATTTTTATAGCAACAGAAGTGAGTTTTAGTTTAGATAAGTATCTTTCAATTCTCTTTATTGCTGCAATGAGTTCATTGATTCTTGGTTTATTAAGCTTTTTAAGGGAAGTTACCTTATCTAAAGGTGTTATTAATATAAAAAAAGTGTCTTTATAGGTAAAACAATTGAAATTTAATGAATATATTTCTCTATATTGTAGTAAAATATTTCACTTTCTAGTACGACCCCATCGTCTAGAGGCCTAGGACACCTGGTTTTCATCCAGGCAACAGGGGTTCGACTCCCCTTGGGGTCACCAATTAATTAAATCTAAACTATTTTTAGTTAATTTCGTCATAATAAGCATCAATAGAACAATTTCAGCGCGAACATATGATCACGACATTAATAAAACTTGCTGAGAGCAAAATTTTCCCCGACTTCTTAATACGGTTTGGCATCCGATTCCTCCTCAAAAAAAGACTTAATTCACTTCTAAAAGATACAGTCGAAGAGAAGCAAAAAACAAAACAAGTTTTTATTGATGCAATGGATAAAGCTCCGATCGCATTGGTTCCTGAATTGGCTAACGAACAGCATTATGAGGTTCCTGCTGAATTTTATAATCTCTGCTTAGGGTTCAATAAAAAATATAGTAGTTGTTATTGGGATAAAAAAACAAATAATCTCGATCAGGCAGAAAAGTTAGCACTAGAAAAAACCTGTAGTCATGCAAAGCTTGAGGATGGCTTAAATATTCTAGAGCTTGGTTGTGGATGGGGTTCACTCAGTCTCTGGATGGCTAAGAATTATCCTAAAAGCTCAATAACAGCCATATCAAATTCATCCTCACAACGATCATATATATTATCTCAAGCAAGATTAAGGAAACTAAAAAATATCGAGGTAATAACTTGCGACATAAATAACTTTAAGACTAGTAAGAAATATGACAGAGTAGTTTCTGTGGAGATGATTGAGCACATGCGAAACCATAGGAAGTTATTTGCAAATATTTCTGGGTGGCTTAATCCTAAAGGCATGTTCTTCATGCATATCTTTGTCCATAAGTCGCAGCCTTACCTCTTCGAGGTTCAGGATAAAGATGATTGGATGAGTCAGTATTTCTTTTCAGGCGGTATGATGCCAAGTGAGGATTTACCACTTCATTTTCAAGATAAGCTCAAGATTAAAGAGCAATGGACATGGTCAGGAGAGCATTATAAAAAGACTGCTAATGCATGGCTTGATAATATCGATAAAAATAATTTGAATGCTATAAAAACTTTAGAGCTTATATACGGAAAAAACGATGCGCAAAAATGGCTACAACGCTGGAGAATATTTTTTATGGCGTGTGCTGAACTTTGGGGCTATAACGAAGGAGATGAGTGGCGAGTTTCCCATTATCTATTCAAAAAATGAAATCTAAATTAATCAATTTTCTTTTATTTCAGGTTGGATGGTTTACTGCTATTTTGGGCGCAGCTTACGGAAAAACTAACGAAGCGTTAATTGTTTCCACAATTATTATCTTAATCCATCTAAAAATTATTCCAAATCGCAAGGATGACATTAAATTATTTATCTATGCTGCCATTGCAGGATTTTTCTTTGATGGGCTAATACAGTATAACAATCTAATTTTATATAATAATCCAGGGTGGCCCTACCCACTGACTCCATTATGGATCATCATTCTTTGGGTGATGTTCGCTATGACTTTAAACCATAGCCTTAGTTGGCTAAAGGGACGGGTATTGTTAGCTACATTATTTGGTGCCATTGGTGGGCCTTTAGCCTATATTGCAGGAGAGAAATTAGGCGCAATAAGCATTAGTGGATCTCAGGCATTATTTGTACTTTCAATGGGATGGGCATTTATTACCCCTCTGTTAGTTTATTTATCTGAAAAAAATGATTGATATTTATATCAATATAGCCGGTAACTTATTTATCTTCGCGATCTTTGGTTGGGCAGTCAGTCTTATAACAAAAAATGTGACACATGTAGACAGTATGTGGAGTATCTTTTTTGTTATTGCATACATAACAGCAATGCAAGAAATGAGGATACTCTCGTATCAAAATATAGCAGTCTTATTTTTAGTTATGATTTGGTCAGCAAGACTTACAGCCTATCTTTCAATCCGAAACTTTGGATCAAAAGAGGATATTCGGTACCAGCAAATTAGGAGTAACAATGAACCAAACTTTAAATTCAAAAGTTTATATATAATATTTATATTTCAGGCTGTATTAGCCATGATTATATCCCTGCCATTAATTGCCCTAGCAACCAGTAGTCACCGTTACGGTATGCTTGATATGGTTGGGCTAGGAATCGTTATATTTGGCATATTATATGAAACCATAGCTGACTATCAACTTAAACAATTTGTTAAGGGTAATCACAAGGGAGTCCTAGATACAGGTTTATGGCGATATTCAAGACATCCAAATTATTTTGGCGAATTTCTAGTTTGGTGGGGCTTTTATATTGTCTCTTTTGGGTCTGGGCATCTAATTGCAATTTTCTCACCCATTCTCATGACATGGCTACTCCTTAAATTTTCTGGCATTGGCAGAATGGAAAGTACCATTTCAGTTAGGCGGCCAGGATATAAAATCTACGCACAACAAACATCGAGCTTTATCCCATGGCCCCGAAAAAAATAGCTTACTTACTTAGTCTGCTGCTCATTATCTCTGAAAACATAATGGCTCGGGAATGGAAATTTGATGCAATTCTTAATGATAAGGTTATAGGGCAACATGTATTCGAAGTTGATGATAAAAAAACCGTTAGCTCAGCTGATTTTCATATTGAATTCATGTTTATGGATATATACTATAAACATAAATCAAAAGAATCTTGGAACCAAGGATGTTTAACTAAAATCACAAGTGAGACGGATGATGATGGAGACAAAAATCAGGTTAATGGCTTTTTAAATAACAACAAGTTTCTAATTAAAACCATTAAAATTAGTCAGTCTCTTCCTCCTTGCGTTATGACTTTTGCTTACTGGAACCCAAAAATATTAAATGAGCTAAAGCTTTTAAATTCCCAAAATGCAGAATGGCTTGATATAGAAACAACGTTAATTAAACGAGAACTAATGTTGGTTAAAGGTCAAAACGTAATGACAAATCATTATGTTTTAAAAGGAACTAAGGAAGGTCATGAGCGTCTAGTAATTGATCTTTGGTATGATGAAAAGATGAATTGGGTTGGCTTAAAATCACCAACACCAATAGGTGATATTTTTTATAAATTAATTTAATTAGTTGTTATATATGATTGTTTTTAAAATAGTTTTTTTAGCACTTTTTTTAATAACTGGCTGCTCAATGAACACAATAAAACTTAAAACTGTTGATGATGTAAACATAAGTAAATTTATGGGCTCGTGGTACGTCATTGCTCACATACCTACATTTATCGAAAAAGAAGCTTATAACGCAATTGAATCGTATAAGCTTAATAATGACGGAACCATCGCAACGACTTTTACCTTTAACAAAGGCTCCCTTGAAGGTAAAAAAAAGACATATAACCCAAAAGGTTTTGTTGTAAAAGGCACAAATAACGCCCAATGGGATATGCAGTTCATATGGCCAATTAAATCTCAATACAAAATAACTTATCTAGATAATAACTACAAAACAACTGTAATAGCCCGCGATGCGCTTGATTATGTATGGGTAATGGCAAGGAGTAAAGCGATTGATAAACCAGAATTCGATAAAGTAATGGCTCACATAAAAGCTTTAGGATACAACATGGACTTAATTAGAATGGTTCCACATCAATGATACGTTTGACTAAATATTTAATACGTTATTTTGTTGGCTGGTTTGACAATAAAGTTGTCGAAGCAAAATACCTCGACATCAATCTGCATGGAAAAGAAATTGATTGGGCTAGAGTTATCCCCTACATTATTATTCACCTCTCTCTTATATCACTTTTCTTTGTTGGGGTAAGCAATACTGCATTTGTGATATTTATATTAATGTACGCCATTAGAATGTTTGCTATTACGGGCTTCTATCACCGCTATTTTTCTCATAAAGCTTTTAAAACAAGTCGGTTGATGCAATTTATATTTGCTATTGTAGGTGCCTCAGCAGTTCAGAGAGGTCCTATCTGGTGGGCCGCACACCACAGAGAGCATCATATGCATTCCGATACAATTAATGACAAACATTCACCCAAAGCACATAGCTTCTTTTGGAGCCATACAGGATGGTTTCTAACTAAAGCTAATTTTCTAACTCATACAAAAATGGTGAAGGAGCTTTCTCGTTACCCAGAACTAAGGTTTATTGATCGTTTCGATATCATCGTCCCTATCATTACTTGTATATCCATTTATTTCTTTGGTGAGTATTTATATGTTAACCACCCTACTTTGGAAACTAACGGCCTACAACTTCTATCATGGGGCTTTGTATTATCAACAGTTATTTTGTACCATTCAACATTCCTTGTAAATTCAGTAGCCCACCTTTGGGGGGAAACTCGATACAAAACCAAGGATGAAAGCAAAAATAATTTTTTTATCGCCTTACTTACATTTGGTGAGGGATGGCATAATAATCATCATCATTTCCCAGGCTCAGCTCGCCAAGGATTCTATTGGTGGGAAATTGATATGACGTATTACATTCTTAAATTAATGTCAGTATTTGGCTTAATATGGGACGTAAGAACTGTATCCAATAATATTAGGGAATCGAACCGAGTTAACCCTAAAAATTCTAATTAAACAATAATGAAAATAGCTATAGTTGGAGCTGGCATCTCTGGGAATACTATCGCCCATCTTCTTCATAAAGAACATAAAATCACAGTATTCGAAAAGAATGACCGCATTGGAGGACATTCACATACACATAATATTGAAATAGAGGGTAAGGGCATTTCTGTCGATACAGGATTTATTGTTTTCAATAAAAAAACTTATCCATTATTTACATCATTACTCGACAAATTGAAGGTTGATTACGAGCATAGCAATATGAGCTTTAGTGTTTTCTCAAAACTTTCTGGTCTTGAATATAATGGGACAAATCTAAATACTCTATTTTCCCAGAGGAAAAACTTATTCAATTATAAATTTATTAAAATGATTTTCGAAATATTTCGCTTTAATAAAGAAGCACTTGAACTCCTTAGCGCCAAAGAAGAGATACCATTAGGTGATTATTTAGCCACTAATAATTACTCAGGTTATTTCTCAAAACATTATATATTACCAATGGGTTCAGCAATCTGGTCGTCTAATTTAAAAACCATGCTTAACTTTCCAGCCAAGTTTTTTGTGAAATTTTTTCATAACCATGGCATGCTCAATATTAATGATAGACCCCAATGGCTTACGGTAACTGGAGGATCAGAATCTTATGTTAAAAAGCTATGTGAGCCATTTATCGACTCGATAAAACTGAACTCTAATATAAAATTTATTCAAAGAATTAAGAATAAGGTCGTCATTCATCATCAGAATGGTAGAAGTGAGAGCTTTGATTATTTATTCATGGCCTGCCATAGCAATCAAGCATTAAGCCTAATAAAAGATACTAGTAGCCTAGAAAAAAAACTATTAGGGTCAATTCCGTACTGTGATAATGATGTTTATTTGCATACAGACGCTTCAATAATGCCAAAACATAAATTATCATGGGCTGCATGGAATTATAATATCGATAACAAAAGCCATGAACCGATATCTCTGACATACAATATGAACATACTTCAAAACATTAAAAGTGAGAGCCCTCTTTTTGTAACACTGAACCCAAAGAGCAATCTTGACCCGAAAAAAATTATAAAAAAATTAAATTATGCGCACCCAACGTTTTCAATTGATGGTATCAATGCACAAAAAAACTATCAATTAATCTCAGGAGTTAACCGAACATTTTATGCTGGGGCATACTGGGGTAATGGATTCCATGAGGATGGAGTAAAAAGCGCATTTGATTCAGTAAACCAACTAAATAAGCTGTTGAATTAATATGCATGCAGTCTACCAGGGTACAATTGCACACACACGATTTTCAACAAAGTCACATAAATTTACTTATAAAACTAATATGCTTTACCTAGATCTTGATGAGCTTCAGGGTGCATTCTTAGGAAAATTGTTTTGGGGCTATAACAAGCCAAATTTAGCTTCCTTATATCGGTCAGATTTTTATGGTGATAAAAGAAAAACGATTAAAAAGTCGATTCAGTCTTTGTTGTTAAATAAAATTAATTTACATCATAAAGGAAAAGTTTTTGTATTAACAACAATTCGTTACTTTGGTTTCGCATTTAACCCTGTTAGTTTTTATTACTGTTTTGATGAATCATCAAATATTCAGGCAATTGTCTCTCATATAACAAATACTCCATGGAATGAAAAGCACGCCTATGTTCATGATTGTAGAAATAAACCATCAATGTCTAAGAAGTTTGAATTTGATAAGGACTTTCATGTCTCACCCTTTATGCCAATGAATATTAATTACAGTTGGGTATTTAGCCCTCCTAAGGACTTTCTTTTTGTTTCAATGGATAGTTATGATAACGATAAACTAATATTCAATGCTACCCTTAAAATGACAAAGAGAGCATGGAGTAATTTTACGCTTAATAAAATTTTATTCTTATCGCTACCCATGTCGATTAAATCGACTTTACTAATTTACTTTAACGCATTGATATTATTTATAAAAAGAGCCAAGTTCTACCCACACCCATGATAAGAGAATACATTAACGAATTTTCAAAAAAATTAGTGTGCAGAAGTTTAAAAAATATTTCTAACGGCACACTTTCAATTATTGATGGAAATCAAAGGTATAAATTTGGTGGTGACGATACTCTACATGCTGAAATTATAGTTAATAACCAAAGGTTCTATACAGAAATTTTACTTGGGGGATCTATAGGAGCAAGTGAAGCTTATATCTATAAATCATGGATATCAAAAGATGTAACTAAAGTAATACAGCTAATGGCTCGTAATCAATCAACTATGGACACTATGGAAGGTCCGTTTAAGGTTATAGTAGCTCCATTCTTAAGAATGCTGCATGCATTAAATAAAAATACGCTTTATGGGAGTAAAAAAAATATTGCCAGACATTACGACTTAAGTAATAAATTTTTTTCCCTATTCTTAGACTCATCAATGATGTATTCCTCTGCAATTTATCCCAATAAAACTTCATCAATAAATACTGCTGCAGAATATAAGCTAGCTGTCATTTGCAAAAAATTAGATCTTAAAAAAGCACATCGTGTTATTGAGATTGGATCTGGCTGGGGAGGATTTGCAATATATGCTGCAAAAAATTACGGTTGTCACGTTACAACAACTACAATCTCAAATGAACAGTACAAATATGTTCGTGAAAAAATTAAGCGACTCAAACTTGAAAAAAATATTAACGTTATATTCAAGGATTATAGAGAGCTGACCGGAAAATACGATAAGCTAGTTTCAATTGAGATGATTGAAGCTGTAGGTCATAAATTTTATGACTCTTACTTTCAAAAAGTCTCTGAATTACTCAATCAAAATGGTGATGCATTAATACAGGCAATCACAATAAGAGACCAAAGGTATAAGCAGGCAATACGGTCAGTTGATTTTATTCAAAAATATATATTCCCAGGAAGCTGCATCCCATCTATAAATGCAATACAAAATTCAGTAACTGGGTCAGGTGACATGGTAATTAACGATGTGCGTGATATTGGTCACCATTATGCAAAAACATTGGGGGACTGGAGAAAAAAATTTACTACGAATAATAAAAATATTATAAATTTAGGATTTGAAGAAGACTTCATAAGAATGTGGAAATTTTATTTCTGCTATTGCGAGGGTGGATTTTTAGAGAAGTCAATTAGCACTATACATCTTCATATTGCCAAGCCAGATTATAGAAATAAAATTTAATTTTTGTTGAAACCTAGTAATATTTTAAATAAACCACATATCAATAAAAAACTATGGCAAACAATTATATTACCAAAGCACAATCAAAAGAACAAAAAGGAGATCTTGAAGGGGCATTGGTTGAATACCAAAAAGCATTAATAGAAAATCCAACTAATAATGGAATTAAAATAGAGATTGGAAATTTATATGCAATGCTTGGTTCATTCGATAAGGCTATAGAATATTTTAGGGTAGCATTTTTAGCGGATCCTAAAGATAAAAATTTAAGAGATGGGCTCTGTTTTTGCTTATGTGAGATCGGAAACCAACATTTTGATAATAGAAATTTCTATCTCGCAGAAAATAATTTCCTTGAAGCAATAAATCTTAATCCTTCCAAATCTGAATATTTCTTTAATCTAGGCAACACTTGCTATGCCCAGGGAAAATATAAATCATCATTAGAACATTATAATGAATCTCTTAAACTTCATTACGACGCTGAAACACTCTCATGTATTGGAAATTCTCTTAGGTCAATTGGTAAATTTTCTGAGGCAATTAAATTTTACACTACTGCTTTAAAAGATAACCCAGACCTAATTCATACCGAAATTGAGCTGACACATTTAAAGCAGAATGTTTGTGACTGGAATAATATAAGTACCCACTTCAGTAATATTAAAAACCATATTAATAATATAAATTCTGGGGGTATTTCTCCATTTACAATCCTTTCAATGCCAGGTATTAGTTGTGAAGATCAGTTAAAAGTATCATCTAGCTGGGCTCAAAAGATTGCCCACAAAGTCCAAAAAGTCCAAAAAGTAAAGAGAGGTGATATTAAAAATGAAAAAATAAAGATAGGTTATCTGTCATCTGACTTCAGACTCCACCCACTATACTTTCTAATAATTGATATTTTCAAAAATCATAATAAAAATAACTTTAGTATTACACTTTATTATTCAGGTAATAATGAGGATACAACTGCTCATAATGACTTTAAAAGTCTTGGGTTTGAGTTTATAAATATCACAGAGTTGAGTAATAAGGAGGCTTCTAAATTAATTGCATCAAAGGATACAGATATATTGATTGACCTTTCTGGATTCACAAAAAATAGTCGTTCAATTCTTGCTGCGTATAAGCCAGCAAAAAAACACATTAATTGGTTGGGCTTTCCAAGCACAATGGGATTTATTAATTCATCACCACTTTATGATCATATATTAGTTGATCGTTATCTTGTCCCAGATATTAGTAAGTCACATTACGCAGAAAATATTATTTATCTACCAAATTGCTATCAACCAAATATTGAAATTCGCCCTCCATTATTACCGGTTGATAAAAAATTATTTGGTTTTTCTAACGATATATTTATTTTTGCTTCATTTGGACAGTCGATTAAAATTACGGAGAATCAGTTTAATTTGTGGATAATAATACTTAAAAGTATTCCTAACAGTATTTTATGGTTACTGGAATCAAACACGGACTGCATGAAGAACTTAACGTTATTTGCAGAAAAAAAAGGTGTAAAGTCTTCCCGGATATGTTTTGCTAAAAAAACGGACATAGATGAACACATTAATAGACATCAAATAATAGATCTTTATCTAGATACATTTCCATATAATTCGCATACCTCAGCATCTGATGCCATATGGGCACATTGCCCTGTATTAACGAAATCAGGTAATACCTTTTCTAGCCGAGTCGCGGGAAGTATTCTTACTGAAATTGGTTGCTCTGAGCTTATCGTTGATTCAGATAAGTCTTATGTCAAAGAAGCTATAAGGTATGCATCCGATAAAAAATTATTAAGGTCAATAAAAGAAAAAATAATTAAAGGTAAGAAAGAATCAACCTTATTTAAGCCAAAAGTTTTTACAAAAAAACTTGAAAAAATATACTTAGACGTCATATCTAATTAGCCCTAAAAATTTAACAGTTTAAATTAGGTCATTATTCTTTAAGAAATTTTTTAACGCTATTGATAATTTTTATATCAAATTTTTTATCAAGAGGATCAATAACTATAAAATTCTCCATACCTCTAATCCATGTCATCTGCCTTTTGGCTAATTGACGGGTGGCAATAACTATTTTTTCAGTTAAATCATCAAAAGAAATTAGACCCATTATATGTTCGTAGACCTGTTTATATCCAACAGACCTTAATGCTGGATATGTTAAATCAAGACTAGGATTATTTTTAAGTAAAGACTCAACCTCCTCAATAAATCCATTTTTCAGCATATTCTCAACGCGAATCTTAATTCTATTATTTAAAAGGGCTCTGTTTGAGGGAATCAATGCAATCTTATGTAGCTTGTAATTAATATCTTGTTTCGTTCTAGGTTTATGATAATAAGATAGAGGTTTTCCAGAAATATAATAAACCTCTAAGGCCCTCATAATTCTCTGCTTATCTGTACCTTTAATTTTTTTTACAATTATGGGGTCAATTTGTGAAAGTTTTTTGTACATCTCTTGGAGTCCGTGTCTATCTAAATCTTTTTCTACGCTCTGTCTTGCTTCCATGGTTGACTCTGGCATTTCGTTTAGTGGATTTACTAATGAGTTAAAGTACATCATTGTGCCACCTACCAAAATTGGAGTCCTATTTTCCTTATAAATTTTGATTGAGACTTTTTCAACGTCTAATTTAAACTCATTAACAGAATATCTCTCACAAGGACCTTTACAGTCTATTAAATGATGAGGGTACTTATTCAATTCTTCTTGTTTTGGTTTGGCTGAACCAATATTAAAGCCTCTATATACTTGTGCCGAGTCAACGCTAATAATATCCACTGGAAAATTATCAGAAAGTAGCATTGCAGCATCTGTTTTTCCTGATGCTGTTGGGCCCATTAAAAAAATTTTTTTATTCATTGTTAAATTTTTGTGGGATTGATGAAATAATATAAGGCTTTGTCTTTAGGTAACTTTTTATTCCCTTGAGGATACTCTTAACTAACTTATCCTGAAATGCCTTTGATCTTAAATTCTTTTCTTCAGTAGGGTTACTTAGGAATGCAGTTTCTATAAGAATTGATGGGATATCAGGAGCTTTCAGGACTGCAAAGCCTGCCTGTTCCACATGTTTTTTATGAAGCCTGTTAACTCGCTTAACTTTTTTTAAAACGTGATTTCCGAGGTTTATACTATCATCAACTGTTGCAGACTGAGAGAGGTCTAATAAAGTTTTTGCTAGTAGAGGGTCTTTATCATCGATACTTACCCCTCCTATTAGGTCAGATTCGTTTTCCTTGTTGGCGATTAATTTTGCAAATGCGCTAGTGGCTCCTTTTTCTGATAAGGCAAAAATTGATGACCCTCTAACACTTCTTTTGGTAAATGCATCGGCATGTATTGAAATAAAAATATTAGCCTTTATTTTTCTTGCCTTTTTTACTCTAGCAGCCAAAGGAACAAAATAATCACCATCCCTAATCAAGACTGCTTTCATGTTTTTTTCCCTGTTAATTAATACTTTAAGTTTTTTTGAAATTTGAAGATTAATATCTTTTTCAAGTGTACCCCCTTTCCCTATAGCTCCAGGGTCCTCTCCTCCATGACCAGCATCAATGGCGACTATAATTTTATTGATTTTTTCTTTTTTCTTAACAATAATTTTTTCAGCTTTAATAATTTCATCGGGAGGATTTTTTGTGCGCGACGTAACTGTATCTTTTTTTAACTCCAATTGCCTCAAAAGCACTGCAATGCTGTCCTGATTTTCTGGATAGAAATCAATAACAAGCCTATTTTTATATGGATTAATTGGCTTTAATGAAAAAATTTTAATTCGTGCCTGGCCCTTAAGATCAATAACGATTCTTGTGACATTTGGAGTGAATTGGGCAACCCTAATATTCTTAATATTAGGGTCTTTTCCTGATAACTGAGAAGGAAGTGCCTTTATTACATCATTTATGGCAATACCTTTAAGGTCAATCACTACCCTTTCCGGGTTCTTTAGAATCATTTGATCGTTACTTAAAGGTGCAATCGATTCAATCGTGATTCTGGTATATTCTTGCGCAGGCCATATCCTTACAGCATTAATATCATTTTTTGAATATGCTTTACTAGTAACGATAAGTAAAAATAGAATTAAAAATAGGCTTACATTAACTCTTTTATACATTTGACCCCTTTTGGTGTACGTGCTGTAATTAAGACTTTTCGTTTGTCACTGCTAACATAATAGAAATTAATCCTCAAATCACAAATTGGTAAATATGGATGGCCTTTTTCTGGCCATTCAATTAAATTAATATTCTCTTCATCTATAAACTCATTAAATCCTGCCTCATGCCACTCTTCAGAGCTTTTAAAGCGATATAAATCAAAATGGTTAACAGTATAGGAAACAAGGTTATATTGCTCAAGAAGGCTATAAGACGGACTTTTCACTATACCATCAAAGCCTAATTCATTAATTAAACTTCTTGCGAAGGATGTTTTCCCAGAACCAAGATCACCAGATAAGTAAATTAACATGCCAGGACATACTTTATTGGCAATCTTTTTTGCTAGTTCATGCGTATTTTTTTCACTATTTAGACTAATTGAGGGAACATTTATCATAGTTTTAGTTTATTATTTTTCCATATGAATGATAAATTAAAGTCGAATGCTTTTGCAAAAAAAATTAAGGATTGGGGCAATGAATTAGGCTTTAATCATGTCGGTATAACCGATGCTAACCTAAAAACCCAAAAAGAGTCCTACCAGGAATGGATAAAATTAGGATTTCATGGGGACATGGATTATTTGAAGCGCCATCAAGATCTAAAATTTTCGCCAGAAATACTTGTCGAAGATACAATTAGTATCATTTCCGCCCGTTTAGACTACATGCCCCTTGAAGAGAATACCTTATCTGTTCTAAAAGATAAAAATCGTGCGTACATATCTAGGTATGCTCTTGGAAGAGATTACCATAAGGTTGTAAGATCTAAGTTAAAAAAACTTGCGGAAAAAATTAAAACAGAAGCCAGTCATCACTCAACAAATATACGAGTTTTTACTGACAGTGCCCCTGTTCTTGAAGTTGGGATTGCAGAAAAAGCAGGATTAGGCTGGAGAGGAAAACATACGTTATTACTTAATAAAGACCATGGCTCATGGTTTTTTCTAGGCGAAATTTATACCAATCTTCCGCTCCCATATGACGATGCAGTTAAATCGCATTGTGGTACATGCTCAGCTTGTATAGATATATGCCCAACAAAAGCAATCATTGCTCCATACAAACTTGATGCTAGAAAATGTATATCTTATTTAACTATAGAAAATAAGAATGAAATACCAATAGAGTATAGAAAAGCAATAGGGAATCGCGTCTATGGATGTGATGACTGTCAATTGGTTTGCCCTTGGAATAAGTATGCAAAATTAACAAATGAAAAAGATTTTCTGGTTAGGCACGACCTGAATAATTTATCATTAATCGACAGCTTTAAATTTTCTGAAGAAGATTTTAATAATATTTTTAAAGGAAGTGCTATTTATCGGATTGGGTATCAACAATGGTTAAGGAATATTGCTGTTGGTTTAGGTAATGCTCCTAAGAGTGATGAAATCATTGAAGTTTTAAAATCTAAGCTTGGGGCCTCGACTGCCCTTCTAAGGACACATATTAGCTGGGCTCTTGATCAACATAAATAATTCTTCACCCTCTACATTTTAATCAAGAAAGTTTGCTACAATTACACCCTATTCAAATAAATAAAAAATCTCTTCTGCAATATGACATCAATAATAAATAGTGACGCATGGGTTGCTCTAGTCAACCACCACAAATCAATTAAGTCTGCTGAAATGCGTTTCCTCTTCAGCGAAGACGAAAATAGATTTAATAATAATCATATCCAATATGATGATTTGCTTATTGATTATTCTAAAAATCGTATTACCAAAGAAACACTCCCTTTACTTACAAATCTTGCACATGAGGCAAACCTTGATCTATGGAGAGATAAATTATTTTCTGGTGAGAAAATTAATTTTAGTGAAAATCGGGCTGCGCTTCATACCGCATTAAGAAATAAATCAAATACACCTATAATATCTGATGGAAAAGATTTAATGCCGGAAATAAATGCCTCCATTACTAAAATGGGCAATTTCTCAGATTCTATAAGATCAGGAGAATGGAAAGGATTTACCGGTAAAAGAATTAAGACAATTGTAAACATTGGTATTGGTGGGTCAGATCTTGGGCCAGAAATGGTTTGTAAGGCATTAGGCCCGTATGGAGCAAAAAATATTGTGCCTTTATTTGTATCAAACGTCGATGGAGCAGATTTAGCTCAAACGCTAGAACAATGTGACCCAGAGACAACACTATTTATTGTAGCTTCGAAAACTTTTACCACACAAGAAACAATGACAAATGCATTTTCTGCTAGAGATTGGTTAGTTGCTAAGCTAAAAGATCCTGCAGCAACTAGCAAGCATTTCGTTGCAATTTCCACAAATAAAATGGCAGTGGAGGCTTTTGGAATTGCGGCGGATAATATATTTAAATTTTGGGATTGGGTTGGTGGAAGATATTCCTTATGGTCATCTATTGGCCTATCAATCGCAATATTTATTGGTATAGATAACTTTAAAGAGCTCTTAGCCGGAGCAAATGATATAGATAACCACTTTAAAACGGCACCACTAGAGGAAAATATTCCTGTAGTTCTTGCTTTAATTGGCATTTGGAATATCAATTTCTTTAACTTTACAACCCATGCAATTTTACCTTATGATCAAGGCTTGTCCTTACTGCCTCCCTATCTTCAACAGCTAGACATGGAAAGTAATGGTAAGTTTATTGACAGAGAGGGCAAGCAAGTACGTCTAAATACTGGCCCAATATTATGGGGAGACTCTGGAACTAATGGTCAGCACGCCTTCTATCAATTAATTCACCAGGGCACAGAAATTGTTCCAACAGATTTTTTGATGCCGATTCATTCACATTACAAAATAGGTGAAAATGGGGATGGACATCATAAGATTCTAATATCTAATTTTATTGCTCAGACTAAATCCCTAATGCTTGGAAAAACTGAGGAAGAAGCTAGGAATGAAATGCTAGAGCAAGGACTTCCTAAAAAAGATATTGATTTATTAGCAAGTCATAAATCATTTATGGGTAATCGACCATCAACTTCAATTTTATTTGACAAGTTAGATCCTAAAACTCTGGGCCGTGTAATTGCAATTTATGAACATAAGATTTTTGTGCAAGGTATTATTTGGAATATCAACTCTTTTGACCAATGGGGTGTCGAATATGGCAAGCAGATTGCCTCACTTGTACTACCCGAATTAAAAAAGAAGACGGCAACAACTACCTTTGATTCGTCAACAAATAATCTTATAAACTACACTAAAAAAAATTTATAAGTATCTATTTTAAAACAAAATTATTAAATAATTTTCCTTTTATTTCAGCCCCTATACTAACCCCTAATTGCTTAGCGAATCGATCAGCAAAAGTTTCATAGGTCGTGAAATCTTCAATTCTTTCATGACCAATAATTTCGCGGGCAACATAGTCAACATTACCTATATAGTCCGACAAGCCTAACTTTATTGATTTTTCTCCGCTCCAAAAGAGACCTGAAAAAATTTCATCCCCAGATACTAGCCTTGCCCCTCTTCCATCCTTAACAACATTGATAAACTGCTGATGAACCTGGTCTAACAAAGACTGAACATGGGCCTTTTGTTCTGGATTTACAGGTGAGAATGGATCTAATGCCCCCTTATTTTTACCGGCTGTCATTAATCTTCTTTCAATTCCAAGTTTGCTGATAGATTGTTCGAACCCAAATCCATCCATCAAGACACCTATTGAGCCTAGAATGCTGGCTTTATCTACAAAGATGGAGTCGGTAGCCACCGCTACATAATAAGCCCCTGATGCACATATATCTTCAACTACAGCATAAATTGGTATTTTCGGGTTTAGAGATTTAAGTCGTTTAATCTCATCGTTCATAATACCAGCCTGAACAGGGCTACCTCCTGGGCTGTTAATGGAAAGAATAATACCTTTGGTGCCAGGATTGGCATATGCATCATTTAAATTCTGTTTAAAATCACTTGCATTCGCTTCAGATTGACTACTTATTTCACCGTTTATAGATATTAATGCTGTAAAGTCGCCTGTTGCAGCAATTTTATTGTCATTGCTTGAGACAAAAAAGAACAAAAGGATTGAGAGGTATATTAGTGTGGCTAATTTAAAAAATATTCCCCAGCGCCTAGAAATTTTTTGTTCAACAAAGGCTGTCTGAGAAATTTTCTCTAAAGCCTTATTTCCCCAATTTTCATTTTCTGCCATCTTTAATTATTCCTCTAATTATTTACAATTATTTTATCAGCTTGCTCTTCGAATGCTATTTTTTTTAATTTTTTCCCTTGGCAAGGACCAGAAATACAATTACCATCTTCTGGATTATATAGTGCTCCGTGAGTTGCACACACTATAAGTCTACCCTCATCATCCAAAAAGTCATTTTCCTTCCAATCTAACTCTACTTCAAGATGCATACATTGATTTTGATAAGCATAAAAATTACCCTGATAATGAATAACAAAGCCTGACAATTTAATTCCTCCTAATTCATAATCAAATCTTACTGTTGAGGATTCTGATGTAAATTGATTTTTATAAATTATCAGCATTTATTAGTTATTCATTCCTCATAATCCATTCGAATACTTCATAAACGTTATCTGCTATTGCTTTAGGCTTATATTTTACTAAGTCTTCATTGCTGCGAGCTCCAAATGTTACGCCCAGAGAATCGATGCCTGCATTATTTGCCATTTCAAGATCGTAAGTCGAGTCGCCAATTATAAGCGCCTCATTCTTTTCAACGATATAAAAATCTAATATTTCATTGGCCATTTGTGGATGCGGTTTAGAAAAGCATTCGTCCATCGTTTTTGTAATGCCAAATAACGACCCCAATCCAGATTGATTAAGAGCAATATCAAGACCCCTTCGGCTCTTACCTGTTGCTATGGCTAAGTTATACCCCCGTCTTCTAAGATCTTTTATGCCAACTTCAATGCCATCAAATAAAGATACTTCATTGATATTTTTTAGATAAGAATTTTTATATAGCCCTTGTAGCTCTGTTAATTCTTCTTTATTCAAATAATCAAATAATTTATAAAATGCCTGGTCAAGACCTAGCCCAATTACTGAGAATATCTTTTTTTCATCTGTAAGGGTAATGCCTTTAATTAATGCAGCTTCCTTTATTGCCCTTACAATTAATCCAGTTGAGTTAACAATTGTGCCATCCCAGTCGAATATTATTACCTTATATTTTTTACTCATTTCAATGTATCAATTTTATTAAATTCTTTTGGTGTTGGGGCTATGAAATGCACTTCTTCCATAGTGATCGGATGGGTAAAAGCAACTTCTGATGCATGAAGGAACATGCGGTTCAATCCAACCTTCCGTAATTTTTTATTTAACTCAAAGTCTCCATATTTTTGATCGCCTACTATTGGAAACCCAAGATGAGAAAGGTGAACTCTAATTTGATGGGTGCGTCCTGTAATTAACTTTACCTGAAGAAAAGTAAATCCTTTGAAATTCTTTTTAAGGAAAAAAATAGAGCGAGATTTTTTAGCTTTTAGTGAAGAATTTGAATCGTCGACAACAGATACTTTCTTTTGCCCATCAACATCAGAGCTCTTTAGGAGATTCAAATCAACAATCAGTTGTTTTTTATTCCACTCACCATGGACAATTACTTCGTACTTTTTGTGCATCGATTTATTACGCATTTGCTTATGAATACCTACTAAAGCTAATCTTTTTTTTGCAACCAATAAAGCTCCAGAGGTATCCTTATCAATACGATGGACTAACTCAAGAAATTTAGCGTCGGGTCTTGATTGCCTTAAAAGCTCAATAACGCCAAAATTAATCCCACTTCCACCATGAACTGCTATGCCTTGTGGTTTATTTAAAACAATAAATGCGTCATCCTCAAATAGGATGGCTTTTTCAATATCAGTTAATTGTGACTTATTAGCAGACGTAGGAGCAAAAGTATCTCTCTGCTTATAAGAAACAGGAGGGATCCTAACTGAATCATCAATAGATAACCTGAAATCAGTTCGAATTCGTTTTTTATTTACTCGAACTTGTCCGCTTCGCAGTAATTTATATACGTGACTCTTTGGAACATTTTTTAGTATTTTTAGTAAAAAATTATCAATTTTTTGACCTTCGCTACCTTCGTCAATTATCTGATATCTAACATTATTTTTATTCTCGAGACGCATAATTTAGTTTTCTTTTAATGATTTATCACATATACTTAATTTGTTCAGATATCTTTAAATTTATTAAAGAGAAAAACAATTCTGAATTATACATAAACAAAAGAATTCACGGTTAGTGCTGCTCACCTTTAATAAGAAGCAGGCTTAAATAAAAAAGATTTTTATAATAGAATTTTAATAAATTAATAGATTTTTAGAAAATAAAAGTTTTACATAAAAAATTAGATGCTTAGAGCCCAATATCTGTCAAATAAAACTTTGACACGCTGCGCTGTACCTAGTTTGTTTAAATAAATTTATAGGAATTCCTTTATCTAAAATCTTCATAAATAAATGGAGATAATGTAATGAAAAGGATGTTATTTAATGCGACACAGTCTGAAGAGTTGCGAGTTGCAATTGTAAATGATAATAAATTAGAAGATTTAGATTTCGAGCGTGGCAACAAAGAGCAACGTAAAAGTAATATTTACAAAGCTACAATAACAAGGGTTGAGCCCTCATTAGAGGCCGCATTCGTTAACTATGGTGTAGACCGTCATGGGTTCCTTCCATTCAAAGAAATATCGCCAGAATATTATTCCAAAAAAACTAGAAAAAAAGACATATCAATAAAAGACGTTGTTTCAGAAGGTCAAGAATTAATTATTCAGGTAACCAAAGAAGAGCGAGGTAATAAAGGCGCTGCGCTTACCTCATACCTTTCATTGGCAGGTCGTTATATAGTTTTAATGCCAAATAATAATGATGGTGGTGGAATTTCACGAAGAATTGAGGGTGAGGAAAGATCAAGCTTCAAGGATGTACTTTCTCAAATTAAAATTAAAAAAGGCACAAGTGTCATTGGAAGAACAGCGGGTATTGGGGCGACTGTTGAGCAAATACAATGGGATCTAGATTACTTGTCACAACTATGGGATGCCATTGAAAATGCAGCAAATGCTCAAGAAGGACCTTTCCTTATTTACCAAGAAAGCAATCTAGTAATTAGAGCTATTCGTGATTATTTTTCAACTGACATCGAAGAAGTGTTAATTGATAAAAAGGAAATTTACGACCAGGCTCTACAATTTATGAGTCATGTAATGCCCAGTTTTTCTGAAAGAGTAAAATTATATGATGAAGACATATCTCTGTTTACAAAATTTAATATTGAAAATCAAATTGAATCTGCATTCTTAAGGGAAGTTCAGCTTCCTTCTGGTGGAGCAATTGTAATCGACCACACTGAAGCCTTAGTTTCTGTTGATGTAAATTCTAGTAGATCAACGAAAGGCAGAGATATTGAATCCACAGCATATAACACAAATCTTGAGGCCGCCGAAGAGCTCGCTAAACAATTAAGATTTAGAGATATTGGGGGCTTAATAGTTATTGATTTTATTGACATGGAGAATTCAAAACACCAGAGAGAGGTTGAGAATAGAATTAGAGATGCCCTAAAACAAGACAAAGCTCGAATTCAGATTGGTAAAATTTCAAGATTTGGATTACTAGAGCTTTCCAGACAAAGACTAAGACCTAGTATAGGAGAATCAGTTAATGGAGCCTGTCCAAGGTGCCAAGGAACTGGAAGAGTTCGTGATATACAATCTACCGCACTATTCATATTTAGACTTATTCAGGAAGAGGCAAACAAAGAAGGTAATCAATCTATAGCTATTCAGTTACCTGTTGAGGTCGCGACCCTCCTCCTTAATGAAAAACGAAAAGAAATTGTTGATATTGAGAGCAAGACAGGTAATGAAGTTGTAATTATCCCTAATAAATATCTAGAAATTCCTAAATATGATTTACAAAAATCATCAAAAAAACTTGGTAAGGCTAGTTATGCAGTTGTTGAGCCTCCACTTGAGGAAGAAAGTAAAGTTAATGAGAAAGTTAATAAAGAAGAAAGGTTGGAGCCTGCAGTTAAGGCAATAATGCCGACAAGGTCTACTCAAAAAGGAAAGAATTCTTCAATCTTTGGTTTCTTTAAAAACCTAATTACTAATGGGTCTAATGATCTAGATACAAAGGTAATCAATGAATCGCCAGATCAAGAAACTACAATCAAGACAAATGAAAATGAGAACGAGAAGTTTAATAGGCCGATTAAACCGAAGAATAATAGAAATAGGAATAGGAATAGGAGGCCTAATAATGCATCAAATAAATCAGGGTATGATTCTAATGTTAACCAAAACAACAATACGGCTAATGAGCAAGTAGAAAAAAATACAACTTCAGCTCTTGATAATCGAAAAGTACCTAATAAAGAAAGGTCTAAAGTAAAAGAGGCTGTACCAATTAAACCTCATACTGATAATGCAGCTACTAATTTAACTGCAACAACTAGTCCAGCAGTTAAACCAAAACCTAAAAGACAGCCGCTGCCTAAGGTAGATCTCGCTAAAATAGGTTTAAGTTTGGTTGAAACTAAACAAATTAAACCAAGTGAAGGTGGAGTAGTAGAGACAAAGAAACCAATAAAGAAAAAAGTAGCAGGATGGCAAAAGAAAACTAAGGACATTGCTACTGGAAAAATAGAGATGGTTGAAACAAAAAAGAAAACTACAAAACCTAAATTGGTTACAAAGGCTAAACCAGCTGCAAAATCTAAACCAGTTACAAAGGCTAAACCAGCTGCAAAATCTAAACCAGTTACAAAGGCTAAACCAGTTACAAAGGCTAAGCCAGTTACTTCAAAATAAGGTTAAAAAGATGCCAGCCTAAAAATGCCAGTATCAATGAACCAAAAACATGGCCAAGCATTAAGAAAATCGCAATTACTTGCTGATCTTTATTAAATAAATGAAAGAGATCAGCAGTAAATGCTGAAAAAGTAGTAAGCCCCCCTAAAAATCCAATGTTAATAATAATCTTTAATTCTTCGCTCATGTATGAAAGTGATTGAAAGTAAGCAATAGAGCAACCCATTAGAAATCCTCCCAGTAAATTAACGGCGAGAGAACCGTATGGAAGACCAGGAAAAATATAATGGCAAAAATACCCAATAACCCAACGAGCCCAAGCACCAAAAGCGGATGCTATCCCTACCAGTAAAAAATTTGTTGGAGTAAACATTTTATATTTTTATGAAATGTTCTCTGTAATATTTTAGCTCTTCTATGGATTCTAATATGTCAGCTAACGCTTCGTGCTTGCTCTTTTTTTTGAAGCCACTAATTAACTCAGGCTTCCATCTCTTGGCTAACTCCTTAAATACACTCACATCTAAATTCCTGTAATGAAAAAAACTTTCTAATTGAGGCATATGTTTAGCCATAAATCTTCGATCTTGACAGATTGTATTCCCACACATAGGAGATTTGCCCTTTTCGATATATTGACCCATAAATTCAATGAGCTGATGAGTGGCCTCTTCCTCTGTCACATTTGAATTTTTTACCTTCTCGATAAGGCCTGATTTTCCATGTGTAGACTGATTCCAGGAATCCATTCTAGATAAAACCTCATCACTTTGATGGATAACTATAACTGGACCCTCTCCAATAATTGTCAGATAAGGGTCAGTTATAACTAGGGCAATTTCAAGAACCTTATCAGTTTCTGGGTTTAGGCCACTCATTTCCATATCAAGCCATATTAAATTATTATTGTTTTTACTCATCATGATTTCCATTAAAGTTCTTTATAAATAGACAGATTAACTTACTTTTGTTTGCGTTTTGATTCACAATGTATCCTTTTCAAGATTAGAACATCATTATGGCTTCAACATTTCAATTTTTATTTTTATTTTTAATAATTTTTACAGTCTTGGTACAAATATGGCTATCTACTAGACATATTAGCCACGTCAAAATTAAAAGAAGCAATGTGCCTGGTGCATTTAAATCTATCATCAAATCAAAAGACCATCAAAAAGCTGCAGATTATACTATAGCAAAGTCTAAATTGAATATTATTGACCTTATAGTACAAGCAGTCTTTCTTTACCTTCTAACTATAGGTGGTTTGATAAACTGGCTTAATATCTATATTTCTAATCTAGATTTAAATAGCCTTATTTCCGGATCACTTGTAATAATATCAGTAATGATTTTATCTTCATTAATTGATCTACCCACCAATCTTTTTAAAATTTTTAATATTGACGAAAAATTCGGCTTTAATCGAATGACGCTTAAAGTATTCATTCTTGATGGAATAAAACAATTACTACTGTCTGTGGTAATTGGTATTCCAATACTCTTTTCCTCCCTTTGGATTATCGGTAATTTAGGTGGCTTTTGGTGGCTTTGGTTATGGGTATTTATTAGTGTCTTTAATTTTGCCATGTTGTCTTTATACCCGCTTTATATTGCGCCTTTATTCAATAAATTTAAGCCTCTTGGAGACACTGATCTTAAAATTAGGATAGAAAAGTTATTAGCTAGGTGTGGCTTTAAATCAAGCGGGCTTTTTGTTATGAATGGTTCTCTTAGGAGTAATCATGGGAATGCGTACTTCACTGGCTTTGGAAAATCAAAAAGAATTGTATTCTTTGATACGTTGCTTGAAAAGTTATCCCCAGATGAGATCGAGGCTGTTCTAGCCCATGAGCTTGGTCACTTTCATCATGAGCATGTTAAAAAAAGAATCGCCCTTATGTTCTTGATAAGCTTTCTCGGTCTTTATATTTTAGGTAGTCTAAAAGAAAGTACATGGTTCTATGAAGGGCTTGGTGTATATAGCCTAAATGATGCGAATGCTATTCTATTGTTCTTACTTGTATCTCCGTTATTTGTCTTTTTTATAAGGCCCGTTCTTGCTTATTACTCAAGAAAAAATGAATTCGAAGCTGATAAGTATGCTTGTAAATTTTCCAAGCCCATTCATCTTAAACAGTCATTAATTAAACTTTATCGAGATAATGCATCAACACTAACGCCTGACCCTTTACATTCTGCTTTTTATGACTCTCATCCACCAGCATTAATGCGTATTAAAGCAATAAATAGTTTATAGCCATGGAAATTACAACTAGAATGGAGTTTGATGCAGGACATAGAATCCCTGGGCACAAAAGTACATGCAAAAATCTTCATGGCCATCGTTACGCAATTGAGGTAACCATCAAAGGTGAGATAATTGAGCAAGAGCAAGCTTCAGAATTTGGTATGGTTATGGATTTTAAGGATGCGAAGGACTTAATTAAAAGCACTATTGTTGATCGCTGGGATCATGCTTTTATCGTTTACGAAAAAGACTACGAGGTTGTAAATTTTCTAGGTACCCTAAAGAATCACAAAACAGTCATATTACCTAAAGTACCAACCGCTGAAAATATGGCATTAATAGCATTTGATTCGCTCAAAGAGGCTTTTACAGAAAGATATAACAAATCAATAATACCATTCAAAGTTAGGCTGTATGAAACTCCTAACAATTGGGCTGATGTTGGGTAGGATTTACCAATCGATGGTGCTCTTAAGTGATAACTTAAAATTATTATGCAATCCTAACTCTTTCTCAGTTGGTTTAATTACGCTTAATTTTTTTTGGTCTATGGGCGCTAATTTAATCTCAGTATTTTCATCAGTAAAATTAATTGGAAAAGCTTCCTGCCCTCTTGTTAGAGCTAAAAATACTTCACCTAATAACTCTGCATCTAATAATGCTCCATGAAGAGTTCTTTGGGAGTTATTGATCCCATAAGCCCTACAAAGAGCATCTAAATTATTTCTCTGTCCAGGCCTACTTTCTTTTGCTAACTTTAAACTGTCTGTAACCTTAAAGCAGCTTTCTTCAATTTTATTTTTTTCAATTTTTCCCAGCTCCATATTTAAAAATCCTATATCAAAAGGAGCATTATGAATTATAAGTTCAGCCCCTTCGATAAATGACAAAAAAGCATCGCTGATATCATTAAATAAGGGTTTATCTTTTAAAAAGTCTAAGGAGATTCCATGAACCTCCTTAGCTGCAGCATCAATATCTCTTTCTGGGTTTAAATAGGTATGAAACCGATTATGTGTTTGTTGGCGATTTTTCATCTCAATAGCAGCAATCTCAATAATACGATGCCCCTGATTAGGATCAAGTCCTGTTGTTTCAGTATCTAGGAAAATTTGCCTCATTGCTGAGTTACCTCAATAGCACCAAGATTAGCTAAAAAATCTGCCCTATCATTCTCAGGATGGCCCGAGTGACCTTTAACCCATATCCATTCAATTTTATGTAATGAAGCCAATGAGTCCAAAATTAACCATAAATCTTTATTCTTAACGGGTTTTTTATTACTTGATATCCAGTTATTATTCTTCCATCCTCTTATCCACTCAGACATTCCTTTAAGCACATATGTTGAATCAGTAAAGATTGTTAAAGGGCACTTCTCCTTACCAATAACTTTCAATGCTTCAATCACAGCAGATAATTCCATCCTATTGTTTGTGGTTTGATTTTCACCTCCATATATTTCTTTTTTATCATTATTTTCAATGATAAGAGCACCCCAACCACCTGGGCCTGGATTGCCCTTACATGCTCCATCTGTATATATATTTATCATAAATTCCCTTTATTTATTACTATGGATAATTTCTTCGTCCTAATCCACTTTGGCTTAATAGGTGTAACACTAGATTCAATTTTTTTTGCAGAAATAAAATATATATTACCAAAGAGCGGAAGCCATCTTGCGCCAATACTCTCAAAAGATTCCTTAAAATTCATAACTTCATTGTTAAAAATAATTTGGTAATTACTAATTTTTGCCTGCTCTATTGTAAAACCAGCAGAAATTAAAGACTTTTGAACTGAATTAGGTGATATAAAATTACCATTCCAAGGGGCTATATTTTCAAAACCAAATACCTTTCTTAAACCTGCAAAGCTATAAGGGTTAAATGAAACAAACACCGCATAACCCCCTGGAATTATAACTCTATATAATTCATTAAAAAATAATTCAGCATTAAAGGTTTGTTCAATAATATGTGGGCTAATAATTAAATCTACTGAGTCTGCACTAATTGGTAGAGCACAATTAAAAAAGGAAATATTTTGATGTTTTCCACCAGTGAATAAATGTTTTGCAATTCTACTTTTAGCTAAAAAATTACAATCATAACTACCAAGTTGAATTGCAAAATAGCCAAATTTATCTTTTATAAGGCTTTCAATAATAGACTGCTCTGTTAAAAGCAATTGTTTACCAATTGGAGAATTAAACCAACTCATTTTCTATAAAAAAAATACAAAAACATAGTACACTTAATGACAATATGCATATATCCATACCGGAAAATTTACCTTCTACTATATTACCAATAAAGGCCTTTAAAGATAACTATATTTGGATTATTAGTCGAAATGATTTTGCTGTAATAGTAGATCCCGGGGAATCATCTCAAGTAATTGAATTTATTAATAAAAATGATATGAAGCCTGAAGCAATATTAATAACACACAAACATTTTGACCATATCAATGGTATAAAAAAACTTTTAGACTATTATCCTGCTATTAAGATATATGGTCCCGCTAAAAGTAACTTTGATTTTCCTTATAAATCAGTCAAAGAAAATGATATTGTTACAATGAATCAATCGAAGTTAAGATATAAAGTAATTGAGATACCAGGCCATACTTTAGATCATATTGCCTACCTTGACACAGATCTAATATTTTGTGGGGACACCCTATTTGGCTGTGGTTGTGGAAAATTATTTGAAGGGACGCCAGAACAGATGTTTAGCTCCCTCCAAAAAATTAAAAGCCTAAACGTGGCAACAAAAATTTATTGCGGTCACGAATATACATTAAATAATATAAGGTTTGCTATGACAGAAGAAGTTAACAATTTAGATTTATCTGTTCGATATCAAAAAATAAAAAATAAAAATTTAACCTTACCTACGTTGCTCTCAGAAGAGCTTGCAACCAATCCATTCCTTAGGGCTGTTGATAGTGATGAGTTTAAAGAGATTAGAGGACGAAAAGATGCGTTTTAAAGTAATTAACCTTATTCAGATTATTGTTCTCTTGTCAGTCTTTCTCCTTCCTAATTCATCATGGCCACTGACTAATGTTGTTGGTGAAAAAATAATAATAATTGATTACAAAGCTATTAATACTGAAACGATTAACCCTAAAAATGGAGTAAGCTACGCGAATCCACCTCCACAAATAGAAAGTATTTGGCCTAGATTAAAGAATGGGTTCGCTTTCAAATCTAAGCCATCCAGAAAAGCAAAAAAAGTAATTAAAAAATATGAAAAATGGTATAAAAATAGGCCAGAGTACATCGACAGGATGCTTAATAGGTCAGAAAAATACCTATATCATGTAGTTGAGCAAGTTGAATTACGAGGGATGCCAACTGAAATTGCACTACTTCCAATGATTGAAAGCGCCTACAATCCATTAGCAAAATCTCGAATGAAGGCGATGGGTATGTGGCAATTTATTCCATCAACAGGTAAAGTTTATGGGTTAAAACAAAACTGGTGGAGAGATGATAGAAGGAATGTTATTGACTCCACTACAGCAGCACTCGATTACCTCGAAAAATTGTATGGGATGTTTGGGTCATGGGAGTTAGCATTAGCTGCATATAATGCAGGCGAAGGACGTGTAGGTAGGTCTATTAAAAGAAACAAAAAACTTAAGAGACCTACAGACTATTACAATATTAAGCTTCCAAGAGAGACAAGGAATTATGTTCCGAAATTATTAGCGATTAAAAATATTATTAATGATCCCGAAAAATATGGTCTGTTCATAACTGATATTGCAGACAAGCCTTATTTCGCTTCTATACCCCTTCCAAAAGAGATTGATACCGACTTAATTGCAGAGTTAGCTGAAATTCCAATGGAAGAATTTCAATTATTAAATGCTCAGCACAAACGCCCACTCATGAGATCTGAGCATTACTCCCAAGAAGTGTTACTACCTATAAACTCAATAGAAACTTTTCATAGTAATATGAAAAATTATGACAAACCCCTTGTAAGCTGGAAAACATACAAACCAAAGCCAGGTGAAAAAGTTTTTCAAGTCGCAAAAAAATTTGGTATTAATGCAAAGCTTCTGGCTCAGGTCAACCAAATTAGTCCGAGAAAGAGGTTCAGAAAAAATAGTATTGTTCTAATTCCTTCTGGAGATGTCTCAAAAACAAAATTTCCAATAAATAAGGATAGCCTGTTTAATTACTCGACAATTATTACACATCAGGTTAGCTCAGGAGAAACTCTAAGCCATATAGCAGATGACTATAAAATGTCTGTTAGAGATTTAATGGAATTTAACGAACTAAAGTCAACAAAGATAATCTCAGGTAGTACTTTAGACATTCCTAAGTAATATGCACTATATAAATATAAAACTGTATTCGCTTACGCTCCTTTATTGCTTATTATCTGGCTGCACTCAAGATAAGATTGATGAGTCAAATTATAAAAGTTATTATGATAAAGAGGATGGGGGCAGACTTATTAATGCAATGACTGGAGAGCCTAGCAACCTAATCGCAATGATTGCTGGTGACTCTGCATCATCGGCTATTGCCAACAATATTTTTAATTCATTATTAAAATATGATGAGTCACTTAATTACGCACCTGAAATTGCTGAAAGTTGGAATGTCTCGAATAATCAAAAAACTATAACTTTTAAAATTAGGGAGGGATTGTATTGGGCTGACGGTGAAAAGCTAACGAGCAGAGATGTAATGTTTACATGGAAATTAGTTACCGATCCAAATACCAGGACACCTTATGCTTCAGATTACCAATTAGTAAAAAAAGCGACAACACCAGACCCCCATACTTTCACAGTAACTTACGAAGAAAGTTATGCTCCTGCCCTTGATACTTGGACAGCATTACATATACTTCCAGAACACCTCCTAAAGAATGAAGATGTTAACAGCACCTACTTCTCAAGAAAGCCCATTGGTTCAAATTACTATAAACTTGACGACTGGAAAAGTGGTCAACACGTTTCGTTAACGCGCAATCCTCTAAGTATTAACGGTAAAGCAAATATTAACAATTTAATCTCTAGAATTATTCCTGATACGTCATCACAGTTCCTGGAATTAACTGCAGATAATATTGATTTAATGAATATAAATCCTATTCAATTCCAGAGGGTTTTTCCCAGCAGAGAAGATCTGCGAAATAAAATTGGTCTATATAAAGAATTAGGAAATGGTTATACTTATCTTGGTTTTAATCTAAAAAAAGAACCCTTTAATGATAAGCGGGTTAGAAGAGCGTTAAACTTCGCGATTGATAAAGATGAAATTATAAAAGGGGTTCTCCTTGGCCTAGGAGAACCTTTATCAAGTCCTTACAAGCCTGGAACACGCTGGAACAATACTAAATTAAAACCATACCCTTATGATAGCAACAAAGCTTTAGCTTTATTAAATGAGGCAGGATATATAAAAAATAAAGATGGATTATTAGAGAAGAATGGCAAGGTGCTTCGTTTTGAGATTTTAACCAACCAGAACAAACAGCGAGAAATGACAGCTGTAATAATCCAAAGACGATTAAAGGAAATTGGAGTAGATGTCTCGATTAGGGTAATCGAATGGGCTAGCTTTATTAATCAATTTATCAAAACGGGTGACTTTGATGTTGTTGTTTTAGGCTGGAGCCTCTCCCTAGATCCCGATCAATATAATATTTGGCACTCAACCCAACAAGGGCCGGGTCAATTTAATTTTTTAGGGTATGAAAATAAAAGAGTCGACAATTTATTGGAGCGGGGTCGTTTAGAGTTAGATGTAGAAAAAAGAGAAAAGATATACCACGAATTTTCAGATATATTACTTGAAGACTCTCCTATCGTTTATCTTTATGCAGGCTACGGACTCTCAGCTATTAACAACAGAGTTAGAGGCATTAAGAAACCCTCACCTCCAGCTGGTATTTACCATAATAGCTACGATTGGTTTATTCCAAAAATTCTCAGAAGAAATGAAATTTCAGATATCTAAATGATTACTTACCTAATAAAAAGAATTTTATGGATGCTTCCAATGTTAATAGGAATTAGTCTTATATCATTTTTTATAATGCACTTAGCTCCAGGCGATGTTACATCTACAGAGGCGTCTTTTAATCCAAAAGCCTCCGAAGAATCAAGGCAGAAATTGAGAGAAATTTATAATCTAGATAAGCCAGTTATCATTCAATATGGTTTATGGATAAAACGGATAGCACAGCTAGATTTTGGAAATTCTTTTGCTTCACACCAAAGACCAGTGCTATGGGAAACCAAAGATAATAATGGAAATATAACGAAAGGATTAATCCAGGAGGCCCTTCCAATAACTCTACTTATAAATTTACTTGGAATTACGGTTATCTTCTCGATCTCGATAATATTGGGCACCCTATCTGCAGTAAAACAAAATAGCTGGGTAGATAAATCAATTACTCTCTTTGTGTTCATTGGTTTTGCAATTCCAGGATTTTGGCTTGCTCTTCTATTGATGTACTGGACTGGGGTTAGCAATCAATGGTTGCCGATTTCTGGCTTACATAGCCTGAATTATGAAAACCTAAGTCTATTTGGCCAATTCACAGACCTAATGAAGCACTTATTTTTACCTGTATTCGTATCATCCTTAAGCGGTCTCGCTGGAATATCTCTTTATGTCAGAAATGGGATGTTAGAAATATTAAATCAAGACTTTATAACAACAGCAAGATCCAAAGGTCTTAATGAAAAAAAAATAGTATTTGTACATGCACTTAAAAATGCAATTCTTCCATTGATTACTATAATTGGTTTATCAATACCTGGCCTAATAGGTGGCTCAGTAATTTCTGAGTCAATATTTGCCATCCCTGGAATGGGAAAGCTATTTTACGATTCAGTGTTAATGAGAGATTTTCCAGTAATTATGGGGATCTTGACAATTGGATCAGTTCTAACATTGATAGGAAATTTAATTGCTGACCTAGGATATGCTTGGGCTGACCCAAGAATCAGAAAAGGAATTACAAAATAATGAAAAAAATTATTGGTAATTCACTCGCGTTAGCAGGTTTAATTATAATCACAATAGTTCTACTAGCAGCAATTCTTGCGCCAATTATTTCGCCATATGACCCTAATTTTATTGATATTGATTCAATTCTCATTGCTCCATCATATGACCATATTATGGGTACCGATGGTCTTGGTAGGGATGTTTTCTCAAGGATGCTCTATGGAGCCCAAATTTCATTACTTGTTGGTTTTGTAGCGGTTGGTATATCGACTGGCATAGGAATAATATTGGGTTCAATTGCTGGATTTTATCGAGGTTGGGTTGACTCATTTATTATGAGAATTGTTGATGTAGTGTTGTCTATACCTTCATTTTTTCTAATATTAGCTGTTATCGCCTTTTTAACCCCTTCTATATGGAATATCATGATCGTTATTGGATTAACTTCATGGATGGGTGTTACACGGCTTGTAAGAGCAGAATTTTTGAGTTTAAGAGGTCGTGAATATGTATTGGCTTCAGAAGCAATGGGATCCTCAGATATAAAAATAATTCTGTTACATTTACTGCCAAATAGCATGACTCCAATAATTGTTAGTTCGGTACTTGGAATTGCAAGTGCGGTTCTTGTTGAATCAGGATTGAGTTTTTTAGGGCTAGGTGTCCAAGCACCAACAGCTTCATGGGGCAATATTCTCACTGATGGAAAAGAATATATTCAGTTTGCTTGGTGGCTGTCATTATTTCCTGGATTGGCTATTTTATTTACAGTCTTAGGATATAATTTGCTAGGTGAAGGTCTTAGGGATTTACTCGACCCAAAAAATAAATAATAGGAGTTTAATAATGAGTTTTCTGAAAAATAAAAAGGTTTTAATCCTTGGTTTATTGAGTGATAGATCAATTGCTTATGGTATTGCATCGGCAATGAAAGCACAAGGTGCTGAGCTAGCCTTTACTTACCAGATGGAAAAACACCAAGGGCGAGTTGAAAAATTAGCTAGCAACTTTGGTTCAAATATTATTGTTCCCTGTGACGTATCAAGTGACGATCAAATTAACGAATTATTTCCAAAGTTAAGTAAGTATTGGGGGAAAATTGATGTTTTAGTTCATTCGATTGCTTTTGTTCCAAAAGAAGCCTTATCAGGAGACTTTGTAGAGCAAACAACAAGAGAAAACTTTAAAATTGCTCACGACATTAGCTCTTATAGCTTTACGGCTCTTGCAAAAGTCGCTATCCCATATTTAAATCCTAATGCTAGCTTATTAACATTGAGCTATCTTGGAGCAGAAAGAACAATGCCTAATTATAATGTAATGGGTTTAGCCAAGGCAAGCTTAGAAGCTAATGTAAGGTATATGTCACACAGTCTTGGTAATAAAGGTATAAGGGTAAACGCTGTTTCTGCAGGCCCAATAAAAACTCTCGCGGCATCAGGTATTGCAAATTTTGACAAAATGTATGACTTTAATGAGCGCCACGCAGCTCTTAAGAGGAACGTTACCATTAATGAGGTTGGGAATGCGGCGGCTTTTTTATGTAGTGACCTTGCCTCAGGAATAACTGGTGAAATTACCTATGTCGATGGTGGTATGAATATTACAGCTTCAGGCTCTATTGATTAAAAAAGGCAATATTAACGACTCGGTCATTAATAAGCGTTAATTCTACTCTTTTGTAGAGCTTTTTTGGGGAGTACTCTACAAGATTACTGTAGTACCACATCTCAACCTTGTCTTTTTTCCCTGGATTTGATTTGTCAGTCGTTGGTCGTCCAAGAACCGAACTAGCGCCCTTTGGCTTAATAGCTATTTCCTGTTTATCAGCTTTACCAAGATACTTTACTACTCGAGCCTTTGGCTTTCCACTGAAAACTGAAATAAACTCATCTTCGGTGAAAGTTCTTTTGGATTCAGCCATAATACTAAATGAAAAACTTACCATACCAAGAATTATTAATAACGACTTTATTTTTTTATACATACATTTCCTATCATTTTAATTAACTGTTAATTCTAAACCATCGTAGCCTGCATATACAGACTTTGGTAGTTTATTTTTAAGGTCATCATACTCGAAACTATGTGTCATATGAATTAAGTGTGTTTCCTTGGCATTAATCTTCTTAGCCATTTCAATGCTTTGATCAAAACCAAAATGTGTATAGTGCGGCTCATGCCTTAAGCAATCAAGAAGTAGAACATCTAAACCAGTCAAAAGTTCCAATGATTTATTAGGAATTTCTGAAACATCAGTAATGTAGGCCATGTTGCCAATCCGATAGCCATTAATCAAAGTCCTACCATGAAGAACTGGCACAGGAATTATTTCAGTATTAAATATATTGAATGGAGAGTCAATGATGTTAGCACTAAGAACTGGCTTATCCCAAAAACCATTTGGTTCAGCTATTGCATAATTAAATTTAAGTTTTAGTTGCTCAATAACCTCTTCATTTCCATATATAGGTATTTGTTTTTTATTAATTTGGCAAAAGGCTCTAAGATCATCAATACCATGACAATGATCAGCATGTATATGTGTGAACAATACTGCATCAACCACTCTAATGCCCTCCCTTAAAGATTGCTGCCTAAGATCTGGACTGGTATCAATTAATATATTTTTTCCATCATCTAAGGTAATCAAACTCGAACAGCGGGTACGATTATTTTTAGGGTTAGTTGATCGGCAGGTTTTACATAGGCAACCTACAACAGGAGTTCCAGCACTGGAGCCAGAACCAAGAATAGTTAACTTAAATGACATTTTGTGAAAAGATTTTTAAAATTTTCTGTGGTGGTTGCTGCAACCTCTTCAATCGATAAATTTTTAATCTCAGCAATTTTTTCTGCTACGAACAAAACATTAGATGGCTCATTTATTTTACCCCTATTAGGAACCGGTGCTAAATAAGGTGAATCTGTTTCAATCAAAATTCGGTCCATTGGCACTTTTTTTACAGTCTCGCGGAGATCTTGTGCATTTTTAAATGTAATAATCCCGGAAAAAGAAATATAAAAATTCTGATCAATAGCTTTCTTTGCCATATCATAGGACTCAGTAAAGCAATGCATAACACCTCCGGCAATATCAGCCCCTTCATCCTTCATAATACTTATAGTGTCTTCTTGAGCACTTCTTGTATGAATAATAAGTGGAAGGCCAGATTTAATAGCTGATCTGATATGTACCCTAAACCTTTCTCTTTGCCATGATAGATCACCTTTAAGTCTAAAATAATCTAACCCCGTCTCACCAATAGCCACAACATTAGGATTTATTGACAGTGATACAAGCTTATCAACTGTGGGCTCATTAATATCTTCGTAATCTGGGTGAACGCCAACAGAGGCAAAAATATTATCATAATTGTCAGCTAGTTCTAACACTCCTGGAAAATCATCAAGAGTAACGCTAACGCAGAGAGCGTTAGTTATTTTATTGGTATCCATATTGTCTAGTACGGTTTTAATATTATCACGCAACTCTGGAAAATTTATGTGACAATGAGAATCAATAAACATATTAGTATTAAATAAAAATTTTTCGGTAATCAATAAAGATTATATCAAGATTAATCTCTTTATTGACCGGAAATGTTGCATATAGTTTTACATCAATTAGCATTTTCTGAAATTTGAGCAAAGCTGATGTGTTTGAATTTCTAGCAAGCTTATTAATTATTAACTTTTCATTAAGAAAGTAATATTGTTGGCTGGTTAATTTAAACAAAAGTATATCGTACGCCCATTTCTGAAGAAGGTTGATGAGCCATAATAATCCATTAGAAAACCATCGCCCATGAATATCAGACAAATTAAAATTTTTTCCTTGCTTTAGAGAGTTAATAATCTCAATTAACAAAGGGTAATTTTCCTGCTCATTAATCAAAGCCAAGGGATTACCATTAAAAAGTTGTAAAAACGGCTTTAGGTCATTCTTATTAATACTTTTTAGTAAGTTAGTAGCATCTTCATATGAAGGTTTATAAAAGGGCTCGAGTCTTGAGCGACTCTTTATTGTCGGCAATAAACTACTTATGTCAGATGTGGTTAATATAATTACTGAATCATGAGGGGGTTCTTCTAGGATTTTTAGGAGGGCATTTGATGCAGACAAATTCATTTGATGTGCATCATGAATTATTGCAACCTTTCTACCATTTTTTTGGTGCGAGCTCAGCTCAAAAAAATTTTTAAGCTCTCTAATTGAATCTATATTAATGCTAACCTTTTTTTCTTCCAAAGAGCTATTGTTAATAGAAAATAAATCTGGGTGAGATTGAGTGTCAAACCACGAACAATTTTGACAAGTTCCACAATAGTCATCACCTTCGTTGGAGTTACTACAGATTAATTTTTTACTGACGATTGACGCAAAGTCATTTATTCCTGAATCACATGACCCATAAAGTATTAAACTATGCGGAAATCTTTTGGTATTGGAAAATAAGTTATCCCAGTTACCCTGATGCCATGGATATATATTCATATTACAAATATATCTAAAATTTTTGTAATCTCGTCTTGGATATCATTGATACACTTAGTGCTGTCAATAACATAAAAACGGCCCTTACTTTCATTTGCAATTTTTAGGTATTCCTCTCTGACTCTTTGATGGAATTCATAGTCTTGCTTTTCAAATCTATCAAGAGCCCTCGTATTATTTAGCCTTTCTATGCTTACCTTAACTGGTAGGTCAAATAGAAATGTTAGATCTGGCTCCAAATCTCCATGAGTGATTGTTTTAAGCTGCCCAATAACTGACCTAGCTACACCCTTTCCTCGGCTTTGATAAGCATAACTTGAGTCCGTAAAGCGATCACTAATAACCGTTACTCCACTTCTAAGATTAGGATGAATCACAAGTGAGAGATGTTCGTAGCGTGCCGCAAACATTAATAAAGATTCAGTAATTGGTGACATTTCATCATTAAGTAATATTTCTCGAATTTTTTCTCCTGTATCTGTCCCGCCAGGCTCACGAGTTACTATATATTCAAGTGATTTTAATTCAAAGTAAGATTTTATAAAGTCTATATGAGTACTTTTACCTGCGCCATCAACCCCCTCTAACGTTATAAATTTAGCCTTTTTCATTTTCTTTGATACTTTCTGACTGCTCTATTATGCTCAGATAAGGTCCTTGAAAAATAATGGGTTCGATCACCTTTAGCTACAAAATAGAGTGCATCAGTTTTTTCTGGATTAAACGCTGCAATTATTGAATTTAAGCTTGGAGTAGAAATAGGAGAAGGAGGGAGGCCTCTTCGCGTGTATGTGTTGTACTTATTAACTTCTCGTAAATCTGATTTACGGATATTACCGTCATAACGATGTCGCATACCATAGATTACGGTTGGGTCACTTTGAAGGGGCATATTAATATTCAACCTATTAACAAAAACTCCGGCAACCATCTGGGCCTCAGCTTTAATGCTAATTTCTTTTTCGATGATAGATGCCATAATAAGTGCCTCATACATGGTTTTATAAGGGAGGTCTAAGTCACGATTATCCCATAAGTACTTAAGCTTCTCTTTCATTACTTTATAGGAATTCTTTAAAATTTCTAAATCTGAAGTATTTTTATAAAAGTGATAACTATCAGGGAAGAAAATACCTTCCGCAGTTGGTTCTTTTGCAGAAATAATATTCAGGATATCTTTTTCCTTGTATGAGGTAAGCTCATGCTTAATATGTTTGTTGCTTTTTAATTCTATAATTAAATCGCTAAACGTTTTACCTTCAATAAATCTAATAGAATAAAGTGCTTCACGGCCATCGGCAAGTATCCTTAAAAGTTCATAAGGCGTTATTGATTTTTCGAGCTTATAGTGTCCTCGCTTAAGGCTTTCTGTCTTACCAAAAATATAGCTAAAAAATTTAAATCGAAATGAGTCTTTTAATACCTTCATTTCTATTAACTGATCTGTAATTTGACTAAGGTTTTTCCCTGAATCAATTTCAAATGTTGCATTTTCTTCTGATATATTTAATGGAATAAAGAAATAACTTAAAAACCATACTAATAAAATTAAAAAAATTATAGAAAATTTTCTTTTATTAATTAAATTAATGCTACGAAATAAATTCAAAAATTTTGTTGATGTCATATGCTAATTTAAATGATTTCCATGTTTTATTCTTAATTTTTCGAATTGGGATGGCTCCTATTAAAGAGTTTGTAATAACCACCTCATCTGATTTTATTAACTCACTTAATAGAATCTTCTTTGTTTTTACTTTATATCCCATATGTCCGGCATTATTTAAAATAATTCTTTTTGTAACACCAGAAACACCAGACATATTCTGGATGGGAAGATATAAATAGTCATTAACCCTCATAATAATTGTACTACTGATACATTCATTAACATATCCATGATTATCTAATAGAATTCCATCGAAATTTCCCTCCTCTAACTCCGTTTTTGCTAAAACATTTTCTAGTCTATTTAAATGTTTTATCCCAGAGAGCATAGAATTTTCAGAGAGTGTTTGTTTGCATACTTGCAAACAAACACCTTCCGTGACTATTTTTTTTCTAATAGGTACAAATGTATTTTTAAGTAATATTCGTGTGCATTTAATATTTTTTTTGAATTGATACCCTCGTTCAGATACACCACGAGTAACTATAAATTTCCCAACGAAATCACCTGGCTCAGAAAATAATTTCTTAACATCATTCAATAATGTTCTACTACTAGGTATATGAATCTGAATAGATTTTGCATCATGGCTTAATATCTCATAATGGTGTTTCCAGTACTTAGGTACTCCATTTTGTATCTTCATGGTTCTAAATACGCCATCACCAAAAGCTAAACCTCTATCAAAAGGATTAAGCCCTAGTGATTTTTTTCCATTAATTAAAAATTGATTAGACAACAAAATTTATTGGTTAGACTCTTCTAAATACAAGACTTCCGTTGGTTCCACCGAAACCAAAGTTATTCTTTAGCGCGGCTTCAATTTTAATTGCTCTAGCCTCGTTGGCACAAAAATCAAGATCACATTCAGGATCTTGATTAAAAATATTTATAGTTGGGGGCGAAATCTGCTCGTAAATCGCTAGTGCCGTAAATACAGACTCAATGCCCCCTGCACCACCTAGTAAGTGACCAGTCATTGATTTTGTTGAATTTACAACTAACTTAGGAGCACTATTCCCAAAGGTTTCTTTTATTGCATTAGTTTCGTTCAAGTCACCTAGTGGAGTTGATGTGCCGTGGGCATTTATATATTGAATTTGATCTGCGTTAATGCCTGCATTTTTTAATGCATTTAGCATTGATCTTTTTGGGCCATCTATACTAGGAGCCGTTATATGAAAAGCATCTGCACTCATGCCGTAACCTGATAGCTCACAGTAAATTTTTGCCCCTCTTTTTCTGGCGTGCTCATACTCTTCAAGAACCATAACCCCGGCACCCTCTCCAATTACAAAACCATCTCGATCAATGTCCCAGGGTCTCGAAGCACTGCTTGGGTCTTCGTTTCTGGAAGATAATGCCTTAGCAGATGAAAAGCCTGCCACTGAAAGCTCTGTGATTGCTGCTTCTGAACCGCCGGCAACCATAGCATCTGCATCACCATATTCAATCATCCTAGCGGCATCTCCAATCGAATGCGTGCCTGTTGTACATGCTGTAACAATAGCCACATTAGGGCCTTTTAGACCATATAAAATTGAAAGATTACCCGAGATCATATTTATGATTGTTCCGGGTATAAAAAATGGTGATACCTTTCTTGCTCCACCATTATCAAATAGATCACTTGTTGATTCGATAAGATTGATGCCACCTATACCTGAGCCAATTGACACACCAATTCTATCTTCATTTTCTTCAGTTACAACTATTCCTGAATCTTTAAATGCCTCGATTCCAGCAACCAATCCAAATTGGATAAATGTATCCATTCTTCTAGCATCTTTAGGATTTAAATATAATAACGGGTCGAAGTTTTTCACTTCTCCTGCTATTTTGGAAGGGAAATTAGTGGGGTCAAACTTTGTAATGGTCGATATTCCAGAAACTCCTGAAATAATATTTTTCCATGATTCCTCAACACCTATTCCTACAGGTGTTACTAAACCTAATCCCGTAACTACAACTCTTCGTTTTGTCATACGTTACCTATTAAGATAGGCCTACTAAATAGACCATTCGGATTATGGAAGATTTTTGTTTATATAGTCAATCGCTTGCTGGACTGTTGTAATTTTTTCAGCATCATCGTCAGGAATTTCTGTATCAAACTCCTCTTCTAATGCCATTACCAGCTCAACTGTATCTAAAGAGTCTGCTC
>Ga0209192_10000238_pt1 | contig 63463 bp, 65 predicted proteins | sample ArcticOcean_MG_C_11_FD_187433 | JGI IMG/M metagenome (GOLD analysis project Ga0209192, IMG submission 187433) | Marine microbial communities from western Arctic Ocean - ArcticOcean_MG_CB2_154 (SPAdes) (version 2) | ecosystem: Environmental > Aquatic > Marine > Oceanic | place: Arctic Ocean... | reverse complement strand
TTTTTTCCTTCTTTTTTTGTTTTTTTTGTTTTTTTTGTTTTTTCTTTTTTTTCATATCTTCAAGATAAGACAACGTTTCCTGGAATTCATTTTTAAATGTATTATTTTCTTTTTCATGATCGATTATCTCTTTATCCTTTTCTTTTTTTTGATGAGCTTTTATTTTGGCAATTAGTTTTTTTTTAATGTCATTTGGTTTTAATTTATTTTTAAATGATGGTTTTTTCTTTTTCTTTTTTTCCTTTTTACCTCCAATTTTGAAATAACTAGGATTAATCGAAATACTTTTTTTTTGATTCATATTAATAATTATAGAAATTTAATATGACATTTATACATACATATGGTTTAAAATGTCTTTTATACTAGAATCTTTTCTAGATTTTACTTCGTTATTGTCAATAAACATTTCAAATCCCTTATTTACATCTTTAAGTGTTATTGTAAGTTTTTTTTCTTTTGATAAACAAAAAACTCTGCGTCCGTGGGCTATTTTAATTTTTGCTAAAAGTGTTTCAATATCTCTACCAAAAAATTTAAAATAATCCATTTTGTCTATAAACCAATTTTTAGTTACTTTATCGTTTAATTTCCAACCAATATCCTTTACTTTTTTTTGAAATATTAAAAATAGTTCATCATATTTATAATCATCTGTATTAAATCTCCAAGTAAATCTTGAATCTAAACCTTGATTATAGGAAAAAAAACAATTTTTTAATTCATCTTCATATCCTGCTATAATAACCATTAAATCGTCTTTATTATCACTTAATCCTTCACATAATGTATCAATACATTCTTTGGCAAAACTATCTCTTTTTTCTGGATTACCTAAAGCATAAGCCTCGTCAATAAAAAGTACGCCTCCTTTTGCTTCTTTTATAACATCTCTAGTTTTTATTGCTGTTTGACCCAAGTACCCGGCAATCAAATCTGCTCGAGTTACTTTTTTAAAATATTTTTTACTCAATATTCCTAATCTACTAAAAATTTTTCCAATTATCTTTGCTGTTTCTGTCTTACCAGTCCCGGGTGGACCGTATATAACTGTATGCATAAAATCATTATTTTTTGTATTAGAAACCTTGTGAAATTCTTGTATAAAATATAAAATTTGATCAACAATAGAGTTTTTTAACTTATGCATTCCAATCATATTTTTAAGTTCAATTAAAGGCTCTTTAATATTATGAATACTTTCCATATTGATATTGTATTCTACATCAAATTTTAAAGGATAATCTTCAATTAATTGTAATAAATCATCCAATCCTTCTATTTCTACTTGAATATTAACCATTTTTTTTTCAAATGTGGGAGGAGGATGTAAAGGAGGTAAAAGAGGCAACTGGGGTAACATAGAAGGGGGTGGTCTAGGATAATATATACTTCGACGTTTTTGTCTATTTGCCATAGAAAAAACGTCAGATTTATAAGTAAATAAAGAAGATTTGGTTTCTAGATTGTTATTATAAATATTTTCAGGTCGATAAATTCCATTATATGGTATATATTTTACTAGTTTATTATTAGAATTATCGTCAAGTGTTTTTGTAAAATTTTCAAAATCCGTATTCCTTTTATTTTGTTTTCTATTTTTTTCCAAGGTATCTAAAATACTATTAATAGTCATATTTAATGTATTGTCTGTTGTTTTTATATTTCTTTGAGTATGTATTAACTCATTATTACTAATATCTTGGTTAATATTATTTTTCTTTTTACTTTGTTGTAGGGAAGGAATATATGGGTTAAATACTTTATTGTTGTGCCATTTAATTAATAATAAAGATTTTGATATATCTTTGATATGTTCTAATTTATTTTTTGATGATTTATCAGGAGGTTTAGTTGTCATTATATATAATATATATTATATTTTCAAAAACTATTTAGAAGTAAATTGAAATAAAAATATTACATTTAAATGAATCATAAAATGAATCGAACATCTCAAAAACGCATGAATGTGTTACCTATTGATTATACAAATTTGAATTGGAAAGTGATAGAATCATATTTTCAAGGACAACATTTGGAACGTCTAGTAAGACACCAGATAGAATCCTATAATAATTTTATAAATTATCAAATAAAAAAAACAATAGAAATGTTTAATCCTGTAACTATCCATTCAGAGCATGACAAGGATGAAAAAACAGGATTATATTCGTTAGAAATGATTATCACATTTGATAATTTTCAATTACAAAGACCTCAAATACATGAAAATAACGGGGCTACAAAGATAATGTTTCCACAGGAAGCTAGATTAAGAAATTTCACATATGCCTCGGGAATGACTCTTGATATTAATATAAAAATCATAAAAAGATATGGTGAAAATATGGAAAAAATAGAAAATTTATATCAAAAATTACCAAGAATTCACATAGGAAAACTTCCTATTATGTTAAAATCCAGTATTTGCGTATTAAAACAATATAATCATCTTGATTCTAATATTACAGGCGAGTGTAAATATGACGGAGGAGGATATTTCATTATTAATGGTAGTGAAAAAACCTGTTTAGCACAAGAAAGAGCTGCAGAAAACAACATTATGTGTTTCAATGTTAAAAAAAATAATAATAAGTGGAATTGGCTCGCAGAAATAAAATCTATTCCAGATGATAGATGTATTTCACCCAAACAAATTAATATTACAATAGCAGCACGAAGCACCGGTGCCGGTCATTGTATTTATATTCAAATTCCAAGAATTAAAGCACCTATTCCATTATTTATTGTATTTCGAGCTCTAGGAATTTTATCTGATAGTGATATTTGTAAATATATTCTTTTAAATATCAAGGAGAAAGCTATGAAAAGAATGCTATTTGCGTTGAAAGCATGTATTGTCGAAGCACAAAAATATAATACACAAGAAGAAGCATTAACATATATTGTAAATCAGGCTATGTTTACACCTATTAATATGACAAAAGAAGAAGGATTGGCAAAACAAACAGAATTTACTGAAAATGTCTTAAAAAATGATTTGTATCCACATTGTAAAACAAAGGTTCAAAAAATATATTTTATGGGATTGATGACCAACAAACTATTACAAACCAGTTTTGGATGGCGAAAAATAGATGACAGAGACTCGTATAAAAATAAAAGACTTGACCTTTGTGGAGTTTTATTAAATAATTTATTCAGAAATTATTTTAACAAACTTGTAAAAGATATGCAAAAACAAACCGTAAGAGAAATTAATAATGGTTCTTGGAAATCTACTGATAATTACAAAATTATTATTAATAAAACAAATATTTATAAAATTATAAAATCTACTACAATTGAAAATGGTCTTAAAAGAGCGTTGGCTACAGGAGATTTTGGTATTAAAAATACAAATTCAAATAAAGTAGGTGTCGCACAAGTATTAAGCAGGCTAACTTATATCTCAAGTTTAAGTCATCTTAGACGTATCAATACACCTATTGATAAAAGTGGGAAATTAATTCCACCTAGAAAATTACATAACACTCAATGGGGGATGGTTTGCGCGGCAGAATCACCAGAAGGTCAAAGTGTTGGAGTTGTTAAAAATTTAGCTTATATGGCTCATATATCTGTAGCAAGTTTAAGCCAGCCTATTTACGATGTTATCGAAAAATTTATTAAACCATTAGAAGATTTTACATTTGAAGAACTTTATGGAAAGGTAAAAGTTATTATAAATGGTAATTGGTTAGGTACAGTTGAAGATCCATACAAATTTTACTTATATATGAAGAAAAAAAAATATCAAGGTATTATTAATATATACACTAGTGTTGTTTTCAACTTTCGTGAAAAAGAAATTCATATTTGTAATCACGCAGGTAGAATTATGAGACCAATATATAAAGTAAAGAATAATAAATTATTGATTACACCAGATATTGCTGACAAAATAATTAAAAAAAAATTAAAATGGGATGATTTACTTGTTAATCATAATATACCCGAATCTGTAATTGAATATATTGACGCAGCCGAACAAAACAGTTCATTAATTGCTATAAACCATAAAAGCTTTAATGCTGAAAAAACAAAACATTATAAATACACTCATTGTGAAATTCATCCATCAACAATATTCGGTATTTTAGCTAGTTGTATCCCATTCCCAGAACATAACCAGTCTCCTAGAAACACTTATCAATGTGCTATGGGAAAACAAGCGATGGGTATGTACGTAACTAATTTTAAACATAGAATGGACAAAACTGCTTACGTTCAAACTTATACAATGCGTCCTCTAGTAGATACTAGATTAATGAATATGATTAAATTAAATAATATTCCTTCCGGAAATATGGTAATTGTTGCTATTATGAGTTATTCCGGGTATAATCAAGAAGATAGTATTTTGTTTAATCAAGGATCTCTAGACAGAGGATTATTTGGAGCAACTATTTATCATACAGAAAAAGATGAAGATAAAAAGATTCAAGGAGATGAAGAAATTAGATGCAAAGCAGATAGAAGTAAAACTAAAGGTATGAAATTCGCAAATTATGATAAATTAACAGATGCTGGTGTTGTACCCGAAAACACATTATTAGAAAACGGAGATATTATTATTGGTAAAGTTGTTCCTATTAAAGAAAATAGAAACGACCATACAAAAACTATTAAATACCGTGACCAAAGTAGAGTATATAGAACAAAAGAAGAAAGTTATGTTGATAAAAATTATATTCATAGAAATGGTGACGGTTATACATTTGCCAAAATAAGAACCAGAGTTTACAGAAAACCTCAAATCGGGGATAAATTTAGTTCAAGGCATGGACAAAAAGGCACCATCGGGTTAGTTATTCCTGAACAGGATATGCCCACAACTATAAATGGTGTTAGACCAGATATTATCATTAATCCTCATGCTATCCCTTCTCGTATGACAATAGCACAATTAAAGGAAACATTACTCGGAAAAGCATTATTAGATTTGGGATTATTTGGAGATGGTACTAGTTTTGGAGAACAATCTATTGAAAGTGTTTGTGGGGTTTTACAAAAATTAGGTATGGAAAGAAATGGAAACGAAATTTTATATAATGGAATGACTGGCGAACAATTAGAAACATCAATATTTATCGGTCCAGCATTTTATCAAAGATTGAAACATATGGTAAATGATAAAGTTCACAGTAGAAGTTTTGGTCCTATGGTTGTATTAACAAGACAACCAGCAGAAGGTAGAAGCAGAGATGGTGGATTAAGATTTGGTGAGATGGAACGCGATTGTATGATTTCACATGGTGCAAGTCGGTTTACAAAAGATAGAATTTATAATTGTAGTGATTCATTTCAAGTATTCACATGTAATAAATGCGGATTAATTGCGGTTTATAATGAAGAGAAAAAAATACACGTTTGTAAAACATGTAATAATAGAACTGATTTTAATAAAGTTGAAATCCCATATGCGTGTAAATTATTATTTCAAGAATTAATTAGTATGAATATCGCACCCAGAATTATAACAGAATAAGAAAATTGAATAAAAAATTTTTTATTAATAATGTATTAAAATAAACAACAATGGCATATTTTACCGCATCAAAAATCGTATTGACACAATTATTAAATCCATCAACATATTCTCATCATGTTATACAAAATACCTCAAGGCAAGATTTTGCAACTTCTGGATCACACACTCCCGATGAAAACAACCCATTCGATTTCGTTGTAGTAGCTGATAGTCATGGAAGTGGTTCTAAGAGTGATTATTATACAAAAATGTTCGCTAACATTAAGTGGGGTGAGTTTCTTGATAACATTTGTCCCGATTCATATATCGGGTGGCGTGAAAATTTGATGGATAAATGTAATATCAAGGAAAACACTTATCGTATTGGAACCACATTTACTTGTGTAAAGATTACACCAGAATATTTCGAAGTTACTTGGATAGGTGATTCTAGTGCCAAAATATACAAGGACGGTGAATTAGTATGGAAGACAAAAGACCACGATTACAATAACACCGAAGATATAGAAAAACATAAGCTAACGGTTAACTTTAAAATTAAAGATGCTTGGGATATTCAAGCCACTTCCCCTACTGTAATGACAAGTAAAAAAGCTAAAACAATTAGTCTAAATTTTGAAGGAACCAATATGACTCGGTGTCTTGGACATAAAGGACATTTCGCACGTCTTGGGTTTGAAACAAAAAAAATTACGCGCGAAGAGGGAGAATACAAAGTAGTAGTTGCAAGTGACGGATTTTGGCAAGTAATGTCAGACGAAGACAACGCTTTTATTTGTGATAAAGAAAATACAGCTGAAATTCTCACAATAAAAGCACGACAACGATGGGAACAACCTTGGGAACACGATGACACTATGGGAACAATTACAAAAGGAGTAACAATCCCTAATCACAACTGGGACGATGTAGCTGTAGCAACTTGGTCTAATTAAATATTATACTTTTCTAGAAAATTTTTTACCAATTCCTCTGGGATTCCCTTAAAATCAATTAGTTTTTTGTTTAATTCATATATCTCCATAGCACCTTCTACCGACTTTAGTTTTTCTTCAAATAATTCTTTATTATCAAAATATTTACAAGCTGTCTTGGGGCCGCATTTTTTAAATACACCTTCAATATTATCACTTTTATCTCCTGTTACTATTTTGACAAATAAGTCCTTTTCAGCATTATTATAGGATGACTTGCGTTCAGTTAATTTTTTATATTTTAAGTCGTATATTTCAACATTTTCACACGCTAATTGTAAATAGTCCATGTCACTTGTTATAATTGTAATCTTTCCTTGTGGAAATGTTGTTTTAATTTTTTCGGTTATAATAGCCAAACAATCATCCGCTTCTAATGTTGGATATTTCATTATTTTATTAGCACCACCTTTTATAAATAGATCATCCTCGTACGCCATTTTAAAGAATGGTCCTCCTAAAAAGGAATCATAGACTCTATTTGCTTTATAACTGGAGAGATATTTCATTCTCCAAATATCTTTTCTTGGACAATCTTTTCCAACAATTATAATAGGATTGTCTAATTTCAGTTTTTTCTTTATTTCATCAAGTTTTGATACAAATGTTTTTATAAATTTTTCAACAAATTCTTCATTTTCTATTGGTGGATTTTCTTTGTCAATTGTTTGTTCTTTTTTTGCTAATTTAAACCAACTTATTAACGCATAATATCTATAAAATATGAAATAGCTACCGTCGATTAATAAGAAGTTTTTAGACATCGTTTTATATAGTATTTAATAACTATATAAATGTTCAATTTTAACTATATAAAATGAGTCATGGATGTCCTTTTAAGAAATCAACTGCCAAGATGAGATGGAAGTGGAGAAAAAAAAGGGTGCGTAGATTACAGAGAAAAAGAAGAAAAATGAGGGCTAGAGCTAAATAATATTCAGTATATATATAATGGCAGACATCCCAGTCGCACAAGTAGTTCCGATGCAAGATAATGATAATTTACCTATAGCAAGAGAATATGTACCACCTTGTCCTGTATCTATGTTTGATTTAGTTCCTGGAAGACGATACAGAATTTCTAATAGAGAAATTACACCAATACCACCAACGACCCGCTTGGGCGAAAGACAACATTACCCGGAAGGTCAACACATCTTTGAAGCAGTATTTATATGTTTAACAACTGCTATCCGACCATTAGCTCAAACCCATTACGCCAAATTTAGTCCTATAAATTTTTTTGATAAATTAGAAGATGCTGGTCGTATGGCGGGCATTTCCTCCCTTGATGGATTACAAGGAATGTTGGGGGGTGAAAACGTTTATCCAATATTTTCTTATGAACAAGGATTAACACTCCATCAATTAGAAGATTTAACATTAGCTTTAGATATTATGTCTGCAAACAGCCCGAATTTACGGAGAGAAGATTTAACGTGGAATAGACCTATAGCTGAACCATTACCGGGATTATTATATTATGGACATGATACACACAGTGGTTATGGGGGCCATTCACCGCGGCACGACGGTTTTGTTGATAGAAACTTTAAATATTTATTATTTAAACACTTTGTGGAGGAGAATGAAAAGATAACTGGTGCGACTCAATACGTGGGTCACGGGTCTGCAACTCTCAACAGGCGGTTTAATAGAGGAGGGGCAGTTTGGAAATATCCAGAAAATGTAAAATCTTGGTGGCAGCTTGGTCTTACAGATTTATATTTTAATGACCAACCATACCCTCCGCGTCCAGGGAGGATTCCTTTTGGAAACCCACCTCTAACACGATTACAAAATCATATATTAAAAAATACAAGACCTATGATTATTTTTCCTTCTAATTGGTCGATTATTGATTCGCACTACTGGAACCCACCCCCTGCTGTTACGGGTGTAGTTAGACCAGCAATAGAAAGAGGTCGTAGGAGGTTAGATGGTGGAAGACGAATAAAAACAAAAAAGAAAAGAAAAAAACAAAAGACAAAAAGGAGAAAAAGAAGAAGAAAAATGAGAGCTAGAGCTAAATAATATTTAGATAATATTTAGATAATATATAAATGAATGAATATACAAGAGAAGAATTAGAAGCAGAATATATTAGTACCGCAAAGGATAATGTAGAGCTAGATAAAAAACTTGAAGCTTGTAACGATGAATTAAAGATGCGTCAATATTATAGCCCATGGACAGAACATACTAAAAATAATTATAAGGTTATGTGGGATGAATTAGATAGAAAAAACTCTTCACATAGAGGAGGGAAAACAAAGAAATATAAAGCAAAGAAAAAGAAAAGGAAAACTCGTAAAAAACAAAAAAAAACTAGACGAAAAAAACCAAAAAAGATAACAATAGTGGGTTATCCTAGTTGTGATTATTATATTAAAGCACGACGTGCTGTTAAGGCTTTTTTTGGTGCATCTAATGTAACTGATATAAAATTTTCCTCAAAATTAAAATATAAAAATTGGCTAAAAAAAAAAGATGGTATAAAGTTTTCTAATAAAGCACACAAGACCTGTCCCTTTGTTTGGACCAATAATAAAAAATATGTAGGAGGTTGCGATGATACTATAGTGTTAATCAAAAAACTCAAAGAGAAAACTTAAAAAAAAGCACTACAAAATTAACCAAATAATATATTTAAAAAAAATTTATATATATTATTCATATGGATTTATTATTGAAAGTCAAAAGGTCATATCAACATAGACAACAAAATAAAAATATATATAAAAGCGAATTTCAAACAAAACATTCATTTCAAAAAAGACAACGGGAATCTCAAAGAATATTAGAAAAATATCCCGATAGAATTCCGGTAATTTGTGAAAGAATGTCTATGAATGTCCCACAAGTAGATAGAAGAAAATATCTTTGTCCTGGTGATTTATCATTAGGAAATTTTATTTTTGTTATTCGTAAAAGAATGAAATTGGAACCAGAAAAAGCATTATATTTATTTATAAATAATAAACTTGTTCCTTGTTCAACTGGTTTAGCAACAATATATCATAAAGAGAAATCAGAAGATGGATTTCTATATATTAATTATGCTGGAGAATCAACCTTTGGATAATTTTTTATATTAGATTATATTATATAATGTCAAGTAATAATTCTTTAATGGATTGGAGAAAGTCTTTTTCCTTAGTCAACAATAATTTAAATTGTAAAAGCGGACAAACATTTAGAGGAGCTCACTCAAGTGTCCAAATGCCTTCGGGTAAAACATGTGATATACGGAATGGTGGATCGGCAAAACCTGGTCCAACTACAGATACTTCTAGTAGAATTGCTAGAATTAAAAAAATACAAACACGAACACGCGGCAATACTGGAAAGCAAAGTATAGGAGGAACAAGTAGAGGAGCTCACGCAACAGTTGAAAATGCTTCTTCTGGTAACGATGCTAAATCGCGCAGAGCACAATTATTTGGAGATTATACTTCTCCTGCCGGACAAACATCTGGGCGTGGAGGAAGTTCTAGCGATGTCATTTATTTCAAAAATGTATTTGATAGAATTTCTTTGAATAATCCAAAGAAACCAGGTCTGAATTAATTTCTTTTTTTATATTATAATGATGATGAATAAACTTATAGCAGAATTTTTAGGAACAATGTTCTTTCTCTATGTTATTTTAGCAACAGGTGATGGTGTTGCAATTGGTTTAGCACTTATGGCTGTTATTTTCATTCTTGGAAAAACATCAGGAGGACACTTCAACCCTGCTGTTTCTGTCATGATGGCTGCCGCTGGCAAACTTAATATGAAAGATTTAGCGCCATATGTTGTCGCACAAATAGCCGGAGGTTTAGCAGCTTTAGAACTTTACAAACGCGTCAAATTTTAAATAGTATATATTATTTTTATCTTAATATATATTATAATGGCAGAAGATGGACAACAAATGAAAACAGCAGGACTTGAGGCACTTAGTGCGGTTCAAGAAACTTTAAAAGGATTAGTCTCCAAGGTTGGTGGAGCTAAAAAAAGATTACGCAAGAGAAAATCACGTAAACACCGTAAATCAAAAAAAGGTGGCAAACGCAAGAGCCGTCGTCGCCGCAAAAGCCGCAAAAGCCACAAAAAAAAATCTCGCAGTCGTCGTCGCAGATAATTATATAATATAATTTTTATATTAATTTATATTATAAGAATGTTAAGAAGAAAGCATAAGAAAATGCGAAATAAAAGAGGCGGGCGAACTTTTATGGATGCTGTTACAGAAGGCGCGGGGACAATTAAGAAGTCAACACTACTTGTAAAGGAAAAAGCCGAAAGAGTTGGAGAAGGTACTAAAAGCGGATTTAATGCTTTTAATGCTGGACGTACTGCGGCTATAAACAGAAACATTACTGGAGGCGAAGACAATTTTTTTGATCCATTTTCGACAACAGGAAGCAATTGGTTAAAAAAAAACAAGGTGGAGAAACAGTTTGGTGCATATACAAGTGATGGCAATAATCATGAAATTTACACTAGACCAACCAACACAACTTTACAATCAAAAAAACCAGAAAACAAAGAAAAATTTGAAGCTATAAAAACAGTAACTTTTGGTGGAAGAAGAAAAACAAGAAAAAAAAGAGCAGGAAGTTATTATCCAGAAGAAGAAAAACGATTAGAGGAAATAATAAAAAAAATACCCTTTCATTTATTAGAAAAAGCACGAAGCATCAAAGACAAAAAAAAAAAGGCAAAATTTCTAGGTGTTAAGGTAAAAGATCTTAAAGGTATCGGTAAAATGATTAAAAGAAAATCCGATGAAAAGACCGCACTAAAAGCACATAGACAGATGATGAAACTATCTAATAAACTTACTAAATCATTAGAGTCTTCTCACGAGATTATAACACCATCGTACGAGATGAGAGAACAACCATTAGTTCCGCCTCTACCCGCCGGAGGTAGAAGAACAAGAAAAAGAAAAAAATCAAGAAAAACAAGAAAAAAACGTGCTGGTAGAAAATCCAAAAAGAATAAAACAAAAAGAAGACGCCGATAAATATCTATTTTAAATTCTTAATATACATCTATATGTTAAGAATCGTTATTACATCATTATTAATGGTAAATGCTATTTTTTGGGGTATATACCCACCTAGTGATGATTCTCCACATTCAATAATTATAAACTATTTAGGCTTAAACTATAAACCCGGTAAATTTTCACATTTATTTATAGGAATTATTTTTTATATTGTTGGAGTATTAATAGCACAACAACAATCAGTTCAACATTTTTGGTTTTAATTATTGAATATTAAATGTTTTACCACATCCACAAGAGGCATCGGCATTAGGATTTGTAAATATAAATCTATTACCCATTGTATCTTCTAACCAATCTATTTTTGTTCCAAGTAAATGTAAAGTTGACCGATGACATAACCAAATATTTGTTTCAATATCTATTTTTTGTTTATCGGCTTTTTCAGGATTTTTAACAGGTTCTAAAATATATTCAAATCCATTACATCCTCCAGATTTACAATAAAATAAAATATCAGGTTTTGCTATTTTTTTTAATTGTGAAATAGCTTTTCTTGTCATTTGTATCATATTTATATAAATATTAAATATAATACTTAATCTCCTGATTTCATTACCAGATGATACATAAGATAAATTAAGAGAGCACTAAATCCTACATTATAAACCTTAGCTAATTGATTATCTTGTAAAGTTTCACCTTCAAATGTGTTTTTTAAACCACTCATAATATCATTAATATTTTGAAATCCACTAGCACATCCACTCAAACTTTTCTTACTCACCGGGTTTTTTCCTCCAAATAAACAAGGACTTAAATTTGCGATATCAGCATCAGCTACATATTTGGTTCCGGTGCCACCTGATCCAGGTAACTTTAATGGCCTACATTTAGGATTGGTCCCTTGCATAAATCCACCAAAAAGGGCTAAAGGATTTAAATGACCTAAATTTTCAATAGTCCCCGGAACTAACCCCCTAAAATCTCCAAGAGCTGAACCTGTAAGAGTGGTAATACCTGGTATTGACCCTGTAGGTATATTATTTACATAGATCCATCTATTATGTAATTGACCGTCTTTTGATTTGCATTGGCCGCCTGTTTTCAAATAAAATCTATTACCTAAAGGACCAGAAGGTCTTTGTGCTCTACTTTTACCAGTAGTTAAAACTTCGGTATAATTTATTAATCCCGCAACATCTCTTGCGAGCGCACCCATATTTCCATCTCCACTCATACCTAATTCACTAGGTGATTTTATTTGTTTGGCATAATTATAAGTAGGGCCAAGAAAACCTGCTTGTGCTTTCTCAACTCCACCTGCTACATCTTTAAAGAAATCTCCCATTAATTATATATATAATTATATTATATTGTTTTTTCTCTCCAAAAATGTTTTTACAAAATAGAAATGGAGAGAAAATTATTTTGTTTGTATTTATTATATGGATTTAATCACCACTAACATGAATAAATTACCCTTTGTGTTTCTTATCTTTACTTCTGTTTTATTGGTAGTTATAAATGAAAAAAAAATTAAAAAAGTTGCGAATATGTTTTCAAACAAAATAGTTGTATTTAATTTTATTTGTATAGTCCTATTTTCGTTGTATAATTTTATTTACCCTCCGTTTTTAGAATCAAAACTTAGGAAAAGAGTAACAATTGATGCTATACTTGGACTCATCGTAGCAATATTTTCTTATCTTGATTTGAAATCGTCTATTTTTTGGATAATTTGGGTTGTTGCATATTATTTCAATAAATTTTAATTTAGATTCCACTATCACTTTCAGTATTACTTTCATTATCACTTTCAGAATATTCCTTTTCTTCCTTTTCCTTTTCTTCCTTTTCCTTTTCTTCTCTTTCCTTTTCTTCTCTTTCTTCTCTTTCTTTCTTTTCCTTTTCTTCTCTTTCTTCCTTTTCTTCTCTTTCTTTCTTTTCCTTTTCTTCTCTTTCTTCCTTTTCTTCTCTTTCTTTCTTTTCCTTTTCTAGCTTTTCTTTAGCCTTTCGTTCCTTGTATTCTCGTATAACCCTTCTTTTTAGTTCAGACATTATAATATATTTAAAAATTTTTTTTTTAAATAATTTTTTGTATTAAATAAAATAATAAAATATGATTATTTATTATGAGTACTTGCAATTTTACACTACAAACATATTCATCTACACCTCAACCAGATTTAATAACACCTCAACCTGACCTCGTAACACCTCAACCAGATTTAATCACACCCCAACCAGATTTAATCACACCACAACCTGATATTTATACTCCTCCTATACCAGCAGTACCAGACCAACTTATAAATAGGAATAATACAAGTGATGGAACAACAACATTATTAACGAATACATATGATTATAATAATTCACCCGCTAATATAGTATTAACAAATTCTTATAGAACTTTTGCTGACGATGGGGGTTTATCAAGTGATTATACTACAAGTCATAGTAGATGTATTATATTTGATGCAGGAGAAGGCAATAAAATAATGATAAACCCTATTTCATTTGAAACGGAACATTCCTCATATTCTATGTATGATAGACTTGGGATAACAGCATCCAATACCATATCAGGATTAAATACAAATAATTTATCAAATTCAGATAGTACGTTATCTCAATATTTATACCAGTCATCTTCAACAAGTCCCGCATCATTTTGGGGATCAAGTTGGGATGCGACAAATGGTGGATACGGAACCGGGGGTGGTTGGATATTTCCTTCTTCTTCAGGAACAGATATCAAAGGCAATAATAATAGTAGTTGGGTTAATACTTGGTATGTAGTAGATGCTCGTTATATCAAGATATATTTTAAAAGTGATGGAAGTTCTACCGAACCTGGTTGGAATTTTAGAATAGCAAAACAAGAATATATAGCAGGAACACCAGAAGTACCCGGATTTTATACCCCACAACCAGATTTAGTGACTCCTCAACCCGACCTAGTAACGCCACAACCAGATTTAGTCACACCTCAACCTGACCTCGTAACACCTCAACCTGACCTCGTAACACCTCAACCAGATTTAATTACACCTCAACCAGATTTAATAGTTCCGCAACCAGATATAATAACGAACTACCCATCGGTACCAGCCCAAGTTATAAATAGGAATAATACAAGTGATGGAATTACAACATTATTAACAACAACATATGATTATGCTAATTCACCCGCTAATATAGTATTAACAAATTCTTATAGAACTTTTACTGACGATGGAGGTTTATCAAGTGATTATACTACAAGTCATAGTAGATGTATTATATTTGATGCAGGAACAGGTAATAAAATAATGATAAACCCTATTTCATTTGAAACGGAACATAAATCATATTCTATGTATGATAGACTTGGGATAACAGCATCCAATACAATCTCAGGATTAAATACAAATAATTTATCAAATTCAGATAGTACGTTATCTCAATATTTATACCAGTCATCTTTAACAAGTCCCACATCATTTTGGGGATCAAGTTGGAATGCGACAAATGGTGGATACGGAACCGGAGGTGGTTGGATATTTCCATCATCATCAGGTACAGATATTAAAGGCAATAATAATAGTAGTTGGGTTAATACTTGGTATGTAGTAGACGCTCGTTATATCAAGATATATTTTAAAAGTGATGGAAGTGCTACCGAACCTGGTTGGAATTTTAGAATAGCAAGACAAGAAAATATACAAGAACAACCAGCATATACTGTAACAACACCACAACCAGATTTAGTAGTTCCACAACCAGATTTAATCACACCTTCGCCGTATTTAATCACACCTCAACCAGATTTAATAACACCACAACCAGATATTTATACTCCCCCTGTACCAGCAGTACCAGACCAAGTTATAAATAGGAATAATACAAGTGATGGAATTACAACATTATTAACGACTACATATGATTATAATAATTCACCCGCTAATATAGTATTAACAAATTCTTATAGAACTTTTGCTGACGATGGGGGTTTATCAAGTGATTATACTACAAGTCATAGTAGATGTATTATATTTGATGCAGGAGAAGGTAATAAAATAATGATAAACCCTATTTCATTTGAAACGGAACATTCCTCATATTCTATGTATGATAGACTTGGAATAACAGCATCCAATACCATATCAGGATTAAATACAAATAATTTATCAAATTCAGATAGTACGTTATCTCAATATTTATACCAATCATCTTCTCAATCTCCTTCTACATTTTGGGGATCAAGTTGGAATGCGACAAATGGTGGATACGGAACCGGAGGTGGTTGGATATTTCCTTCTTCTTCAGGAACAGATATTAAAGGCAATAATAATAGTAGTTGGGTTAATACTTGGTATGTAGTAGATGCTCGTTACATCAAAATATACTTTAAAAGTGATGGAAGTGCTACCGAACCCGGTTGGAATTTTAGAATAGCAAGACAGGAATATATAGCAGAAACACAAGAAGTACCTGGATTTTATACCCCACAACCAGATTTAGTGACTCCTCAACCCGACCTAGTAACGCCACAACCAGATACAAGTACCGTTACTTATTGTGCGACAGGATTATTTTACGTATCATTGGATTTAATTAGGTCCGTATTTTTATTCGCCACCCCAATTACCGATTGTTCGTTGAATACAAGTGTGTTTAATGATTCTCAGGCAGATATTTCATATAATGTTTTGTCAGCTTTATATCCTGACATTAATCCGGTTCACGCAATGATGGGTTCATCTTTATCAGAAGGTATAATACGAACTGATTCAAGTAGTAACCAATTGATTAAACATGATTTTATATTTTATTTGGCAGAAAAAATATTCACTAATTCATCTGCCGCTTTTTTACTTTCAAATGTAAAAGAACTGAAAAGAGAAATTGAAGAAATAGGATGGTTATATAAAAACAATATAGAACAAGTATTGACAACAGCATATAATTCTGGACTTGGAATGACAAACACAATAACTGATAAAAGTAATTTAACACGGAGATTTTTAAAACAAATAGAACATTTTGAACCAGGTAGATTAGTTTGCAACCCAAATGATATTAGTAGTGGAATAATAGACACCGACGGGTTTCAGTCTGTCCCTTTTATAGAAGGAGATTCCATATCTATATTTTTTACTTTAACTAGTTCAGTAGAACCCAGAATATATCGCCTACTTTTATATTTAACAAATGATTTAGTAAAATTAGGTTCCAACGTTCATCCAAATGATAGTGTTATTAATGATACAGAGTATCAAGGAAATATTACAAATGACGGAGTGCCTTAGATATTTCTGTCATTACTAATAAAAATACTTCAAATTTTGTAGTATTTTTACGATACTTAATGTTTATGCCATTTCTCGTTCTTTCCTTTTATGCTTTTGTATTGAAATTTATTGTTTGTGTTCCTCAACCTTTTCCACAATTTACCATACTTTTCGGTTGAAATAGATGGAATTGTCATCAACTTTGGTTTGTAGTTTGTAACTATCAGTCCTGTTGAATCTACGGTGGTTTCTGGAATAACGTTAATACCATTCTCAATGTGTGGATTTGGGAAAAACATTATTTCCGTATGGATTTTCTTACCCTCCTTGGTTTCCCAGGCTACTGTCATACAGTGACTGTCGTCTCTGAATTCGCCACAACTAAATTTCTTTTTGGATTGTTTAATTGTAAAAAATTTAATATCGTCGCTATTACATCTCACCTTTTTGTCTGTATAGTCAACTGAAAGCGTATGACCCTCAGCAGAGATAAACGCCTTGTGATAAAAGTATCCATCACACACAATATTGTGTGTGACGGGAGTAAGCTTCTCAGCATACTTTATCATGCGCTCTTGATGGTCATCGGTCGCTCGACCCACCTCTACATTCACATAGTTGTCTCCCTGTTCAAACATACGATAGGTTGCACACTTATTAGGAAGTTTCACAGGAACAGACGAGTTGATAGGATATACGTATGGATCCGCACCTGAACCACTCGTGTCGCCATCGGCGACGGAACCAATTATGAAAAGACGACCATCAATAATAACTTTATCATCTGGAAGAAGTGTTCCGGATTTCGACGCGGAAGAAAAAGTCCCAGTTACGGAATCGCTGTTAATGATTATATCATACCCACTCGCTCTTGACCATGTGGTGGCTGTAACTCCATAAATTTCGGCTCCAGCAACGTCGGTTCTGGTGAATATAAGTGTCGTATTAGCTGTTGTTACTTTAAATGTTTCACCGTCATTAAGAACGGAGTAGAAACCCTCATCGGCACCAAGAGCTGAAATGGCAATTGCCGTTTCACCGGATTTGACGACTACAACGTTTGGTTTAGTAAATTCGACTGGAAGATCTAAATCCTCTTTTGGGATTACCATTTTCTTTACATCTGCATTTTGTGCGAAAAGAAGTTTTAAAACAATACGACGCATGTTACGTTTCTCTGCAGCAGTAGCTGCTCCATCAATTAATGTTTTAAGTGTTGCTTTACGAGTGCTGTCTAAAGTTGCTTTTCCATTCGTTGGAGTAAATGTACCTGTCTTCAATTCGGCAATGTCCGCGCTACCAACCCCAGCAGCAGCAGCATCCGTCTCTTCTGGTGGTGTTTGAAGTCGAAATCTTCCAGGTACAAGAGAAGATTGGGCGCCTGACCCAATCGTCGAAGTTGGATCCCAAATATAATCCCCCGCAATACCTAATTCGGTAAGTAATTCTGGGATTCCAGTTGTGGTGCTTACAGGTGATGCACCACCCGTAGAAGTTTTATTGGTAAAATAAAAACCATCCCCCTCCAACACACCAACATTTGCAGAAGCAGTAGTCTTTGGTACTACCCCTATTAATTCCGTAACGGCTGGATTAAACCCGTTGTTAAATCCAGACAGGTAGAGTTCCGACTCATTAAAATCTGGGTCTTGGTTATCTCCAAAAGCAGCCCGTGCTTTCGAGAACCCCGCACTCGGTTGTGACGACAATGAGGCGGAGCCCGCCCAACTATTAGCATATCCCTTGGGACCTTTAAAAGCAGCTAAAACCTTTGGAACAGCAGGCGAAACATTATTATCTAAAACGCAAAAATAATATGTCATCTGGCCATCTACATCGGCAGATGTTGTTGGGGTAGGTGGTGCTGGCGACCTGTTTAAGGTTTCATCATTAGCACTATGTTCTAGTCTAGCCATTATCCACGTCGGTGAATGATCCCCGTTGCTATTCTTAAAAAGATTGCTAAGTGCCGCGCTTCCTGGATTTTGCAGCTTTATTTGATGTGTGGATGGATCTCCCGGAAGCGCAACCGCAAAAGCGAGATTACTGTCTGAGACCCAGTCGAAATAACCCTTGCCCTGAAGTTGCTGTGGATTCGCGAATGTATATTTTGTGAAATAATGCGGATTCTTATCTGCGACATCAAAATAATTCCACTCCATACTGTATGTTTTTGATCCACGCAACATACATATCAGTCTCCCGGTGTTATCCATGCTGTTGCCCCCATCACCCGACCAAGTCACCTCTCGGGAATTGTTGGCAACGGAGTTTGGTGCTCTTGGTATAAATCCCCCGGCGTTAGAAGGTACATAGATATTGGTAGTCACCGATTTTCTCGTTTTCCATCCCCAAATATAGTATATATCACTCATTATACTATAATGTAATATAAAATATTATGAAACAATTCCTAAATAATTTATTTCCTAAATAATTCTACAAATATACAATATATTCCAAACACCAGTTTGTAGTATTTTTACGATAATGTTTAACCCTTAAATTTCTGGATCATTATTCACAAACCAACAGTATTTTCTGTATAACGAATATATTCAAGACCTGTTGGTGGGAAATATATTGTCCCAACAGCTCTATATGAATGAGAATTTGGTTGCCAAAATACGGTGGGTGTTGTGTCTCCCTTCTCTCCTGGATATAACCAATCAAATGTTCTAGCTGTAACACCTGACACATCTTGTATATTATTAGCTGTATATTCGTGACCTAGTACATCTATTGACGCGTTATATTGATTATGACTTATATCGACAGCGTTTAATGCATCTGTTTTACTAAGATAAAGAGGGTAATAATATTTGTCATTCACCGGATTTGTGCTTGGATCGTAACGATTAGAAGTATATACATAATATGTAAAAGAAGTATTATCACCATCTTGCTCATAATCAGAAAAGGGATAATCACTATCAGAAGTTCCTTCGGAAGTTCCTTCGGAAGTTCCTTCTGAAGTGTTTCCATCCGCAGAAGTTCCTTCGGAAGTTCCTTCTGAAGTGTATGCATCCGCAGAGAAAGCATCTGAACTACATACATCAATATTTGGTGGTGTTGGCATTAATCCTTGAGCTATCAAATCTCGAATAACCAACGCCATTTTTTCTGCTTCAAATTGTAATGTGCCACCATACCTATTAATATATTCCTGATATTGAATTTTGATTTGTGGAGAGATAATGGTTGGAGATACAGAAGCATCAAACAGAGTTTTCGTTTCTTTATTAAGTTCAGTAATATAATCTACCAACAATTCAGAGTTATTTAAAATTTCACAATCTATTTTAGCAACTTCAAGTCGCCCTTCAACTTGAATGTATGATTGATATAATAATATTGATTTACGTAACCCATCGAGCGTTTTATATCCCCAGGAAACAATTTTTCTGAAGCTTTTATAACTAGAAACCGCCTCAATAGTCATATCACTAAAACACGTGGCACCAGGAGACGTACTAAGAAACTTTTTAAATGCCTCCCTTTTGATGCGATATAATTCATTAGACATTTCTTCATGTTCATTTAAAGTGTATTCAATAACAAGATTGGAAAAATCACCTGTTCTGAAAAGTAGCAAATAGCGCTCAATTTTACAAATAACCTGTTTCTCCAAAAAGTGATGATAAAGCGTAGAAATATCATTCAATCTTTGTTTATACAACGGTATTACAACATACTTGCCAATATATTCAACCATAGTTTGTTGTGTTTCATTTGATTTCACATTCAAATTATTTATTATTTCACTCCAATTGTTTTCAGATTCGACAGAACTTGAAGCTAAAGTTTGGATAATAATACCAAGTTTATTCATTGTATCGTTCGTTCGAATATTCATACTAACATCCGCATTTGATAACTTTTCAACCACATTAACCATAGAATTAGACATACTAACATCAGCAGCTGCTAACTTGTCTGTTATTGAGGTTTGATTTACATTTAACTGTGTAACTAACCCATTTAATACATTTGCAAATGCTTCATTTTGAAGAGTTTGTGCATTAGTCATAGCATTGGTTAACACCTCTAATTTATCGGCAAGTTGTTGTGATGCTTGGAGGGTAGCTTTAACGGCTGCTTCCGATGATGCGGCACTTGAGGCTGCTGCGACATCCGATTGTGTAGTATCAAAACGATTCTCACTCATTTATTATACATACATATTTTCTAATTTCTAACACTACTATATAATTTCTCAAATTCTAAGGTTAGTGAAAAATTTGAGTTCATTAAATCAATTAAACCACCAAATTTATTTATTAATTTAAAATGCAGCTTTTTAATATTTACAGGACCAAAGTAATCTCTCGTTTTTTCTAAAAAAGTTCCGGCATTTTCAACAAATTCTACCATATAAAATGCCGAACTTATTTTTATTCTTGCTATCAACGATTTTGAAAAAAAATTATCATCACCTAAAGCAGAACTCAAATTATCATTATAATTTCCCACAAAATCATCTATATATAAAAAGATGTAATCATCTTCCGCATCAGAATATGGTGTATTTCCTGCTAAATATCCGTGATATGTAATAAATCCCCTTTCAAAGGTATCCATAAACCCAACCCATGACGTTGGTTCTCTAAAACCCATAGCCCAACCTAATGATTTTATTAATGCTGTTTCACCTGGATTGAAGTCAATATTGTAAGTTACGTTGGCCATCGAAGCATCCCACACATTATGTTGAATGGTTTGTGTTTTGTTGGTACCAGGTGCGAATCCTGTGACTGATACTGGCATCACAACATCGCCTATAGTAGGTTTATTATCTGGAGGGTTTTTGCTCCCTCCGATATCATACCAAACAGTTGTCCAAGTAATCATTTCTTTTACTGTTTTAAATCTAAAAAATAATTTACCCGAAATGTTATCAATACCGCATATCAAAAAAGAATACGCGTTTCTTTGTGAATCCAAAATATCGTTAATATATGTGATTAAGGTTAAAAAAGAGGGAGAACCATCTATTATTACTATAACCAATGGCACGTTGGAGACATCAACCTGATTTACTTTCATGCTAATAGTTAATTTATTATTACCACGTTCTTCAGAATAAAGAGAAAAAGAGTTTGGAATTTCGGCAGAAACTAATTTCATGTTAATGGCATTTTCAATTGGATTTGGTAAATTTACAATAAAATCTGTGCTTTGGGGATACAACTTCAAGTTTCTAAATAATGAATCTATCGAAATAAGTTGGGTAGTTGTTTTTCTTTTAATAGGGTTAATATTCCCTAAAGGATATTTTAAGGAGAATGTTGAATTTGTACTGGGTTCTTCAATCTTAATAATATCATGGCTAGTGACAGTATTTGATTTTTCTTCGTTTTTTTTGTCAATAATCGCAATATAAGCTTGATTTAAAAATGATTCCAAGTTTTTTTTCAAAGCTTTATCTTCCATTTGTCCCACTTTTGTCATTTTTGCCCTATACTTTTCTTGAATATTGTCTAAATGTGGATTGTTAATACCAAATAATCCCAACAAATCTTCATGTGTGTATTCTCTAATATTTAATTCTAAATTACTCATACTTATAGTGTTGTGTGATTTATTTATACAATATTTAATTTATAAATTAAATATTATTTGCTTGAACTTTACGGATTTTATTCTAATACTAGTGTGACTTTATAAATTCTTGGACGCACGGTTTGATTACCAATACCATGCCCTGATCCGTCCGCCTCCACTCCAAATGTTGGTTGGATTGTTATGCTAAAAGAAATTGTATCACCCGGTTTCAAAGGGACTTTGTGAAATATATTCGGACCATTATTTGTATCGTAGGCGGTGACGGCATCAGTCCTTCTGGAGAAATCATTTCCATTTACTCCCTGACCCGCCATAATATTTGTGAGAATGTGATGTGCAAAGTTAGTTGAATCTTTTGTGCCGAGGCCCCCGGCGGTATTGGATGCGCTGAATAAGGTGTTGATGGCATCCTCAATATCGTCCATACACGACCCAGTGTCGGTCCTCTGCAGGTCCGTCAACATGGCGGCCTCGTTCGAGAACATATCGAGACCTAGATTTTGACCAAAAATTTCGTATGCTATGTGCGCTAACAAATCTTTCGATATTATTGTTGCCGTGGACTGCCGCGGCATCTCCGGAATGAGTTGGACCGCCCTCGTCCCATCTGTAAGTCCCGTGTCTGCAACTCCACTCGAACTGACCCCCACGTCTGTCATTAAGTTACCGGTGTACCATCCTGTTGAAACACTTGTGTAAAGTATATCTGATGTAGCTGTATCCACAAAGTCATCAGTATCTGTTTTGTATGTAAACATAGTGTCCCAATCCCCCTGAGAGGTTGCCGCCCATGGAAGTCGAATATTAACGTTTGCAGCCAAAGCTGTTTCGGGCGGAACGTTGTCGAACGTTGGATTATTTAGCAGGTCGTGACTGATTGAGACATTAAGTCCCCCTAGATCAAAATCAATTGTCGTCATTATAACTTATGCAGACAAAAAAAAATTACCATATAAAATAATTAATACATGTGGATTATTTAAATATTACGAATAATTCCTAAATAATTTACATCGAAATTATTTATCTCTTAAATTTCCAATATCCAAATTTAATAACAAAAACCAATTAACTGACGCATTTGAATCTCTTAAATTTTATATAATTATACTATATGTTAGAAGACATACCAGAATGTCGCATTTGTTTTGAAATAGAATCGTATGACGATCCCTTCATTTCACCTTGTTTATGCAAAGGTACAAGTAAATACGTTCATAAATCATGTTTAAATACGTGGAGAAATTTTAATAGAGAAGCAGAAGGATGGAAAATGTGCATGGAGTGTCATGAAACATATACTCTTCAATATAAATATCCGATGGAAAAAGATATTTTTATTAAGGTAAAGAATCCAATTATGATTTATTTTTTTCAATATATAACTGCATTAGGTGTTGGGTCTATATTTTGGTTATTGGACGCAAATACTGATTATTTAGCAATTAAAATGTTAAATTTCAACGTTACTTTAAATAAACCTTCGTTGCTTACATACATTAAGGAAGATGATTTAACACCTCAAATATTTTATTTTTGTTATGCTATGTTTATTCAAAATATGTTTTATTATTTATATTTTTATTACACAACTGTAAAAAGTGTAAAAAGAAAAAAACTATATTTGAAAAAAATTAACAAAGATTATTTTTCATCTTTATTTTTTACCTTACAATTTATTATTTGGTATTATATTTTAGTCTTTAATGATAGATCCATTATTTTTTTAAACCTTGCTTCATTTATTAGTATGGTAGAACCAATTGTTTATTATCAACTTATAAAAAAACACAAAAAAATAATAAAAACACTAAATTTTAATGAAAACGAAGAAGAAATATTATCATATGAAGAAAATCCATTACATGGATATGAAAATATTTTAAATCAAATAGAATTAGGAAATATTATAGTTGAATTTACACCTAATTAGACTGAGTCCTTACTATTTTTCATAACCGCAGCAAACCCTCCAGCACCACCATCACCGGTTGCCAACTTAGCTGCTCCAGGAACACTATCTAAACTTTCCAAATCGTCTAATTCTTTTCCTTTCTCTTTTTTACTATCATTAATGCTTTTTGTAGCTGATTTCATTCTCATTTTATTTACATTTATTAAAGAAGTGTTCGTGGTTTTTTGAATATTTAATTGACCGTATTGAGCCTTTAATTTGTTTAATTCGCTAAATAATCTATTGGTTAATGCCTGTTGTCTATAAACCGCATTTTTGTTGCTACCCGAACAACCAGATAAACCTTCTATTATTTTTGAATTCATCACATTATATAATATTAATGTAATTAAGATGAAATTTATAAATATAATAAGTATTTTCATTATTATATTAATATTAGATTTTATTACCATTAAAGAGGCCTTGATAATTTGAATGTTGGTATAGTAGGAAACCCACCACTAACACGCACTAGGATACTTTTCACAAGCAGGGTTTTTATCGCTTCCTTCACCGTCACCTCCCGCACTTGCTAATTCTTTTGCCATTCTAAGATTATTAATTATACCTTTTCTATTTCCCTTCATACCAATACCTTGATTTACTTTTGCGGCTATTTTTTTCAATTCATTTAATTTAGACTCTGCTTGTTTTAATCTTTCTTCGTTTTCATATATACCCGCCTCTCCACAAGCTTCACTTGTCCTACCTGTGACAGGTGCTCCACTACTTCCCGCCGAACCTGGGGCGCCACCTTTTTTTTTACATAAATAATGAGCATCAAATCCTCCGTGTTTACATTTTTTTTCTTTACCAGCAAAATCCCAACCATCACCAAAATCTTTTTTACATGCTCCCGAACCACTAATAAACCCATAACATTTTTTGGTCCAACTCTCTCCACCAGAACCGCCTATACCTCCCCCATCATTATAGTTACAAGCCCCTTCTGTAACAGTCATTAACATACTTGAAATTATTGTTATTATTAATATTATTCCTAAAAATAGTTTCGATTTCATCATTATTTATATTATCAAGTTATTTTTTCTTATAATAATATAAATGCGACAAGGTTTAAAAAATAGAATCAAGTTTGATCCATCAAATCCGCCGAGAATGAATAAAATAAAAACTGATTATTTATCCAAAAATTCATTTAATGCGCGAGTAAAGGATACATATTGTGTTTCTAATGGTGCTTGTAGTAATAATAAAGATGCTAATGGACGTTGGACGGGTGTAAGCCAAAAACAACAACAGACACAACGAAAATATTATGCACCTTTTAGGCAACCATTAAAAGGATACCGAAAAACTTTGAATAGTCAAGGTGTAATACCAGGAGAAGGGAATTCAAATTGTTGGAGTACCACAGAAATATATAAAGATACATATGCTTTATTAGACCCTAAATCTACAAATTGTCTTGATAACGGGTCTATATCAACAAGTACTATACCATTAACGGATGGTGGGAATAAATTCGCAACAAAATCTAAATCTGGAAATTATACAAGAACAAACAAACCGTTGATTAGAAGTGGTATGCAGCCAAATGTAGCAGGTAAACAAAATAGTGGCCTGTCTGGTATAAAAACAGCAACAAGATATTCATATTCATATAGAGAATTAATCAATAACAGAAGAAAAGATACACAAATTAAAAAACTTTCAACTCAAAAACCATCAAGTTCTACATATATGTCAAATCCTAAAAAGATGCCAGGATACGGTGGTGATTGTACTGGAGTTGATAATTGTAACCCAAGTGAAACAATATATAGATACAATAATAAAAAATTCGCTACACAGGGTGCTGTAGAATCTAGTGATAGAATTACTAGACTTAAATTAGATACAATTAAGGGATCTACTAAATGTGAACCTGGAGTAACAACAACATACGGTGAGTCATGTAACGGTGTTTATTCAACAGGTAATCTACAAACTTCTAGAACTAAAGATTGGCCAAAATATACGACAAAAAATAACGCACAAGTTAAATATACTGCTTTGTTCAATGCAGACCATACAGAACCTCAATATACTCAAGTTAATGCTTTAGCTAGAACAAGAGGTTCGTCGGGTAACAAAAGATATAACACGGGTAAAATAATAGAAAACGGTGGAAGTACGTGTCCTACAAACTGTCCGCAATTTTTAATGTAAATTAAATTAATATTGTATTTTTATTTATAATACTATATTAATATGTTAAATAGAAAACAAGTTTGTGAAGCAAGTCGAACGTGTGAAACGGGTAAAAATTTTAATGGTTCGGCTACGTTTCGTTTAATGTCTATATTCAATAATAGATTCGCACCAATATATAAAAATTCGCGAACGGAAATTATCAACGGAACTATAACCAATCTAAATACAAATAGAGATAATTATAAACCACTAGACGGGTGTCAATCAACTAAACAACAAAAATTATCTATACGAAGAAAACCAACGCCTTATAGAGTTCCGTATAATCATTATAGAAAAACATATAGCTGTGAAACAAATTGTATTAAAAATGAAAAAGTAATCAAAAATATAGATGTATCTGGTTGTTTCGATGATAATGGAATTGCAACTGAAAATTGTAAAAAAGTAAATTATACAAAAACAAGATTAGTGAATAAATTTGGATTTAGAAATGTAAATAATGGAGGAAACTATAAAAATTATTTACAAAGTTCTGGAAAGTTATACGAACAAAATGCGTTTGGTATATTACCTGAAAATCAAGATCTTTCAGGAGTGAATTCATATAATATTGAAACACCAGACTCTTTGAATTGTAAAATATCATATAAAATACCCGGTTCAATATCGAGTGTAAATGTTCAAAAACAAAAAATACCTACAGCAACTAGAAAATGGGCCAATCCTGGATATAATTCTAGAACAAGTGTTAATAGTAGAAATAGAACTCAAAGATTAAAATATAATGCTAAAATGGGCGGACAAAGAAATTCAAGATTTTCAACTCATAATAATTGTATTAACGGTCAAGAATGCAGTAAATATGTAGCCCCTGGTAGAAGTACAAAATTATTTTCATTAATGCGAACTAGTGAGGTTCCTCCGTTAATACCAACTAATGGTCTTCCTTGTAATACAAGTAGAATAAATGGTATGAAACAAAGTTGTCCTTGATGGGTGAATTCCTAATTTTAAGGTTTCAAAAATTGAATTTATATTAATCAATATTAATATAAATAAATATCAAAATTATGCTACCTTTTACTGACTTCATAAACAAGAGATCAAAATTTGAAGATATATTCAGGATATCGGATCAGATTGGTATTGATACTACTGAATGTGTTAATCCGGCAAATAAAATTTTACATTTACTTAAAAGAACATCTTTTGAAAAAAAAATGTCAAGAAAACTATCATATATTGCTGCCGATATAAATTTCAAGGAATTTTGCGAAAGTATAAAAAATGAAAAAGAAGAAGAGTATATAGATGAAAATGTTTGTGTGGGTTATTGTCAGGGTAGATATAATACTGTAATTTATGATATGCTAGTAGAAAAACTTGTTGAAGATATGGAAAACAGAAAAATCATCTTTATAAATATTAATTGTAAAGACTATTGTTTAGATAGGGGAGAGGAAGATGGTTATTGTGCTCACGGAACTTGTGCAATGTTAGTTCCTGGTAAAAACAAGTATAATATGTTTTATATGAATCCACATGGTGAAGTTATGAAAAAAAATACATATTATGAAACAATTATATCAAGAACTCGTGTAAAAAAATTAACATTTGACGGAGATATTATTGACTGTTTGATTATGAAAACAATTGTAAAATATTGTAATAAAAAACATAATTCAAATATTATTTATGATTATACGGATAAACACAATTATTACGGTGTTAATTTACAGGAGGAAGACACACATGGAGTATGTTTTATATTTCCAAGTATTGTATATTATTATTTTGCGAAATATTATACCCAAAAAAGAGAACTACGTATAAAAGATAAAGTGAAAACTATTCCAAGTTTTAAGGAAATGTTAACATCTGGTAGGTTTAATTTGGCAATTCATTCGTGTTTTACGGATTTCAATAAAAATTATGAAAAAACAGTATTCAAACATATTGATAGTCAATACACGCACACACAACTAGTAGAAAAACTAATAAAGTGTTTGGACAAATCTAAATGGCATTTTCTAAAAAATATGACAAATTCCATGGTATCATTTATAAATCAAGATTATTTTCAAGATAAATTTTAAACATTTTCCATAGCATCTTTTAAATCTATACACGATCCAATTTTCTTTTTTAAAATAATTTTTTCTTTCTTTGGATTTCCAGTATCCCCTTCGCTAACACCTGACATTATATCTTGCCATTCATTCATAAGTTTTAGATCTTCTTTATACGTAGGATTTAATTTCTCCCATTCTGTTATTGTTTTACATTGTTTTAATTTAACATCCCTTATTGTTTCATCTAATTTCTTATTATTTTCATCTTTTCCCCATATATTATTCTCTTTTACATAGAATTTTAATCTCTTTGTATCACTACAATGTATTGGTCTTTCTGTTGGTTTCAAGTATTCTAATTGTTTTTTAATTATATTTGTAACACCGTTAACATATCCGTTATCTTTTGTATATGCTAAATCTTCTAGAGTTATTTTGATGTTATTAACAAAATCTTTCAAATTCAGGGCATCTTTGCAATTTTCATTTAAAAATACCTTAATAGAAATGTTTTGGTTACCACAATTATTAAAATTATTAGTAGTTGCATTAGTCCTAGCTACTTGAGTGCAAATTTCTGTCAACTTTTCATTTGTTTTTTCTAAATTTTTAATTCTTTCTTCTTGTATTTTAATTTTATCCTCTTTCATTTCTATAATTTGATTTTTAAGTTGTGCTATTTCTAAATATGAATTATCTTTCTCATCCACAGAATTACTACTTTTTAACACTTTTTTAACACTTTCTTGAATTACTGTATCTTTAAATTTACATTTTTTTATATGTCTATACCACCCGCTTTTGGTGTTGTATTTCTTATCACAATTGCTACAAAAAATCAGAGTTTTTGAAATTTGGTCACTTTTAGGACACTTTGGACACTTTTGGTCACTATTTTTTTGATGTTTTTTACTTGTTAAATGTTTTTCCAAATGACATTTTTGTGACGCATTATAGTCACAAATTTCACAATAGTATGTTTTAACACTTTTAACACTTTTAACACTTTTTGTGGCGAGTTTTGTGGACATTTATATAATGTCTAGAAAATATTTCTAAGTTCTTGCGAAAAAAACTATTGTTAAAAAAAGGTTACAGTAACAACTCTAAAAACCACTTTATAAAAACCCCTACAAGAAGGTCACAGTCGTTTTTTGACGTTATTTTCAGAAAAAACTTTTATAGAATTTGGAGAAATGGACATTTATTAAATGTCCATAATCAGATATATAGGACTTTTGGTTATTTTATTTTTTGCGGATTCTCTCCAAAAAATAAATTAAGACCTAGAAAAATAAATTAAGACCTAGAAAAATAAAATAAATTCATAAATTATATGTCAATACGCAAAATAGATACAGCCATTAGTACAATCAGAAGTATATATGATGAAAATGGTAATTATCTTCCGTCAGGTAATTACTATTTTTCAATAAAAGATTATGAAAGGGGAGTTTTTACTGGAGAAATGACTAATGGAGGTGATTTTGGTGAATTTACTTTTTCACCACAAAAAATAATAAAAATGATGGCTGTAAGTCAGTCAAGACTGGCAAGAAAAGCAGGCTTACACACAGAACTAGGAATGCCAGACTACCCATCACCTTTAGCAAGGGATAGATCATCTCGTTTTACAGAGACATCACGATCACCATATGTTGTTAGAAATTATTCCAGTGAAAATGTAGTTTTAAGAGAACCAAGCACTTGTAGTATATGTTTTGAATCAATAAGTAATCGTAATAAAAAATCATTAAATTGTAATCACTATTTTCATAGAAATTGTATCAATACATGGTTAAGAGAACAAAATAATTGTCCATTATGTAGAGCATCTCAATCAACAAGCGAAGAAAGTGAAACTACTAGAGAGGACCCTTTTATAAATGCTGTAAATCAATTAAGGTCTGGAAGTTCCAGTACAAATCTTTTATATAATCAATTAAGTACTAGAGATTATACATCTAGACGTAATGCTCGCACTGTTGTATTTCCTAGTTCACGAAGAAAATAAAATTATAATTAATATATATAATGAATCAAATAGATTATCATGAATATTCATATGTATTGTTGATTGTCATATCATTTGTAATGTTAATAAATGCATTTAGGTATAAAAAAAAGCATAAAAATAAAAAACAAAAAGGTGGTGGTAGTTTTGGCGGATGTTTACAAGCAATAATGGAAGGTATTTGTTATATGTTATCTTTTGGTACCTTATGCAAGGATTATAAAACAACTTGGTCAATTAATTGTAAAGGTGGAGGCGGAGATGGTGAATTTTTGTAATTAATGAACATATAATTATTTAAAACTAATTTTTTTTATTACTTTATATGAGTAATAAAAAAAAACGAACTAAAAAAGAAAAAAAGGCACCGGAATACAGAAGCAAAGAAGAGAGACAGTCTGAAGTAAAACATGTATTAGAACAATTGAACGAATATCAACTTAACACTAAATATGAACCTGTGAAAAAGTTATATCTGAATTTTAAAGAATATATAAGTAAAGGGGAGAGATTAATTGTTAATATTCCTTTTCCTGAAATTAACAGAAGGATAAAGGGTGTATTAGCAATTAATAAAAGAGAAGATGTTACAATAGCATTATTGAATGAAAAATTTTAACGATGTCTATATTATTTAAGCTTTGCGGTTCTTGCCAGAACGACGACAGAAGGTGCGTTTTTTACCCTTGGCAACTTTGCAACCAGATTTATTTTTACATGCGGCTATTCTTTTTCCTCTGCAACCCTTTCTATTGGCCTTGACGCGTTTGCGGTAAGTTTTGCGTTTTCTTTTAAGAGACGATCTTCTTGAACGTGTCATAGCAAGTTTTTTTCTACCAGCTCCTTTGCGACTTCTTCGTCTTGTTTTAGATACCATTATATAATTACTAAACATTATTATTTTTTTCTAATTTTTCTAATTTTTCTTTTTTTTCTAGTATGTTTTTTCCGCGTCATCTTTTTTTTCCCATATATTTTCATGTTTTTTTCTAAATCTTTTATATTTTCTAATGCTTTTTTTGTTAATTCATATACATAAATTAAATCAGTATGTGCGGACATATATATATTATCATCTTTTAAAATTTTTAAAACTTTTCGTTCTTTCGCCTAAAAAAATATTATTTGATTGATAATTTTTATTATACGGTACGTTGTTACTCATACACCAATTAATACATTTTTGGATATTATTGTTTTTTAATGAATGTATTCTATCATTTTTTCTATCTTTATGTGTTATAATTTTAATTGTTGTGAGTATGTTATCTATTTGTTGATGTGCTAAAATGGAGTTAATTTCCTTTATATTATTTTTATAATAAGAATGAACGGGTATATTGATAATGGATGTAATATCATATTTACTAAAATCAACAGATTCAAAAATTTTAAGTGTATTTATAAACTTAGTTGAAATTTCATCTGTATCGCTAAATTTAAAATTTTTACAAATAACATATTTTTCAGAATTAGCGTATCTACTAGTATATGGTTTTGAAATATAAACATTTTCATACATACAGCTCAATAAATATATTAGCTCTCTGGTAGATTGTTCAAACATATCAAAAATTTTCAAAACAAAATGTCCGTTGAGTTTTTGCATTGTAATAGCATAAGTAACTTGTGTAAATATTAATCGAAACGCGCATTTTTCTTGATTATTATAATCACCTGAAAAATCAAACCCACCATCTGCTGTGATAATATCCATACTATTTTTATATTTTTCCTTAAATGCGATTAGATTTTTATGATTGTATAAATCTCCTTTTTCGTTAACACCATACTCGATGTTAATATTTTTATATTTATCAATAATATGTTCTGCTTTTTTCCAATCAGGTATATTAGTATTTTTATCAAGGAGTGTTATAGCGTTATAAATATCGTTTTTTGTATTTCTAATATATGCTGTAGATTCAATAAATCCCCCCGGTCCTTCAGCTAAATGAAATGATTTTATAGGTGTATCGGACGATAATAAATCATGATAATTGTATATCTCCATAATTTTATAAAAGGCTCTAGAAATGGGCTTATATTTACTTACACTAACCTTTTGTCCTGGAATAGTTGTATGGACGAATTCGTATGGATTTGTATATTTTTTTATGATATCCCAATCAGTAATATGTTTATCGATTAAAGATTTTATTTTTGATAAATATTTTTGTAAGCTGTATATTTTATCTTCTTTTTTTTTTTTTTTTTTTTTTATTAAAACAAATTTTGACATTTGAATCTCTTATTTTATATTCTATTTGTGGTAATATATAATAGGTCATAATATATATTACCTCGTTTTGTTTATATTATTTTGGAAGAGTTAATTTTTTTTTATATTTTTTTACTACTCTTTTAGACTTTGTTTCTGTCTTATTAATACTTTGTGTTTCTTCTTGATCCAAATCTCCTTGGGCGGAAGTTATAGTTAACAACGTATCAGTTATTTCTTTTGCATTAGGATTTCTTACCTTTTTAAATATGAAATAATTGTTAAGAAACGAAATAATTTTTTCATTCGGTTTCATATTCAGGGCTTTTCCAATATTTACTTTTTTAATAGTTCTATTTTCTATTTCACTTTTCATAGTATCAAATAAATCTTCAAATGATCCAATAGCTTGTGGAAATCCCATACTTTTAGATTCAGTATCGCTAATAGGTACAAATCCGAAATTTTCCATAGTTCTTATAAAGAAGTCAAAATTAACAAGATATTCCGTGAATGTTTTATTGATAGATTCTTGATATACATCTACCGCATATCCTAATGAGGATTCGTCATCGGGAAAAGTTGTTTGTGAATATAACTTTTTTAAATCCCACATTTTTGTATCATTATCATTTTTGATGAAAACGCTTTCTCCTGGTGATTTTCCTTCTAATTTCCTAAAAACTTTACCACCATCATAACAAGTTCCAATACATAATCCACCAACCTTGCAATTTTCATTTAAATTTCTTATAAAATTATAAAATGTATCTCTATTTTTAAAGAAGTAGTGAATGGAGAATTGATTTGAAATAATATTGTATCCGTTTTTCCCGATACCATATCTTTTATAAACTCCTTTACCCAAAACACTTTCATCTTTTGCGGAATCACCAATAAGAGCCTTCATAATTTGTTTTCCTTTTTCACTAGTGCAAGCTTCTCCATTTTTAATATTCAAACTGGAATCTCCTTGTATAAATAAAGCGCCCGGCATTGTTCTATATTTTTTTTTCATTCTTAAATATCTAGCGCAAGCTCCTTTTATTCTGTTATGGATATTATCTTTTGAATAATCGATACCCATTACAAAGGATAATTTTGCATCAATCCATTTTTGTAAATCGCCGCCCATACCAACACTCATATCGAGTAGTGTATCTCCTCTTTTACTAACACCTACAATTAATTTTCTTTTAACATATCTATTATGAAAATCTCGTAAAGATTGTGTATTTGTTTGTGTGTTGCTTCTGTCATAATAAATATTATCATTAACTGTATCGGGTATATTTAATCCAGAAGTAATCATAGACTCATTAATTGGTCTATTTATAGACCTCCATACACCTTCAGCTGTTGTATACGCATTACAAGTTATTTTTCCTTTTCGTTGATATTCGGCAGTTTTATCAAATCGTACTCTTATAGGGACCCATTGCCATCCTTGTTTATTTTGATCTTCCCATCTAAATTCAACAACCATATCATCCTGAAATGCTTGTTTTTTATCTTCAGTTACCATTTGATTATTTGAATTATTCAAAATAATATTACTTGTATAAATAGGGTATGGTGGTATAGGATCGTAAGGAATAAACGGCATAGCTTTATATGAAGTTCTTTCATTGTATTTTGGAAATTTATCATTTATAATATCATCACATGGATTTAAGAATCCATGTTTATTTTCATCAAATCCTACATGTAATATAAGTGTTTTATATTGATTAAGGGAATTATCTTTGGAAACATTAATTCCATCCGTAAATATATTACCCATATATTCTTCTCCTGTCTCTATTTTTTTTGTTTTTACAAGAAAATCAATAGTATTAAATTTCGGAGGTTTCCATTTTAATGAATAGTCCCATCTAAATTTTCTAGATGGTGTTATTTCTCCAACCTTCGAAGAACCCACACTTTTATCGCAAGGTGTAAATATAAGTCCGTCTGTTTCATAATTAAATAAAACTCCTTCTTTTACCCCGTCTAATATTTTTTTACATTCTTTAAATATATTACTACCGATGTTTGAATAAAATGTTTTCATTTTTATATTAAGGGGCGTTTTGTAACTATTGATAATACAATGAGAATCTAAGTTAGAAATAGTATCCGATAATAAATCTCCCCTGAATTTATCCTTTGCCATATCTTTATCTACATAATTTAATTCTGTATCAGGAACATTCATAAAAGGAAAACCTTTTGTATTTTCTTTATTTAAATAATAAATATCAAATCCAAGAAATAAATTAATAAAATTTCCAACTTTATCGTTTAATACGTGTTCGCCATCAATAATAGTGTTACAAGAAGATTTATGTTTTGTGACATTTCCTGTAAATTGTATATTCATATTTGTGTCAATAAAATATATTTTACCAATATTTGAAATAAATAATAACTTACGATCACCGTCGGCCTTATCGGTTACTGTATAAGGCCTGTTAATATTTGGGACAGATGAATCAACGTCTATGGGTATAATGTTTGTAGTTTCTAAACTTACAGATGAAGGTCCGATAAAATCGCCCGAATGCATTCTTCTAGGACGACCGTCTTTTCCTCTAGGCATATTTTCTTTACCGTGAATTAAATGCATATATTCTTTTTTAACCATATCTTGTTCTAAATATGAAATAGGGAAGTTTGTCTGTTGCCACCCTGATAAAATAATTTTTACGCCTTTTTTAATTTTACGCAAAAGAGTATTTGTATCCATCTCTTTTGTGTAATTTTTTATTATTTCCATTTCAACTTCATAATTTTCGGGTTCATTAAATACGTTGGCATCTTGAATACTATATTCTTTAATGAATATTTTTCGTCCATTATTTAATCTTTTTTGTCTATTCGTTTTAACAATACTTAAATCAAATTGGTAAGGATATTCGTGTGTATCAGTTATTAATTGAAATGTGTATCTTTTCATAAACCTAAAAATTTTTTTGGTATCCTTCCAACTATCCAAAGCTTGAGCTATTTCTGGTCTAAGATTTTCTTGATTTTTGGGTGTTAAATCTCTTTCAGTTTTATAATTAACTCTAAATTGAAAATCATGAAAATCAATAGGTCTTAAGGTATCTCCATCTCTTTTTTCCTTTTTCCTGAATTTTTGTAGAAAAGTAACATTATTTAGTTTATCTTCATGAATTATATTTTCTTTACAATATTTTTGTATATTGCTAAGACCTTTAACTGTAGTTCTTATATTAGAATCTTTCATTTTGCCTGTTCTTTCATCTATATATTCGTTTATAATATTCAAATGATAATTTTCTTGAATTTTAACAAAGCCTAATGATTTTAATTTTTGAATTATATTATCAAAATCTATTTTTGTTATTTGGTTATAATGCTTTGTACCAAATTTAATTTCTAATTCATCTCCTTGATAATTCCTATTTTCAGCTGCTAAATATATATCGCAATAGTCTGTTAATAAATCATTTGGTGTTTTTTCTTCAGTCATAATTATATAATAATAACATATATTTTTATATAATTTATCAATTTTATAATATAGTTTCAATTACTAATTTATAAAGTTCTTTTTTTGTTTTACATTTAGTAGGTGTTTTCATAATATCTATATTTAATTTTTTACATATATCCTTTATTTGTTGTGCTTTATAATTTGAAATACATTTTATAGGTTTTTTAATACTTTCAACTAACAATAGTTTATTTGTATAATCAAATAATTTGTCTTCTTCTAAAAATAATCCATATTTATCTAGTCCCTCAAAATATTTAATTATACAACTCTTCCTTCCAGGTATATTTATATTTGAATAGTAAAATTTATCGTTCATATACGCAAAATTATAGTTATCTAAGATTAGCATAGGTTCTAAATAATTTATATTTAAGGTGGGGTCATTCGCAAGATGTCCTTCTATTTCGGCAATTTTAACCTTCATCTCTTTTAATGTTTTTTTGTTATTTCGTAATTTATCTATAAATTTGATTTTGTATTCTTTTTCTATAACAAAATTATTTTTTTTAAGAATTTCATATTCACTAAACCCATAAACAAATATAAACCAACACCAAAATAATCCATCTTCTTGTTCGGGTACAAAAAAATCATCATGTTTTTTAATTTCCGGTTGTATAATCTTTTTATTTATTTTTTCGATACTTTTTTCAAAATATTCACTGGACATTAATCTATGAATATTTTGATTATCAAATGCGTATTTTTCGAGTAATTTAACAATATTAGTATTCATGTGTGATAACTTTATTAGTTGTTTTGTCTTTAACTTCTTTAGTATTTTGTATAAAGAAGTCGAGTTTTAAATCATCCTTGATAGTTTCAATATCTTTTAAGTGTTTCTCTTGTTTCTTTATATATTGTAGAGTTATTTCTATATCTCTAATAGTTTTTTCATCAAACGAATTCATATTTGTAAAAATGCCATTTCTATTTTCTGAAAATATAACATTATTATCTTTTAATACTTTAAAAATTTTTAAATGATGTATTTTATCCAAATTGTCTACCACATTTTTTAAACCGTTTAATTTTTCTACATTCATATAGAATGGAAAAAAAATTATATTTAAGTATAAATTTTTTTAAGAGTTATGTTTATTCCTCCAAAATGGTTAGCTTTGTTTTTCTTGTCCCACTTGTAATTTTTAATTCTCCTAGAACTGCTATAGTTTCGTCATTTAGTTCATAACGTATGCCAATAACTTTAATAGTAATCTCTTCGTTTTCCTTTACCTTCAAAAACGCTTCGTTGTTGTAATGATGATCTCTTGCGATAAATATTGTAACCGGACTTGGTGTTTCTCTTGTGTATACAGCTCTTATTCCTGCTCGGGTAATATTTTTTGCTTGACATTTAATTATTTGTCCTTCTACAGGATGACAAATATCACATTCAAACATTACTTCAAATATTACATTATTTGATTCTACTAGACCGGAAGAGTAAGACAATATGTTAATTGATTTATTTTTGATATATCCTTCCTTGGAACATTTATTGTACAAACTTTCTTCAACTTTTTCTTGTATATTTTCTCTTATATTACTTCCAACACTATAGAAGGGTAATAGTATTTTACGTGTCAAAACATTTTTCATCCATATTCCTCTTTTGATTTTATTTTTTCTAATTTTACCTTTACCAGATTTCTTGTGTGTAGAAGTACTCATTTATATAATATGATATTTTTTGTTTAACATATTTTCAATTTTATTTTTTTTCTATATCTTTGATTGAATTTAATATATCTTCAATAGTAGAAAAAAACCATCTTTTTTTACCATATGTTGCTTTATTTTCATCTAAATATCTAAGTATAAATTCGGTTTCAATACATAATTGTTGGTCTGTCATGTGTATTGTTTTTTCACTCTGCCCAGACTTTTTTAGACCAACAAAATTCCGCTCCCAGGCATCATCAAGAGGATATTTATTTAAGGTGGTTGGTGTATTATAAACACTATTGTCTTGTCTTTTCGTTTTTTCTTTCATTTTGTATTTATCTGTTTCATCACCCAATTCCCTTAATAATCTATTAATTCTACTTATAATATCTTTTCTATTTTCTCCGGATGTAGGGCATGCTTGTCCTGTTCCCTTCATATTTGTTTTTAATTTAAAAATAATGGATGTCTTTGGTTTGTTATGTGTCAAAAACCCAATAAGATATTTATTACACTCTTTTGCCTTTATTTTACCAAACTTTTGTAACATTTCAATTGCTATTTTTGGTTGTTTTTTCTTATCACCAGTCCATTTTTTTGTAATTTTATTAAAAATAAAAATATACCAAAAAAACCTTGATCTTTTTCCTTGGAATCTTTTTTTATAGTCAACACAAACAACCCCAATAATATCATCTCCGTTGTCATTAGAAACTGTTATTGTAAATTTATCAATAACTATTTGTAATTTATCTCTAAAATCTTGGGTTATTTCATCATTTTTTATAGATAATGAATTTAATATAGCTAATTTTTTATCAATATTTAAAATATCAAATAAATGTTCGAGACAATATCTCTCCAGATTTGTTCTATTGAAATATTCTCCATTAAATGTTTCTAAACTTTTCATAGCCCAATAACTAGCTTCTATCCAGCTTTTGTTCTTTGATTTTTTATTAAATAATAATGTTTTATTATAATCTTGTTGTAATCTTAATAATATATCTATATTTGTAGTATCTTTTAATTTATTAGTTAATTTATGAGGCATTTCAATTGGTAATTTAATATTAAGTTTGGCTATTTTAATATCTAGTGGTATTCTTCTTTCATTATTAGAAATATGTTTATTATTTAATTCTATTGGTTGAAAAAGATAAAAAGTATCAATATTAACTAATTTTCCTATTCTATTAAGCATATCAATAAGATATTCGTTTTTATCTGTAGTCAAAACATTCAAAGCCATATTAATTTGTTCTGTCGAATAAGTTTTACCAACGTTAATTCTATTTATAAGTTCTTGTTTATCATATACATAATGTTCTTTATACAGAGTTTTGATTCGTTTTAATATTTTATCTAAATTCATAATAATATAACTTTGTGAATATGAATCTTTTATTATATCGTCAGTTTCTATTGATGAATTAGGCGCACATTTATATTCACAATCCATAAAATCACATATAATACTATTATTTTTATATCCACTATTAAATTGTATTTTTTGCGATTCTTTTGATAGTTCTAATTGAACTTGTTTATTCATTTTGTTTTCTACAAGATCTTGTTGATTAATATTAATCAAACAATCTACAGCAATCTCTTTTAATAATCGTGTAATTTTTCCAATTTGTATTGATTTTTTCTCTGCTAATCTATAAACATATAAATCAATTGGTTCTACTTTGCTATCTAAAAGCTGACTACCATATAAAAAAATTTGAACATTTCTTTTTGAAAAGGGTAGATTACAATGACTTTTATTTCTTACACCTCTACCAATTGTTTGGTCTGCTCTGTTCATATTATACCAAGGTTCTAATATATGAACTTGTCTTATATTTTTGAAATCCAACCCTTCAGACCCTGCTCTAGATATAATAATTACTTTTACTTTTTCTCCATTTATATTTCCAGATTCAGTACATGCTTTTAATTCCTTTTTATTTGAAGGAGATAGTTGTTTGTCACCTGTTATCATGACATATCTCCCTATTGATGGTGTTGGTGGTTTTTCAAATAAAGATCTGCTTCGGTCACCATAACGAGTTATTCCTATCTCTTCAAGAGCTAGAGCAATAGGTACGCATCCACCATCAATATAACTAGAATAAACCAATATAATTCCTTCGCTTTTTTTAATTGTGTCAATTATAGAATATATTTTTGCGCTATATTTTCTAAGAGGTGAGTTTTCTTTTTCATCACTATTAAAAATAGCACCAAATTTATTTAATATTTTTTGTGAATATTTGAATTTCTTTTTACTTTCTTTGTCATAATGCATTATTCTTCGAAGGCCTGTTTTACCAATTAATCCTTTATAATCTATTGTCCCGTCGTCTAAATTTTCATGTGGATAAATAATATTTAATGCTTGTTCAGGAGAATCAATAACGGTATATTGAATCCCTGATTTTGGTTCGTTGAGTTGTGGGTATTTTTCTTTACTTTTTGCTATAATATAATTATACGCTTTATTTTGTTCTTCGTGTAATGCCGTTATAACTAAATCTAAATGTTGAATTGGAGTATCTATTTCCAAATTATTTATTTGGATATTAGGGTAATCCCAATCATCACTTGATACTAATTTTTTTAATGAATTTGGATTATTATATTCAGAAGGCCAAATTCTATATGGAAAACTAAATGGATTTTCCCCTGAAACATAACTTACATAACCTGTTAGTTTTTGAATTAGTAAATTTTTACCAATTTCTTCATCACCGTTCATCAAAAAAGTCCCATTACTATTAAATACATCACTAATATTTATAGGAAATCTATTATCGTTTAAATTTAATAAATTTGCTAACCAAACAATTTCTGAATAATTATTAAACATCGGTGTTGCTGTCAATAACAATAATTTCATATTTTGAGAATACATTACTAATTCTTTCAAATTCTGTATAGTTCTTCTTACTTTTCCCTTTTTAGCTGATGATCTAACATTATGAACTTCGTCAATAACTAACAATCTATCTGAAAATTCTCTTTTAATTGCTGATATTTTGCGTTTTTTTGCCTTTTCAGGATCAGTTGTGTTACCTTTGTTACTTTTTACAAGTTTATTTATTTTGTTAGCAAATTCAATATATCCCATAAATTCATAAGATTGTCTTATTATTTTATCTATTTGTCTAATTATTTTTGTCTTTGTCAGCCCTTTCATATTCATAGGATTCACTTCATTGATAAATTTATTTCCAGTACATGATTTAATATTCCAAAGTCCATTTATTAATTTTAATTTTCGTGAATCAAATAATTGTAATTTATAATTTTCTTGGACTACAGGACTGGCAATAATTAGAATTTTTTTTTTAATACCAATTTGGTTGTAATATGTTCTCATATCTTCACATACTTGTATTGATGAACACGTTTTTCCTGTTCCAAGTCCGTGAAACAATAATAATCCATTATATGGTGTTTGGAATGATAAAAAATTTCTAACAAACATTTGATGTGGTTCTAATTCAAAATCAATAGTTGAGTCACATAATTTAGTTGACTCTTCTTCTAAATTATCTATTTGTTCTCTTGTTTTTTTTTCTATTTTTACATCGTTGAATTCCTTTTTCAAAGCTATATTTTTACTAAAATTCGTGTCATCCAAACTTGGATATAATGAACTAGTATTTATTTTATTTTCTGTTATTTCTTTCCTATTTTTTTCTTCTACACATTTTAAAAGTTTTTGATATTCTTTACTTTCTAAAGTCAAATTTTTTACACTTTCTTTCAAAGATTTAATCAAATCAATACAAGATTTTTCTAAATCCTGGTTTGATATTAATTCCTCTTCTTTATCTTCTTCATCTTCTTCATCTTCTTCATCTTCTTCATCTTCTTCATCTTCTTTATCTTCTTTGTCTTCTTTGTCTTCTTTATCTTCTTTATCTTCTTTATCTTCTTTATCTTCTTTATCTTCTTTATCTTCTTTATCTTCTTTATCTTCTTTATCTTCTTCCTCTTCTTTGTCTTCTTTATCTTCTTCCTCTTCTATTATTTTAGGGTCTTCTTTATCTTCTATTATTTTAGGGTCTTCTTTATCTTCTATTATTTTAGGGTTTTCTTCCTTTTCTATTACTTTATGGTCTTCTAGTATGGCTATTGGTGATGATTCTTTTACTACTGATTGTAGTTTTTCATTATTTAAAATAATATTGGCAACATCTACATCTAATCCTGATTCTATTATTTTTTCCCATAGTTTATTAGCATCAACAGACCACAATTTGGGTTTTATTTTTTCAAATGTGCCGTTTTCGCATATTCGGAACCTAGTCCAAGCCGAATCATCTTTTAATCTAAAATCTTTTCCGTTTACTTTAAATCTCCTATCTTTTTTCTTTTTACATTTTTTTGTTTTATTATTTCTTGGTTTCTTGTTTTTTGCTGTTTTAGAGGACATACTAATATATTATGAGATTAAACTATATTTATTTAAAACCGTATCTATATCTTTTAATAAATCAATTCGTTCTAAATTATATGGTCTTATTGCTTTGGATGCTTCTTCTAAAGTCATCCATTTAATTTTACTTACTTCACTTTTTTGGTAATTTGTTAAATCATTACATTTTGTATGAGCAATAAAATATTTGTGTTTATATGATTTAAAATTTGACCCTGTAAATATTTCTTCAAAGGGTATAAAATTTTTTACAACATGTACTTTATTTTTGGGAATACCAGTTTCTTCTCCAAATTCTCTTAAAGCCCCTGCCAAATCATTTTCGTTATAATTTCTTCTACCTTTGGGGAAGCCCCATTCTGGTTCGGTCCAACTTGTATTACTATTTTGAATTAGTTTTTCAAGATTAAAAAATTCATCATTAAAAAGATGAATACCTTCTTTTAATTGATAAAATTTATCTACCGCCGTTTTCTCTTCTGATCTATATTGACCGCCATAGTAATCTCCCCATAATTCTTTCCATAATACGGTAAATTTTTTTGTTAATAAATTGGCTTTCTCTTGGACTGTCATTTCATTAATAATATTTTGAATATATTCTTGATTATATAGTGGATATTTTCCTCTCATAAATTCTACATAACCTAAACTATCTTTTCTACAAATTAATAAATATTTTAGGCAATTTGATTTATTAAAAGCAACCATTCCCAAACTTGTTATAGGTTTACAGCATTGATTATAAGAATGACCTGTTTTTCCACAATTATTACAAAACGGACTCTGTTTAGTATTCATTATTATATGTTAAATCTGTTATCTTTTTATATCATTTACATTTAATGGGTTTAAACTACAAAATATGGTTACCACACTTAAAATTTACATTACAAACGATAGCAATTACATATCCTTCAAGACCTAATGATGTAAGTAAAAGGAAATATTATGATTTAATTCAAAACATTCCTATATTTTTTCCATTAGAGCCAATCGGAGATAATTTTTTGAAACTTTTAGACAAATATCCAGTTACTCCTTATTTAAGTTCAAGAATGTCTTTTATGAAATGGATTCATTTTATTTTTAATAAGATACAAGAACAATTAGGTGAACCAATCGAAGATTTTTATGATAGTTTAGAAAAATATTACGAAGAATATAAACCAAAGGAAATAAGAAACAAACAAATAATGCAAACACGAAAAAAATATATCCAATTTGGAAGTGCGTTATTAATTATTTTCGGTATTATGTATTTTTATAAAAAATAATGTTAAGATAATGTATAATGGGTAGAAAAACAGCAAGACGAAAAAGCAGAAAATCTAAAAGACGTGGGAGAAAGAGCAGACGTCACAGAGGTGGTAGTCCTGGAGTTGCTGCAAACGCATCTGACTTTTCACCTGAAGTACCAGTTAATGCTGGTGGAGAAGATGCACCAGTTGGAGAAACCCCCAGTCAAGCGGGTGGTAAAAGACGCCGTCGTCGCAAAGGACGCAAGAGCAAACGAGGTGGTTCTTGTGGTGGTTCTCCCCTCGTTGGTGGAAAACGCAAGACCAGAAAACAAAAGGGTGGCAAGCGTAAATTAAATGCTTACTTTAAACTTATGCTTGATGCTAAAAAAAGAAAAGCAGCTAGTTTCAAATATGACAATAAAACTTATAATCGTGTAAAACGGGGTCATTTATTTGTTTACAAAAAAGCTTAATTTATATATATTTAACTAATATATATGAAAATAAATTTTGTCATATTCCTAATTACAGTATTCCTAATGGCAAATACCTATTATGATGGGAAATTTACAGAATATTTAATGAAAGGTAAAAAATATTATAAGATTGCAACCTTCGGGTTTGTGGGGTTAAGCATTTATTTATTTATCAATAAACATCCAGGTGAAAGTAAAAATTTAGTAAAACATGCAACGGACTTAATAAAATACATGCCTATTGATTCTAATACAACTGATATGTTAACGCCTCTTTTTGATTTTACAAACGCAAGAGAAAAAATTAACCAAATGGGTCGATCAAATATGAATATTCAAATGACTCCTCAAACTAGACGAATGATGAATTCTGGTGGAAGAGGAACAAAAAGGTGTGTAAGCGAAACAAAAAAAAAATATGTAGCTGCACAACAAGGTTGGAAATGTAATATGTGTAATGACCAACTTAGTCATACATTTCAAGTAGACCATAAAATAGATTTGCAATTTGGTGGTGATAATTCTGTCGGTAATTTAGCTGCTTTATGTAATAATTGTCATGCTAATAAAACAGCGTCAAATAATTTGTAAAATTTAATATAGCTAAAATATAAATGGCAATATTAAAGACGGTGACAAGTATGATAGTTTATACACCATTAGTATTAGTATGTTTAACAGTTTTATATGGAATAGGTTATGGTGTTTGGTTTTATAGGAATAACCATAGATTACCCCCAACATATCAATACGCAGGACAGACATTTTTATATGTTTTAAAACAAATAATTAAACCTTTTATTGCATTAGGACAACTTTTATGGTGGTTGGTTCCATTATTTCCTGCTAGATTTCGCAATGTCTATGGATGGGGACCGCCTTGGGGAGCTTGGGCTGATACTAATATAGCAAGAACTATCGGAATATTGGCATTAATTAGTGTTATTACAATAACTTCTTTAGTATTAAAAAATGGATATCCCAATACAATTATAGGATATAGTAAATTTTTAAATGGAACATTAATAACGACGTTAATAATAGCTGTATTAGTAGTGTTTGTTAGTTTTAATAGAACAATAATGACTACGGGATTAGCTAATGATCCTTGGCCAATTGGTGGCGTTGGTGATTTACCTGAAAGACAAAGAAAATGGGTTACAAAGACAGCCGGAACATATTTGTATTATTCTATTGGTGTTGGTTTAATATTGGGATTATTATTTGCTTTATTTCACTTAATTGTGAATTATTCATTATTTAGTGTCGGGGGTATGACTATGATACTGATTTTATTATCTCTTGGTATAGTTGTTGGTATTTACCGTTTATTATCACAAAATAATAATGTGATGGCAACTGTAGGTGGAAGTCCAATTTTATCCAATCTATTTTATTTAGTTTTTATAATACCTTGTTTATTTGGAGATACAGTAAAATATATTTTTAATCAAGTTAGACATACACCAAAAATTGCATATTTATTTCTTGGTGGAGAAATATTGGCAATAACACTGTATTTTGTTATTCCAATATTACAAAAATATTTTTATACATTTATGCCGTCAAAAACAGATAATTCTACAATTATCAATAGTAAAATGCAATCTATTAAAAAAAATCAAATAATTATTAAAGAAAGAATTAAAAGAATTAAAAAATTTACAGCATCAGGTGTTGGTTTTGGAAAAGGGAAAAACAAACCAACCCCTATAGTGCCTGAAGGTAAAATTATAGATGAAACAGGATGGACTAATATTATTTCTAATAATTTGAATAATCCAGGTAATCAAAAAGAGCTAACAAATTTATTGATAAATTATGGTTATATGAGTTCAAGTATGTGTACTGATAATCCTTACGAAAAAGATAAAACAAAATGTTCTAATGATATAAAAAATGCAATAAAATATATTCAAGTTTATACAATAGAATTAGTTGGATTAGAAACAAAATTAATAGATTCGGAAGAAGAATTAAAAACTTTAGAAACAGAATTAAAAAGATCAGATAAGTTACAAAAAAGCAAGGTTTTGTTAAGAGATCCTGTATATTTAAAAAATAAAAAATTTATCGGCAATTTCGAAGAAGAAAGAGTAAATAATTTTGAAATAGAATATAATTATAGTTACGCATTAAATGGGTGGTTTTTCTTTAGAGCAAATTCCTTAAAATCAATATGTACTGCAAATATACCAGGGGTTTGTAGTAAAGAAGCAAATTATAAATCAATATTAAATTACGGTGATAAACCCAATATTCTTTATAATTCCATAGAAAATAAATTAAAAATTAAGATGAATAATGGGAAAGATAAGAAACCTGTAATTTATATTATTGATGAGGTACCTCTTCAAAAATGGGTAAATATAGTAGTAAATTATGATGGAGGCGTGTTAGATGTATTTATGGACTCTAAATTATTAGCTTCTTATAATAATGTCGTACCGTATATGAGTCAGGATCAAATAACAATAGGTGATATAGGTGGTGTTTCTGGTGGTGTTTGTAATGTTGTATATTTTCCTCAATCTATTTCCAAAGAAAGGATTGATATGAATTACAAAATATTAAGCAATAAAAATCCACCGATTGTTTAGATAATTTCTAACTGTATATTATATTATGAATTTTAAGCAGATATTACTCGGTGTGATAATTGTTATCATATTATATTTAATATATACTTATGTTTTTAAAGATAGCACAAGCAATACATTATATAGCGGCGGAAACGCAAAAAATCCTGTAAAAATAGAGGCTTCGGCATTACCAGGAAATAAAGCTTCTGTTAATTTTACATATTCTATATGGATTTATGTTGATAATTGGCAATATAGATATGGGGCAAATAAGGTTATTTATAGTAGAAAAGCTGGAAATGTAGTCTCCCCCGAAGTTTCTTTAGGGGCTGCAACTAATGATTTAATAATTAATATGTCATTGATGGATTCAACAGGTTCGGGTGTTACTAGTACTCCTTGGACTGTAAGTAATATCCCAATTCAAAAATGGTGTAATATTATAATTTCAACAAATAATAGAGCAATAGATACTTATATTGATGGTAAATTAGTGAATACGCATGTATTAGCAGGAGTTCTTTCAACAATAGGAGCCGCTCCTGTTGCTGTATCTCCTCTTCAGGATAATGGTGAGTTAGGTGGATTTTCAGGTCAAACCTCCAAATTTAGATATATTGCGCGCACAATTAGTCCTAGAGAAGCCTATGATATTTATCGTGAAGGTCCGGGAGGAAATTGGTTGAGTGATTTATTGAATCAATATAAAATGAAATTATCTTTCTTAAAAGGAAGTGAAGAAATTAATAGTTTTGAAATCTAAAAATCTTATCATTAATATATAAATGGCTTATTCTAGTTTTTCACAAGGTTATAATAATCCGATGGCTGATTTGGGTAAAGGTTTTGCAAACGCCCAACTTGGAGCCTCCGGTACATTCAATAAATTTAGGAATAATAAAATAGTTGGTGGAACAACTGACTTTTTATATTCAAATTCGTTGGTAGCAAAAGTTTGTTTTTTAGTATTAATTGTTATTATTTTCGTTATTGCTATCAGGTTAGGGTCTAGGTTAATTACTTGGTTTTTATCTCCTTCAAAAAATCCTATACTTATAAAAGGTTTACGTCCAGGAGATAAACCAAAACAAATTCCTCAAGATCCTAAAAACAAAGATTCAATACCTATATTAAGATCTGTAAATGAAAGAGAAGGTTTAGAATTTACTTGGTCTGTTTGGTTATATGTTGAAAAAATTGGAGATATTAAAAATCCAAATGATTCTAGTTATAGACATATTTTCAACAAGGGAGATTATCAAAATATTCAAAGTGCTACCAATTGGAATGGAACAAATGTAACTGGTATGAATTTCCCAAATAATTCACCCGGAATGTATCTTTCTCCAAAAAAAAATACAATTGTTGTTGTTATGAATACTTTTGATAATGTAATTGAAAATGTCGAAATAAATGATATACCGATAAATAAATGGATTAATGTTGTATTGCGTTGTCAAGGAAGAAAAATGGATTCGTATATTAATGGAACTATTGTAAATAGACATGTATTTAACGCTGTACCAAAACAAAACTACGGTGATGTTTGGGTTACACAAAGAGGAGGATTTGAAGGTATGTTGTCTTCGTTGAGATATTTTAGTTATGCTTTAACCGGTATCGAAATAGAAAATCTTGTTAAATCTGGACCTAATATGACAGCCGACGAAAGTTTAAGAACCTTTCCACCATATTTATCTCTTAGATGGTTTTTTAGAACTCAACCGGTAAAATAATTTATAAATAATAATAACTATTTATAAATTATTTTCTCAAATTAGGATTTATACAAATATCTTTTGTGGGAAATATTTTATCTGACATACAAATATCTCCTTCTTCAATTTCTACACATGAACGAAATGTTCTATCGGTTCCTATGTAACAATAACCACTTTTGACTGTTTTTTTTAAGTTTCCTGAAAATGAACTGTCAGAGATAACATTTTCTGTTTCTTCTTCTTTTTTTACATCCTCGTCTATTTCCCTTTCTATAGGTGATTCACTCGTTCTTGATATCATTTTCCCTCCTTTTGCTACAGTATCTAATCCTTTATCTGTTACATTTTGAGCAACAGATATTGTATCTTTTGTCCCTTCTGCTGCTTTATCAACGACAAATTCGGTTCCTTTAGCCGCTCCGGTAAGTCCTACACCACTAATGCCAAAATATTTACCTAAAATATCTGTTCCTTCTATTAAATATAGGTATAAATTATATCCTAAAAATATAACAATAGATGCTATTAATACTATTTTTATAATATCTATACCACCGTTAGTTGGTGTTGATGTAACTGATTGTGTAACTGTTTGACTAACAGAATTCGCAAAACTGGTTGCTGTTTCACTTATTGAAGCTGGAGTAGCATATTGACTTGGAGTATTCGATTGACTAGGAGTTACTGTTCTCATAATAGATGGTAATTTGGTATTCATACTTATACATTTTATAAATATTAAATTATTTAGATAATATATACAAATGTCAAGAAAAACAAAACAATTAATTATAGATAATAAAACATTTAAAAATACAAATGGTACCAAAACACGTATTCAATTGTTGTCTAATAATAAAGTAATACCTTATAAAAAAGACTTGTGGAAGTCAGAAACACTACAATTATTTTCAACCATTTCAATAAAAAAATATGGTAAAATGCACACTAGAAAAAAAAACCCTAAAAAGATTATAAAAAATAAAACAGTTAAAAAAAAATCTGTTTTGTCAAAATCCCCATCAAAATCACATCAACGTCAGCCGAGGCGATGGAGAAACAAATCTGTTAAAAAAAAACCTATTTCTCCAAAATCCCCATCCTACTCCCCAACATCACCGACAATAAAAAAAAACAAAACAGTAAAAAACAAATCTGTTAAAAACAAATCTGTTAAAAAAAAACCTATTTCCCCCAAATCCCCATCCTACTCCCCAACATCACCGACAATAAAAAAAAGCAAAACGCCGACGAAAAAATCTATGATAAAAAAATTAAAAACACTTTCTAGAATGCGTTCTTATTCGCCAGCCATTAATAAAGAAATAGAACGATTGTCTATTTCACCTCATAAAGATATTATGGGAACTTGCAAGGAAAATGAAATGTATATCCCGTTGAAAACAAAAGTGGGGATAAATGGAAAAGAATTTAAAAAATGTATGGGTTGGAAATCAAAAAAAGCGCAAAAATATTTATTAGATAATCTTAAAAGTAAAAAAAAAATAATTCCAGCTAATATACGAGGTCCTTTTCAAAATAGGTCGAATTGTTGGTTTAACTCTTTTTTTATGATGTTTTTTATATCCGATAAGGGTAGAAAATTTATGAAAGCTTTTAGAGAAAGTATGATTACAGGAAAATTTCATAATACAAAAAAAACCATGCCTGTTAGAATACAATATCCTTTTTGGTTATTGAATAAAATGATAACAGCATCTTTGATTGGTGATAAAGACCCTGAATCGTATTGGCGTCATATGGATACTAATTCGGTAATCAAAGAAATTTATAAAAAATTAAAAAAATATAATAAGGGGGAAATGGTTGGTTATACAACACTTTCTAAACCTGGACAATCAGGTAATCCTATAGCGATGTATTTAGCACTTTTTAATTATTTTCCAAAACAATTTAAATCGCGATGTTTTGGCATACAAACTATATTTTATAACAAATATAACAGTTATATTGGTATGGGAATTAAAGAAAGTGAAACTTATAAACAAATTGTCAAAATAAAACCCCATATAATTATCCTAGAAATGACGGATAAACACGATCAAGAAAGTACTAATGAACCTACAAAGGCAAATGGTAAAATACCAGGAACAGATAAATACGCACAGGTTAAGGATTATGAAAAGAAAATTCATTATAAATTTGGTGATATGGAATACACCTTAGATAGTATGGGTATTCGTGATATTAACCAACACCATATTTGTGCGTTAGTAACATTAAATAAAAAAGATTATATGTTTGATGGTGAAAATAACATTACAATACAAAGACAGGATTGGAAAAAACTTTTAAATAAAAATCAAGATTTTAAAATTACCCCGAGAATACCAGAAACTTATAATTTAACAAAGGGATATCAATGTCTTCTGTATTATCGTTCAAAATAAAGACAATCTATTTAAACCTTATAGTTTAATTAATTAAATATGTGTATGATGTGTTTAGATATAGATTGTTCTAAAAATGGATGTAAAGATATAAAATATAAAAGATATTTCTTACCTTTAATATTTATACCTGTAACTGCTATTTTTCCAGAGGTATTTAATTTCTACTATTTTCCATTAGTTGTGGGATTTTCGGCCTTTATTCTTTTTTGGAATTTTCCCAAAATTGTATATTATACAGCGTCTAGACCATTATATTATGAAGATTTGTTTATAGATGAAAAAAAGTTGCCAAATTATGATGTATCAGATAAATTAAAAAATAAATTCCAATGCATATTGGAATGGATTTTGATAATTACAAATACTATTTTAGTCGCGGGACTAAGTGATTGGTGGTTATATAAAACATTAGATCATTTAAATATAATGGAAATTGTGGGGATCACCGGTGGTATTATTAAAATGTTTCAACTTGTAAATAATACCATAAGTAGAATTATGTTAAAATTTTTAAGAAAAAGTATTAAAAAAGAAAATAAAGAATTTAGACAAAAACAATCACAAAAAATAAAGCAATTAGTAAATTTTAAATTAACCTGTCAAAAAAATATTACGATTAGCGAAGATGATAATCTAGAATTAATCGAACAAAAACAAACATTACCTAAAAGATCTAGATTAGCAACAATATAAAAATCTAATAATTAAGTATATGTGTTATAAAAAAATCGCACTTACTGCTCTATCAATTGCTGTATTGGATGGTATAATTTTAAATTTTTTGGGTCCTCTTTTTGGTAAAATGGTAAAAAAAATACAAAATAGTGAAATGAAAGTAAATTTGGTATCCACATTTTTTGCTTATATTGTTTTAATTTTTCAAGTTTATTATTTTGTTATCAGACAGAAATTATCTTTATTTAATTCATTTTTATTGGGTTTTACTACTTATGCCATTTTTGATTTGACAAATCACGCAATATTTAAAAATTATAATATTAAAGTAGCAATAGTGGATATGTTATGGGGAGGAACTCTTTATACATTAACTAATTATATTGTGAATAAAATATAAATACGAAGAGAAATTACGCGATTTTGCTAAATATTTTATAATAAAAATATAATATTTAACCATTTACATTAAAAATTTATTAGGATCTGTGTTAATACCTACACCTTTTCCTGTTGCATCGCCCTTGCAGCAAGAGGCAAGTTTATTAAGAAATCCAATACTAACACCAACTGTTGGGTATAATCCAAATTTTGCATTACCACCGTTATTGATAACGGATCCGTTTGTAGTAGATACTTTTCTATCACCATTTGCTGGTTGTGCTGTTTGGCCGCCGTCATTGCCTCTTCCACCAGCACCGTGTCTTGCTCTTTGTAATCGCTTATTTCCTGGATTTGTCATTATACATTATAATAAGAAAAAAACTATTCTCGGGGTGTAAATCCTGTTAACGCATTCATTTTTTCAAGTTTGTTTATTGTTTTTTCTAAATTATTATTTGTCATGCTATTATTAAACAAATAATCTGTTTCTGGTCTTATTTCATTTTTTTTTATTTGTTTATAAATAACATTTATTTTTGATATTATATCTTCTATTATTTTTTCATTTTTTATTATTGGTATATTATTGTCTAAAGGTTCTGTTAATAAATTAATTCCAAAATATATTAAATATTTTCTTCTTCTTCTTACTCCTGGTTTGTATCTTAAACAAAACAAACCTAATAATGATGTCATTATTTTATGTAATCCTTTACTTCTATTATTTGCTTCTAATAATAAACACTCCCATAACATCCATATGATATCTTTTTGATATTTTCCCTCTACTGGCATATTCGAACGTCTCCCTCCTGAATACCGTTTATTTTCTTTTTTACATATATCTTCGAATCCTAAAATCCACTCTAACCAATAACAAGCGACTGATCCATTTTTTTGTGATTTTAAAATATTCCAATAAAATTCATTAATACCAATAAATAATTCATTAGGATCTTCTTTTTTAAATATACGACTGGCATATGTAGTTGAATCTGCTTTCATTTTATATGTTATCTTTGTAATATTGAAATCGTCTTTTTCAATTTTTATATTATCAAATGTATGTTTTTTTTTAGAACAACACAGAACAGATATTATCTCTCCAAACAATTTTCTAATTTTATAATTATTTCTCATTTTTAATACATTATCCTGATATCCCCCATTCAATATTTGTTTGAAATGTGTAAGACGCAACTCTAAATAAATAGGAAGTTTTGGATTTCCTAAATGTATGTGCTTGCTACAAAAAAACATTATTATTTCCCAAATATCAGCATAATGACCGGCACAAATATATTCAGCCGCCCAATAACAAGCCGGTTCAATTTTTCCAGTATTTAAATTATTTAGTAATTCTTTTTTAGCATCCGATTTTTTATACTTTGAAAAGGTTATACCCTTAAATTCTTTTATATTTCTTTTGTCTGTTATATCATTTTCATTCATATATAAACTGATATGCCATAAAAAAAATAACTATAATACATATAAGGGATGAAACACATAATTAAATTTTTTAAACAAATAAATAGAATTTTTATGAAACAAAGTATTTGGACTAGAACTGCTATTGTTACAGGTATAATACTTGTTATATTAATGATAGTTAACAAAAGTGCTGTTTATAAAGAAGGCTTTATCCAAAGAGAAAAATATGTTTTAAAACAAGGAGATGATATTTATGATAATTTTTACAGTAGTATTTATGACGAATTGGTACATGATACTGTGAAAAATGATTTTGAAATAGGTGAGATTACAAGATTAATAAAACCAACCACACAATCTAGAGTATTAGACATAGGGTCAGGAAACGGCCACCATGTAAAATTACTTGAAAAGGCGGGATATAATGTTGAAGGTATAGATAAATCTGCGGCAATGGTCGAAGGTGCTAAAAATAAATATCCAAAGTGTAAATTTAAACAGGCCGACGCATTAGAATCCATGACATATCCTCAAAATACTTTCACCACAATTACTTGTTTATATTTTACAATTTATTATATTAGTGATAAACAGTTATTTTTACAAAATTGTTATAATTGGTTAAAACCAGGTGGAACATTAGTATTACATTTAGTTAATAGAGATAAATTTGATCCTATTTTAAATGCGGCTGACCCATTACATTTGGTTAGCGCACAAAAATATGCTAAAAAACGTATTACAAATTCACTAGTTAAATTTAAAGATTTTCAGTATAAAGCTAATTTTGAATTAGATAAGTCCAAGAATTTAGCAGAATTTGATGAAACATTTAAAGATGATAAATCAGGACATGTTCGTCAAAATAAACATAAATTATTTATTGAAACACAAAAACATATATTGAGTATAGCTAAGAATCTTGGATTTATTTTACACGGTAAAGTAGATATGGTTACGTCCCAATACCAATATCAATATATCTATTTGTTATACAAACCTCAATAATTTATATATTATTGAGTTAATATATATGACAACTAAAAATCAAATTATTGAAACCGCCCAAAATGAAAATCCAGATAAGAAAGTAAAAATGAATATTATAGGAAATAATATATCTACAAAATTTACAGAAGCCGTACATTCAAATAAAGAATTTATAAAGGCTCTTATCTTTATAGGTAAAAATATTATCGATTCTATAAGCTTACCTCTTTGTATTAAAAAGTTAGGCTATGATTGGGGTGAAATTGGTAAAGAAGGATTGTATCTAGTAAAAAAAGCTCGGAATAGTTTAATTCAAATAGACTGTATTCGCTTTGATATTTTAGGTATGTTTTCTATTCAAAAAATTTTATCTTCTTTAGGAATCAAATTACCTAATATTAACTTACCTAATATACCTAATTTTAATATTATTAATACAATACTTAATATATCTAGTATTGATTTACTTTCTCCTCTTAAACAAATATTAAAAGGTATAGACCTCGAATGTATATCAAATTATGATAAATGGCAAGAAAAAGATTATGTTCTCAATTGCATTCGTTCTCCAAAATAACTGCGGATTTATTTTATTTTTTTCTTATGATAATAAATAAAATGGCAGATTTCCAAAGACCTTTATTAACACAGACAACAGAAGGACAGACAGAATATGGTAAAAAAAGTATTCCTAGTTTTGGAGATTTAAAAGAAATGTATAATAAAAAATGGGCTAAGGAAAAAGAAGATTTTCAAACTCAATTAAAAGCAAATTTTTTTAATTTGATTGAAAGACAAGCAGAAGGCAAACAAGAATTATTTTTGTTGTGCGTCCCTGAAAGAAAAGAAAAATTATATACAGAAGCCTTTTTGGATATATTCTCATCACAATATACTCCTCATATTAGTGAAGTAGAAAGATTGGCAAACAAAAGAGTTAGGAAACTTTTTATTACTCTTCCTCAAGGATTTTATTGACTCTCACATTGCGGATTAAAACAACATTATTTTTACTATTATGAAAATAAATATGGAGAGATTTCTAGAAAAGAAAAATATTCTTGGTCGTGTTTTTGTTAAATTTATTTATAAAAATATTACATTTTTTTATAAATTTTTATACCCTCTTTCTCTTCCTCCTTTTTAATTTTTTATGTTTTTTATATTTATTATTATATTGTTTTCTAGTTTTATTTTTGGAGAGAATTTTATAAGCACGCTTCACCTTGCTTGTTAATTTATTCCTTTTCTTAAGTTTATTGTATGCGTTTTTGATTGTTTTTTTAGTTGCGTATTTACTTACTCCAAGTCTTTTGTATAAATGATGACCTCCTTTCATCTTACGGGTTCTTTTTCTTTTACCCCCCATCTGTTTCCCATTTTTTAGAAGAGGAATATCCTCTAGTTTTAGCCCCAACTCAACCTTATCCTTTTCTTCTGTCATATTCTGGAATGTTTCAATAATACGTTTTTTGAATTCCAACACTTCTTGACTATTTTCACCTTCAAACACAGCTTTTTTTATGCGTCTTTCAATTGACTTTTTCCCCAATGGTGACAAGCCTCCTTTTTTTTTACGAGTTTTTGAAATTGTTCTTCTTTTCCTTTTCATTTTGCGTGTTCTTTTACCTCCTCTGAGTGATTCCCATCCCATCGTTTGCTGCCCAGGAGTCCCAAGTGGTTCAATCGAATTATCGTCGAAATGATTATCTTCTCTTTTCTCTTCTGATGTTGTTTCCTTTTCTGTTTCCTCTTCTGTTTCCTTTACTGTTTCCTTTACTGTTTCCTTTACTGTTTCCTCTTTCTTTTTTGGTTGAGTAGACATATATATATAACAAAGATTTTCGTTAAATTTTGTTATTTAATTTACTACTAAATATTAATGTATATAATATTAGCAATAATAAGCATTTTATTATTATTAATAGCAATTTATAAATTAAAATATCAGTTCTGGTCTAGACAACCTGTTTTTCATTTTCATAATTTAAAGTATTGGTTAATACCGCCAGGTATTATTCAACATGATAAGCCAGTTAAGGATAAGTTTTATGATAAAGATATATATTTTGATACATATTTTAATACTCCTACTAAAAAAAAAGCACTATTCGCTCATTTTATTCAGGGACATTTTCTTCCGCACAAGAACGAAAAATATAATCCGCCTAAAAATGGCGTTTTGAATTATTTTAAAGCTCACAATGATAAATCATATTTATCAATGATGTATGATAAAAATAATTTTAAATTAATAGGGACTATGAGTACAAGACCTTTAGATTGTTATATTGGTGATAAAAAACTATCACTTGGGTATGTAGATTTTTTATGTGTTCATCAAAAATATAGAAAAAAAGGAATAGCTCCAAAGATTATATATAGTCATTATGTCAATAGTAGATATAAGGATAAGAATACAGTTTTTTTATTTAAACGTGAAGGTGCTGCTACTTTAATAGTTCCTTTGACAGTATATAAAAATTATTTATTTGATATATTTTATTGGGATAAACTAGTAAAATTCGACCAACCCAATATTAGAACCATATTAATAAACAAACAAAACTTTCATTATTTTGTTTACGTTTATGACCGGTTAATGAAATCTAATTTTAAATGTTTAATTATTCCAAACCTAAATCATATAGAATTATTAGTAAAAGATAGTCAAATATTTATAACTGTTACCTTAATAGATAACGAACCGTATGATTGTTTTGTTTTCCATAATACATATACAAGTTATAATGGTAAAAATAGCGTGGAATGTATATGTAGTTTTAAGGAAACTGATGAAAGTGTATTTGTATTAGGATTTATGTGTTCTGTCAGCTTGATTTATGAAAGAAAGAAATTTACAAGATTATTTATAGAAAATATTTCTAATAACAATATTATCATTAAAAATATAGTGAAAAGATATCAACCAATATTGAAAAGCGACGCATCTTATTATTTTTATAACTTTGGTTATAGACCATTTGAAAGTAAACATACTTTTATATTAAACTGATTCATCTGTAATAACCTTTATTAAATGTATAGGATTATTTGGAGGTGTATATAATAATTTCCAAAATTACCAGGCATACTATATCTTATAGATGTAACTCCTTAATATAGTTAAAAATATATTAACGCGTGTATTTTCCAGCACGAGCAAATGAATCAACAACGAAAATTGTAAAAACGCCTAAAAACATGTATAATACAAGTTCTTCAGTGACATTTTGTGTTTTCTCATCTTTGGTTTCTTCTAAAAGATGTATCATATAATTTAGTTTTTTCATTAGTTCATCTTTAGACCCATGTAAATTTGCCGAATTTTGAGGATTTGACGAATAAGGAACATACGTATTGAAATAATTTTGATAGTTTTGATTAGATGCTTGCTCGGTAGATAATTTAGAAAATCCTTCCATTTCAACAGCATTATCCGTATCTTGTAATGTATCTTGTAATGATTCTTTGGACTCATCTGGTTCTCTTGTTATTTGTGCTGATGGGGGTGGATTGAAAGTTTCATCAAAATCTGCTAAATTAGAATCATCTCCATCATTTCCATCCATACTGTTTAGGAATTCTCGCACTTTACTTGATTTCTTTTTTATTGTTTTGTTTTTACGTTTTTTTGGAATAAAATTATCTGCTTTATTATCTGATGAAAAATCGGAATACGAAAGTGTTGACATACTTATAAAAAAATTAGATAATAATTTTATATTAACAACTGAATAATTATATTGTAAAATTATATAGATGGATAATTATATTGAAATCATTTTACTTGGAGTATTGGTAATATTAGTATACAAGAAACCTGTATTTTTAGAGAATATTAATGATAATAAAATATTATTAGCGTTAATGATTTTACTAAATATGTATATGCTTAAAAATGTGGGAATGTCTGCTGGTATTATTATGTCTTTTATAATAATTGTATTAATCGATACAAAAGAAAATTTTAACGATGTTAAAGAAGGATTCACTCCTAAAATACAGATATGGCAACCATCTGTTTTTACTGGACCTTGTCAAGTAGAATTGGATAGAGAAATGAAAGTTAAAGGTGAAAGAGCAACAATTGAATCAACAGAACAATTAGATCAACATACCAACAATGGATATAAAATTCATCAAAAACAATTATATTAATTTCTTAATTTATATTAAATATGATTGGTGTTGTTTTAGATTATTTAAAATCGTTGAATAATAGTAAATTTTTTGCGGGATTTGTTATGATAATTATGAATATAGGATCGAAATATGTTACTATAGAATTAAGTAAAAACCAAGAACAGTATTTAAAAAATAATATAGGGAGACAATTTTTGATTTTTGCCATATCCTGGATGGGAAGCAGAGATATATTGACCGCGTTAGCTCTTACAGCTATATTTACTATATTAGCAGATCATTTATTTAATGAACAAAGCAAACTTTGTATTATTCCGCGTAAATATAGAAGATACGAACATTTATTAGATTTAGATAAAAATAATGAAGTAACAGAAGAAGAGTTAAAACACGCAAAAAAGGTTTTAGAAAGGTCGAGGAAAAAAGTAGAAAGACAAGGACAATTAAAAAATTTAAATAATTTTATTACACAAGTATAATTTCTCTCCAATTTATAATAATATGAATATTACTATAAATAATAGAAATACATTACAAAGAAATTTTCCTAGAAAAAAAGAATGTCCTGATCGAAAATTTCTTTATAGGGTAACATTTGGATATAAATCTAATTTGTCAGGAGATGTGGTGTTTCCCGTTACATACAATAATTTTAATCAGAATTTCCAAACAAAAAGTTTAAGGTTGAATGCTGGAGATATAGTGAAATATACGCCTCAAAATAAATCCGATCCTAATTATAACAATAACGCTATACTTACATTTTCAACAAATAGATATGAAAACCGAGAGGCGCAGTCAAGGGGGTTAAAAATAAAACCAGATAGAGATAAATATAGTTTATTTGATATTAAATTTATAAATCCTGTTGTAGGGTCAAATAATACAGTTATTAAGGAGAAAAAGGAATTATCAAGATTAAATAAAGATAAATCCGTCCAATTAACAAAGATTCAAAGTGAAGTTGACTCTTATGTTTGTGAAGACCCTTTTCTTCCTTATAGAAGGGTTGTTCTTCCTTATATTGCTGCGGTGGATTTCAACAATAGACACAATACACCAACATCGTTAAGAGCATTAAGAATAAATGAAAACCTATTATGGAATGATAATTTTAAATTGGACAAAAATAATCAACCGATGTATCCGTTAATGGAAAATATTCAGGGTGCGGTAAAGAGAAAATTAGAAAAGACAGTAGAAAATATGGTGACAGTTGGATTTTTATTGGGAAAAAAACAAAAACCAACAATAAATGTCAGAGGTAGAAACTCAAAATTTTTATCATTTTTAATGCCTATTGGTTCTAAACCAGGAGACACAATCACCGTCCCAATTAATGGTATAAAGGTAGTAGTAAAAATACCTATATCACTAGGAGAAATTGGTGGAGATGACGGAACAATTCCTAAAGAAAATGAATATCTAAGAAATGTCCCTATTATTCAGGAACTTAACAGCAGGGTTTATGATTCGTTGAAAACCATGTCATCCGAAAGTGTAGATACCGAATTTATACCAACATATATCAAAGCTAGTGAATATATAGGACAAGATAGTCAAAAGGATTTGGATATGTTAGTTAAACCAGGTGAATCCCAAGAATATTTTATTAGTAAGGCTAAAATTATTCCACAAAATGGAAACAAATTTATATTTAAAAAATTAACTACTTTTGATAAATCACTTCCTCTTATTTTTGATCTTTATGTTTTGATTGATTTAACCTTAAATTTAAAACTAAAAGGTCCAAAGGAAGCATCAGATGATACATTTGGTGGTAAATTAACTAGAACAATTACAGCTGGACTAATGAATGGTCCAGTTAATTGTCCTGGATATATGAAAAAAGCCAAAGAAGGGATTAATGGGTTATTGTCAACGACTCAAAGATCGTTAACACAGTACGCACCAGGTTTCACAGGAGACATAGAACGAGTATTGCGTGAAAGACAAGATGAAGTTTTAGAGAGAGAAAGATTAGCAAGAGAGACAGATATAAGAAGAAGGGGTAGAACGGGGTTGAGAGTAGGTAATATAGCATCTGGAAGACCAGGAGTTCGTGTGGGGGGTAGAAGAAAAAAGAAAACTCGTAGAAAAAAAATAAGAAAATGCGTTAAAAAAGTTACAAAAAGATTAAATAAATGTTGGAGAAAAAAGAAAAGAAAAACTTTTAAGAAATGTTGGAAAAAGGGACGAAATAAATATAAATCTTGTAAAAAAAGGGCAAAGAAAACAAGAAGAAAGCGTAAAAAAAAATAATTTATATTAATAATAACTAAATAATAATTAATCTATTTTTTCAATATCTTCTTTTTTATCAACCAAAGCATCTTCTAATTCCTTAACGCGGTTGTTTAATTTTTTTAATTGTTCTATTAATTCTTTTGCCTCTTTGTGTTGTTCTTCTCTTTCATGTGTTTCTGTTTGATACCACCAATTATAAACCCCTGATGTACCATTATATGCTAGTCTTACAGCATTATAGGCTAAATCTATTCCTTCATATAAAATCGTTCCAAGCACCATATAGATAACTTGAATAAAATAAATTGAATGAAAGATTACAAAACTTTTAGTTTAATGTGAGATTTGGAAATTATATTGTGCTGATTTATCCGACTCTCGCCACAACTACTTAAACCATTCTTTAACAGCACATTTACAACAATTTTTATTGTAAACGTGTTTCTTCTTCATCAGTTACATTATCTTGAAGGATTTTCATAAATTTTTCATCGTCCCATTTTTCGTTATTCCATAAATGTTCACCTATTTTGTTGCAAGCATTTACCATTTGACTCCACGTGTTATAAGAAAATATTGATATTCTATCTGTTAAATTATTATTTTTCATGATGGTGTCAATAATATCATCTGTTATATCTTGAGAAAATCTCTTTATTAATGACTCGAATTTCTCGTGTTTGTCATCTGTTAAATTACTTATGGAACAGTACCGACAGTGGTCCCCATACATTTTACATAAATTAGTATCGTTTTCACGCATTCTTTTCTGTTGTGGTCGTGTTGTTGTCCCATATTTAACAGTTAATTTTACTTCTTCCTCATCCTTCTCCTTCTCCTCTTCGTAGTACTCTTTACACTCTTCTTCTTTACACTCTACTTTTTTACTATATAAAGTTAAATAAAAAGTCCCTTTGTTTCTTTCTTGAACTATCTTTTTGTCTTTATTTTTTTTCTTTATTGCCTTTTTAATTTTTTTTGTAAGTTTTAATATATCAAAAATCTTCTCGGGATTTACATTTTTGGGACGTTTTTTGTGTCTTTCTTCCTTGGTCCATATTGTTTTATAATATAAATTAGAAGTTATATATAATGCCTTACAATATTTTTTCATATAATTAGGCATAATAGTTTTAACTTTTATATCTTCTATCCCAAAATCGGATTTATCAATTATATTAAATATAGCTCTAAAATTACCATAGGCATTAGAATTTCGACCAGATCTGTCGAATACATCACTAAAGGGTTGTGGTCGCCAATTCAATAATGCGTTATATTTTTTACTTTTCTCATTTTCTTTCATGTAATAATATAGTCCCATTGCCGTGTTTGATGGTTTGGTCGACTTTCCATTTTTTAAATCTTCGACCACTTGTCCAAATGTAATTGAAAAAGTACAGTTATCTTCAGTTATTTCCATTACTTTATCTTCTTTTTTATGTAATTTCATCGCTTCCTCTTTTGTAATTGGTTTATGTCCTGGGTTTCTGCTACCATCGGTAAGAAATTTGAAATATTTCAATTCATTATTATATTTTATAAAAAAGTAAGCCCTTTGTGGATTTATTAGCTTTACATAATATGTTGTTTTATCTTGTAACTTATCTTTTTTAATATAGTCATTTTTTGTTAATGTATCAAGTTCATATTTAAAATTATTTGGGTCATCTCGTTTTTCATTAAAAAAATGTATTTTAAAATCTTGACTATAATATTTTTGTGAGAAAGCTTTTTTTATATCATCTTCTAGTCCATCATTTTTAAACCTACTTGTTGTTTCGTCATTCAATTTTAAAAATACATATGTTGCTGGTACTGGAATCTCATTTTGTTGACACACACTTCTTATTTTTTTATAATAATCTTTAAAAACTGGTGTAGCTCCAAAATCTTCACCCCATTTTTTATTTTTTTTGCTGGTACTACAAAGATCACCGATAGTATTCACGGAAGTTTGTTTCATTGCATTTTTTACTTCTTCTTTTTCTGCCATGTCAAGTTGTTTTTTCATGTCCCACAAGCGACTTGTCCATCTATCCTTATTTTTTGAAAAAATAGAACAATGGTCCGCAAAATTATACATTAATATATTTGAACCTTTCCCCTTTGTTGCTATTGTTCCAGTTTCAAATTCACCTTTTTTCATAGTTTTAGTATTACACCATAACATCATTTTATCATGATCCTTTGTTGTGGTGGGATATTCATATGCATAACATAAATACGATTCTTCCCCTTCTTTATTTCCATTTTCATCTTCGAGTAATTGTGTAGTTAAACCTTGATAATAATGTTTGCAAAATATTTTTTTTCCGTCTTTCATAATAAAATTATGACCGCAGTTATCAGGGGCTTCGCAAATAGCATCGCACTTGTCGTGCAACGATTTCGCATCGCTAACTTTACGTGTAAATTCATGGCAGAAATTTGAATGAGACATTATATACTAATACTTTTTTATCCTTTAAGTTATTTCGTAATATACCTGTTACGAAATAATAGGTATTTCGTAACAGGTATATTACGAAACGATAGGTATTTCACAAACTCGGTGTGATTTTACTATATCCTAACATACAAATACCATTTTGTTTATCAGACCACACATTCATTAAATAAATTGAATAAATAATTGTTGATATAAATAAAATATATTAACAATGTCTTATAAAATGGCAATATTGATTAGAAGTGATATTAAAATGAGTAAAGGGAAAGTATTAGCTCAAGTTAGTCACTCGGTAGTAAAGGCTACTATAAAAGCTTATACGACTTCAACATTATTTTATAAATGGCAAAAT
>Ga0209192_10000237_pt1 | contig 63691 bp, 58 predicted proteins | sample ArcticOcean_MG_C_11_FD_187433 | JGI IMG/M metagenome (GOLD analysis project Ga0209192, IMG submission 187433) | Marine microbial communities from western Arctic Ocean - ArcticOcean_MG_CB2_154 (SPAdes) (version 2) | ecosystem: Environmental > Aquatic > Marine > Oceanic | place: Arctic Ocean... | reverse complement strand
TTTTCATAGCAACTTTTGAGCGCAAGCCTTTTTTTGAAATCGCATTTAAAGCTTTCGGAGTATAAAATTCATTCCAAGGCATTAAGTACCCGTAATCGCTATTAAAGGAAACCACACCCGCTTTCATTTTTAAATCTAAAATCTCTTTTCCAGCTTTAGAAAGTGAAATGTCTTCGGCATAATCTACACCAAATGCATGGTTAAAAGTCCATGCAGAAACATCATAAAACAAACTGTCTTTGAATTGCGTTCTCACATCAAACATCGCCTTTACCAAACGCTGATTTTTCTGATTCACAGGAACTACATAACTATATCCTTTTTTATAATTTTTACCTTTTTCAGTAAAATCAGCTTTTACCTCGTGAATTTTAATTTGATGACGTTTTAAAACTTCCGCCAAATGGTAGCTCTTAGCAGCATCCTTTTCATCACCAAAAACAATGGCTTTTTTTGATCCCGAGCTTCTAGATTCCTTGTAAAAATCTTGTTGATATTGTAAAATCTTAGTCCTCATTTTTCTTGCAGCCTCCAAAGTTGATAAAGCGGCGGTAAACTGATTTCTAATTGTAAAAGGAAAAGTTAATACTCCATTTTTAGTTTCTTGCGCATGGCCTCTTGAACTTGCCTGCTCAAACAAAATACCGATACTTCCGTTAATATCTGGAAACGTAGAACCTTTTCCGTAATAAAAATCATCAAAACTTTCTTCGGAATAATATAAAGAACCTATTTTATCGAAGGCTTTTGCGTGGTATGTCGCAATTTCTTTGGTTAAATCCTGATTCATTTGTGGCGTTAACGGATTTGTTCTACTTGGAATACCCGGTTGAAAAAAGAAACTAGCGTTGCTTCCCATTTCATGGTGATCGGTTAAAATATTCGGCAACCACTTATGAAAACTTGCAATTCTTGCTTTGCTTTCTGGCAGTTGAACTGGCAGCCAGTCTCTGTTCATATCAAACTGATAATGATTGGTTCTTCCACGAGGCCAAATTTCGTTATATTCTCTATCGTTCGGGTCTGGGTTGATGTTTTTACTTCTGTTTGTATTTGCCCAATATGCAAAGCGTTGCAAACCATCAGGATTAAAAGAAGGATCAAATAAAATAATGGAATTTGCAAGTAGGTCATCTACTTCTGTACCTTCCGCAGCAGCTAGGTAATAAGCAACAGCTAACGCTGCATTGGAGCCACTTGGTTCATTTCCATGAATAGAAAAACCTTGATATACCACAATTGGATTTTTGGAAATATCAAGGGTGTTATTATTTGTTGCATCGAGATGGTCTTGTCTAATTTTTTCTAAGTTTTGATGATTTTTTGGAGATGTAATCGTCAATAATAACAGCGGCCTGTCTTCAAACGTTTTCCCTCTGTTTTCGAGCGTAACTCTATCGGATGAAGCTGCCAAAGCTTTCATATATGTTACCAGTTTATCATGTGTAATATGCCACTCACCCACTTCATGTCCAATTATAGATTTTGGCGTTGGAATGTTTTGGTCGTACGAAACATCTTTGGGTAAATAATACGATAAATCTACTTGTTGAGCGGATACAGAAAAGGAAAGACACAAAAAAAGAAATAATAAATTTTTCATAAAAATAAAAATTAGATACTCAAACAAATATATAAAATCAATTTCTGTGTTTTTGGACTTTAACACTCCCTTAAAAAAATTATTTTCTACACTCAACTTATCATCAAAGTTCACTTAACAACTTTATGCAATCCTCATTGTCTTTATCATCATTCCAGTATAAACAAAAAAAAGCTCAAGAATAAAATTCTTGAGCTTTTAATATATAAATTTTCTAATTTTATCTTCTACTGTAATTTGGAGATTCTTTAGTAATCACAACATCATGCGGATGACTTTCATTAATTCCACTTGCAGTAATTCTAACAAATTGACCAGTTTCTTTTAAGGTTTCAATATCTTTTGCACCACAGTATCCCATTCCTGCACGTAAACCACCAATAAACTGGTGAATACTCTCATCTAAATCTCCTTTATAAGGCACTCTACCCACAATTCCTTCAGGAACCAATTTTTTAATATCTGCTTCAACATCTTGAAAATATCGATCTTTAGACCCTTGTTTCATTGCCTCTACAGAACCCATTCCTCTATAAGATTTGAACTTTCTTCCTTCATAAATAATAGTTTCTCCTGGAGATTCTTTTGTTCCAGCTAATAAAGAACCTAGCATTACGCAATCTGCACCTGCAGCTATTGCTTTAGGGATGTCTCCTGTATAACGAATTCCGCCATCTGCAATCACAGGAATTCCACTTCCCTTAATAGCCGCAGCAACTTCTAACACTGCAGAAAATTGAGGAAAACCTACTCCTGCAACAATTCTTGTAGTACATATAGAACCTGGACCAATTCCTACTTTTACAGCATCTGCACCAGCTTCCACTAAATATTTAGCAGCAGCAGCAGTTGCGATATTTCCAACGACAACATCTAAATTTGGAAACTTTGCTTTTACTTGTTTTAAAACCGTTACGACCCCTTTTGTGTGCCCGTGAGCGGTATCTATAATTACAGCATCTACACCAGCATTTACCAAAGCCTGAGCTCGTTCTACAGCATCTTTAGTAACACCTAAAGCAGCTGCAACTCTTAATCTACCAAAAGAGTCTTTATTTGCAATTGGCTTCTGTGTCACTTTTGTAATGTCTCTAAACGTAATTAATCCTTTTAATTTGTATGCATCATCTACAATTAAAAGTTTTTCAATTTTATAATTTTGAAGAATTTTTTCCGCATCACTTAAAGAAGTTCCAACTGCTGCAGTCACCAAGTTTTCGCTCGTCATTACTTCTACAATTAGTTTTGTATGCTCATGTTCAAAACGCAAATCTCTGTTGGTTACAATTCCTTTTAAAATTCCGTTTTCATCAACAATCGGAATTCCACCAATACTATGCTCTTTCATGTTTGCCTTTGCATCTGAGACAGTTGCTGTTAAAGTCAAGGTAACAGGATCTAGAATCATACCAGATTCAGCACGTTTTACGCGTCTCACTTCTTGAGCTTGTTGCTCAATCGTCATGTTTTTATGCAAAACACCAATACCGCCTTCTCTTGCAATGGCAATTGCCATCGCAGATTCTGTAACAGTATCCATTGCTGCAGAAGCAATGGGAACGTTAATAGTGATGTTTTTAGTAAATTTTGTTTGAATATTTACCTCTCTCGGAAGTACATCTGAAAAGGCAGGAACCAATAATACGTCGTCATACGTTAGTCCTTCTCCTATAATTTTGTTGTTGTGTGCTGTCATGTTGCAATTAAAGGTATAATTGCGAGCAAATTTACAATTTATAAATGAATTTATTGGGTTTTATTTAATGTCATTGCAATGCTATTAGAATATATTAATTAATTTTAAATGTTAAAGTATCTTAATAACAATATATAAATCAGTTATTTATGTTTTTATTTTTATTTATTCTAAATAAGCTTAGAATTTATACAAAAGAGGTTGTATCTTTGCACTCAAAAATAAATCTATTTATAATTAATCTAAATAAATGAACAAGTATATTATCGCAGTAACTTTGTTATTTACAGGTCTATTAAGTGCACAACAATCAGAAAAACAACAAGGAGCTCTAGACTCTATTCAAAAATTAGATGAAATTATTATTTCTACCAATGTTATTTTCGGAAACAAGTATGTAGCCAAAAACAGAACCGGTTCCGCCTATTATCTTTCTTCAAAAGAATTAGAGAAATTTAGTTTTACAGATGTAAATCGTATTTTAAGTGCAGTTCCTGGGGTTAGTATTTATGAAGAAGATGGTTTTGGACTGCGACCAAACATCAGCTTAAGAGGAACCTCTCCTGAAAGAAGTTCTAAAATTACATTAATGGAAGACGGCATATTAATTGCACCTGCTCCCTATTCCGCTTCAGCAGCGTATTATTTTCCAACCATTGCAAGAATGGAAGCGATAGAAGTTTTAAAAGGAAGTAGTCAAGTGCAATATGGCCCCTCCACAACTGGTGGTGCTATAAATATGATTTCAGCACAAATACCATCGGAGTTCGGTGGAAAGGTGCGGGCAAGTTATGGTAGTTTCAATTCGAATCAAGTACATGCTAAAATTGGTGGTGGAAACAGCAGATTTGGCTATGTATTAGAATATTTAAACTATGGTTCTGACGGATTCAAAACACTTCCAAGTGGAAAAAATACGGGCTTTAATAAAAATGATGTTGTTGCAAAATTCAAAGTTAATTTATTCCCTTCGGCTGCAATACAACACTCTTTGGATTTTAAATTTCAATATGCCGACGAAGTGGGTAATGAAACCTACTTAGGGCTGTCTGAAGCAGATTTTAACAGGAATCCATTTGATAGATATGCCGCTTCAAATAATGATCAAATGACTACAGATCATACACAGTACGCTTTAACTCACACGTTAGAATTCACAAAAGACTTGCACATTACTACCACGGCGTATCGGAATAATTTTTCTAGAAATTGGTACAAATTAAACGATGTTACTTTTGAAGGAAATAAAAAATCTATTGCAGCTATTTTAAATGATCCAATAACCCTTGCAAATCATTTCTCTATCGTAAATGGAACCGTAAATTCGGATGCAGATGCTTTAGGTGTTAAGGCAAATAATAGAAAGTATTATGCGCAAGGAATTCAAACAAAATTTGACTATCATTGGTATAAAGGCGATGCATTTCATGATTTAGAAATTGGTTTTCGCGCACATTATGACGAGGAAGACCGCTTTCAATGGGTAGATAAGTACCGCATGTCCAGCAACAACAGTATGGACTTAACTACTGCAGGAGTTCCCGGAACAGATGCAAATAGGATTGCAAGTGCTACCGCCTTTGCAAGTTACCTGACCTATAAATTAAAATATAATAACTGGACGTTTACACCGGGAGTTCGATATGAAAATATCACCTTGAAGAGAGAAGATTTTGGCAAGAGTGATGTAAAAAGAACAGGTGCTGATGTAGCGGTAAGAGAGAATTCGGTAGCTATTTTTATTCCTGGAATGGGAACAAACTATAAATTTCATAATGATTTCTCTTTATTTGGCGGCGTACACAAAGGATTTTCTCCTCCTGGAAATCAAAACGGACAAGAACCAGAAGAAAGTATCAATTATGAGTTGGGTACTCGTTTTAATATCGGAAAATTAAAAGGAGAAGTTGTTGGTTTCTTTAATGACTATTCAAACCTTTTAGGAAGTGATTTAGCAGCAACTGGAGGAACAGGCTCTTTAGAGCTGTTTAATGCAGGTGAGGTCAATGTAAATGGAATTGAAGTCTTATTAAATTACAATATCGCTTCAGAAAATTCAAAAATAGCGATTCCTGTTTCTTTTGGATATACCTTTACCAACTCCGCATTTCAAAATAGTTTTGGAAGCGCTGACGGCTTGTGGGGGACTGTTGCCAAAGGTGACGAAATGCCATATCTTCCAAGGCATCAATTAAATACTACGATTTCACTTGAACACAAAGACTTTGAAATAAATTTAAATGGAAGATATAATGGTGAATTTAGAACGCTGGCAGGAACCGGAACCATCGCCAACAGTGAAAAAGTAGCTGCTAATTTTATTGTAGATCTCTCCGCTAAATATTTCGTAAATAAACAATTGAACATCACAGCGAATGTCATCAATCTATTAGACAATACCTACGCAGTTTCTAGGGTTCCCGCAGGTTTAAGACCAGGACATCCCTTTGGAATTTATGGAGGACTAGAATTTAGATTCTAAAAAAAAATCTCATAATTATAAAGAGCGCTTATTCTTGGCGCTCTTTTTTTATTTCGTTTTTAAATAAGCAATTACTGCTTTTCGAATATCAGATGACACTTCGCTATCTTTTGGTCTGTAAATTTCCAAAACTCCTGCACTCGTGTCAGACAAAAAAGGAATGTCTAGCCCTTTTAATAAATAGTCTGAAAATGCAACCGTGTAGGTTTTCTGAACCTCTAATATCTGACCAGCAATAGACCAATTTTCACCATCAAAAGTGGCATTGTATCTTTGTAAATAAGCGCCTGTACCTTTTGCTAATTTTCCATATTGTAACACTCGTTTTAGCAAGCGTCCTGTAATATCTACTTTTAAAACAGCACCTCCATACGGCAATACTCTAAAAATATCTGCGGCAGTAATAGCATCACTTAATTGATCATCTATTCTAATAGAGCCCCCATTTACGAGGGCTGCATCCACGACATGATTAAAACCAAAAGACATTGCTTTTGTAATGACAGCACCTAAGTTAGTTTGTGTGCTTCTAATAGGTGTGTCTCGACCGTCTAAAGGAATATTTGCAGTATACACAACTTCAGCAGGATCACTGATAATATCTTTTAGCTTTGTATTTAAAATACCTTGCCATTTAGTTACAATAGCGGCTACTTTTTGATCTTCTTTAATAGCGGTGTTAATTTCTTTTAATTCAGATATTATCTGTGTTTTTTTTGTTTTTTTATCAAATGATATTCTATGAATATAAACGGTCTTTGCGTTTGCATCTGCCTTAGATATTTGCACATTACCTACAAAATTACTACTATTTGTATGTTCGTGTCCACCCATAATCAAAGGTAAATTAGGAATCAATTTTGCGATTCTTTTGTCATTTTCTAATTTCACATGTGTCAACCCAAAAACAACATCCACTTTGTCTTTTAGCGCAGCATACGACTCTTTTGCTTTTTCAAACATGCTCTCATACTGCACAAACTCTTTTGGATTTGACGGAATGCAAACACTTATAAAGCCCACTTTTATTTTTGTGCCATCTTCATCGATCAATTCTTTTGTAAAGGTTTTATGCACCGGTTGTTGTTTGCCTTTTCTTTCTTTGTAAAAAGAACTCACCATATCTTTTGTCTTTAATTTTACGTTGGCAGAAATCCATGGAAAATTACTTTCATTCAGTCTTTTTTGAAGATCATCTTTAGAAACATCAAACTCATGATTTCCAAAAGCTACCAAATCAAAATTCATGGCATTCATTACTTCTACCATTTGTTTTCCTTTTACACGCGCACCCCCTAATTTTAAAGTTCCTATTAAAGATGGATTCAGAAAATCTCCTGCCATAAAAAGCATCGTGTTCTTGTTTTCTTTCAGTAAATCTTTATGTACCGTTTCTACCCTTGCCATTCCGCCAAAAGCACCACCTTGTATTGGGGCAATTTCATAAACGTCGTTTAGCTGTAGAAATGTAAAATCTATGGTATGGTCTTTCTTTGTGCAGGCAGAAAAAAGAAAGAAGGAGCTTATTAATATTTTTATCAATTTCATTGGAATCTTATTTTTTAGGTTTCGGTGGCGTGCCATTTGTGTTGGAGTTTTGGTGTTATTTTGGAATCTCAAAAATTTCCAAAGCCTTATTATATGCACTTTCAAAGCGCATAGGCTTTATATTTGTGTTTACTTTTTCTGTGGTAAAATAGGAAAGTAATTTTTCTGTGGGCATATTCCCTGTAAGTTCATCTTTTGCCATTGGACAGCCGCCATAGCCTTTTATAGCGCCGTCAAACCGATTGCAGCCTGCTTTAAAAGCAGTATTTACTTTTTCATGCCACTTGTCCGGTGTCGTGTGCAAATGTGCGCCGAACTCCACTGCAGGATAGGCAGGTATTAAGTTGGCAAACAAATAATCGATCACATCAGGGGTAGAACTTCCTATGGTATCTGAAAGCGACAGTATTTTTACGCCCATTCTAGACAATTTTTCTGTCCACGCTCCAACAATATCTACATTCCAAGGATCTCCATATGGATTTCCAAAACCCATTGATAAATAAGCAACCACTTCTTTTTTAGATTTGTCTGCAATATTCAGAATTTTATCGAGGGCTTCTATAGACTCTGCAATTGTTTTGTGGGTGTTCCGCATTTGAAAATTCTCCGAAATAGAAAATGGATAGCCCAAGTAATTGATTTCTTCAAATAGCGAAGCCTCCTTTGCTCCTCTTACATTGGCAATAATGGCCAATAATTTACTATGCGTTTTGGAAAGGTCTAACTTCGATAAAACAGCTGCAGTATCCCGCATTTGCGGGATGGCCTTTGGAGATACAAAACTCCCAAAATCAATCGTATCAAAACCAACATTCAATAACCCATTAAGATACAAAGCTTTTTTTTCAGTTGAAATAAAATGTGATTTTATCCCTTGCATTGCATCTCGTGGACATTCTATGATTTTGACTTTTTTCATCTTTTCAAAGATATAGAAACTAATGATGTTGCCAGCTCTTTTCAATTGAATATTACCTACTTTTTGTACTTTCGTATTCAAAATGAAAAAAAAAACGAAGTACTGCCCATTATTGTGATTGCCCAATTCTGTTGCACCTGTTTATGGTTTGCAGGAAACGCTGTTTTAAAAGAGCTGATGCAGCACTTTAATGTAGGCACAAGTGCTTTAGAAGATTTAACTTCAGCAGTACAGTTTGGTTTTATTACCGGAACGCTCTTGTTCGCTATATTTACAATTGTTGATCGATTTTCGCCTTCTAAAGTGTTTTTTCTCTGTGCTTTTTTGGGTGCACTGGCCAATATCTGTCTTATTATTGAGGGCAATACAGATGTAACTTTACTGTTTTTTCGATTTTTAACAGGCTTCTTTTTAGCGGGAATTTACCCTGTAGGAATGAAAATTGCAACAGACTATTATCAAAAAGGCTTGGGGACTTCTTTAGGTTTTATTATTGGTGCTTTGACACTTGGAACCGCTTTGCCGCACCTCTTAAGAGGCAGTATGGATGCTTATTCTTGGAAAACAGTCCTGATCGCCATTTCTATGCTTTCGGCCATTGGAGGGTCTCTTCTTTTATTGTTTGTCCCGGATGGTCCCTTCCGAAAGAAAAGCAGTAGTATCAATCTAAAAGTTTGTTTCAAACTCTTTAAACACACACCTTTTAGAAAAGCGGCTTTTGGTTACTTTGGACATATGTGGGAACTATATGCCTTTTGGACCTTCGTACCTATTGTATTAAAAACATACAGTGATTTGCACACAGATACGCACTTTAACATTCCACTACTTTCTTTCCTAAGCATAGGTGTTGGAAGTCTGGGTTGTGTTCTCGGCAGTTATCTTGCAGTAAAATTTGGAACACAAAAAGTAGCTTTTTATTCCCTAGTACTTTCAGGTATTTGCTGTGTGCTTACTCCGCTCCTATTTTTCAGTGCCAATGAACTCTTATTTGTGCTCTTTCTGTTTTTTTGGGGCATGGTGGTCATTGCAGACTCTCCATTATTTACAACCTTAGTAGCACAAAATACTCCAGAAAAAAATAGAGGAACGGCTTTAACAGTTGTGAATTGTGTTGGGTTTGCAATCACCATTATAAGCATACAGGGATTAAGCTCATTATACCAAAATACCAATACGCTCTTTATATATTGGTTCTTGGCAATGGGTCCTGTTTTTGGGGTATTTGCCATAGGAACTAAAAGGAGGTTATAATTCAATGCAGAGTTTTCATTTAAAACAAGGCGATACACTCTTTTTAAATCTCAGAACACTAAAAATTTAACTTATTTTAAATTCACTTATGCTCTTAATAATGGGATTATAGCATTTAACTATAAATTTTTAAATTTATATTGTATCTTTAAAAATGTTTTTGAGTAAAATAAAAGAGAGTAATACGTTTTTAATCAGTAATTTAAAAGATACAGACTACTGAATACAGGGATTCATAATACTGAATTCAGTAGTCTATAATTTTCACTATTTTCAGGGGTTGCTAGACAACTTTAAATATTTTAAATTTAAGAATTATAAATATTTAAGTAAAAGAACCTTTCACAGTTAGGGTGAGGTTCAATAATTAAATAAAAATATTTATGGAATTAAAAACTCACTTCTTGAAAAAACTACACGATTCAAAATACAAAGAGTATTACTTACAATCTCAAATTGAAATATTCCAATCCTTAAACTGTCGTTTCAATAGTGCAATTGCACTTATATCTGCAAGTAGCATTGTTGCCTGGATCTTAATGGTAGACTACTTTTATATTTGGGCACTTCTGTTAATTTTCACCCAAGGAATTAATATTTTGAAACCAACTTTTCCTTTTCGTATATTTCTAAAAGAATGCAAACGCAAGCTAAAAATCATTAAAAATTTAAATATTGAAATGGATCTTTTATCGCTTACAATAAAGAGTAAAAATCCTCCAGGGAATGTTTCTGAAGAACAGTATCTTCGGCTGAAAAAAGAAATAGATGCGATTGCTGTTTTCGAGGACAAAACACCGTTTAAGTTCAAAAAGAGAAGCGACGATGCGGTCAATAAAAAAATGAAACACATTCTCAATGGTTAATGCTACTTATTTCATAGAGAAAGTAGACTGTCTAAATAAAAAAGCAAATTCCTATGGGTTTGCAATTTTAGGTACAGAAGCTGCAAGATGTGCAAGAAGCAAAATTCAGGAAAAAAGGATTTAAAAGTGCACTTCTTATCGCTAAAGCTTCCTTTTAAACGCATGTACGGTTGCTAAACCAATATTCTTAAGGAATATTTTAGGATATACTACCACTTCTTTATATTCGATTATTGTGCAAATAAGCAATATTAAAAACAATCGTTTTATTAAATAAATAACGCCTAAAATACGTTTGCATAAAAGGTATGTATCTACAAACTTTAAAGAACGTAAAACAGGTATCCCTACAAAAATAACAGCCGGTGCCTTCATCCTAAATTCTGTATTCCAGTTTTCTTATCTCTCAAATAATTTTTTTACTCTTTTAATGCAGTCTGCGATACAAATTTATTCTGTTTATTAAGTTTTCTTTGTTTTAAATTAAAAGCAATAGCGCAACTTATCGAGGAGACTTTCAAAAGAAAGCTGTTTTTTTTTAAACTGTTAAAATTATTTTTATTGGGCATCACTGATTAAAGGGAATTGCAATTTATACTGATTTCAGGGATTAATAAATCCGATTGCACTTTGTACCTTTAGCAGTCTTTAAAAAGCATTTTTTAAAATACGAATCCATTATGTCTATTAAAAAATTACAGCAAATCATAAGCACTTTAGAGACCGAGCTGAAAGAACCAAAGCAACAGCAAAACATCGATGCACTTACCGATGCTGACATAACCCAGCAGATAGCAACCTATCAAGCCCGCATTGAAACTTTAACCCTGCGATTTCCGGAGGAACTACAAAGTGTTTTTATGCAGCCGTATCTGCATAGTTGGTGGACTGCTTTGCAGGATTTAAAAAAAGTGCAACAAAAAAGAAATTCGCCAACACATTAAAAAACTTTAGCAACAGCCAACCACTCACGAGTAAACACCTTTTTACACAAGACTTCTTGCGCACCGCAGCGCTTTCCGTGTCGCTTATTTTTTTGTATTCTTCGATAGGTCTGCACCGTGTCATAAACCTTTTTTTGAAAATGTTTAAAAGAACCCTTATTAAAATAGACGCTCCCACTTATTTGACCTACCTTTGATCATGCTAAAAAAGCAGCAATATCGTCGGTTTTTAAGGGATAATCCTAGAACAAAAGAACCCCGTGTTGAGACACTAAACGTCAACCTTCCTTGCCTTTCTATAAGGGTATATACTTCACTGTTATTTTCAATACGACCAAGTATTTAAACGGTACCAAAATCTTTTTTTCTTGAAATTTTCCACGGCGCACTGCAGTTGCATTCCGTTCTGAAATGCTCTTTTTACACAAAGTAAAGTACTCCCGTTTTTTATAAGCCCACAGGCAAAGACAACCGCACCCAATACCATCGCAATATTAGCCATTTTTATGAGTATGCTGTCGCACGTATTTCAGCGATTCAACACCATTCACTTGTATTACTTGGTGTAAAAAAAATATTTCTATTTAGAAGGTGAAAGCAGCGGTCTTTTGCATACAAAATTTGGAAATCCCTAGTGCATTTATGAGCGCAGTGCACCAATATCAAAATAAGAATCCTAATAGTAATTAAAACAAGTACCTATGAGTGTAATATATTTGAATACCAAGACCAGAGGCATCACAAAGACTGTTGCAGAGTTTTCTAAGCAACAAGGTCAGAGCAATCGAGAATTTCGTGAATTTATAAGAGAACAAGTAATAGATCACAGAGAAGAGGGCATGGATGTCTTTAAATCTCCAAGACCCGGAGATGATCGCAACATCGATTAACTCCAAAACAATCCCAAGAAAAAAACGCTTTAAAAATACTAAAGCGTTTTTTTCTTTTTAGTTGCTACAACTAAAAACCATTCATGCAAAGTCATGATGGCTGTTATAAGAAAATTTTCTCCTAAAATACTGTATTCAGGGTCCCTGAAAATGTACTGCATTCAGGGATTGCCCACTCTTCTTTTATCTACTCATGGCAATCAAAAAACTATAAGGGTCTTTTAACCTCTTAAAAAACCAAAGACAGCAAAATGGATAGTTGTAAAAACAAGCTGCCAAAGCGAGGTTTAAATAAGCCTATTATCCGCCTTTCTTTTCCTGAAAAAAAGCCACAAAAAAAAGGACAAGATATGCATCTTGCCCTTTTTTAAACGATAGTGCTGCTCAATTATCCTTTAAAGACAATTTTACGCATTCTTAAATTTTCTGGAGTTACCTCTAGGTACTCATCTTCCTTGATGTATTCCATATTTTCCTCTAAAGAGAAATCTACTTTTGGCGCAATCTTCATTGCTTCATCGGTACCCGACTTCCGCATGTTTGTCAATTGCTTTCCTTTGATCAAGTTTACGGCCATTTCATCAGACTTGCTATTCTCTCCAATTACCTGACCAATATAAATTTCTTGATTCACATCAATAAAGAAACGTCCTCTGTCTTGCAAACGGTTCAATGCATACGCAGTTGCTTTTCCTGCTGCAGAAGAAACAATGGCTCCTTTTACTTCTTCGGTAAAGTCTCCTTTGTATACTCCATATTCGCTAAATCTATGATTAATAATTGCCGTTCCAGCAGTAGCGGTTAAGATTCTATTTCTCAAACCAATCAATCCTCTAGAAGGAATTGAAAATTCTAAGTGTTGTAAATCTCCTTTAGGTTCCATGATCAACATGTCTCCTTTTCTTAAGGATACTAAATTAATTGCTTTCGAAGCCATTTCTTCAGGAACATCAATAGACAATGTTTCCATTGGCTCGTGTTTCTTACCGTCAATCATTTTAATAATTACCTGTGGACGTCCCACTTGCAATTCATATCCTTCTCTACGCATGGTTTCAATCAATACGGATAAGTGCAATACCCCCCGTCCAAAAACGTTGAACTTGTCTTCACTATCTGTAGTCTCTACTTTTAAGGCTAAGTTTTTCTCCAATTCTTTGAACAAACGGTCCCGAATGTGACGCGAAGTAACAAATTTTCCTTCTTTACCAAAGAAAGGAGAATTGTTAATGGTAAACAACATACTCATGGTAGGTTGATCGATTTCTGTTCTTGGCAATGCTTCTGGATTTTCTAGATCTGCAATCGTATCCCCTATTTCAAATCCATCAATTCCTGTAATTGCACAAATATCTCCACAAGGAACTTTTTCTACTTGCACTTTCCCCATTCCTTCGAATACATGCAATTCCTTGATTCTTACTTTTTTCGTAGACCCATCTGCTTTACACAACATGTAATCTTTTCCTACTTCTAAATCTCCACGAAAAACACGTCCAATAGCAATTCTCCCTGTAAAAGAAGAAAAGTCTAAAGAAGTAATTTGCATCTGTGGCGTTCCTTCATTGTACTTGGTTGCAGGAATAGATTCTAGCACCGCATCCAATAAAGGAATGATGTTGTCTGTTTCATTCTTCCAATCTGTACTCATCCAGTTGTTTTTTGCAGAACCATAAATGGTAGCAAAATCCAACTGCTCTTCTGTAGCTTCTAAGGCAAACATCAAGTCAAAAACCTTCTCATGAACAATATCAGGAGTACAGTTCTCTTTGTCTACTTTGTTGACCACTACAATCGGAGTCAATCCTAAATCTAAGGCCTTCCCTAATACAAAACGTGTTTGTGGCATTGGTCCTTCAAATGCATCTACCAATAGTAAAACACCATCAGCCATTTTCAATACACGCTCTACCTCACCACCAAAATCGGCGTGACCAGGAGTATCAATTACGTTGATTTTTGTGCCTTTATACATGACAGAAACATTCTTAGAAAGAATAGTAATCCCTCTTTCACGTTCTAAATCATTATTATCTAATAATAAATCTTTCCGTTCTTTACGATCGTCTAAGATTTTTGCTTGATCAATAATCTTGTCAACTAAGGTTGTTTTCCCGTGATCGACATGGGCTATAATAGCGATATTTCTAATTTGATGCATTCGTTATTTCTTAAATTTCGTGCAAAAGTAGTGGTTTCTGTGTCAATTAAACGGATTCTAAGCAATTATTTTCACTTCTCTCTTACAGATTTAACAGACCGCAAACACAGACGCTTGGTCTCCTTGAAAAATTACTGTGTTTTGCTGCTGTTTCGCGCAGAGCAATTGGCTAGTATTTAAAAAAGTAGGGCAAAAAAAACCTGAACACGGGAACGTGTTCAGGTTGTATTCATTTGAAGCCTTTCACAAGCGCTACTGCTTGTGCAGAGCTCTCCAGGTATGCTTACATTAGTTAATAATTAATTTTTTATACGTAACAATACCATTGCGCTGTATTTTTAAGAGATAAAAACCTTGTGCGTAGGTTTCTAGATTGATGGAATTGAAAATGTTTCAGTCATCATGCGTACCAAAAAAACATCCTGCATGTAGCAGTGCAGCGGCGCTTGTGTGTTTTTTCACAACCAAACTTTACAGCAATGTTTACAATGTACCAAAGAAATTTGGAAATCCTACATTTCAAGTAAACACATTGCTTTCAATTAGCTCAAATCATCTTTAAAGGCCGAAGGTAAAATGTCGGGAAGCAATTTGATTAACAATGGCAATAGCAGAGCACCACCAGGAAGCATAAAGACTGCCAAGGCAGGAATGGCTTTACAGATGTCTAAAAGTTGTATCCGCACCTTTGCCTTTTCTTCCTCGTCTAAAGGGGTATGAGTAGACTTTCGCAGTAAAAAAAGCGCCTCTTTACTCTGGGACAACTCTTGGTAGAGCCGCAGTTTATTTTTTTGCAATAGCAATTTTATTTCATCGATGGTTTGCATTACTTTTTTCTTCGGCTACGTTCTGCACTGATCAAATCCAATTCTCTACTAGTCTGTCCTGCAACAGAGGTGTTCTCCTCTGCCCTTCGGATCAAATACGGCATCACGTCTTTTACGGGTCCAAAAGGAAGGTACTTTGCTACATTATAGCCCGCATTGGAAAGATTAAAACTAATATTATCACTCATCCCGTACAGTTGTCCGAACCATAAACTTTTGTCTTTCTTCTCAATCCCGTATTTTTTTGCCCAATCCATCACCAAATAGGTGCTGTGCTCATTATGAGTACCTGCAAACAAGGCCATGTTCGGACGGTCCATCATATATAATGCCGCCGCATCAAAATTTTCATCCGTTGCACGCTTGTCGATACAAATAGGAGATTCATATCCTTTTTGCACTGCACGCTCGCGTTCTTTTTCCATATAGGCCCCACGCACTACTTTCATACCGATAAAAAAACCTTTTTCCAAGGCTCTTTCATTCAGCGCTTTCAAGTAGTCTAAACGATCATGACGATACATCTGTAGGGTATTAAAAACAAGGGGGCGTTCTTGATTATAGCGCATCATTAAGTCTTCAACTATCACATCTGCGGCATCTTGCATCCAACTTTCCTCGCCATCTATCAACAATGGAAATCCATTTTCATGGGCCGCCTTTCCAATGATATCAAAACGTTCTTTTACACGCAACCACTCCACTTCTTCTGCTGCCGTTAAGGCTTCTTTTTCTGTAATCTTCTGAAACAATGCAAAACGCCCCAACCCCGTTGGTTTAAATACCGCAAAAGGAATGGCTTTGTTTACTTTTCCAAAATCAATAACATTCAACACATTTGTTAAGGTCTCGTTAAACTCGCTTTCCGCTTCTTTGCCCTCTACAGAGTAGTCTAAAACAGAGGAAACACCTTTTGAATGCAGTTTATCAATGGTAGGAATGCAATCTTCTTCCGTAACACCACCACAAAAATGGTTAAATACCGTGGCCCGAATAATTCCCGTAACCGGTAAATTGGCTTTCAAAGCAAAAGTGGTAATGGCAGATCCAATTCTTACCAATGCCTGGTTTTGGATCATTTTATATAAAAAATTAGCTCTTAGTAACTCAGCATTTGATTTGAGAGAAAAAGCGACTTCGGTATTGTCAAAAAGCTTCATTCAAGGGAAAAATTTATTACTACAAATATACCTTAGAATTATAAATAATTCAATAAATTATTTTTAATTTGCAACTTTAACAAACACTCCATGAAATCCATACAAGCTGTTAGCTATCCTATTCATTTTCAGGACAAAGCATATCAAGAGTTGTCAATTTTAATATCTAAAAACAACTATTCTATGCTCTTTATTTTGGTAGATGAGCATACTTTTGCAGATTGTTATCCGAAATTTATTCCAAATCTACAAACGGACAAGCAAATTGAGGTTATTGAAATCGAATCTGGAGAAATAAATAAAAATTTAGAAACCTGTATTGGTGTCTGGAATGCCATCACAGAATTGGGGGGAGATCGCAAAAGTTTACTGATTACTTTGGGTGGTGGTGTCATTACCGATCTTGGAGGATTTGTAGCTTCTTGTTTTAAACGTGGAATCGACTTTGTAAACATTCCAACCACCTTGCTAGCGATGGTAGATGCCTCGGTAGGTGGAAAAACCGGTGTTGACTTGGGCGTATTAAAAAATCAAATCGGCGTGTTTGCAAATCCAGAAATGGTGTTGGTAGATCCTGAATATCTTACTACCGTTTCAGAGCGAGAAATGAAGTCTGGTATGGCAGAAATCATCAAGTATGGGATTACCTATGATATTAAACTACTACATGCAATAAGGGATGATAAAGACTTAAACCTAAAGGATTTAATTTTTAATTCTATATCCATTAAAAACGAAGTAGTACTCCAAGATCCCAAAGAAAAAAACATCCGTAAAGTTTTAAATTTTGGACATACATTGGGGCATGCCATCGAATCTTTTTACTTAGAGTCTGCCGACAAAGAAAACCTCACACATGGAGAAGCAATAGCCATTGGAATGGTCTGTGAAAGTTATATGTCTTCAGTATTGCTTGGCTTTCCAACCCCCAATGTCACGGAAATAAAAAATATTATTTTAGAGATTTATCCGAAAATAAGCTTAAAAAAGGAAGACTTTACAGGCATTATGGCACTGCTAAAGCACGATAAGAAAAATACGAACGGGCAGGTAAACTTTGTGTTACTCAACAACTATGAAAATTTTAAATTAGACTGTGTAGTTTCCGAAGCAGTCATATTAGAAAGCATGGCTTTTTATAACCAATAAGAGTTCATTCGCCGCAGCATGCAAACCACAGCAAGCATTGCTGCCTCTTTTCAAGCTAACAAAAGCTACAGTAAACACTCCCATAAAAAGTATGGAACCAAAAAAGCCTTTTCAGTACACTGAAAAGGCTTTTTTTATGCTTTAGACGAAGCTTATATTTTCGTGACTTTTACTGCATTCATACCACGCATTCCTCTTTCTAATTCGAAAGAAACTTTGTCGTTCTCTACAATATCATCTACCAACCCACTTACGTGTGTAAAATATTTCTCGTTGTTCTCCATGTCAATGATAAAACCAAATCCTTTAGAGCTGTCAAAAAAGGAAACCTTTCCTTTTCTTACTGGATCTTCTTCCGGAAGGTCTTCCTTTTTACTAACAGAAATCTGAATATCTTCCAATTCATATTCTACCTTCAATTCTGGATCTGGCGGTGTATCTGTTAGATTCCCATTATGATCTACATATGCAAACTGAATTCCAGATGGTCCGTGCTCCTCTTTGTCCGCTTTTCTTGCGTCCATTTTCTTCTGCTTGTCCTGACGTTTTTTCAAACGTTTCTTTTCTTTTTCACTTTTACTAAAGGTCTGCTGCGATTTTGCCATTAAAATACTACTGGTTTTAAGTTATTGCTTCTTAAAAGATAAAATACGTGATCAATAACTTCAAAAACAAACGAATGTTAACTTGTAGCAAATGTGAGCTGTATCCCGCCTTCTTGTGCAAAGATAATACATAATAAACAATTATTCACAGTGAAAAGCATGTATGTGTTAAAAAAAAGATAAATAAATAGTAAAATATTCTTTTATAATAGTATTACTATTACATTTGCACTAAAACATATTAAGTAGATGAAAAACTTATTATCAGTGGTAAAGATTTCGGTTCCAGATCAGGTGTATTTAAAGGATCCTGAAACTTCAGATTTGGGGAAAAGAATTATAGAAAATAGTATTTTATTGATTGATGAGCTCGGCTTTGATAGCTTCACTTTTAAAAAGTTAGGCATCAGAATAGCTTCCAATGAAAGTTCTATCTATCGCTATTTTGAAAGCAAACATAAATTATTATTATACCTTTCTTCTTGGTACTGGGCCTGGTTAGAATACCAATTGGTCATTGAGACCTTTAGCCTTTCCAACTCCAAAGAAAAATTAAAAAAAGCAGTCGCCATTGTTACCAATACGGACGCATTCGATCGTGATTTTTCCCATATTAATGAGGTCGTGTTGTATAAGATTATTGTCAACGAAAGCTCTAAATCTTTTTTAACAAAAGAGGTAGACTCGGAGAATAAAGAAGGATATTTTGAAATTTACAAGCGCTTAATTACCCGATTGTCCGACATGATGCTCGCTATAAATCCAAACTATGAATTTGCTTTAAGTTTGGCCAGTACGGTTTTAGAAGGTGGATTGCAACAGCATTTCTTAAAGTCCCACTTCCCCTCAATTACCAGCTGTAAAAATGACAAAACCCCGACAGATTTCTTTCTTCAACTTGTTGAAAATGCGCTAAAATAAATATGGAGAACAATAAATTATCACCCTGGGAAAGGTTTGTTGGTCTTTTAAGATTGGAAAAAAAAGATATTTTTAAAATTTTTTATTATGCCATTTTTGACGGATTGGTTGCCCTCTCTCTCCCCTTAGGTATCCAAGCAATTATCAATTTAATTCAAGGAGCACAAATGTCTACTTCTTGGATTGTTTTAGTCATCGTTGTAACCGTTGGAGTTCTTTTTAGGAGAAAGCTCTTTACTTTTGGTCAACTATAGAGAACAGCAATACATTGACTCTAAACTGAAAGCAATTGGTCTCGAGAACGATTTTTTAAAGCAAAGGCGTGCTTGTTTAAAGCAGCTATCATCGCGATCAATTAAGCTGTAGCGCGGTTACTCAAAGAAAGCCGCCAAAAACTCAGCAACACATGCAGGTTTTTCTTGTCCTTTAATCTCAATACTACAAGCGAAGGTTACTTTGACCCCATTGTTTGGTAAATCCTTTATAGAAACTACTTTAGAAAGCATTCGCAACTGACTGTTCACCGGCACGGCATTTGGGAAACGCACTTTGTTCAAACCGTAATTCAAACCCATTTTTAAGCTTTTAATAGTAAACACTTCTTCCAGTAACTTAGAAATCATCGCTACAGACATAAATCCGTGTGCAATGGTACTTTTAAAAGGAGACTCTTTGACAGCTCTTTCTGCATCTACATGAATCCACTGTTTGTCTAAAGTAGCATTGGCAAAGTCATCAATCATTTCTTGAGTAATGGGATACCAATTACCTACTGGTAATGCTTTTCCTACCATTGTTCTGAAATCTGAAATTGTATTAAAAACTTCCATCTTTATTTTTTAAACCTTGTGAATAGATCGTACTTTATTTTGGGGAGTTCTAAATGCAGTTTTACAGCAACTATGCGGATACTCACAACAACAGTGGCTGAAACTATAAAATTTATATTTTCATCGACCCTAAAATACGACAAAATTAAATACATCAATCCTCCAACCAAACAAGCGGAAGCATAAATTTCTTTTTCAAAGATCAATGGTACTTTATTGGTCAACACATCACGCAACACACCGCCAAAAACAGCAGAGATCATTCCCATAATCAACGCAACTAAAGGATGTAGATTATAAGCCAAGCCTTTTTGAAGCCCGAGTAGCGTAAAAACACTCAAACCTATGGTATCAAACAAAAACATGGTGGTACTCAGGTACCCGATTTTACTTTTCACAAGAAAAGTAAACAGTACCGCAAAAAATATCGTATATAAGTAATTTAAATCTCCAATCCAATTGATAGGATGTGCATCGATTAAAACATCACGCAACATACCACCACCAACAGCAGTGACAAATGCAATAATAATTACTCCAAATAAATCCAATTTTTTATCTGAAGCCACCAAGGTACCACTGATTGCAAAAGCAAAGGTTCCTAAAATATCCAACACATAAATAACATCCATTTTATACGCTCACTTCTGTGAATTTTATATTGAGTGACTTCTGAATATCATGAACTTTTTCAAGTTCATTGGGTAAGATGAACGCCAAAGAAGTACCTGTTTTTCCAGCTCTTGCAGTTCTACCACTTCTATGCGTGTAATATTCTAACTGTTCTGGCAATTGATGGTGTATCACAAATTCTAATCCACTCACATCAATTCCTCTTGCAGAAACATCCGTAGAAACTAAATATTGTAAATTCTGCTTTTTGAAAGCACGCATTACTTTATCGCGTTCTTTTTGTTGCATATCTCCTTCTAAAGCAGCAGTAGAAAAACCTTCTTCAATCAGTAAATTAGCTAAATTTTGAGCGCCAGCTTTGGTTCTACAAAAAATAATTCCACGTTGGGTACCTCTTTTTTCTAGAAAAGAAATAATATCATCCGCTTTTGTTTTTAGCGTCGTTTTCACAAACTGATGTCTAATATTAGCATTCACCAAAGCATTTTTATTCACTTCGACTCTCGGTGCATTCGAATCCATATACGTTTTAATAATACGTTTTATTTCCTCTGGCATGGTCGCTGAAAACAACCAAGTATTTCGATTACTCTGAGAAGAAAATTTTAAGATATGGTTCAAATCTTGCTTAAATCCCATGCTTAACATTTCATCAGCCTCGTCTAAAACTACTGTTTTTACATGACTGATATCAATATCTCCCCGCTCAATTAAATCAATAAGCCTCCCTGGAGTTGCCACCACAACATGTGTAGTTCTTTTTAAATTCCCTATCTGTCTGTCAATTTTTTCTCCACCAAAAACTGCTTCAATAAATATTTTATCCTCGTTGTATTTTGTAAACTTAAATAGTTGCTTTTTGATCTGCTGCACCAACTCCCTTGTTGGGGATAATACCAAGGTTTGAATATGGTCGGAACTCGCATCAATATGGTGTAGTATTGGCAAACCGAAAGCTGCAGTTTTCCCAGTACCTGTTTGTGCCAATCCAATAAAATCTGTTTTCGAATTTAATAAAACAGGAATCGTCTGTTCCTGAATTTCTGTAGGCACAGAAATCCCTAATTCTTGAATCGATTTGATATATGCAGGAGTGATCCCTAATGCCGAGAATGAAGCCATTTTGTTTCTAAATTTTGTGCAAAGATACTTTTATTTAATAGGTTGTAATACATTTAAAACATTTTCTCTAATTCTCGCAGGTTTGAAGCTTTTTGCATCCAACATACCCCAAACGGTTTTTGCTTTCACGAGTAATTCCGATCCTTTGTAAAAATCCATCAAACGTTCTGATTTAAAACCTTTGGTTTCTCCTACCCATGTTTTTACCGTAATATCGTCTCCTAACACTGCTTGTTTTAAATAATCTATCTCGTGCTTAAGCACTACCCAAACATACTCGGACAAAGCATTGTTCTTTGTTAAAAATGCCCAATGCGCAACAGCAACTCGGTCCATCCATTTTACGTAGACCACATTATTCACATGGTTTAAGGTGTCTATATCTTCTGCCATTACCTTTATTTTTAACTCAAAAACATCTTTCATATGGTTCCTTTTTACAAATTTATAAATTTTAATAGTCCTATAATAATTATTGATGTTTCATTTTCAATAAAACAACTATTATTTCCTTTCTTTGCAGCACTTTTATGAACAAACTAGCAAACGATTTAGAGACCCAACCAATAAGTAAATTACTCATAAAACAGGCAGTTCCTGCTACCATTGGAATTCTTGTCATGTCCTTAAACATGATCGTGGACACCATTTTTGTTGGACAGTGGATAGGAGTTCTTGCCATTGCTGCTATTACAGTGGTATTGCCCATCGTTTTTCTTATTTCTTCTATAGGAATGGGTATTGGAATTGGTGGGAGTTCAATTATATCGCGTGCACTAGGTGCCAATGATACTAAAAAAGCTTTCCTAACTTTTGGAAATCAAATTAGTTTGACTGTTATTTTAGCACTTTTATTTGTGATTCTTGGCAGTGTTTATAGCGCTCCTATATTGAGTTTATTCGGAGCAAAAGGGACCATTCTCCCCATTGCAGCGGAATATTATGGCGTCATTATTTATGGTGTCCCATTTTTAGCTTTTGCCATGATGGGAAATCCAACGATTAGAGCCGAAGGAAAACCAAAGTTTGCCATGTATGCAATGATGGTTCCTGCCGTTTTAAATGTCGCATTAGACATTCTATTTATCAAAGTATTTGATTGGGGAATGTGGGGAGCTGGTTTGGCGACTTCCTTATCTTATGCCAGTTGCGGTCTCTACATTCTATACTTTTTTCTGTCCTCAAAAAGTGAATTACAAATTATTCCTAAAAACTTTAAATTAGATTTTCCTATTCTGAAAGAAATTGCAAAATTAGGAGGCATATCTGTCGTGAGACAAGGTGCTATTAGTATCTTAATGATTGTCTTAAATTACTCACTATACACTTATGGAGGGGAAATATCGATTGCAGTCTATGGAATTATCAACCGCGTTATGATGTTTGCCCTTTCCCCTGTATTAGGTGTTACTCAGGGCTTCTTGCCGGTTGCTGGATATAATATTGGGGCAAATCAAAACGAACGTGTGAAGGAAACGATAAAAAAATCCATTTATTTTGGATCTATTCTGGGAACACTTATTTTTATTGCTATTGTTATCTTCAAAGAGGAAATTATTTGGATTTTTACGAACGACGAAACGCTGCTTGCACAAACCCCCGATGCCATGTTGACTGCCTTTTTAGTGACCCCAATTGTGACCCTGCAGTTGATTGGTTCTGCCTACTTCCAAGCAGCAGGAAAAGCAATGCCTGCACTAGTACTAACACTATTAAAACAAGGGATTTTCTTGATTCCACTTGCTTATATGCTCCCTATTTATTATGGTATTGATGGCGTTTGGTGGTCCTTTCCAATTGCAGATACCCTGGCAACCATCATTACCGTACTTGTATTGAAACGAGAGGTTTACAAAAATTTAAAATAAAATGAAGCACCCCGCACCCCTCAATTACACTTTTTTTAAAAATGAAAAACATAGTACTTAAACTAACAATTCCCCATTTAAGTTGGTCGTTAGAATATCACTAAAAAGATTAAAAAATGGTCGCAAGGCTTTGAAACTTATATGTACTTCTTCCGCAAAATTTGGAGACAACACTTCTGCATCGGTAAAACTTCTGCTGGCAATAAACCCCTTTTTTCGGAGCAATTCAACCTCAGGATGCTCTTTATCAAAACCTCTTGGTGCTGTTTTTAATTCAGAAAAGCTTTCAAATTTGCCTCCAAAATATTTTTTATAGTTTTCATCCTTTAAAACACCTTTTATTTCTGAAGCATCTAATTCAATTTCTTTCCGAATTCTAAATAAATCTTCCTTACTTGGCTCCCAAAATCCACCAGCTAAAAAAGAAGCTCCGGGTCTAATTCTTAAAAAATACCCTCCTCTCAGAGTAGCCCCCAACCTTGCATATGAATTTGCGAAATGCGCTTTGTAGGGGGTCTTGTCTTTTGAAAAACGGACATCTCTATAAATACGCATCATTTTAGATTTCTCTATCTCATCATGCTTTTGCAAGTCTTGATGAATTGCTGCAAAGACATTCTTTGCATTTTGCTGGGCGCTTAAATAGGTCTCTTTTTGATCGGAAAACCAATCTCTATTGTTATTTTCCTGAAGATTTTTTAGGTATTGAAGGGTTTCTTTCTCGAACTGCATGTGCTTCGTATTTTTTAAAAAGTTCAATTTACAAAGAATTCTATAAAATAAAAGCCGCTACTTCCAAAATTAACAGCAAATAAGCTGCCTTTATTCCTATAAATTAGTGAAATTAGTGTTTGAAAATGAAGTATCAAAATACAAAAGATATTCAGAAAAGGTATGCGGGCTTTTTACAAACACCTGCATTGTGGAAAGGTGCTGCTGTTTTAGAGATGCGACAGTTAGAAATCCCGATGCATCCTACCAAATTTGATAGTATTATGGATGAAAAAGCGCGGCTTGGAAGGTATATAGAACGCTTTGTATTCTTTCAATTGCGCCAGGCTCCAAACCACACCATTATTTCAGAAAATATTCAAATTCAAAAAGACAAGATTACACTTGGCGAATTGGATTGCATCCTTATGAAAGACGAGCAACCAATTCATTTGGAAATTAGTTATAAATTTTACCTCTATGATCGTACTGTTGGGACTTCAGAAATCGCCCACTTTATTGGCCCAAACAGAAAAGATTCTCTCTTAGAAAAACTTACAAAATTAAAGCAAAAACAATTGCCGCTGCTCTATTCAAAAGATTGTAAACCTTACCTAAAAAGCATTGCTTTAAAAGCGGAACAAATGACACAACATGTCTGTTTTAAAGCACAGTTATTTATACCATATTCAAATATGAACAGGCAATTAAAGACGATAAACCACGCCTGTATTGTTGGATTTTATGCAAACGTAAAAGAGCTTCAACAATTGTCTGCCTGTAAATTTTACATTCCTATTAAAAAAGATTGGTTGGTGCAGCCCTATGAACAGGTGAATTGGCAGTCTTTTGAATATTTTACAAAAGCTACAAAAGAATATTTAGAACGTGAGTTTTCTCCACTCTGCTGGATTAAAAAACCCAATGGAGTTAGAGAGAAATTCTTTTTGGTTTGGTGGGGTTAATGGTTGCAACAATATGAACCAAATGCAGTATGGAGCAAAAAAAAGAGAGGAACCTACTCGGGTATATTCCTCTCTCCAACAAAACTAACTAATATTATTTATCCTCTTCTTCCTCCTTTTTAGAAGCCTTGTTCCAAACCTTTATTTTATCCTCGGCAACAACACCTTTAATAATCTCTACGTTTACGCCATCAGAAGTCCCTAATTCTAACATTCTTTTTTCAAAAACTCCCTGCGTAGTTTCTACTTCTACATAGGGTGTTTCCGTTTCCTTTTCAAAGCGTAATAAACCCTCTTTAATAGCTAAAACACTGTCCTTTTTAACTAAAATAATGTCTGCATTGGCACTATAACCAGCTCTGATAAAGAACTTATCATCTAAAGAAATATCTGCTTTAATTTTAAATTGCACGGCGCCTCCTTCTTCGGTTCCTTTTGGTGCAATGAAATTTAATTTTGCAAGAAACTTCTTTCCTTCAATGGCACCGATAGAAACTTCTATCTCCGTACCCTTTACCAATTTTCCAACTTCAGACTCGTCTACTTTTCCTTCGAAAATCATTTTACTCATATCTGCAATGGAAGCAATCGTAGTTCCTGCATTAAAGTTGTTAGACTGAATTACCTGATCTCCTTCTTTTACAGGAATCTCTAAAATAGTCCCAGACATTTGAGCAATAATATTGGTATTTGCAGCACCGGAAGAACCTGCAGAACCTCTTTTTATAATTAAATAATCATTTTCTGCATTTTTTAAATCTTGTGTTGCTTGCGCATAGGAAAGCTCAACACCTTCATATTCTGCACTTGCAACAACACCTTTTTCAAATAAAATTTTTGTTCTCTGATATGAAACTCGTGAGTTATTAACACGCAACTTGGCAATGTCTACCCTTCCTTTAGCACTAATTAAAGATTGTTCATTCGGTACCACACGCACCACAGCAATCAAGTCTCCTTTCTTAACTTTAGAGCCTTCCAACAAGACTACCTTGTCAATAATACCGGCTATCTGAGGTTTAATTTCAATTTCCTCCAAGGGAATTACTTTTCCTGTTGCAACAGTTTTCTTTATAATCGAAGTTCTAAACGGACTTTCCGTTTCAAATGCTACCAGACTTTTTGCGTTCTTTTTACCAAACCAAATTAAGGCTCCTATAAAAAGTATTACAATACCTATCAAAATAATCCTTGCTCTTTTACTCATAATTTATTATTAAATGATTTTATTCTTCTCTTAATGCTTCTATCGGTTTTACTACGGTTGCCATGTGTGCAGGAATCAATCCAATTAAAGTTCCTAACACCACTAATGTGACAAATGCAATCAATATAATTGGAATGTTCACCGTTGGGTTTATAAGCGCGGCATCTTCTCCTTGGCCAAATGCAATGTCTATAATAAACAAAACAAGACTTCCTAAAATAACCCCCAACATCCCGGCAACGGTCGTTAAAAAAACGGATTCTAAAACAATCTGCTGTCGAATGCTTTTTGGCGTTGCTCCAATCGCTCTTCGAATCCCTATTTCTTTAGTACGTTCTTTTACGGTAATCAGTAAAATATTACCAATAGCAAAAACACCTGCTACCAAAGTAGCAATCCCTACAAACCAAGTTAAAAACTGCATGCCTGTTAAAAAACCTGTAATTTTCCCTATTCGGTTGCCCAAGTTTACACTTCCAAAGGCCCTTTCATCTTTTGGGTGTACATTGTGCAAACCTTTCAATGTCAGCAACACATCCCGTTCCATTTGTTCAATATCGATACCATCATTAGCTGTAATCATCATCCAACCTACCTTATCAGCAGTATTATATACTTTTTGGTAAGTTGTAAATGGAATGTACGCACAATCTCCATCAAAATTAATGGTACTTGAAGGCTTGTAAACACCAATGACCTTGTAACTAATACTATTTATTTTTAAGTATTGTCCAATTGGAAATGCGTCTTTTTCAAACAACTGCTTATACATCTCTTCGGATATGACCGTAACTTTTGCATGGGATGCGATATCATTTTGATTTAAAAAACGACCGTATAGTAATTTTTTCTTCTGAATTTTATCTAAAATAGGATAATCCCCACTCACTTTAAAATTACCTGATTTAAAATCTTTTATAATAAGGTTATTCGTTTGGTTTCTTGGTGCTAATAATTTAATTTCATCAGAGTATTCTGACTCTAAAGCATTAATGTCATTGATGGTAAGACTGAACCTTCTTCCTTCTTGAAAACCTTTAAAAGGAGTATCTGTAGATTGTGTCCAAACAAAAACACTATTAGTAGCAAAATCTCCAAACAACTTGTTGAAACTATTTTCCAAACCTCTGGCGGCCCCTAATAAAACAACTAGCAAGAAAATTCCCCACAACACCCCTATGATTGTAATTGAAGTCCGTACTTTATTTTTACGGATGCTTCCGTAAATTTCTTGCCAAGTATCTGAATCAAATAAAAATTTCATAATTAATCTGCTCTTAATGCTTCTATCGGTTTAATATTTGCAGCTCTTTTTGCCGGAACGTACCCTGCAATTAGTCCTGACAAGACCAATACAATCGTTGCTCCAATAACAATTTCTGAGCTAACACTTGGATTTGTGATAAAATAATCTTCCTCTAAACTGTCTCCAATTAAACTTAAAAGATAGGTACCTAACGATAAACCAACATAGCCTGCAATGGTTGTAATTAGCACAGACTCTTGTACAACCATTCCCACAATGGATGCCGGCTGTGCCCCTAATGCCTTTCGAATACCAAATTCTTTTGTCCGTTCTTTTATTACAAAAATCATAATGTTAGAAATCCCAATAATTCCTGCTATGAGTGTTCCAGAACCAATAAAAGTGATGATCAACAGCAAGGCAAACATTACGGTGCTAATAAATTTATTTGCATCTGCCATATTCCTTACGGACAAGGCACTTTGGTCATCTGGGTGAATCTCTAATTTTTTTCGCAAATCGCGTTCCATCTGATGTCCAAAAGCGATGGCTGCATCTGTACTTAAACTTGGATCATAGCCCAATTTTATCTGGCTGATATAATCATTACTACCATACATCATTTGCGCTGTAGAAATGGGGATGTATGCCATGCGTTCTTCATTGTCTCCACCCTCATCAGAAAAAACACCAATAACTAAATAAGAACTTCCGTTTACATTTACCCTTTTACCAATTGCTGGCCTTTCTCCAAAAAGATCTTCTTTAATCAATCTTCCAATCACTATTGATTTTGATTGCTGATTTAAATCTCTTTCATTTAAAAAACGACCGTCTGTTACAATCGTTTTTTCTAAAAACTGATAATCAGGATTTACAGCGGTTACACTATATGTGCTCGCATCATTTTTATACTTTATTGAAAAATTTTTATAAATAAGCGCAGATTGGTACTCAATTTTATTTTTATATTCTTGACTAATGTATTCATAGTCCTTATTCTTCAGTTGAATAATTCTGCCGGTTTGCAATCCTTTATATGGTTTCGTAGTTTTACGAACACGCACAGATATCGAGTTTTCTGCACTGTCTACAAATGCGCCTTTAAAAAAATTTCCAAGACCATTTGCAACCCCAAATAATAAGGTAAAAAGTAAAATGGCAAATGCAACCGTAAACCCTGACATTACAGAGCGAAGCCTATTTTTATTAATACTTTGAAAAATTTCTCTCCAACGGTCTATATCAAACATAACTATACCGCTTTTGAGATATTTGTAAGTTCATCATTAATAATGATGCCATCTTTTAACCGCACAATTCTTTTTGTTTGCTTCGCAACCTCTTCTTCATGAGTAATTACAAAAACCGTCATGCCCTCGTCATTTATATCTTTTAATAAATCCATTACAGAGTCTGTGGTTGTAGAGTCCAAAGCACCTGTTGGCTCATCAGCTAAAACCACTTTTGGGTTTGTAACTAAAGCTCTTGCAATGGCAACGCGTTGTTTTTGACCTCCTGAAAGTTCGTTTGGTAAATGCTGCGCCCAATCTTTTAAACCTACTTTCTCTAAATAATCCAAGGCTATTTTTAAACGTTCTTTTCTTGCCATTCCTTTATAATACAAGGGCAATGCAACATTTTCTAAAGCAGTCTTGTATGATATTAAATTAAAAGACTGAAATACGAATCCTAAAAACTTATTTCTTAAAATTGCCGCCTTCTTCTCGTTCAAATCTTTAATTAATTGCCCGTTTAGGTAGTAATTACCGCGATCATGAACATCTAACAAACCCACAATATTTAATAAGGTAGACTTCCCAGATCCTGAAGAACCCATAATGGAAACAAATTCTCCCTCTTTTATATGCAAATCGATTCCTTTTAAAACGTGTAAAGAATCCTTTCCTATCGGGTACGATTTGTGTAAATCTTCTATCTTAATCATGCAGTGCTCATTTGGATATAAAAGTATTGATTGCCATTGATTTTAGCTATTAATTTTATGTTAAAAGCAACCGAAATAACAAAGTAATACAGCAATAAGACGCGGCAAAATAAGAGATGTTACAAGTAAATTAAGAAAAGATAAAGTATCTTTGTACTCCTTATAATTTGAATGCGTTAAATGCTTGATATTCCGAAAAACAAGAAAGTAATTTTATTTGATGGTGTTTGCAATTTATGCAACTCTGCAGTAACTGCCGTGATCCGCTACGACAAGAAGAATACGTTTTTATTTGCTGCCATTCAATCTGAAAGCGGTAAGAAAATTATTACTACTTTAAAAATAGATACGGATACAACTGATGCTGTTATTTTATATGCGCCCGGAGTTTCTTATGATATAAAATCTACGGCAGCCTTAAAAGTAATGAATGATTTTGGGGGCCTCTGGAAAGTGAGCACGTTCTTGTGGATTTTCCCTGAATTTTTTAGAGATATTGTTTACGACTATATTGCTAAAAATCGCTACCAATGGTTTGGAAAAAAAGACCATTGCATGGTTCCTACAAAAGCTTTAAAAGCCAAATTTTTAGATTAAATGAAAATTACAAGTCCAATAAAGTGTGTTATTTTTGACATGGATGGAGTTATTATCGATTCTGAAGAAATTCATAAAAAAGCGTACTACGAAGTCTTTAATTCTTTGAATGTAAGCGTTCCTGATGCATTATATAAGTCATTTACAGGTTCTTCTACGATCAACGCATTTCAAAGGTTGGTCGCCCATTTTAAATTGGACGAAAATCCGGAAGACTTGGTCCTTGACAAAAGAAAGCGCTACATAAGTTTCTTTGAAAACGACCCAAATTTACATTTGGTTTCTGGTGTCAAGGAAATAATACAGTATCTGCATGCTAAAGGGATTACTTTAATTTTAGCGTCTTCTTCTGCCATGGTAAATATCGATCGTGTTTTTAACCGCTTTCATTTAAATAAATACTTTACTGCAAAAATTAGTGGTGCCGATTTAGCAGCATCAAAACCACATCCAGAAATTTTCATCAAGGCAGTAGACCTCAGTAATTGTAGAAAAGAAAACTGTATTGTTATTGAAGATTCCGACAACGGAATTAAGGCAGCCAATGCTGCACATATCTTTGTTTTTGGCTATGCAAATAAATTATCTCAAGGACAAACTCTGGAAGATGCCGATGCAGTTGTCGAAGATTTTAGTGCATTAAAAGAATTTATTTAAAAAAAAACGACACTGCAGATGTGGTGAGTACTATTTTAATCCGAAATAATTATAGAATACTGATGGCCCTCCAATCAAAGTAGAAATGCCTGATTCATAAATACCCGCAGTTACAAGATTCGCAATACAAGATAACCGCACTCGAAAAGACATTGATCTCTAGAAGTGTGCTCTCAATGAGATGTTGTTACTCCTTAAAAATTAAAATAATGCTGCAAGCTATGTTGCATATTAGAGTGCCGTGTACCTGTCTTTTAAGACTCTTGGGGAACTTCAGGTAACTTATTTTTAAAGCTCGGTGAATTCTCCCGATACGATATAAGTTTCTTTTTTGAAATAAGCACAAGCAAATCCTGCTGCAGTGTAAATAAGGTGGCCGCTCTAAATGACTCCATTAGCAAACGTTCTACTTCAACAATAGCAGCCTCCAATGAAAGTTGTTGGTATTGATTGTCAGTTTCCTGACGGTATTTAAACTGAAAGACTTCTTTTCCATCTGCGATAAACAAACGGACATAGACGTTTTGCGCCCCTTCCTTTTTACGCAGTGGCTTGCTAACTGTTAGTTTAACAAATGTATCCTGCTTTAAACTTTGTTTAAATACATCGAATAAATGTTTCATGGTGTCCATAATACAAAGGTAAAATCTTTCATACAAAAGAACTCACTAAAAAGGGAAGTCTTTTGTATTTTTTATAAATTTTTCGTTATTTTAAGCCAGTGTTTCGGTTTTTAAACCGGAAGCGCTGCTACCTCTTTTAAGTTAGGTGTTTTTGCGACAAAACCTTCCAAGACAGTAAAGAAATTTAGAATATCAACCTTTTCATTATTTGCATTAATAGTTACCAGTCTAATAAAGGTATCCGCTTCAAAAGAACCAAAACCAACTACTGTAATCTGATGCTCATACAACGCAGTACAGAGCGCCATAGGCTCAATGTTCTTGTAATTGAAACAAACTGAAATAGAATCATCAAAACTGTACAAGGTATACTCCGAATTTGATCTAATATATTCCAAAGCAATGTCTGCCAAATTAAATTGTTGATTTACAATATCCTTTAAGCCATTGGTTCCTATAGATTTCCATAAGGTCCAAAACTTTAAGGCGTCATTTCTTCTTCCGCATTGGAATGAAGTTTTTCCTAAATTAAAATCATCCCCATCTGTTTGGTATAGGTAGTCTGCATCGTTGCTAAAAGAATCATGCAAATGTTTTTTATCATTCACTAAAAGAATAGAACAGGTTAACGGAGTTCCTAACATTTTATGTGCGTTGTAACTAAAGGAGTTCGACCGTGCTACTCCTGTCACGAGATGTTTATAGTCTTTACTAAAGATAACGCTGCCACAATAGGCACCATCAACATGCAACCACATCGCATACTTTTCGGTAATGTCTGCAATGGCATCAATCGGATCAAAAGCACCTAAAACAGTCGTTCCTGCAGTAGCATTCACATAGGTTGGAATTCCACCACATGCGATGTCTTCTTTAATTTGTACTTCCAAAGCACTTGCAAGCATTCTTCCTTTTGCATCCGTTGCAATATAACGCATATTTTTTCTTCCAATACCTGCAAAACTTGCATTCTTATCGTTGGAATAATGGGCTTCTTTCGAAGTATAAATAATTAATGGTTTCGTCATTCCGTCCAATCGACACTCAGGATCTTTCGCATCACGTCCCATTACCAAGGCCATATAATTACTCATAGACCCTCCTGTTGGAAAGGTACCATTGCTCGCTGCACCATACCCTATTAAATGACAGGATTGACGAATAATTTCTTGTTCAATCCCTACCTGTGGACCTGCAACCTTATAGGTATACATGCTATTATTTAGCAGTACAGCCAATAAGTCTCCAAGAACGGCTTTGCTTTGTCTTCCCCCAAAAAGTTGATTGAAAAATAAATTGGTTGCCGTTTTTGGAGTAGAAACAAGCACTTCGCGCAAAACAGCCTTAAACTCATCATCAATCATTTTATCTGTACTCAAAGAAAGATCAAGCACATCATATAGTGTCTTAGCTTCGATTCTTTCGGCTACTGGATGCACTGCTTCTTCTGTAATTAAAACATCAACAAGTTCGTTAAACATTGCCAAGTCCTTTGTTATATTAGACATACTATTTCTTTTCTTTTTAATTTTAGTACTTAAAATGCACGCGTATCATACCCCAATTTCTTGTCTGCAAATATTTTTGATGCTGCATCAAAAACCCTACATTTTCGAATAGGCTTTGCATACAAATGAAGTGACATGCTCTTTTGATTCGATATGTTTTCTAGAGTATGAAATCCCATAAAGTCCTTCATATAAGTAACCTCATTGGGTTTTGAAACACCCGTTTTTTCATACTGTAAAACCCCTGTACCCTTCTCTTTATATATTGTTTCTTTAAATACTCCGGTAATTACTTTTACCCAGCATTCTTCTCCATCATGATCATGAATTGGTGTGGAATGTCCAGGGTACCAACATATTAAAATTAGCTCATACTTTTCGGTATCTACAATACAGTTTCTAGTGTAGCATGTTTCTGACCACGAAGCATAGCTCTCAAAAATACTTGGCGCAAATTTTATGGCGTGCATTAAGTGATTGTAAGACTTCCGCTCTCCTTCAGACAATGCGCTTATTAAACCGTCTAAGTCTTGAGGTATTTTCGCAGGGTCTTTGTTCGTATTCAAAATAATGATTTTTTGTTTTTTGTAGCGGAAAAACTCAAAGTTTGATCCTGCACTAAATTTACTAAATTGGGTCTTTTGTGTAAATTTATTACTTTTCAAATATAGTAAATTTCACTGTTTTTTAAAGGCTTTTATTCCATTTTTACTTGAATTTAATCCAAAATATATATAATTTAATATTTTTTTAACTAATTTCGAAATATAAAGGAATTTAAATATTATTCTTTTTTTTCCTTTCTTAACATTAAATCTACCCATAAAAAAAAAGTAATATGCAAGACCCAAATTTTATAATTAAAATTGCAGTATTGGCCGTCTATGTTGGTATTTTATTTCTAATTGGTATTCTGGCATCTCGCCGCATAAAGAGCATGAGTGACTATTATGTTGGTGGCAAAAAAATGGGCTTTTGGGCGGTAGCATTTTCCGCAAGAGCTACCGGTGAATCTGGTTGGTTGCTTATCGGACTTACAGGAATGGGTGCAATCGCCGGGTATTCTGGATATTGGGTAGTAGCTGGAGAATTACTTGGGGTATTTATCTCCTGGCAGTTTATGGCAAAAAGATTCAAAAAAAGATCAGATGCCTATGGAGCTATTACAATTCCTGATTATCTCCAAAGTCATTTCCAATCTTCTACGCATACGCTACGCATTATCTCCGCAGCAGTATTGGTTATTTTAATTGTTATTTATGTTGCATCCCAAATAGACGTTACTGGAGTTGCTTTCAAGTCAATGTTGGGAATTGATTATAAAGTGGGGGCCCTGATTGGATTTCTAATTGTACTCGCTTATATTTTTATTGGAGGTTTTGTGGCTGCGGTTTGGTCGGACTTATTTCAAGGCTTACTGATGTTTTTTGGTTTGGTACTGCTTCCCATTGTTGTTTGGTTTTCTATGGACCACGGAACTGGCGTTACCGCAGGGTTAAATGCAATAGACCCAACCTTAACCCAAGTAATGGGAAGAAGCACCGATGGCTGGATGAATCTTTTTACAATTCTAGGGTTCTCTATGATCGGGCTTGGTTTTTTAGGCTCACCGCAAGTATATGTGCGTTTTATGTCCATAAAGAACTCTAAAGAAATAGACAAAGGAAAATGGGTAGCTACCGCATTTACATTGCTAACAGATGCTGCTGCAGTAACCATTGGAATTCTTGCGCGTATTTATTTCACAAAGGAAGGACAAGATCCAGAGGTCATTCTTGGGAATAGTGGAGAAAATGTTTTGAGCATGATTACAGAAGAATTTTTACCCACAGTCCTAGTGGCCATTTTTGTTGCTATCGTTTTATCGGCAATCATGTCAACCATAGACTCGCTCTTAATATTAGCCTCTAGTGCAATTACACGTGATTTCTATCAAAAAATATTTAGACCCGACATTAAAGATGAAAGTCTGACTAAAATTTCTAGAGTCTCTACTGTAATCATGGCTTTTGTGGCACTAATCATTGCCATGGTAATGAATTACGTTTCTCCTGACAGGCAAATATTCTGGGTGATACTGTTCGGCTGGTCTGGGATCGCTGCGACTTTTTGTCCTGTTATTATCTTATCTCTTTTTTGGAAAGGATACTCCGAAAAAGGCGCAATAGCATCTATGATCTCCGGGTTTATGTCTGTAATCGTATTTAATTTTGTCTTCAAAGAAATGGCAAGTATTGGTGCGTATTTTGTTGCGTTAGATGTACTAGCACCCTCCTTTATAGTAGCTATGTTTGTTGGGTTTGTGGTGTCTAAACGATATCCTCCTCGTGCAGCAGCAATTCAAATGATTGAAAAAATTGATGCTGCTCCAGATTCAGAATAATTCCTGTGAAGTTCGCAGAAAAACCACAGGAAGTTTCTTGTGCCTTCAGTTTCTCGTATTTACATGAATAATCTTCAGAATTCTCATGATATAGGATTTTTTAGTACTACCTTCTCAATGAATTAAAGTGAGATTGGCCCGTATATAAAAAACAAAATAATTGAAAGCCTTTATTTTATTACTCTCAAACAAGCATCTAAAAATAGCAAAACCTTTAAAATATTTGGTATAATCATTCACCTCCTTCGTACTTATTTTTATTTTTTCTTCTTTCACAAATATTTAACCAAATTATAACAGATTATTATTATTTTTACAGGATGCAAAAAATGTTACCCATATTTTGTTTACTATTCGTTGTAAACCTCTTTTCTCAAGTAGATACTTTAAAAGTAAAAAAATTAAAAGGGCAAATTATTCATGCTGAAAATCAAAAAGTCTTAAGTGCTGCACATATCTTGAATTTAAATACGGTACAAGGAACTATTACAAGTGACACTGGTTATTTTGAAATACCAACAAGGGTCAATGATACTATATTGGTCTCTTATCTCGGATACTCTAGTATTAAATTAAAAATCACAAATGACTTACTAAAAGGAAATGAATTAGAAATTGCCTTGTATGAAAAACCAGAAGACATCAGAGAAGTGGTGATTAGATCTACAAATTTAATTGGTGTTTTAGAAATTGACGTCAAACAAGTTCCTAAAGATCGGTTTACAAGAATTCATATCAATGGGCTACCACAAACGTATGAAATTGGAAGAGCAAAAACGAAAAGCTTCTCCACTCCTATTGCTGCTTTGTTTCAACCGGTAGATTTCTTATATAATCTTTTTGGAAAAAAACCAAAACAATTAAAAAAATTACAAAAACTAAAGAAAGAAGACAATTTGCGTAAAATGCTTGCAGGTAAATTCGACAGAGAAGTAATGATGGAGTATTTAGAAATGGACCGTCAAGAGCTTTCAGAATTATTAATTGACTGCAGTTACTCTGATTATTTTATCAAAAAAGCATCAGATCTTCAAATGATTGAGGCCGTTTTAGACTGTTATGAAAACTACAAAGCTTTAAAGATGGGAAAAATAGAGCGGAATAAAATCCCTGTTAAAGATTAAAACATTTCCGTCGCTTGCAGTATTTATATATTAACAGCAGTTGCTTTGTTGCAACTAAATACTTAATACCACCTGTTGGATACCAACCTCTTCTCATCCTATTACATTGCTACCTTAAAATCCATCAAGCAATACCTTTTAAGCGTTCATCATTGTAAATGGTCGCCTAGGCGCTAAAAAAACCTTCAAATTTAAAGCACCCTCGTTTAGGAAGTTATATTCAAAAAAAATCCAGCAATAGCTGGATTTTTTTTTATTAGTATACTACTTGTATTCTTATTGATTCCCTAATATAATAGGCATTCCTGATTTACCAGAACCAATAACAACAACTTTACTATTTGGGGATTTTGACAACTCTATCGTCGCTTCGATTCCTTTGTCTTGAAGAATTTTTTCGTTTAATGACGCACTTAGAATTCTATTCGCATCTGCTTTACCTTGTGCTTCAATAATTTGTTTTTCAGCTTCTTTCTTCGCAGTAACTAATCTAAATTCATATTCTAAAGACTCTTGCTCTTGCTTTAACTTTCGCTCAATCGCTGTTTTAATGGTTGATGGTAATGTAACGTCTCTCACCAAGATTTCGTTTAGTTGAATGTACTGCTTATCTAATATTTTTTTTGTTTCTACAAAAATTTCTGTTTGTATTACATCTCTTTTACTAGAATACAATTGCTCAGGCGTATAACGCCCTACAACACTTCTTGCCGCAGATCTAATTGTTGGTTGTATAACTCTAGAAATATAATTTTCACCTTTTTCTTGGTGTAAAGAACCTATTTTATCTGCTTGTGGTTGAAACCAAGCGGAAGCTTCCAACTGAATCTCTAAACCGTTTGAAGATAATACCTGCATTTTCTCATAAATCTCCTGTTGTCTTACTTCATAAATAAACACTTTATTCCAAGGTGCAACAATTTGAAAACCTTCTCCTAAAGGCGGTTCATCAGTTACAACACCGCCACCAAAAGTCTTATACAAAACTCCTGCCTGACCAGAGTTTATGGTCACCGTTGCTTTTGAGAATAAAATGATTGCAAGTACTGCTAGTACTATAAAAAAAACTCCACCTTTCGGAAATTTTATATCCAATTGATTATTTGCCATTATTTTAATATTTTAAATTCTTTCAAATTTACGATATAACTTTAGGAAACACAATCTATATGCGTACAATCTTAAAAGAAGTTCTCCATATGTTCACAAATCAGCATCAAATCTTACCAGAATACTTTCGGAGAATCCATTCTACTGTAGATAAAGAAATAATTATTAGCAATAACCACTTCCATTCTAATAGAGATTGCTCTTTTACAATTGCTTTTTGTTCTGAATAGTAGGTTTTATCTGCAAGCAACTCTTGAATTAAACGGGTTATTTCATCTTTATAAAAGGGAGCTCCACCTGTATTTAATGCCAATTGTTCTAATTTGAATACATCTGCATGGGTAAATTGAGCTTCTATTTGATACTTTGTTATTTTAAAGCTGCCATATTTTTCATGACTTTGGTCTACAACCTTTACTATAAAATTATAGACAGCAGGAGAAAGGTTTTCTATGGCGATTTGATAGGAATTGTTGCGCAAAGAAAAAGGTAGTTTTGTCTCTTTTTTTGTTTCATTATTAGTCAGTGTTATCTCTAAAGATGCACTATTATCAAACTTATAATTGGTATCTGTAAAAAAAGCAGCGATATTAACTGCTGTATTTGAAGCATATACGTGTTCTGAATTCACCTCTAAGCGCGCACTATTTTTATTTGTAGTTAGATATTGCAATGCGTTTCCAATGAATTGATCAAAGTCTTGAAAAGTATTACTACTTAAAAAACTTGCAGCTCTCCATCGCCAAATTCCTTCACCAAAGATGACTGCTATTTTTTGTTTTTCCTCATTAAAAAACGATATTAATGGTTGTGTTGTTTTCACCCCTCTTATTTCTTGCAGTACTAAATCTTCATGTTGCTTATTGAAATCGAGAACCCCAAAGGCATCCTTTAAGGCTGGGAACCCGGAAAAACCAATGTCTTTTTGTAAAAAAACAGAAAATGAAGTGTGATGCCTCGCACCGTAATTTTCAGTCTCTTGAAGGAAGTTTTTAGTAAAACCAAACTGCTGTTTATTCAGCAATGCCCAATTGGTATTTGTGCCTGTTACAATTAACAAATTGCACTGCCCCTTCCTTATTTTTGCAAACACATCTTCAAAAACATTATTTGGTTGGTATAGAATGACCAATTGATAATCGGAGAAGTTGTCTCTAAATTCCGTGACCTTTGAAACTGTTACAGCTCGTTGCGGATTGCTTTCTATCGCTTTTTTTAAAGCACCGATGTCTGGGTGCAACACATCGGTAAGAAGTAATACTCTTGCCTGCTCATCAATTACCTCGACAGAAAATATTTTTGTATTATTTTTAGTGTTTTTTTCGTTCTTTATTTTTTCAATTTCGGCTGTGAAATAATTCACTCCTACTTTTAAAGCTGCTAAATCGAACCTAATAATACGAGAACGTTCCTTTTTTGAAAATTGAATTCTTTTTGAAAATATTTTTTTTCCAACGCTATAAATAGAAAAAGTCTTTTTAACTGACCCTGGTCCATCATAATTTAAAAGGATCTCTACTGGGAACTTGTTATTTAGGTAACTGTATTTATTTACATTGATTTGAGTTATTTTTATATCGGTATGCTTTGAAGTATCTCCAAAAATAATAGGATACACTTTTTGTTCAGACTTTATAAATTCATAAGCATTTCCAATCGTTTGATTGCCATCTGTTAGCAGTAAAATAGGTGCTTTTTTTTCAGTATTCAATTTATTTACAGCTGAAACTGCATTGTAGATATTTGTTGCACTCCCTAAAAAATCAATACTATCTGATGATTTTAAATCTGCACTAAAAACATAATTTTCAATCTCAAACTTATCAGATAAACGAGCGTTGTTATTTAATTTAGAACTAAAGTCTTGAAGGTTTTTTTCTTCTTTGAAATAAGAAATTGATTTCGAGTTATCCACCAAAATCGAAAGTATCGGTTTTATGGTTTGAAACGTTGTTGTTTTTATCTTTGGACTGATGAACAATGCAAGCAATAAAAATAAAGAAAGTGTTTTTAATGCACACAGCAATATATGGATGCTTTTCTTGCTTTTTACTTTATAAAAATATTGAAAATAACCAATCGAAACGCTACATAGAAATGCGCATATAAGGTATAAAATAGATAGTGTCTGCAATTATTTATATTTCATGGAAAGATATCAATAACAATCTAAAAAAAGAAAACCTACAACGTTTAATTGTTGTAGATTTTAAAAATGTGTTAGATACTCCACTTTAATAATTTCATCAAATATGATATTAAAAACAGAAAACAAAAATAGAATTACGGTAAAAACACGAAGAAGGATAGCATTATTTTTTTCTAAACTTTTCTTTGAACCATAGCATTAAAAAATAAAATAAAGACAATGCAAAACCAACATATACGAAACTTCTAGAAATAAAGTTTCCATATTTATAGCCCTCCGAATGCAGATCTGAAAACGTATAAAATTGTAATTTTGATGGTATGATTAAACCTTGAATTATACATCCATAAATCACAATTAACACTACCACGAGCGCTTGTAAAAAGTCAAATAACTTTTTTACCGTATTTTATTTAAGTCAACATACCTCCGTCTACAGATAAGGTTTGTCCTGTAATATAAGTACTCATATCAGAAGCTAAAAAAACACATGCATTAGCAATATCTATTGGCTGTCCTCCTCTTTTTAAAGGAATTCCATCTCTCCAAGACTGCACCGTTGCTTCATCTAACTTAGCGGTCATTTCAGTTTCAATAAAACCAGGAGCAATTACATTACTTCTAATGTTTCTAGAGCCTAATTCTAAGGCTACAGACTTTGAAAAACCTACAATACCTGCTTTTGATGCCGCATAATTAGACTGCCCTGCATTTCCTTTTAATCCCACAACAGAACTCATATTAATTATAGAGCCTGAACGCTGCTTCATCATCGGTCTAATTACTGCTTTTGTCAAGTTAAAAACCGATTTTAAATTTACTTCGATTACTTTATCAAAATCGTCTTCAGAAATACGCAGCAACAAATTATCTTTTGTAATCCCTGCATTATTTACTAAAATATCAATAGCTCCGAATTCTTTATGAACTTCTTTTGCTAATGTTTGTGCCGCATCAAAATTTGCTGCGTTTGATTGATAGCCTTTTGCAGAAACTCCATATGATTTTAATTCTTCCTCTAGTGCATCCGCTGCAACTACAGAAGAACTATACGTAAAAGCAACATTTGCACCTTGCTTTGCAAATTCGACGGCGATCCCTCTACCAATTCCTCTTGTAGCTCCTGTGATTATTGCTGATTTATTTTCTAATAATTTCATATTGTCTTGGTTGTTTATAAGGTCCCAAAGATACTAAAATAAAAAACTCGTAAGGCATATTTACCTTACGAGTTTGCGCTTTAAAATAGCGTATTGTTTATTGTTTTACTTCAATATTATCAACATAGTTAAACAAATAATCTACTTCTAATTCTTTTATTTTACCCAGCTTTTGAAGCGATTTTACATCTAAATCGTCCTTATTACCAATGACCATTACATTGTACGATTCTCCTTTTATGTTTTTATTAAAAAATCCTTTTAAGTCTTCTATGGTCATTGCTTTGATCGTATTGTACATCACTTCTCTATTGTCATTATCAATACCCAACTTCTGTAACCTTTCGTAAGACCAAAAAATATTAGATTTTGAAATTCTTTGTGCTGCTAATTTTTTTAATGTTGCTTCTTTGGCTGCTTTAAACTGTTTCTTAGCTTCTGGCATATCATTCATTAATTCCATCATGGCATCTACAGCTTGTTCTAATTTATTGGCTTGTGTGCCTACATAAGCAATAACATAGTTTGAATCGTCTTTTTTTCTTGCAGTGCTATAGGCAGCATAAGCAGAATATGCTAAAGATTTAGATTCTCTAATTTCTTGAAAAACAATAGATGACAATCCACTTCCAAAATAGGTATTAAACAATGAAGTAGCCGCCATATTTTCTGGCTTAAACGGTTCTCCTTTTGCTAAAAACATTAATTCTGTTTGCACCATATCATAATTGGTAAAGAAAACATTGCCTCCAGTTTCTAATTCTTTGTATTCTTTTGCTGGTGGATATTCTTTTAACTCGCCAAATATTTTATGATGGGTATTTAACGTGGCCACAGCACTACTTACATCTTTTCCATAGTAAAAAATACGTTGCTTGTAATTCTTCATGTCTTTAATAATACCCACTAACTCTTTTGGATTGATTGCTTTTAATTCATCAATTTGCATGATATCTCTTAATGGAGAATCTTCACCATATTTACCATAATTCATTAATCCTCTTTGAAGAATATTTCCTTTCTGAGTTTTTCCGTCTTGACGGCCTTTATAGATTTGTTCTACATATTTATTATATGCTTCTTGGTCTGCTTTTGCATTGTCCCAAAGTTGTTCTAACAATTCTAATCCTCTAGGTAAGTTTTCTTTTAAACCACTTAAACCAACATACGTTTTATCAGCACCAGCACTCACATAATAAGAAACACCTAATTTATAAAATTCTTTCTTTATTTCTTCAGCAGAATAGGTATCCGTGCCCAGATACTCTAGATAACCAGCGGCTAAAGATAATTTTTTATCATTGTCACTACCTAAATCAAAAATGATGTTCATATCAAACAAGTCATTTTTTTCATTTAAAATATACGAAACTTGAATACCATTGGCTGTTTTAGTCTCTTTAATAGCTTCTTTATAATCTACAAATTGAGGCTTTAACTCCTCCGATTCTATTTTATTAAATGCCTTTAAGAAATTAGATTCTTTGCCTCTATTTAATTCTATTGGTGTAATTCCTGGATTTTCAACTTTCGTAATAGTGGTATCTTCTCCTTTTATTTTATGTACTTCTACATAATTATCTCCATATACATTGTTTGCAAAAGCAACCACTTCCTGTTTCGTAATAGTTTTCATTTCGTCTAACATTTTTAAGCGACTTTTCCAATCCTGAAAACCAACAAAAGCGTCTAAATATGCGTACGCCGTAGAAGATGCATTTTCATATTCACGAACTTGAGATAAACGCAAATCATTAACAACAGCCTCTAAGAGCCAATCTTCGAACTCTCCTTTCTTAATTTTTTCAAGCTGTCCCAGCAATAATTCTCTGACCTCATCTAAGGTTTGATCTGCTTTTGGCATTCCATATAATAAATGAAAGCCATAATCATTATCAAAATTGGTAAATGACGAAGCGTTTTGAACTAATTGTTTTTGATTTAAATTTAAATCAATTAATCCGGCTTGCGAATTTGCCAACATATAATCGATTAAAGTTACCATTACTTCTTGCGCTGAACCTTTACCTTCTGTTCTAAATGCAACATAAATAGATTCAGATGTGGGCCCGTACACTTCTTTCTTTAAAGAGGTTGTGAGTGGCGCTTCTTTTGAAAATATTGGATGGTTTACCTCTTTGCTTTCGAAGGTTCCAAAAGTATTATCTACTTTTTTAATGGTCTCTTCAAAATCGAGATCTCCTGCTAGGATTATCGCCATATTATTTGGCACATAATAGGTTTCAAAATAATTATGTATCGCCTCCATAGAAGGATTTTTTAAATGCTCAGGCTTGCCAATTGTAGACTGAGTTCCGTATGGGTGATTTGGGTATAATCCCTTTAACACGGCAAAATATTGCTTTCTTCCATCGCTGTCTTGACCTCTATTAAATTCTTCAAAAACGGCTTCAAGCTCTGTATGAAACAAACGTAAAACAAGCTTACTAAAGCGTTCACTTTCTAAAGTTAACCATTTCTCCAATTCATTTGCAGGAATCTTATTTACATAGACTGTTTGTTCATTGGATGTAAATGCATTTGTTCCTTCAGCGCCCAGAGAGCTCACCATTTTGTCATATTCATTCGCTATAGAAATTTTAGATGCTTCTTGTGAAATCTTGTCTATCTCCTTATAAATAATAACTTTTTTCTCAGAATCATTTTCAGCTTTGTGTGCTTCATATAAATCTGAAATATTTTTCAAGTATACCGATTCTTTTTCAAAATCTTGCGTCCCTATTTTATCAGTTCCTTTAAAAACCATGTGTTCTAGATAGTGCGCCAAACCTGTATTATCTGACGGATCGTACTTAGAACCCGCTCTTACTGCAATAAGTGTTTGAATTTTGGGCTCTTCCTCATTTTTGCTTAAATACACTTTTAATCCATTTTTTAAAGTATACAAACGCAGACCAGTTGGGTCGTCGGCTATCGTTTCATATGTATATCCGTTAACGTCGGTTATCGCATTTGCCTCGTAGCTTTTATTAGTATTTGTTGTGCAACTTATAAAGGTTAGAAATAAAAAACTCATCAATACTAATTTCGTTTTTTTAATAGTTTTCATAGTTTTAGATTTTGGTTTAAATATAAAAATCCGTGGAATTTACAAATTCAACGGATTATATACACTTTATTTTTAAAACTTTAACAGTTTTAGAACTGTTTTAGTTTAAGATTTTTTTAAAACTTTTGCCACCATTTCTCCTATTTTTGCTGGTGAGCTCACCACATAAACGCCACATTCCGCTAGAATTTTCATTTTTGCTTGTGCCGTGTCGTCCGCTCCTCCAACAATCGCTCCAGCATGTCCCATCGTTCTCCCTGCTGGTGCTGTCTGACCTGCAATGAAACCAACTACTGGTTTTCTGTTTCCGTCTGCTTTGATCCACTGTGCTGCCTCTGCCTCTAAATTTCCACCAATCTCACCAATCATCACGATTGCTTCTGTTTCGGCGTCATTCATTAACAATTCAACTGCTTCTTTAGTAGTAGTTCCAATAATAGGATCTCCACCAATACCGATTGCTGTTGTAATTCCATATCCTTGTTTTACAACCTGATCTGCCGCTTCATAAGTTAATGTTCCTGATTTAGAAACAATACCTACGTTCCCTTTTTTAAAGATAAAACCTGGCATAATACCAACCTTTGCCTCATCTGGAGTGATTACTCCTGGACAGTTAGGGCCAATTAATCTGCAGTCTCTTGTGTCTATATATGCTTTAACTTTCACCATGTCTGCAGTAGGAATTCCTTCTGTAATACAAATAATTACCTTAATTCCTGCATCCGCCGCTTCCATGATTGCATCTGCAGCAAAAGCCGGTGGTACAAAAATGATCGAGGTATCTGCTCCTACTTTTTCTACAGACTCTAATACGGTATTAAAAACAGGTTTACTTAAGTGTTCTTGACCTCCTTTTCCTGGAGTCACTCCTCCAACAACATTGGTTCCATAGTCAATCATTTGACCGGCATGAAAAGTACCTTCACTACCCGTAAAACCTTGAACTATAATTTTTGAATTTTTATTTACTAAAACACTCATTCGTTTGTTATTTTATTATGTTGCGCAAAAATAGTTTATTGCAGGTTTCTAAAAAAGTATTTTAAGTAATCTTTCTACCTTTTAAAAAACGTTTTATTTCAGCCATCTCCTTTAATTTTTCTCTCGATTCTGAAATCGGAGTTCCAAAATAACTTTTTCCTCCTGCTACTGATTTGGTAACTCCCGTTTGTCCTAGAATTACAGCTCCTTTTCCGATTGTAATACCACTAGTAGTGCCTACTTGGCCCCAAATAACAACTTCATCTTCGATGACTACACAGCCCGCAATTCCGGTCTGTGAAGCGATCAAACATTTTTTTCCAATTACCGTATCATGACCTACATGAACTTGATTGTCAATTTTTGTTCCTGCACCAATGGTAGTATCTCCAGTAACTCCACGATCAATAGTACAAGAAGCTCCAATGTCTACATTATCCTGTAAAACCACTCTTCCCACAGAAAGTAATTTATCAAATCCTTCGGATCTCTTTTTATAATAAAAGGCATCTGCACCTAAAACTGAATTTGCGTGGATGGTTACATTATTTCCAATGATGGTGGTATCATAAATAGTTACATTCGGATGAATAAAACAGTTTTCTCCGATTACGACGTTATTTCCAATAAAAACATTGGGCTGCACTATGGTTCCTTTTCCTATGATGGCAGAACTCGAGATCGCTTCTTTGGAGACTACGAACGGATTAAAAAAGTTTGATATTTTATTAAAATCTCGAAAAGGGTCTTCAGAAATCAATAAAGACTTTCCCTCGGGACAAGCTACCTCCTTGTTAATCAATATCGTCGTGGCTGAGGAGTTTAGTGCTTTTTCATAGTATTTGGGATGGTCTACAAAAACGATATCTCCTTTTTCTACCACATGAATTTCATTGATTCCCAATATTTCAAAATTAGCACTCCCTATAAATGGAACACTTATTAATTTTGCTATTTGTTGAAGTGTTTGTGGCGTTTTGAATTTCATGTATCCCTTTTTGCAATTAGCCATTGGTGCTTTACAAAGCTAATTGCAAAGCATCAATCATCATTACTCTTTTATTCTTTCTTGGTAGGTTCCTTTCGTAGTTTCCACTTTAATTTTATCCCCTTCATTTATAAATAAAGGAACATTTACCATTGCTCCACTTTCTACAGTGGCAGGTTTTGTGGCGTTTGTTGCAGTATTACCTTTTACACCGGGCTCTGTATGTGTAACTTCTAAAATAACACTTGCGGGCATGTCTACAGAAAGTGGCATTTCATCTTCAGAATTAATGATAATTGTCACAATTTCACCTTCCTTCATTAACTGTGGAGAATCTAAGGAACTTTTTTGCAGTTGAATTTGAGAGTAATCTTTTTCATTCATAAAGTGATACGTCTCCCCTTCATTGTATAAATACTGAAATTTATGTGTTTCCACACGAATATCTTCAATTTTTCTTCCCGCTGGAAAGGTATTATCTACTACTTTTCCATTGGTAACACTTTTTAATTTTGTTCTGACAAAAGCAGGGCCTTTTCCTGGTTTTACGTGCAAAAACTCAATCACTTTATAGATGTCATTGTTATACTTAATACATAGTCCGTTTCTAATATCTGATGTTGTTGCCATTTGTATTATTGCTTTTATTATAATAATTTTATGAGGTACTCTTTTAAACCCTTTACTTCTATGGAATTAATTTGAATTGAAATAACCTTTCATAATTCCTCTGTGAGAATCTTTAATAAATTGAATGATCTCATCTCTTTCTGTAGTCGCCTCTAATTCTGCTTCAATTATTTCAATTGCTTGGGTATAATTATAGTTTTTTTGAAATAAAATTCGATAAATATTCTGAATTTCTGTGATTTTTTCTGTTGTAAACCCACGTCTTCGCAAGCCTACTGAATTAATGCCAACATAAGATAATGGTTCTCGTGCAGCTTTTACATAGGGAGGCACATCTTTTCTTACCAGAGAACCACCCGTTACAAACGCATGCTTTCCAACGGATGCAAATTGATGCACTGCTACCATCCCAGCTAACACAACATTGTCTCCAATGGTCACATGCCCCGCTAAAGTGGAGTTGTTAGAAAAAACACAATTATCACCCACAAAAGAATCATGTGCAATGTGGCAATATGCCATAATTAGGCAGTTATCACCAATTTTGGTTTTCATTCTATCTGAAGTACCTCTATTGATTGTAACACATTCTCGTATCGTGACATTGTCTCCAATTTCTACTGTAGTTTCTTCATCATCAAACTTTAAGTCCTGCGGAATTCCTGCGATGACTGCCCCTGGGAAAATCCTACAATTTTTACCTATTCTAGCCCCTTCCATAATGGTTACGTTTGAACCAATCCATGTTCCCGAACCAATTATTACGTTATTGTGAATGGTTGTAAAAGGCTCTATAACTACATTTCTTGCAATTTTGGCTTGGGGATGCACATACGCTAATGGTTGATTCATATTTTAATTTTTTCTAGCAATTTGAGCCATTAATTCAGCTTCTGCAACTACTTTTCCGTTTGCATATGCATACGCCTGCATGTGACAAATCCCTCTTCTTATTGGCGTAATCAGTTCACATTTAAAAATAACAGTATCTCCAGGCAACACTTTTTGTTTAAACTTCACCTTATCCATCTTCATAAAATAAGTCAGATAGTTCTCTGGATCCGGTACGGTGTTTAAAACCAAAACACCTCCACACTGCGCCATTGCCTCAACTTGCAATACACCAGGCATTACTGGTGCACCCGGGAAATGACCTACAAAGAAGTTTTCATTCATCGTCACATTTTTCATCCCCACTACATGCTTGCTAGAAAGTTCTAAAATTCTATCCACTAATAAAAACGGAGGTCTGTGCGGAAGAATCTCCATAATTTGGTGAATGTCCAATAATGGTGGCAAACTTAAATCATAAGAAGGCACATTATTTCTTTTCTCCTGCTTAATAATCTTCGCAAGCTTCTTCGCAAACAAGGTATTTATTAAATGACCTGGTTTGTTTGCAATCACTTTTCCTTTAATTCGGGTTCCTACGAGCGCTAAATCACCTATGACATCTAATAGTTTATGCCGCGCGGCTTCATTTGCCCAATGCAAAGTTAAGTTGTCTAAAATTCCGTTTGATTTTACGGCAATGTCTTTTTTATTAAAAGCTTTCTTTAGTTTTTCCATGGTACTCTCAGACAGCTCTTTGTCTACATACACAATGGCATTATTTAAGTCTCCTCCTTTGATCAAATCGTGCTCCAAGAGCATTTCAATCTCATGCAAAAAACTAAAGGTTCTAGCCGCAGCAATTTCTTCTTTAAAATCAGAGACCTTTTCTAAAGTAGCATTCTGAGTCCCTAGTACTTTCGTACCAAAATCCACCATAGTAGTTACCTGATAATCGTCGGCAGGCATTAGCATTATTTCGCTACCTGTAACTTCATCTTTATAAGAGATAATCTCTTTAACTACATATTCTTCAATGAAAGCATCCTGTTCTTTAATACCAGCCTTTTCTAAAGCTTCTACAAAAAACTTAGAGGAACCATCCATAATTGGAGGTTCTGAAGCATTTATCTCAATTAGTAAGTTATCAATATCTAAACCTACAGCAGCTGCCAATACATGTTCTGATGTCTGAATTTGGACTCCATTTTTCTCTATATTGGTGCCTCTTTGCGTATTTACAACATACTCCGCCCTTGCCTCAATAATAGGGGTTCCCTCTAAATCTAATCTACAAAATGCAAAACCATGGTTTATAGGGGCAGGTTTAAAAGTCATTTTTACAGCATTCCCTGTATGTAAACCCACACCTGATAAACTGATTTCATTTTGTATTGTTTTTTGTTTCTTACTCATTCTTTCTTCGTTGAGTCTTCAACTCTTTTTCTAATTGGTTAATTTTTGATACTATTGTTGGTAAATTTTTAAAGTGCACATAACTTCTATTAAAACTACTAGATTTAAAAGCGGGTGTTCCGTAAATAATTTCACTATCCTTAATATTTTTTGTGACTCCTGTTTGACCTAAAACCTTCACATTATTTCCTATTTTTAAGTGACCTCCAACCCCTACTTGTCCACCAATCATACAGTTTTCTCCAATTTTTGTAGATCCAGAAACACCTGTCTGCGATGCAATCACTGTGTTTTTTCCAACTTCCACGTTGTGCGCAATTTGAATTTGATTATCAAGTTTTACTCCTGTTCTAATAATAGTAGACCCTAAGGTAGCTCTATCAATTGTAGAAGCTGCACCAATATCCACATTATCTTCAATAATAACATTCCCTATTTGCGGAATTGCCAGATACTCTCCATTTTCATTAGGAGCAAACCCAAAACCGTCGGCACCAATAATAGCACCTGAATGAATTTTACAATTTTTACCAATGCGTGTGTCTGCGTATATTTTTACGCCTGCAAAAATGATGGTATTGTCTCCAATTAAAGAATTATCTCCAATATAGGAATTCGGATAAATTTTAACATTTTCACCAATTTTGACATTTTCACCAATGTAACTAAATGCTCCGATATATTCTTTTTCACCTATTTGTGAAGATTCAGCAATAAAAATCGGTTGTTCTCTTCCTAGTTTATTGTTTTTTGCCTCATTATAAAATGCTAATAACTTAGAAAATGAGCTATATGCATCTGCCACTTTAATCAACGTGACTTTCACTTCCTTTTCAGGGATAAAGCTTTTGTTTACAATCGCCACCGAAGCATTTGTACTATATAAATATGCATTATATTTAGGGTTTGACAAAAAGGTTAAAGATCCCTTTTTTGCTTCTTCAATTTTAGAAAGTTCAGAAACTTCTTCATCCGGATTGCCAACAATCTCTCCTTCTAAAATATCCGCTATTTGTTGTGCTTTAAATTTCATCAAAGGCAAAAATATAAAAATTATACCGTTTTCTCTAATCTCATGTTACTTTGGGTAACAAATAAAATATTTTACTACGGGTATTGTGAGTGCTTGTAAGTTTAATTGATCCGAGGCTTTTGCAATATCTTTTATGTTTCCATTTTTATTTAAGATGTATATCGGTGATTTTAAGGCATATGCTTGATTGCTTATTTTTTGGTGAAACACAAAATACTTCACATCCTTCTCAGAAATACTTAATTTACGCATTGCCTTCTCTCTTCTTTTAGCAATGTATACTTCTTTAAAAACCTCCTGTTGTATCTCTATTCTTAATAACTTCCTATCCACAATCATCTCAGACAATAATGCCAACACTTTATCTTTATGATGCACCCATTCTTTGATTGCCGACAACACATCATAATCATCTAACTTCGAAAATATTTCTAAGGTTTCTTCCGTAAAGTTTGTTTTAGAAATTGGAGCTTCTAAAAAATATTTTAATGCGGAACTCGCAAATAGCTCCACACCCTCTCCCGCAAGTTCTTTTGCCCTTTTTAATACATTGACTAAAATGTTCTCTGCTACTAAGCCCGTTTTATGCAAATACACTTGCCAGTACATTAATCTTCGAGCAATTAAAAATTTCTCTACAGAATAAATTCCCTTTTGCTCTATAACCAATTCATCATCTTTTACATTTATCATTGCAATTAATCGGTCTGATGAAATATTGCCTTCGGTAACCCCTGTATAGAAACTGTCCCTTTTTAAATAGTCCAATCGATCAATGTCTAATTGGCTAGAAATAAGCTGTCCTAAAAATTTACGAGGGTTTTTGCCTTCAAAAATTTCGATTGCTAGTGCAAGTTGTCCCTCAAACTCTTTATTTAATTTCCTCATAAATTTTAAAGAAATCTCTTCATGACTTATTCCGTTAACGATGCTGTGTTCTAACGCATGTGAAAATGCACCATGACCAATATCATGCAATAAGATAGCAATACATAGTGCATTTTCCTCTTCATTAGAAATTTCAACTTGTTTAAATCGTAAAACTCGAATTGCTTTTTGCATCAGATGCATGCAACCAATTGCATGATGAAAACGGGTGTGATTTGCTCCTGGGTACACCAAATTAGAAAAGCCCATTTGAGCGATTCTTCTCAAGCGTTGAAAATAAGGATGCTCAATGATATCAAAAATTAAGGAGTTTGGTATTTGTATAAATCCGTAGATGGGATCGTTTAAAATTTTAAGCTTATTGGGTGTATTTTTTTTCAAAAGTATTATAATTATCTATGTATAAGTGCAAAATACAATATTTCTTGTGACAAATTCATATATTTATAAGGGATCCTCTTAAATTATAAAAATATTATAATATTGGCAATATTTTATCATTTTCTAAGGGTTGTAAAATAACAAATACTTAGTTTTAACGTTTTAAAATAAAGAATTAGATATGAGCATGCAAATTTTATGGGTTGATGATGAAATTGAATTATTAAAACCACACATTCTCTTTTTAGAGCTTAAAAGTTATAAAGTTACTACCTGTACAAATGGCGCTGACGCCATAGATCTAATAGATGAAAAAAACTTTGACATTGTTTTCTTAGATGAGAATATGCCCGGTTTGACAGGTTTAGAAACACTTTCTGAAATCAAACAAAAACAAGCAAACCTTCCAGTGGTGATGATCACTAAAAGTGAAGAGGAGTATATTATGGAGGAAGCAATAGGTTCTAAAATTGCAGATTATTTAATAAAACCGGTAAACCCAAATCAAATTTTATTGAGTTTAAAGAAAAATTTAGACCATTCTCGCTTAATTTCTGAGAAAACAACTTCCAACTATCAGCAAGAATTTAGAAAAATTTCAATGGATTTAGCAATGGTGAACTCCTATGCGGATTGGATTGAACTGTATAAAAAATTAATTCATTGGGAATTAGAACTAGAAGACATCAGTGATCCTGGAATGCTCGGAATCCTTGAAAGTCAGAAACAAGAAGCAAACACACAGTTTTTTAAATTCATTAAAAAAAATTATGAGGAATTCTTAACGGCACACGACAAACCTACATTTTCGCATACCTTGTTTAAAGATTATGTAGTTCCTGAACTCAAAAAAGAAACACCCGTACTTTGGGTGGTGATTGATAATTTACGGTATGATCAATACCGAATTTTAGAGCCCTTAATTAATAACCACTTCAAAAAAGAGGAAGAATATAGCTACTTTTCAATATTACCAACAGCCACTCAATATGCCAGAAATGCTATTTTTTCAGGTCTTATGCCTTCTGAAATGGAAAAAAAATATCCAAAATTCTGGAAAAATGATACGGATGAAGGTGGAATGAATTTATTTGAAAATGATTTTTTATCCGCTCAAATTAAACGCTTAGGCTTGGATATAAAACATGAATATTATAAAATTACATCTCTAAAAAGCGGAAAGGAATTGGCTGACAATTATAATGGTACCAGGCAAAACGACCTCACTGCAGTCGTTTATAATTTTGTTGACATGTTGTCCCATTCAAAAACAGAAATGGAAGTCATTAAGGAGTTGGCAGGGGATGACAAAGCGTATCGGAGTCTAACCCTGAGTTGGTTTAAAAATTCTCCACTTTTTGAAATTATTCAAAAAGCACAAACTTTAGGACAAAAATTAATTATTACCACAGATCACGGAACCATTAATTGTAAAAACCCTACAAAGATTATTGGTGATAAAAATATTAGTTCTAATCTGCGTTATAAGACAGGAAGAAGCATCTCTTATGAAGAGAAAGATGTATTTGCTGTACGAAACCCTAAAGACATCTTTCTGCCAACGGTTGCCATGAATAGTTCTTTTGTATTTGCAAAAGAAGACTTGTTTTTTGCCTATCCAAATAATTTCAATCATTTTGTGAAATACTTTAAAAATACCTATCAGCACGGAGGTATTTCTCTAGAAGAGATAATTATTCCCTGCGCCGTGTATAGTCCAAAATAAATGAGTTTTAAAAAAACCTCGGGTTCATCCATATCACTATGCAAATAAATATTTAAAATTTAAACGGTATAAATCTTACTATTTTATGCCGTTTCTTATTTTACCTTTGTAATTATACCATGAACAAAATATACTCTTTAGAAAAATTAACGGAAGTTGCCATTGCAATAATTAGAGTAGCAAAAAATAAAACACTTTTGTTTTACGGAGAAATGGGTGTTGGTAAAACTACGCTTATCAAAGAAATTTGCAAACAGTTGGAAGTTAAAGATAGAATCTCCTCTCCTACATACTCCTTGGTAAATGAATACCAAACTTCGAAAGGAGAAACCGTTTTTCATTTTGATTTTTATAGAATTACAAATGAAGTGGAAGCCTTAGATATGGGTATAGAAGATTATTTCGACAGTAACCATTGGTGTTTGATCGAATGGCCTCAAAATGTTGAAAATTTACTACCTTTAGAGACTGTTGAAATTCACTTAACACTTTTAGAAAGTGGCCAACGGAACATACACCTAAAATAAATAAAACATGAGTTCATTTTCGCCCTTCAGTAAAGAGGAATTACTTCCTCAAGAAGAAATGCTAGAAATACAAAAGCAAAAAGGAGATTTATTTATTGGCGTACCAAAGGAGACTTACTTCAGTGAAAAACGGGTTTGCTTAACTCCAGATGCTGTTGGTGCGTTGACCGCAAATGGGCACAGAATCGTAGTAGAAACAGGTGCTGGAGACGGTGCAAATTACACAGATAAAGAATATTCAGATGCAGGTGCAAAAATTTCGTACAATGTCGAAGAAGCTTTTAAATGTAATATTATTCTAAAAGTTGCTCCACCAACAGAAGAGGAAATCACATATATCGCTCCAAAAACAATATTAATATCTTCCCTGCAACTCAAAACACAAAATAAAAAATACTTCGAATGTTTAGCAAAGAAAAAGATTACTGCACTGGCATTTGATTATATAAAAGATGAGCTTGATTCTTTTCCAATTGTAAAATCGTTAAGTGAAATTGCGGGAACTGCCTCAATTTTAATTGCGGGTGAGCTAATGAGTGGTGTCAATAAAGGAAATGGCTTGCTATTTGGAAATATTGGAGGGGTTCCACCAACAAGTGTCGTTATTTTTGGAGCTGGAACTGTTGGCGAATATGCAGCAAGAGCTGCAATTGGCTTGGGTGCACGAGTAAAGGTATTTGACAATTCTATTAGTAAATTAAGAAAACTGCAAGATTGTTTACACACACCAATTTATACTTCAACTTTGCAACCGAAAACAATTTTAAAGGCATTGATGCGCTGTGATGTTGCCATTGGTGCAATTCGAGGTAAAAACAGATCTCCTATTTGTGCTACTGAAGAGATGATTGAAAAAATGAAAGAAGGTGCTGTGATTGTAGATGTAAGTATCGATAGAGGTGGTTGTTTTGAAACTTCTAACCTAACCACCCATACCGAACCAACATTTGTAAAGCATGGTATTATACATTATTGCGTCCCAAATATCCCTGCACGTTATGCAAGAACAGCCTCCGTTTCCATTAGTAATATTTTCACTCCATATTTATTAAACATTGCAGAAGAAGGGGGATTTGAAAATACAGCGAGATTTGATAAAGGTTTGCGCAACGGGATGTATTTTTACCACGGAATACTCACAAATAAAACAGTTGCAGACTGGTTTGACCTTCCTTTTAGAGACATTAACCTGTTAATTTTATAGCCTTTAGAAAGTAGTCTTATGCATTCCAACCTTCCTAGAAATAATAAGGAAGTATCCCTTAGATATTACCTCAAAAAAACTAAATTTGTAGCCTAAAATTTTTAGTATGCTCGTCAAAAGAATTTTTTATTATTTAATAGGTGTATCCCTAGGGTCTATCGGTGTTTATTTTTTTTGGCAAAAGAAAAATGCCACTTTTGATTATGGGATGGATGCAAGAACACTGAAAACTATAAGAATTAAAAAGCGTTTATTTTCTGAAGACGCAAAAACTGCCATGCGAGAATTTGACATAGATACTCTAAAAATCGCCACAATTTTGAATACTGGTGATGTAGATTTTGGAAAAGGAAACCCGCGACAAACGCCGTGTGCAGAATATTATATCACTGGTGACAAAGAGTTAGAAAATATAAGTTTATTGGTAAAGCGTTGTGATTCTTCGGCTACCATTGAAAAAATAATTATTGAATAACTCAAAACACTGAGCGTGCACTAAATTCCTCTGAGTATAGAGACTACTTTTTTTAATGCTATTCTTCTTTTTGTAAACTTTGACGATAATGCGCTTCGATGCTTGCTACATTTTTGATGGTCTTTTTCACCCAATCAAAATACAACAGTTCTTTTTCTTCTGTGGATAATTGCCAATTTACGCCAGAGTTTCTCAGTTTTGTGGTGACCTCTTGCAAAACAATAGCTGCAGCCACAGAGATGTTTAGACTTTCTGTAAAGCCTACCATCGGTATTTTTAAAAACCCATCCGAATGCTCAATAACACAATCAGAAACTCCTTCTGCCTCAACTCCAAAAACAAAAGCTGTTTTTTTTGTAAAATCAAAATCTTGCAATACACAAGAGTCATTATGTGGTGTTGTTGCTATTATCTGATACCCCTTTTCTTTTAAACTGTCTAAACATGTCTTTGTATTATCACCATCATTTCGATACCTGTATTGATTCAACCATTTTTGAGAACCTTTGGCAACATGTCTAGAAACTTTAGTATTGTACTTGTTTTCTATAGCATGTAAATCTTGGACTCCAAAAATATCACAAGTTCTTACAACAGCACTTGCATTGTGAGACTGAAATATATCTTCTAAAACCACTGTAAAATGTCTTGTTCTGTTTTCCAAAACCTTTTTAAAGAGACTTTTTCTTTTATCCGTTAAAAAGCCTTCTAAATAATTTAATAGTTTTTCATCAACCATAAACACAAATTTAAAATTATTATTTTTATCTTCCTTAAAGATTTTTATAAAATACTCAAAACCTATTTTTATATGAAAAAAATAGTCATTCTAACGGGCGCTGGCATGTCTGCTGAAAGTGGTATCAAAACCTTTAGAGGCACGGATGGCTTATGGGAGGGACATGATATTATGGAGGTTGCTTCTCCAGAAGGATATGTAGCAAACCCAGAACTAGTTTTAAATTTCCACAATCAACGACGAAAACAACTCTTAGGAGTAGCTCCGAATAAAGCGCATTTTAATTTAGTACAGCTAGAAAAAAATTATAATGTAGAAATTATTACTCAGAACGTAGATGATTTGCATGAACGCGCAGGAAGTACTAATGTAACCCACCTGCACGGTGAACTGCTAAAGGTTCAAAGTAGTATTGACGAAACTATTATTTTAGATTGGAAAAAAGATTTGGTTATCGGAGATTTTTGCAGTAAAAATAGCCAATTAAGACCTTATATTGTTTGGTTTGGAGAAATGGTACCAATGCTAGAAAAGGCCGCTAAAAAAGTAGAAAAAGCAGACATACTGGTTCTTATTGGAACCTCTATGCAAGTATATCCTGCTGCTGGTCTCATTGACGCTGTAGACTTAAACACCCCTATCTATTTTATAGATCCAAATCCCGCTGTTTCAAAAAGTGATTTTCAAAACTTAAGCATTATTAAAGAAGTGGCTAGTGTTGGAACAAATACATTAATACGCTACTTAAAAGATAAAAATCTTTAGGCGAAAAGTCAAATATTAATGGAATCTATGAAACCAACTGATTAAAATACTCAAATATTTCTCCTTTAGAAATAACACTTCCTTTCTCTATTAAGTCAAAGATCTCTATATTGCGTTCCCCTTTATAGGGTTTAGATCCTTTAAAAATTTCAACGGAGTTGTCCATAGGGTTTTGCATCAACCATTCAAATCCTTTTTGTTCTAACAAATTAATATCCCACGTTATTTTTATGGCAATTCTGTGAATTTCTTCGTCTTCACATTTGAATAAGTTTACTGATGTTTCAGAAAAATGCTCTACATACGCAGTTTTTGTAAGTACGTCATCCCAAACAACATCAGAAAAAACATTCATTTCATCTGTTGCCACCATGGGTTCCTCTTCTTTCATTTGCTTCCATTCTTTTGCATCAATACTTTGTGATGCTAAAAACAATGAAAACTCTTTATGCAAACCTTCAAATTGTTCTGTAGTAAGTTGTCTATATTTCATATGATATCATAAAAAAACCGCCCATAATTGGGCGGTTCAAATATCTAAATTTTTAATGAATTAGAATGAATATCTCAATCCAAATTGCATTTGCCATCTCGAAATTAAAGTAGAGTTGTAAACAAATGTTTCTTTTAAATTAGAGTTAAAAGTATAGGTTGGCGTTCCACTACCATCCACTGAAACACCAATTGGCTGCACCGCATTTGGCTGCTGTACTAATCCCCAATCTGAATTTAATAAATTCCCAAAGTTTAAAATATCGATACTGAACTCTAAAGAGTTGTTGTCCATTATTTTTAAATTTTGAATAAATTTCACATCCATTTTACCTCTCCAAGGAGAAAGTGCTCCATACCGCTCTGCGTATTGTCCTCTTCTCCCTTTTAAATAAGCATCTTGACGTATGAAATCTTCAAAACCAATAGCATCTTCTGGTGTTGAAAATTGCATTTCTGAAAGCTCACTTGCGGTAGGTATGTAAATTAAATCATTCAGGTTAGAACCATCATTATTGATGTCTCCCGCATAGGTATAATTAAAACGGCCTCCCTTTGCCAATTCATAGAATGACGAAAGTGTTGTTGTCCATTCATTATTTGATCCATAATTCCAAGATTTAGCAGCAACTCCAATAAAACGGTGTTTGTCACCATACTTAGAATTTGCTAAAGTAGCGCTATTTGCGTCTGAAAGCGTAGGATTAAAGTCAAAAGCATCTCCTGTAATTTCTGCTTCAATTGAATTTACATCTTTCGAATCTAAATAGTTATAAGCACCCATTAAATACAACCCATTATCAAATGTTTTTTGTGCCTTGAAAGATGTGTTTAACGTACGTCCTTTATTTGAATTTGTAAAGACATATGCATTATTTCCTTTATCATCACCCATATAAATCGGTCTATTATCTACCCCTTCTAAAGTACCTGTTGGCGTTTTTAATCCCCAATTTTGCACATGTGCACCATTGATATCTTTCGTGTAAGAAATATCCGTAGTTAAAATAGTTCCATCTTTTAATTTCATATCTGCCCCAAAACTTGTTCTCCATACTTGTGGAAATTTAAATTCTGGATCTACAACTTGGTAATAATATACATTTGGATTTCCTATTTGGTTTCCTAACCATACAAAAGGAAAACGCCCAGTAAATAATCCGGATCCACCACGCAATTGCAATGAGCTGTCTCCATTAACATCCCAATTAAAACCAACTCTTGGAGAAATTAAAAAATCGTTGTTTGGCATTTGTGTTGAATCGAAAAATACAGTCTCTTCATAAGAAGAAGAAATAGTATTTGGATTGGTATAAGGAGTCTCTGGTAAATACAAACTATTATCAATCACATCTTGCGCTTTTTTAGCAGAATCGAAAAACAAAGGCTTATCAAAACGTACTCCAAAAGACAATTTAAAATTATCATTAACACTCCAATCATCTTGAACATAAAATGCAAGCTGGCCTACATTTGTTTCCGCTAATGCCCAAGAGTCATCGGCATTTTTACTTTCAAAGGTAGCTTGAGCAGCAGCAAAAGCATCTGCTAATAATCCATTGGCAATTCCAGCTCTAAAACCATCCATGTTCGCAAAGTCTCCTCCAAAAGCACCTACATAACCTCTGCCATCTCCAAGGCCATATGCTCCTAAGTTAAAAGAATTATCAAATTCAAATTTTTCAAAAGAAAAACCAATTGTATAATTATGATCTCCTTTGGAAATGTTTAAGTTATTTGTAATCTGGAATACCTTTTGATCTAATTTATTATGGATTGAGAAAGGCTCATGTCCTGCGATAATATAATTTCCTCCACTACCATCTTGAATTCTAAATGCAGGCATCGGTGCCGATTTAGAATTTCTAAAATCGTCAAAATGAGTATATCCCATTTGTAATTTATTGGTTGTATTTTCGTCAAACGTAGAATTTAACTCGACTAAATAGGATTTTAATTTATTGTTGATCTGATATCCTGTATTTTCAAATTGTAACATTTGAGAACTGGGTCCTCTAAAGCCTAATGCCGTTGGATGCGCTGGTAAATCTCTAGAAGCATCTAAAAAGTTATATACAAAAGACACCCGGTGGTCCTTACTCATGTTCCAATCAAATTTAATCAATCCTTTAGAACTGTTAGAATTGTGCGTAAAGCCTTCATAAGCTCCAGTATCATAACCAATACCTGCAAGTGCACTTTGTACTTCTTTTAAATCAGCAAGTAAAACTCTAGATTCATTAATTCCATTAGAACCTGTATTTGGCAACCATGATTGTCCTAAATCAATGCGCTCATCTTCTTCAAAATTCACAAAAACAAACAGTTTGTCTTTAATAATTGGTGCACCCACACTAACCCCAGTTTGAGATTGTCTTAATTGAGGAACAAAAATATTTTCACCTTTAATTTCACTTCCTGTAAAGTCTTGATTTCTAAAAAATCCGTACACGGTTCCAGTAACTGTGTTCGTACCACTTTTTGTTACTGCATTTACAGAAGCCCCTGTAAAACCAGATAAAGTAACATCGTAAGGTGCTGTAGAAACAGAAATTTGCTCAATTGCATCCAAAGAAACAGGTTGAGATGCTGTTTGACCTCCTGGCGTTGCAGCGTCTAAACCATATGGGTTATTAAAAATAGAACCGTCTAAAGTAAAGTTATTAAACTGATCATTTCTACCACCAAAAGAACCCCCACTTGAAGAAGGATCTAATCGCGTAAAGTCTGCTGCAGATCTTGAAATTGTTGGTAAAGTTCTTAAATCTTTAGATCGAATACTTGTTTGTGCTCCTGTTCTTCCATTATTAAAAACAGTGTTTTTACCAGAACTGATAACGATTTCATCTAGCATGTTCGCATCGTCTGACAAAACAGCATTGATATTTGTTGTTTTCCCTAAAGTCAAAAAAACATCTGTTAATTTTTGAGTTTCAAAGCCAATGTAACTAATGGTAATCGTGTAAGGACCTCCAATTCTTAAATTGGCCAAGGTATAACGACCGTTGTCTTGGGCTGTAGTTCCTGACAAGGTTCCTGTAGGGGTGTGTAAAGCAACAATATTTGCTCCAAATAATGCCGCTCCTGTGCTTTCTGTTATGGTTCCGGTAATTTTTGAAGTCGTAGTCTGTGCATGCGCTGTAAGACCAAAAACTAAAATTAAAGAACATAAAATAAGTAACTTTTGTTTCATCGTTTTTACTTTTTTGATTATTAGTTGTTTTTATTTGATAACAGTGTATGTAAATATAAATTAAAAAAAAAAAGCCTACTATTTACAGTAGACTTTTTTTTTACAAGTATTTAACAATTTGTTAATTACTCTGAAATTACTTCAAAAGTGATGTCCGCAACTACAGCTCTGTGCAATCTTACAGACGCTTCATATTTACCTAATCTCTTTACAGAACCACCAACAACCTTGATAAATTTCTTATCCAAGTCTGTTCCTGCTTTCGCAAGTGCAGCAGCTACATCAATATTGTTTACAGAGCCAAATAATTTGTCTCCTGATCCCACTTTAGATGCAATCTTAATTTCATATCCTTTAACTGCTTCAGCGATTACATTCGCATCTGCAATTAATTTAGCTTCTTTATAAGCACGTTGTTTCAAATTCTCTGCTAAAACTTTCTTCGCAGAAGAGGTTGCTAAAACTGCTTGTCCTGACGGGATTAAAAAGTTTCTACCGTATCCGTTTTTCACAGCTACAAGGTCATCTTTAAATCCTAAATTTTCTACGTCTTGTCTTAAAATCAATTCCATGTTCTACGCTTTATTATTTTAACAAATCTCCAACGTAAGGCATTAGCGCTAAATGACGCGCTCTTTTAATTGCTTGCGCAACTTTACGTTGATATTTTAATGAAGTTCCTGTTAAACGTCTTGGCAAAATTTTACCCTGTTCGTTTACTAAATACATTAAGAAGTCTGCATCTTTATAATCGATATACCTGATACCTTTCTTTTTAAACCTGCAGTATTTTGCTTCTTTCTTAGTGTCTATATCTAATGGCGTTAAATATCTAACGTCAGCAGACTTGCCACCTTTTGATTGTTGTTCTATCGTTGCCATTTCTTATTTTTTAGTAGATTTAACACGTTCAGTTCTAATTTTTGCCCAAGCAGCAGCATGTTTGTCTAATCTAACAGAAAGGTAACGCATAACGCTATCATCTCTTCTAAACTCTAACTCAAATGCAGAAATCTCTTCTCCGGCAACTTTGTACTCTAATAAGTGATAAAAACCACTTTTCTTTTTTTGGATTGGATATGCTAATTTTTTTAAGCCCCAATCTTCTTTGGAAATCATTTCGGCACCTCTAGAAACCAAATAGTCGTTAAACTTTTGTACTGTCTCCTTTATCTGAGTATCAGATAAAACGGGATTCAAAATGAAAACAGTTTCGTAATGATTCATAAATTAAATTTTAAATGTTTATTTTTAAGGGTGCAAATATAATGACTTTTTATGAGTTAGATAAATATAAAACAAATAATAATTATAGTTGTTCTGCAATTTGAAGTTTTCTGATACTCGTAACTTGTTTTTTTAATGCCTTACAACTATATGGACAGTTTTACTTATAACAAGATTGCTTAGAAAAAAAAGATTTAAAATAGTTTTTTGAGGATTTCATAAAAAAAAGATTTCAATAAATTAATAGGCGTCCACGTCAATAATAAAGCGAATAGGCCTAAAGTCTGCCACAGCTTCAAACGTGTTTCTGATTTTAGTAATCTGACTTTTTGTATGCATTAAGCCTTGTTTTGGCGGAATTTTAATTATTATATTTTTAATATACTGATTTCTAATTCTTGCCACAGCAGGCGCCGTTGGTCCAAGAACATGTTCCCCAAAAGAGCTGTACAAAGCTTTAAATAACCAATTTACTCCGCTATCTACTTTGTTGTAATCCCTGTGTTTTAATGTAATTTTTATCAATCGATAGTATGGTGGATATTTATATTGATACCTTTCTTGCAATTGTTCCTTATACATTTCTGTATAATTTGTTGTAGAAACTTGTTGCAGTATTTGATGAAACGGATTGTAAGTCTGAATGGCCACATTTCCTTGTTTTTTACTTCTTCCTGCTCTGCCCGAAACCTGAACCATCATATCATACCCGCGCTCATGGGCTCTAAAGTCTGGAAAATTTAGCATGGTATCTGCATTTAGAATTCCTACTAATGAAACGTTTTCAAAATCTAAACCTTTAGACAACATTTGTGTTCCTACCAAAACATCTATTTCTTTAGCTTCAAAAGCACCAATTATTTTCTGATATCCATGTTTTCCACGCGTGGTATCTAAATCCATTCTACCAATTTTAAACGCTGGAAAAATTTCTTTTAACTCCAACTCTATTTGCTCGGTTCCAAAACCTTTGGTATCTAAAGTGTTGCTACCACAAGCACCACAACTATTTGGCATTGCCCGCTGGTAACTGCAGTAATGGCAACGCAATTCATGCTTAAATTTATGAAATGTAAGCGTAACATCACAATTTGGGCATTCAGGGGAAACGCCGCATGTTTTACATTCTACAACTGGCGAATATCCGCGTCTGTTTTGAAATAGAATTACCTGTTCTTTTAAATCTAACGCTTCTTGAATCAATGTCAACAACCTGTCAGAAAAATGACCCTTCATTTCCTTTTTCCGCTGCTTTTCTTTTACGTTAATCAGTTCTATTTTAGGTAATTGTACATTTCCATGACGTCTATTTAATGCAACAAAACCATATTTATTTTGCTGCGCATTATAATAGGTCTCTAGCGAGGGTGTTGCAGAGCCTAACAAGATTTTAGCACTGTGAATTTTTGCTAACACAATAGCAGCATCTCTTGCATTATAGCGTGGTGCGGGGTCAAATTGCTTGTATGACGTCTCGTGCTCTTCGTCTACTACAATCAATCCTAAGTTAGAAAAAGGTAGGAAAACAGAAGATCTTGCACCTAAAATAATGCGTGCTTTTGGTTTGTTGTTTAAAACATTATTCCACACTTCTACCCTTTCATTGATAGAATACTTAGAGTGAAACACGGAAATTTGTTCGCCAAAATAATACTGCAAGCGCACAATAATTTGAGTAGTTAAAGCAATTTCTGGTAATAAAAACAAGACTTGTTTGCCTGCATCTAAAACCTCTTGAATTAACTTTGTATACACTTCTGTCTTACCAGAACTTGTAATTCCATGCAACAGTGTTACCTCTTTTTCTTTGAACGTTTCTTTTATTTCGGCAAGTGCTTTTTCTTGAAACTCATTCAGAACCTTTAAATCGTTGGTATCTCCTTTATATTGAACTCGATCTATTTGAATGTGGTAAAACTCTAAAATCTCTTTGTCTACCAAAGACTTTAAAATATTGGAAGAAACCGCTGCTTTTTCTTCTAAATCTTTTGCCTTTATTGGTTTTTTTGAAGTCGATAATTGAAAAAATCCTAAAACCGCTTCTCTTTGTTTTTTTGCTCTAGACAATTCTTCTAGCAGTTTTCCTAAAGAATCATCTGAGGTATAATTTTTATGGAGCCGAACATATTTTACTAATTTTGGCTTGTACTGTTCGTAAATTTCTTCTTTTATTACAATGGCTTCTTTTTTAAGTAATGCATTTACAATAGGCATTACTTTTTTCTTCCCTAAAATAGCAATTACTTGATGAAT